>Ga0316187_10000010_pt1 | contig 125928 bp, 137 predicted proteins | sample CroRivburrow1_MG_FD_204927 | JGI IMG/M metagenome (GOLD analysis project Ga0316187, IMG submission 204927) | Coastal sediment microbial communities from Maine, United States - Cross River worm burrow 1 | ecosystem: Environmental > Aquatic > Marine > Coastal > Sediment | place: USA: Maine...
CCATTGGCTGGCACTGATGGGCGGAGGATGGCATGGCCGAAAATCGCAAAACATCAACAAAAGCCCGAGCGGTAGCACCAAAGCGTCCCCGCACGACACCCGCCAAGAATCCGCCCCCTGCAAGCGATCATAAGATGTTAATGGCTATTACAGATGTTAGCAGGCGCCGGGAGGCTGAGGATAAATTCAAGGACGAGGTGGAAGAGATTTCGCGCATGAACCATCTCATGATCGAGCGAGAATTAAAGCTCGGGGGTAATCGCGATGAGATTCACGCCTTGAAAGGAGAAAACGCGCAGCTACGCAAGAATATCGCCAAGGATGATGAGTGAATCTGGCTCTATAAAAAACCTGAAAGTCCCTGAGCAGACCTAGGCTGGGCCAGGCAGCAACAAGCTTGAGCTATACCGACAAAACGATTGCCTCACAAAACCTCTCTGATGAACGCACCAGCAGAACTTGCTATTCGCTCACGGATTCGCAGCGTGCGATGATTCATTGATCTGATTTAAACAGGAGTTTTACATGTCTTTGCTTGGTGCAGGAATTGGCGCTGGAATCGGCGCGGTTATCGGTGGGCCTATCGGTGCAGGAATCGGCGCATGGTTGGGGCATTCGATCAGCAGAGGGTATGCGCATGCCAAGGCGCTTGGCCCGATGGGCGCAGGCGGTATTTCAGGCATAGGTATGCAGGAGGCGCAAAGCATCTTCTTTGTGGCGCTGTTTTCCATGCTGGCCAAAATGGCCAAGGCCGATGGACGTGTCACCTCCGAAGAGGCGGATCTGATCAATCATCTGTCGCGCACGCAAATCAAGATGGATGCCGAGGATCGCAAAGCTGCCTCCACCATTTTCAACAACGCATTGGAAGATGACTACTCCATCTACGATTATGCCAAGCAGTATCGCCAGATCGCCGGCAGCCCGCAGATGTGCGAAATGGTGTATCGCCTGCTGTTTGCCGTGGCCTATGCCGATAAGGAATTGCATCCGGCAGAGGATGAAATTCTCAAGGCCATGCCTGCTCATCTCGGCCTGGATCCATCCCACTACCATATCTTCATGGAAGAATTTAAGGGCCAGCATGTGGATATCGGGGAATCGTACAAGGTGCTTGGCTGCAGCCCGGAAAGCAGCGATGCCGAAGTGAAGCGTGCCTACCGCAAGCTATGTATGGAATATCATCCCGATAAACTGGCTTCGAAAGGCCTGCCGGAAAGCTTCAAGAAGTTTGCCGAGCAGCAAATGCATCTGATCAACGATGCCTATCAAACTGTTATGGATAAGCGCAAGTAAGGCCCCTTCCCTCAAGGACAAACAGGCCTTAAACGAGATCAGGCGGCAGCGGCCTCGGTATCCAGGCCAAAGGCTGTGTGCAGCGACTGAACCGCAGCATCGACGTACTGCTCTTCAAGCACCACGGTGATTTTTATTTCACTGGTGGTGATCATCTGGATATTGATGGAATGATCGGCCAGCGTTTCAAACATCTTGCGCGCCACGCCGGAATGCGAACGCATGCCCACACCGATGATGGATACCTTGGCTACGCGATCATCCCCTTTCACTTCGCGGGCCTTCAAGGTGACACAAACTTCCTGAATCGACTTCATAGCCTGCCGGAATTCACCACGCGGTACGGTGAAGGTGATATCGGTGGTACCGTCCTCACTGACGTTCTGCACAATCACATCAACATTCAAGCCGGCTTCGGCAATCGGGCCGAACACAGCGCCGGCAATACCGGGATGATCGGGAATACCCTTGATGGTGATCTTCGCCTCATCACGGTTGTAGGCCACGCCTGTAATCACTGCTCTTTCCATAACATCATCCTCTGTCATCACCATGGTTCCCGGCACATCCGCAAAACTGGAGCGCAGATGAATCGGCATCTGGTAGCGCATGGCCAACTCGACACTGCGATTCTGCAGCACCTTGGCACCCTGCGAGGCCAGCTCAAGCATTTCTTCATAACTGATGCAGTCGATCTTGGCAGCCTTGGGCACAATGCGCGGGTCGGTGGTATACACCCCGTCCACATCGGTAAAGATATCGCACATATCGGCCTTCAAGGCGATGGCCAGCGCCACAGCCGAGGTGTCGGAACCACCACGCCCTAAAGTGGTGACATCGCCATGCTCGTTCACACCCTGAAAGCCGGTGAGAATAGGAACTTCTCCGGCTTCAATACGACCTAACATGCGCTCGCATTCAACACTGAGAATGCGCGCCCGCGAATGACTGCCATCAGTGCGGAATCCAGCCTGCACGCCGGTATAGGAATGCGCCTTCACACCACGTTTCTGCAACTCGATCGACAATAGCGCAGCACTCACCTGCTCGCCGGTGGAAACAAGCTGATCCATCTCGCGCTCATCCGGATCGTCGGACAAAGAATTGGCCAGGCCGATCAGACGATTGGTTTCACCGCTCATGGCCGAAACCACGACTGCAGTTTCAATGCCCTGCTGTACCGAACGCTCGATGATATCTGCCGTTGCCTTGATGCGCTCCAGATTACCTACCGAGGTACCGCCGAATTTTTGTACGACTCGGCTCACGGGCTCTCCTTCTCATTCACCGTGGCAATAGCCACCTTGCCCATGCCCAAACCACGCAATACATCCAGCGCACGCACCACATAGCGGTGCTGTGTTTTGGCATCGGCACGCAAGACCACGCGCATATTCGGATCACCCTTGGTTTCATGCAGGATACGCTTGCGTAAATCCTGATCGCTCACCGCTTCATCCTGTACATAGAACTGGCCGATAGGACTGATACTGACGATCACTTCCTGCTTTTCGTTGACCTGCGCTTGGGATTTACTGGTTGGCAACTCTAATTTAAGACTACTGGCCACCTTGAAACTGGTCGAGACCATGAAAAAAATCAGCATCAAAAACACGATATCCACCAGTGGCGTAATATCCACGGTGTAATCGCGCTTCGCCCGCTTGCGCAGTTGCATCAGCGTTCGCCTTTGAGTAACTCGACAAAGCGTAGCGCGTGATGCTCGATTTCAATCACGAAACGATCCACACGGGACTCAAACAGACGAAAGGCAACCAGTGCCGGAATAGCCACGGAAAGACCCGCTGCGGTGGTATTAAGGGCCTTGGAGATACCACCGGCAAGGATATCCGCCTTACCCACGCCCTCGACGGAAATCACCTGAAACACATCAATCATGCCGATTACCGTACCGAGCAGACCAAGCAAGGGAGAGATGGCAGCAATCAGGCCGAGCGCGCCGATAAATCGCTCCAGATGCGCTACTTCCTGACGGCCGATTTCTTCCAGCACCTCTTTAAGCACCGGACGCGACACGCCGCGATTGCCCAGCGCCACCCACAGAATGCGGCCCATGGCCGTTTGGCTGTCATGGCAAATCTTCATCGCCTGCTTAACATCTTCGCGACGGATCGCGTCCTCAACATCAGCTGCAAGCTCATCGGGAATCACCACCGAACGACGCAGGCTCCAGGCGCGCTCAAAGATGATGGTCAAAGCAAGAATGGAACAGCCGAGCAGAATAAACATCGTGGTTCCGCCCTGCACTAGAAACTCGTACACATGATCCTCCATGGCGCCATCAACATGAGGCGCGGGTGCCGATTATAGGAGGTGATGCCACCACTGCAATGCGCGGTTGTGGCCATGCATAATTTCAGAGCATTCTGAGGTGATGCCACCACTGCAATGCAAGTTTGCGTTTCTCCGACCTGACAGGGGGTACATCAAGCACCTGCATTGCCTCTGGGCCTGTAAAATCCAGCACCACCGCGCCATTGGCGGTGTTGTGCTGCTGTGCCCCAAGCTTGTTGTAACGACGGACAACTTCATCTGCGGGAAACCCATAGCGATTGCCGTAGCCAGCTTGGGCAATGGCGATGCCGGGGCTTACAGCTTTAAGAAATGCCTCTGTGCTGGATGTGCGGCTTCCGTGATGCGGCATCAACATCACATCGCTATCCAATGCTCGACTTATCGGACTATCGATGAGACTCGCCTCGACCGAAGCCTCGATATCCCCACCGAGCAGCAGGCGTTGTCCGTGTGGTAAATCAAGCCGCAGCAGCAATGAGCTGTTATTGCTGTTACCCGAGGCATAATCCTTTGGCGGCCACAGCACCGATACATTCACCCCTGTCTGCGCAAAAGGCACCTTATCACCCTGCTGCAGCAGGCGAATCTTGCCACCCTGTTGCAATATCGCCCGACGCAGCACATCCATGCCTTTGGATGCGCCTATCTGCGGCACATCCGCCAGCCACAATTCATCGATCCGGTTCACCCGCTGCAGCAGGCTGAGCGCCCCACCGTAATGATCAGACTGAGCATGGCTGATTACCAGCACATCAACATGCGCCAACCCCATACCTCGAAGACCATCGGCCAGCGTGGTGCCGGCATTGAAACGACTGCCCGGCCTCCCTGCCGCATCAATCACCATGACCTTGCCGTCAGGCAAAAGGAGTGACGATGCAGCCCCCTGCCCCACATCCCAGGCGGTAAAGCGCGTATGGGCTGTCGGGCTTTCAGTTATCAGCGCAGCGCTGTAGGCGCCCAGTGTCACAATCAAAAGACCACCAGCGATGACGCGCTGCCCGCGATACCACAGCAGAACACCCAGCCCCATACCTCCTGCATATGCTGCACTGAGCCATAAGGATACGGCAGGAAGCCAAACATGCCCGGCAGGCCAGTGACTAATGTGAAGTAATACCCTGTTACCCAGATCAACCCCTGCGCCAGCCAGAGAGAACAGGCTATGCGCAGCGCCATCGATGCCCGAACCAGCCAGCAGTGCAGCCAACAGGGAAAGCGGTAACACGAATAACGTGTAGAGCGGCATCATCAGCATATTGGCTGGCAGGCTATACACCGGCAGTCGGCCGAACACATGCGCTACCAGTGGCAGGGTGACAAGCGCTGCGACCAACGTAACCACAAATAAACCGACCACCCAGCGATACCAAACAGGTTTCTCCTGCTCTGCCGAATTGTTCGCCCATAACAGAATCCCTGCCGTGGCTACAAATGACAGCCACAGTGATAAGGAACCCAGTGCCGAGGCATCCAGCAAGAGAATCAGCATCAACGCAGCCAGAAGTGTGTTCACCGGTGTCGAATGCGAACGCAGCCTCCATGCGAGAGCCGCTGCGACCAGCATCATGGCGGCCCGCTGGGTTGGTAGAGGCCAAGCGGCCAATTGGGCATAAGACAGTGCCAGCAATACGCCACCAAGCAGAGAAAGACCTCGCACCGGTAGGCGTACAATCCATGCTTCGCGACGGGTCAGCGCAAACCAGAATAAAGCAAACCCCAAAGCCGCAACCAGTCCAATATGCAAACCGGAAATGGCTAGGATATGCGCCGCCCCCGTGGCGGCAAAGGCATCGTAGATATGTTCGGGAATCTGTTCCCGCTCACCCAGCAATAGTGCCCTGATCACCCCGCCTTTATCGGCTGCAAATACTTTCAGTGCACGCCTGATATTTTCGCGCACACCCTCCAGCCAGGATGAACCGGATGATACAAGCTGCAGCTTTCCGCTACCCAGTAGAGCGATATGCCGATCAAAACAATAGGCCTCAAAATCAAAACCTGCCGGATTATGATGGTTGCGTGGCACATGCAGTCTGGCCTGCGCCCGTATCCGGTCACCAGGCAAAAAAATGGAACCTTGATTGCCAGCAGTGGATTGTGGACGCGCATAGCTATAGAGCCAGATGATGCCATTGAGTCGAGCACCATCGCTGCGCTGCACATCGCCCAGGCTTAGCCGTGTATAAGCAATATGCTGTTGCACCGCCACCACCTCGGCGCTGATATCAACCGTAACCCCCTGCCATGTGTCATCAACACTGACCTGACGAGCATCGGCCAACAGGCTCACGCAAGCCCAAGCAAGACCTGCCAAAAGGAATGCTGCACCCATACATGACGATGACCTGGGTTTACGATTTACTTGCAGAAATAAAAGAAGGAGTGCCGCACAAGCAATGCCTATCGTCAGTTGCCAGTTCACCCAGTCGCAGCGAGCCAGACATAAGCCAGCCACCCAGCTGACCGCGGGAATCAAAAGCGGCAGCCCCTGAAGTGAGAATCGTTGCGTATCAGTCCTCGGGGTAAACGACTCGCCCACGGATCAGCTGATCCTCGCCAAATTCCTTACGGCGGATATCGACAAGACGGGGAGCATTCACAACACGATCTACCCCCTCCCCCTGCCACAGACCAACAGAATCAGTGCCACCAATCAAAATGGGAGCCTGATAGAGAACCATTTCATCGGTAAGCCGTTGTTCGAGAAAAGCTGCATGCAGGCCACCGCCACCCTCGAGCAATATCTGCCAGCGCTGATCCACAACAAGATGGCGCAACATCGGCAAAAGACCATCTACCTTGACCACATCCACACCGGCTTGCTGCCAATCGTCAATATGTCGACTATCGCGACATACATACAGTCGCGCCGGAACCTGACCATCGGCAAAATTATAATCGGCACGGAAAACAGGGGCATGTGTCCCGTACATAACCCTAAGCGGGGGCCTCCCCTTAAGCGGTACATCTCGTACAGTAAGTGATGGGTTATCTGTGTTCAGGGTACCACTACCAATAAGAATCGCATGGCATCTGGCACGCAAAGCATGGGAATTCTGGCGGGATAACTCATTGCTGATCCATTTCGAATCCATGCGACGGGTGGCTAGCTTGCCGTCCAGAGAAATGGCCGCCTTGGCAATCACATAGGGCCTTCCCAACCTGTGGGCATAGAGAAATGGACGATTCAGTGCATCGGCCGCTTTCTCCATCACATTCGCCATAACCTTTACCCCTTGGCTTTCAAGCCATTTCCCACCACCAGCCATCTTGGGATTCGGATCCGACGAGGCATACACAACCCGGACAATCCCGGCCTTTAAAATCGCGTTTGTACAGGGGGGGGTACGACCGGTCGCCGCGCATGGTTCAAGCGATACGTAGAGGGTTGATCCGGCAGCACGGGCTCCGGCCATCGAAATGGCCTCTATCTCGGCATGTGGCTTTCCCGGTCCTTTGTGCCAGCCCTCACCGACCACTTCCCCATTGGCAACGATAACAGCTCCAACCATCGGATTGGGATGCGTGCGTCCAGCACCATTCGCCGCCAGAACAAGTGCCTGTCGCATGTGGACATTATCGGTCATATCCCGCGTCTCCTCCGCCATACTGATAAGATGGCAAGCCCGACTTCATCTGGCAAGGACCGGCAAAAAAAAACCCGCCGAAGCGGGGTGAAATATCAAGCGAAATCCTCTTTGAGAATCTTAAATGTTTTCCGTAAAGCTACTCGACGCTCCCGTTGCGCTCTCTTCTACCCCAAAACAGCAGCAGACCACCGATGATGACAGCACCTGTTCCAAGACCAAGCGGCATGGTGACCTTCTGCATTTGATGTGCCGTCGATGCACCATCGCGGCTTTCCAGGGCGGCGTTAAATCCGCCATAGACCAAGCCCTGAAGCCCGAACACAAGCAGCAAGGCTGCTGCAATAGTGGTTCCTTTCATATCTCATGTTCTCCTTGATAATCGCCCGCAGGATCGTGCCATGAAGTATCAAGCATCCCGAAGATCAATCATGCTACTCAAATGAATCACCTTGTCTGCTATGCAAAAAAAGCCCCGCCGAAGCGGGGCATGGTTAAATCGAGGGATTGGGCTAGTCAGTCGTGATTGCAGCCCGCGCCATGAACATGTCCATGTTCCAGCTCTTCAGGCGTTGCATCACGCACCTCAACCACCTTGATATCGAAGTTCAGGGTGACATCAGCCAGTGGATGATTGCCATCCACGGTCACAGTATCTTCACTCACTGCGGTAACAGTCACCACCTCAGTGCCGCTCTCGGTTTCAGCCTGAAATTGCATGCCGGGCTCAAGCTTGTCGACATCGCCGAACATATCCCGCTCGATCTCCTTGATAAGCTCTAAATCACGCTCTCCGTATGCATTTGCAGGCTCCACGGTCACCTTAAAAGTATCACCGGCCTGCTTGCCTTCCATTTCAACTTCCAGCCCGGGGATCAGGAAGCCGGAACCATGAATATAGGCCAGTGGCTCATGACCATCCGATGAATCAATGACCTCCCCTGCCTTATCGGTCAGGGTATAATCGAAACTGACAACTTTCTGTTTGCTGATTTTCATATGTTATTCTCCGCTGAATAGAATTCGCGGCACACTGCCAGAATCATGGCTGCGGGTCGAATCTCGAAACTACAGGGCTTAAGCGGGCCAACTTACAAACTTAGAGCATCCTCAAAACCGAAACGACTCATATCCGGCATACGCGAGGGATAAAGAATCCCATCCAAGTGGTCCACCTCATGCTGTACAACCCGCGCATGGAAGCCATCGGCTATCCTCTCCAGCGCTGCACCCTCGGCAGTAAAGCCACTGTAGCGGATGGAAGTAAACCTCGGCACCTCGCCGCGCAGACCGGGCAGGCTCAGGCATCCTTCCCAGCCAGATTCCTGCGCTTTATCCAATACTTCGATCTGCGGATTGATCAGCACCGTGTAGGGCACCTCGGGCCGATCCGGATAACGCGGATTGTTTACGCCTCCGAAAATCACTACGCGCAGGGGAACCCCGATCTGCGGTGCAGCCAGCCCCGCGCCATCGTGCGCCTGCATGGTGTCGTACATGTCCTGAATCAGCTCGCTCAATTCGTCTGATGAGAAATCAGTCACCGCTTCGGCAGCTTGCAACAGGCGGGCATCGCCCATTCTGAGCACTGGCCGCTCACTCATATGGCTGGCTCCCTGAGCAATAAGGACCATGCTTCGCCCTGCATACCAAGGGCCCGCATCTCATCGCGCAAATGCCGCCGGGTCAGTGGAATTTCGTCGAGAAACTGTCGTTTACCGTCACGAAAAGCCAAGCGGGCAAAGATGCCGATGGCCTTGATATGGCGTTGCATGGCGGTCAGGCGAAGCAAATGGTGCCAGTCATCCACATCGGTAAACGGCGCGCTCAACGCAATCGGAAGCGAAGTGAAAAACTGCTCGCTAGTCTCGCGACGCATTGCCTCGGGATAATCCTGATAGCAATCGTAGAGCAGAGAGGCGAGATCGTAGGTGGGTGGACCAGCCACGGCATCCTGAAAATCAATCACCCCAAGCGGTAAACCCCCGAGTCCATCCAACTGAGGCAACATCAGGTTGCGGCTGTGATAATCCAGATGCACCGGCACGCGCGGCAGCGCTGCAATGTCAGAAAGTAGTGGCAGAAGCGCTGCATGAAAGGCATCCCGTTCGGCCTGAGACGGCGTATAAGCAGCCACTCGCGGCAGGTACCAATCGAGATAAAGAGCACATTCGCGCTGCATGCGTGGCACATCGAACGCCGGCAGCACATCCTGCGGAACAGCTGCCTGCAAAAGCTGAAGTTGTCGCAGCGCATCCTTCATCAAGGGAGCAACATCGCCACCCTGCTGCACATGCACAGCCCAGGTGACATCGCCAAAGTCCTCCAGGAGCAAAAAACCCTGTCCGGCATCCTGTGCAACAAGCGACGGGGTGCGCAGACCGGCCTCTGCCATCCAGCCGAGCACGCGCAAAAATGGCTGCACATCCTCTTTCTCCGGTGGTGCATCCATCAGCACATAATGCTCTCCGGAACAGTCCAATCTGAAATAACGGCGGAATGAGGCATCGCCAGCCAAAGAAGCAATCGAGCATGACCGACCAAGCATCTGCTGCGCCCAGCCTCTCGCCTGCTCCCTACGTGGATCCGATACAGGCGAGCTATTCACGCATCAATAAACCTTTGATACCCAGTTTTTCCTGTAACAGCGACCTCGCTCCCTCGGCCTCGGCCATGCCGCTGTAGGTGGTGGTGAACACGCGGTAGCGTGTTCCCATATTCGGTACCTGGGCTTCGCTGACCGTCGCCTTGATGTCAGCCAGGGCCATGCGATTGAGCAGAGCTTCGGCATCACTGCGACGAATAAAGGAACCGGCCTGAAGCCGGTAGCTGGCCATATCACCGGCAGCCTGCCCACCTGCAGGCTTCGCTAGGTGATTAATCTCACCTCGGCCCTCGTGATGTTCTTCTCCGCCGGACTGTACGGCCGCAGGCCCTGTATCGCCCAGCGGCTGAGGCATCACCTTCTGTTTGGGTAGCTCACTGTAAAAGGTTAAATCTCCCACCTGATCGGTCGCTGCCTCTTTGGGAGCTGGTTTTTCAGGCTCAAGGCTGGCGGCAAGCTGCTGCTCAAGGCTGGCAAGCTGCTTTTCCAAACCATCGACACGGTTCTGCAATTGCTCCTTTTCGTTCTTCAGCACATCTGTTGAGTTCTGTGTATCACCGGCCATATAACCACCGCTAAAGGCCAGAATCGCCGTGAATAGCAGGCTGATTACCGTCATGGCAGCCGAAACGCCACCACTCTTAGCGGATTTCTTCTTAACCTGCGCCTCGATCTTGGCAAAGTCGCGCTTAGCCATTTACTGAGCAGCCATCCATTGAACCACCATGGACCAAAGTCTCAGACTTCGCACCCGCCATTACATGCGCTCCGGTGCATCAACACCAAGTAATTCAAGCCCATTGGCAAGCACCTGTCGCACGGCACGCACCAAAAGCAGACGAGCCTGTGCCAGTTGCACATCGTCCACCACCACACGGTGCTTGTGGTAAAAGCTATGCAGAGCTTGAGCCAACTGCATCAGGCTGGTGGCCACACGATACGGCTCCAGGCGGCTTGCCGCCTGTTCCAAGACCTCAGGCCAGGCAAGCAACTCACGCACCAGACGGCGCTCCTCTTCACTGATAAGGGGGGATACATCCACGCTATCGGGAGACTGGGCAATAAGGCCCTCTTCCTCCGCCTTGCGCTGGATAGCACAAACGCGTGCATGCGCATATTGCACATAGTACACGGGATTCTCGTCGTTCTTCTGCTTGGCGGTTTCCAGATCGAAATCCAGCTGACTCTCCACGCGGCGGGTCAGGAAATTGAAACGCACCGCATCCTTACCCACTTCATCCACCACTTCACGCAGCGTAACAAAAGTGCCTGCCCGTTTGGACATGCGCACCGGCTTGCCGTCGCGCGTCAGGTTCACCATCTGCACCAGCACGACCTCGGGTTGTTTTTTCTTGCCAGTCAGCGCCTGCATGGCCGCCTGCACTCGGCTGACATAACCGCCGTGATCGGCTCCCCAGATGTCAATCAAGCGGTCAAAACCACGATGGTGCTTATCGGTATGGTAGGCGATATCGGCAGCAAAATACGTTGGCGTGCCATCCTGTTTAGCCAAAGGCCTGTCTACATCATCGCCGTAATCGGTGGTGCGAAACAGCCATTGCTCCACGGGCTGATAATCAGACACTTCCTTGCCCATCGGCGGCGGCAGCGTGCCTAGGTAAACCTTACCATCATCACGCAACTGCCGGATAAGTTCCTGCACGGCGCCACTGGCATGCAAGGTTTTTTCCGAAAAATAGGTGTCGAAACGGATGCCAAGGGCTGCCAGATCGCCGCGAATCATACCCATCATGCAATCGATGCACTGCTCTGCCAGCAAACCATCACGCGCATCAATCGGCATAGCATCCATGGATGCAAAATCATGCTGCTGCAAAATCTGCTGTGCAGCATCGATAATGTAAGCCCCTGGATAACAACCCTCGGGCAGCTCTTCAGCGAAATCGGGAATGGATATCTCGCGCATGCGGAACCATAGGGAATCGGTCAGCTTGCCGATCTGCGCCCCGGCATCGTTGATGTAATATTCGCGCGATACCCGCACACCGCGAGCCGCCAGCACACTAGCTAGCGCATCACCCACCACGGCTCCCCGTCCATGACCGACATGCATCGGACCGGTCGGATTGGCGGAAACGAATTCCACGCATGCCGAAGGGCCATCGCTTTCTGTCACCCTGCCGTAATCGCTTCCCTGCGCCATGATGCGAGCCAGAATCAAGGCCTCGCTGGCTTCCTGAAGGTGGATATTGATGAATCCGGGACCGGCAATATCGCTGGAAGAAACAGCCGGCGGCCACTGCACCAGTTCGAGCAGGCGAACAGCTACATCACGTGGCTTGCTACCCAGCTTACCGGCCAATGGCATGGCGATATTGCAAGCATAGTCACCATGTTCCCTGATCTTCGGACGCGTAAGAACAACCTTGGGCGCTGTTGCCGCATCATGCTCGCCGCCGTGCTCGGCGAGCAGCGCCTCAACGGCCAGTTGTAGGGATGATTCCAGTTCCTGTTTCACAAAGCCTCCGTGGGCCGCGCATCATACACATCATGCACCATGGAATAAAACGGCTAAAGAAAAAAAAAGAGGCTGGCAAATGCCAGCCTCTTCAAAGGGTTCTACTATTGCTATCAGGCACCGGCCTTCAGCATATTGGTCAGATTGTAGAGGGTTCCGAGATCAATCAACTGCGGAGCCTTCTTGCCCTGCCTGATAACCAGATCAGTTCCTTCGCGGTGCTCAACCATGGTGTTCACACGGACATCGGCACCATACTTCTTTTCAACAGCTGTTAGATAATTGGCAATGGCCTGTTTAACTGCATTGGTAGACATAGCTTCACTCCTGTCTTGATTTGATGGACGGAGCGTATGCATGGTTTGTGACCTTATGATGTTAGATAGATAAAAAAACGTTTAATTTTCAATTCATTATATGAAAATGAAGTGTGATGTGAAAACCCCATCAATGCTGGCAGTGTGGGCAGTAGAAGGTACTGCGCCCGGCCTGCACCTTGCGGCGGATATTGGACTTACAAACGGTGCACGCTTTCCCCTCGCGACCATAAACCTCGAATGCATGGGAAAAATAACCGGGACTGCCATCCACGCTGGCAAAATCGCTGATCGTGCTGCCACCAGACGCAATGGCTTCTTCTAATACATCGCGCACCACATCGACCAGCAGGCCAAGCCGTGCCCCGCTGATGCGTCCGGCGGCACGCTCCGGATGGATACCTGCGCGAAACAATGCCTCACATGCATAGATATTACCCACCCCTACCACCACATGCGCATTCATCAATAATGGTTTAATCGGGCCTTTACGCCCACGGCAGAAGCTACTCAGTCGTTCGCCATCAAATGCATCACCCAAAGGCTCGGGGCCGAGCTTGGCAAACCATGGATGGGATTCCCAGCCATCGCTCGACATCAAGCCTGCATAGCCAAAACGGCGGGCATCGCGATAGCTCAAGAGTTCATTCCCAGAAAGCATGAATCGCACATGTTCATGGGTAGTTAAGGGCACTTGTGAAGGTATAACATGAAATTTTCCCGTCATGCCTAAATGCCAAACCAGCAACAGATCATCAAAAAAGAATTGCAGGTATTTTCCGCGCCGTGCTACACGTTCGCAACTCCGCCCGTGCAGTACGGACATATCCGGTAACGCATAACGCAGATTGGCTCGAAAGCACTGAATCGTCTCAATACGCCGGCCTGTCAGGTGCGGTGCTAGGCCCCGACATACGGTCTCCACCTCAGGCAACTCGGGCATGCTTTCCTCTCCTGTTAGGGGTGCTCTGAGAAACTCAGAGTATCCGTGCGGCCCATGGACGGGCCGCCAAAATCATGCGCGGAAGTGCTTGCTTTTGTGAGCCAGGGCAAAATCGCGCTTTTGCCTTGGTGTACTGAATAAGTGCAGGGATGCATTTATTCAGACCTTCCCTAGAAGTAGAGACGGTAGCGCAACATGGCGCTGTCAAGAGCATGGCCGAATTCCGATTGCGCCACCCCTGCTGCATTCACACCCTTGCCCGTCGCTACAAGCAGTGCAAACAGCAGGTCCGATTCGTTGCTCAGCGAATAGACAAAGCTGATCTGGTGCAGCAAGGATAGCGAAGTGTTATTGCCGGCATCCTTCAGGCCACTGCCCAAAATCAGGTAATTACCGCTCAATAGCGGCGTGATGGTCCTGTTGAGCGATATGCCGAGAACATGACGACCAAGTTGCTGCTGTAGCCCGTAGCGCACTGCCCGGTCGTTCGCTATTGCGGCAAGCTCCGTTTCACTGGTGGCGCCGGCACTGTTCTCGTACCACTCCGCCGTAAGCGTGGTGCTGTCCCCGAACTGGTAATCAACGCCGGCAACCCAGAATGCCGAGCCATGCTTCGCCGTGGTGTAGCGGCCCTCAAGGCGCCAACCGATGCCGCCGAAATCGGTTTCGAATGATGCTCCGGACACACTGTCGCCGAGCACGGAGCCTGCCAGCAGCGCCACCTCCGATGACGCTCCGACCTGTTGCCGATAATGCAGCGCACCACTGGCCCGGGTAACCAGCTGCCGGTTCAGAGGCGGTACGAAGACGGCGGTCAGCGACGAAAAGGCCGAAGGAAACCACTTGAGGGTGGCGGCATCGATGCCCGGCTTGTAATCGGTATCGAGATCGGTCGGCGCAAAGGCACCGAAAACGTTCAGCGGCTGCCAGAAGCGGCCGCTTCCCCAATCGATCGGCTGCCGCCCGAGGGTAAACGTGATGGTCCGGGCGCGCAGCTTGTAGAAAGCCCGGTCGAACTCGTAGCGGATGCGGGTGGTATGGCTGCTCGTCTGATCGTTCTGCCAGTTCCCGGAAAGCTTGTCGCTACGCAACAGATCGCTCGAATGCAGGCTGCTGACGGGATAGCGCACGGAGTTCTGCCTGACCGTCTTAAAATGCAGCGACCACTCGTGCGCCTGAGCAGTATCGTCGAGCATCAACCTGAGGCTCTCCTGGTCGAGCATTTGCGTGTTGTTGCCGCCAGGCAGATGGCCGAGGTCGCCGGACCGGCTTTGGGCGCCACTGCCGAGCAGCGATGCCCGTCCTGTCAGCTCAATCGCATCGCTCATGCCCGGGATTGTCAGCAGGGCGAGAGCAAGAAGTCCTCTGCTAGCCCTGAAGTTCATGGCTTTGATGCCGCTTGTCGCCGATAATCGAGCCGTCGTGCAGCGTGATAATCCGTTCGGCCCGATCCATCACGCGTGGATCGTGGGTGGAGAAGATGAAGGTCGTTTTCTCTTCGTGCGAGAGACGGTGCATGATGTCGAGCAATGCAGCGGCGTTCTCCGAATCGAGGTTGGCGGTCGGCTCGTCGGCCAGCACCAGTCGCGGCCCGGCTGCCAGGGCGCGGGCCACCGCTACACGCTGCTGCTGGCCGCCGGAGAGCGCCGAAGGTCGCCGGTTCATCAGTTCCTTCAGGCCGACCAGTGTCAGGTAGTGCTCGGCGCGCTCGCGCCGCTCGTGCAAAGGCCGCCCCTGCAACACCATAATCAGTTCAACATTCTCCAGTGCAGAGAGCACCGGCACCAGATTGTAGGCCTGAAAAATGAAACCGAGCTGGAAGAGGCGAAAATCGGAGAGGGCTGTCTCGCTCAGCTCGGTGAAATCGGTGCTGTTGAGGTGGACATGGCCGGAGCTCGGCGCATCGAGGCCGCCGATGATGTTGAGCAGCGTGGTCTTGCCGGAACCGGAAGGGCCAACGAGGGCGGCAAATTCCCCCTCCTCCAGCACCAGATTAATGCCCGTGAGCGCCTGCACATCCACCTCGCCCTGGCGATAGCTTTTGCCGATACCCTGCAGTGTCAAAAGCGACATATCGATGACTCCTTGTACCTATTCATACACATCGCTGTTCATGTGCGTAGCGCCGCCACCGGCGCCACCCGGGCTGCCTTGAGTGCCGGATAGATCCCGGAGGCCAGGGTGACGGCAAAAACGATGACGGTCAGCTGGATCACCCGCCCCTGCGACAGTTCGGTGTAGATCACCGGATCCATGAAGGTTCCGGCAATCGACATCTCGCCGCCCATCATGGCCGAGAAATCGATGCCATGGGTCGATATCCACCAGTGGGCACCACCGCCGACCAGCCAGCCGATCACCACTGCCAGCACACTGAGCAATACCGACTCGCACAACACCAGCAGCAGCAGATGATACCGGCTCAACCCCAGAGCACGCAGCAGACCGAATTCGCGCGTCCGCTCCAAAACACTCATCAGGACGGTGTTGAGAATACCGAACACGACCATGATCAGAATCAGGGTCAAAAAGACATAGTTTCCCGCATCATCAATAACAATAAACTGCACCAGCTGCGGCATCATTTCGTGCCAGTCCAATACAGCAACGCCTTCGCCGGCCATCGCGGATTGGATGACCCCTTTCCAATGCGCCATGCTGTCCGGATCGTTGAGGAATATGGAAAAACGTGTCACCGGCAGCTGTTGCGCATCGGCGCCCTCGCCGGTAAGGAAACGCCGGGCAAAGTCGATATCGCTGAGTACCAGAAAGTCGTCGAGTTCGTCGACATGAGAGTCGAAGATGCCTCGCACCCGGCCGAGCTGCGCCTGCGAGTCGCCCCCCTGCGTACCGGCCATCAGCACCATCTTGCCGCCGACCTTGAGCTTAAGTTTGCGCGCCATACCGTCACCGATCAGCACGCCACGGTGATCGCCGGATTCAAGCCAGTGGCCGGCGATCATTTTCGGCCTGAGCATCGCCACCCGCGGGTCGCTGACAGTATTCAGGCCCTCAAGACCTGCACCGACGGAGTTGTTGGCGCTGCTGCTCAGCACCTGCAGCGAGATGCGTGCTTCGACGGTGCCGTCGATATGCAATGCTTCGAGCTTCGTCTGCAGGCTTCGACCGTCGGCGAGATATTTGTAGTTGGCCGGCGCTTCCAGATAGCCGGGGACCTGTATCGCAAGATGGCCTTCGCCGAGCTTGATGGCATTGCGGATCATGGAATTATGGCTGCCGTCGCCAATGCCGATGGAAACCACCGCCAGACCGAAACCGATGGCGATGGAACTGAGGGTGATGATGGTGCGCCGCCGGTGACGCCAGAGATTGCGCCAGGCCAGTTTCACCAGCATGGAGAACGGCATATGGCTGTGCTGCCTGATCATCGCAACACCTCCGCAGGCTTGAGCCGCACCGTCCGCCAGGCCGGGATCAGCGAGGCGACAAAGGTCACGGCGAACATCAACAGGCAGGCCTCGACAATCTGCCCCGGTTCCAGATAGCCCTTCATCACCGGCTCGAAGACCATGCCCGCCCAGTCGTAGCCATCGGGCATACTGGCGCTGAAATCAATGCCGTGCTCCTCGAGATAGCGCGCCAGCACTGTGCCGAGCATCGAGCCGACCACCGCCGATATCAGGGCGAGGAAGAACGACTCCAGCAATACCATCAACAGCAGCCAGCGGCGCTTCATGCCGAGACAGAGCAGGATACCGAATTCGTGAGTCCGTTCATGCACCGCCATCAGCATCGTGTTAAGCATACCCAGCGAAGCCAGCCCCACGACGATCAGGCCGATCAGCAACAGCATTGAGCGGCTCAACTGCAACATGTCCGAGATGGCCGGGGTTAGTTGCCGCCAGTTGCGCACCACAGCCGCCCCCCCGAGTTCATCCAGCGGCTGCTCCGCCTGCAGTGTCTGCATCTCAGCATCCAGTGCCGCCTGCACCCCGGGCAGGGTGTTGATGTCGTCCAGCTTGATCGCCAGTTCATGAAAGCCGCTGTCCAAATACATCAGTTGCCGGTAGGCCTTGACCGACAACAATACGCCCATGCGGTCGAAATTGGGCTCCAGCGGCCGGAGCACCGCGGCCACACGGTAGAGGGCGTTGCCGATGCTGCCGTCGGCTGCCTGGGTCACCAGCACCAGCTCAGCTCCGGGACTGAGCTGCATATTTTTCGCCAGTTGCGCCCCGACCACAACGTTGTAGCGCACCAGTCCCGTGGCGGTGGTGTCAGCGATACCGAGATTCACCTCGCCACTGCGCACATGGCTCAGCATGGTGCTTACTTTCGCTTCGCGCTCAGGGTCCACCGCCTTGATCAATACGCCGGTAGAGGTGGCTGTGGAACTGGCGAGTCCCGCTGCGTAAAGCCTTGGCGCAATATGGATGGCAGGGAAATCACGTTCAATGCGCTCCAGATAGGGCCAGGGCAGCGTGGCGTAGAGGTCCTGATCGTCGATAAAAGCCTGGCGGTGGATCTGCAGATGGCCGGTGGTCACCTCGGTCGCGTACTGCACCATTTGCCGCGTCATACCCTCCAGCAGCGAGGCGTAGAGAATCACCATAATCAGGCCGCCGACCAGCGCAGCGATGGTCAGCACACTGCGCACCGGATTGCGCCAGATATTACGCCAGGCGATGAACAGCAGGATGAACAGACGCCCGAACGGCGATGCAGCGCCGAGATTGTGCACGGGCCCGCCTAGCGCCGCTTCTGGAGGCTTTGCAGGGAGAAGAAACCCGCCTCCAGCGGCACGCCGAACCTGATATCCTGATAGAGAATCACCGTTGATTCGTCAGGTTTGTCCTCCGGCTGCAGGTTCAGACGCATGGGCACAGCACGCCCGTCGATCGTCTTGTTGCGGTCAAACGTAAGTGTGCGGATCAATACCCCCTCCTCGTCATAATAGCGTGCGTGGTAGGGCGCCAGCGTCTGCTGGTCGATTTCCATCACCACCTTGCCCCAAACCACCGCTGCATCCGGCTTGGGCAAGGAGGTTATTTCGTAGATCAACCTGCCGCTTCGCTCCCCTTCGAAGGTAATGCGGGAATTGTAGTCGTCCTCGTAGGTGCTCTCCTTCACCAGATCGTCGTTGGTGAAGTGGCTGCCCATCCATGAGCCGGACATCATGCTCGACGGCACCTTGGTCACGCGGTTGATCTTGGGCAGATAGTTCCAGATGTTGCCAATCACTTTCAAGGTAGCGATACCGCGATCCTTGACCGGCTCGCGGATCACCACGAGGGAGTATTCCTTGCCTCGCGACCAGGCTTCCAATGTCATGCTGCGCTCGTAGCGCCGGGTCTTGACCGTCATGGTCATGCTGGCCCGGGAGGTTTCGCCTCGCCAGAGCTCGTCGATATGGTGGATCAGCTCTTCCACCTCCATCGCCTGGGCCGGCTGCGCCACCGCAAGCAGGATGGACAGCGCTATCGTCCATGCCATGCCACTGATCCTGAACGCTTTAACGATATGCTCTTGAGTCATGCAATGATCTTAACACTGTCCCATAGCCGGTAAAGCCGGCAATTTATGATTCCAATCTAAAATCCCATCAGCTTGAATACCTGTTATCCGTTATCATTATTCACATTGACGCGGGGCTTAGAATCGGGAAACTGTTTCTCTATTCCATGCTTGAGGTTTATATATGGAGAAGTTGAGGCTAGGTATATGAATGAAAACAATAATTTAATGCCTTGCATCAGCAACTACCACCTATGAAAATAAATTATGCCAGCTAATCATCACATCGATCATAAAACCAAACTCATCATCACCCGATGGGAAGGTATTGCGCGTGATTTCGAGCTCATCAATGCAATTAAGAAATACCAAGAGGAAATCCAGAATCACCCCGACTACATTCATTACAATGAAGTACTTGATTTGACCAAAGTGTCCAGCAATCAGGTTACCGTTGAAGGCATAAGAAATATTGCTCAGATCGCATCAGAAACTGACCACAGTGAATCCAACAGGAAGCTTGCACTCATTGTCGACTCCAGCTTGTCATTTGGCCTTGCGAGAATGTATGAGACTTACAGAAAATATGGGAAAAGTGGGCATAAAAAGATTCGTGTATTTAGAGATGAAAAGAGTGCATTGGAATGGGTTCAACAATAATGCATCTCAATAAGTAGCCCGAGACCCGACTCTGCGCATGGCCCAACGCACTAAGCTTAAATCCAAAACATCTTAACTGGTTTTTGCATCCGCAAGACAACAGGAGCCATCACCGTTTTCCGGTTGCAGGGTGGCATGCGAAACACCCGCGGCATCAAGTGCTGCCAGCAAAGTCGGCAGCATCTGCGGCCATACATCCATTTTCTCGATATGCACATGTGCGGAAAGCGCAAGCCGCCCGTCGGGCAGCGTCCAGACATGTACATGATGCACATCATCCACACCCCTCACACCAAGGATACACTGCCTGATCTCCAGCATATCCAGACCAGCTGGTACGCCTTCCATCAACTGCACCACCGTATCGCGTAACAATCGCCAGCCGCCCCAGACAAGAATCACCGCCACAATAAAGGACAACAAGGGATCAATCGGCATCCAGCCGGTCGCCACGATGACCACACCCGCAGTTACTGCGGCAACTGAACCAAGCATATCCCCCATCACATGCCAGTAGGCAGCACGTGTATTGATATCGTGTCCGCCGTGCAACCAGCGAAGAATAACGATGTTGACCAGCAGGCCTGCAAAGGCGATGGGCAGCATCAGGCTGCCTTCTACATGCGGTGGCGATTGCAGGCGTTCGACAGCCACCCAAACGATCCAGCCGGCGACAAACAGCAGCGCCAGCCCGTTCACCTGTGCAGCCAACACCTGCGCCCGCCCGTAACCATAGGTCATGCCGGCATGCGCAGGACGCTGCGCGATGCGTTGGGCTAATGCAGCCAGTGCTAATGCAGCTACATCGGAGGCCATATGTACGGCATCGGCCATCAAGGCGAGAGAGCCCGAAATCCAGCCCCCAACAGCTTCGATGACGGCAAATATTGTGGTTAGAAGGAGTGCGGCATTGAGCGGGGAATGCCCGGAGTGCGAGTGTTCGGGATGAGGCTGGCCGACATGAGAATGGCCTTTATGTGAGTGATCTCCCATCTTCAGCGCAAACTCATGAGCGATTTATTGGGCTCTGTTGAAAGACATCACCCTGCCATCATCCAGACGCGGATCGCTGGGCGGAAAGTTCAACTTCAGACTCTCGCCATCGGCTGCTAGTACGATATACACCGGCCCGCCCCAGCGGTCGCCAACTGAAAAACCGATGCCGTGGTCCTTGTTGTTTTCCACGGTGGTAAGCAGTCGAAGCGGCGGATGTTCGTCGGGCATGTTCAGCTTTACGGTTTCATCCTGATAGAAGGTCAGGCTTGCCCGACCATCAGACTCTTGCCAGGCCCCCTTGAGTCGAAGAACCACCTGTTCGTCGAGTGGGTCATCCATCACCGTACAGGCCGAAAGCAGTATGCCCAGCAGCACAACAGAAAATATACGCACGGCCATCACAGCACATCATCCTTGAACTTGAAAAGCTGGCCGGTCACCATCAATCGCTCTTCACCGTTCTTTTTGAAAATAGTCAGGGTTTCATGCACCACGCCGCGTTCGAAAATAAGTTTGTAGCCAGAGACATAGAAATCGCCTCCCAAACGAGGGTTTTTCTGGGAAAATACGGATTTTACCTCGTGTAACTCGCCAAAACGTTGCGGCAATGAAGCCAGCTTTTCGCGCCATACCTGTCTGGTCTGGCTGGCAAAGAAATCATCGCCATACAGCTCCATGGCAGCATCCAGATTCTGTGTCTGTATGGCTTTATGCATTTGCTGCACCAACATCGTGGCATCAGCTTGCTGGTTGGCCTGGGTCAGACAGCCGCCGAGCAGCAATACACCGCATAGGCCAATCAATCCAAAATATCGTTTCACAGTGTTTCCTCCGGTCGGGAGAAGCATAGCGACGATACGCCGGGACACCACCCCCGGCTTAATGGTTTAAAGGGAAAACTCGAAACGCAACAACGCAACCCGGATGGTCGAAGCCGTCGAATCGCCTCCAGGATTAAGAATCCACTGCATGGACGGTTGCAGGGCAATGCCGGGATACAATGCCGCATGCCAGGTCAACTCGACAGCATGCTCGGTTCCAGTACGGGTGTAGGCATTGGCTACCGCCAGACCGAGCTCATCATCCCTGCGCATCGGCACAGCACCATTAAGATGCAAGCCGAGACCCAGATAGCGTGTGATGTCATTGCGTTTTTTCGGCACCCAGCCGAACTGCACAAATCCGCCCAGATCCCCGCCGCCGGAGAATGAATACAGCGGCTGATCTGCAATGGCGTATAAGCCATAATCCGAACCAAAGGTTTGCCCGCCAACCGTCTTATCAGCACTGTGCTGCCATGCGCCCAGCTTGTAGCCGCGACCTTCTTCAGGAAGAAGACCGGCTTCAGCAATCAGCATATGCCCCTCTGTCGCGGAAAGGCTGCGCGTTGCCGGATCACCATCGTATGCCGCCGCTTGTATATACCAGCTATCCTGCGGCGTAAGCTTCAGGCGCAGACCTAATCCTGCTTGAGGAAAGAGTGATGTTCCCACATTACCCGATATTTCCGGACCGATGCCGAATGATGAATTAAGAAACAGACCAGCAAATTCGGATGCGTAAAAATCAGAGTTCAGGTCATGCAGGCCGGCCAGCAGTGAGGCCGAACCATCGGCGAAAGACTGCTCATACCACGCCTGATGAACAATAAACTGATTGCGCGAGGCCTCGATATTACTGGCCGCTTGTAAATCACCAATCACGGTTGCCGTTGGAAAGCCGCCATGATTAAACAGACCGTATATGAAGAAAGTGCCACCCGGCCACAGCCCTGCAGCCTCGCTATCCAAAGTGGCCGTCAGATCAAGATTATCCTGATAAATGGTTTCCTTGCGCGGACTGACAAGCCCGGGATCGAGATTGCGTACGAATTCCCCGGTATAGGTCACATCCAGACTCAGTCCATGCGACTCCATATCTGGCCGCAGCCCGCCCAAATCACCACCCAGACCATCGGCCAGCAGTACCCCCGGCACAATGGACAATGATAGAACGCCCAGCATAAAGGATCTGAAATATTTCAGCATATACACTCCCGTGTTTTAGACATAGTTAATAATCTATCGGCTGAATCGAAGGATGCTTGAATTAAACGATCTTAGGCTCTTCTCCCCAAGATGAAATGATACGTAGAAAAAGGATATAAACGAGCTGAAATCACGCGTGCAAGACGAGACTAGGAGAACACCGCATCTTGTCAACGCAGCTGCTGTGTTGCATCCTAACGCCGATTTCCGGGAGACGCTGTTATGACCACAATTGATTTTGAAACCGCTCGTCACAATATGGTGGAATACCAGATTCGCTGCTGCAAGATACTCGATCCAAATCTGCTTGATGTCTTGAAAAGTGTGCCGCGCGAATCCTTTCTTGGCGAAGATGTGAAAAGCCTTGCCTACATGGAGGGACGTGTACCACTTCCCTGCAATCAGGAAATGCAAAGCCCTTTGCAAGAGGCCAATATCCTTCAGGCTCTTGATCTGCAAGGCAATGAACGCGTTCTCGAAATCGGTTCCGGCACCGGATTCTTGACCACCCTGCTGGCCATGCATGCCGCTGAGGTTGTCTCTATCGAACTGCACCAGGAATTGGCCGATATAGCGACAAAGAACCTGGCTACGCATGGTATCAGCAATGCCAGCGTTAGCTGTGCCAACGGAATGGATGCGAAGGTACTTGCCTCGCTCGGAAGCTTCGATGCCATTGTCATCGGCGCAGCCATACAGGAAATTCCGCAGGATATCCTCAACATGCTGAGCAATAATGGTCGTCTGGTGGCTTTTGTCGGCAGTAATCCGGTGGTCAAGCTGGTGCGCATTGTCTGCTCCGCCAATCGCATGCCGGAGCGCACCGAGATCATTGAAACCCTGTTGCAAGATATTGAAGGGCTGCCTGAAAAACGCGAATTTGTTTTTTAAGCCTTTCCCCGATTCCCGGCACACAACTTTCAAACAGAAGGTTTACTCATGACAGAACGTAAACATCCGCAGAACAGCGGCTCGGATAAGCCATGCTCTGATGATGCATGCAATACACCCCGCCGACGCCTGTTGCAGGGTATGAGCGCATCGGTCGCCTTGCTCGGCCTGCCCGGCCTAGCCTTAGCCATGGGGAAAAAGCCTGCCAACAACATTACACCTTTCGCCTCGATTGATGAACTGACAGCTAAACTGGTCGACGAATTCAAACTTTCACCCGCCAGCGTGAAAGCGGCACTGAGCAAGGCCGAATTCATCCCCAGCATTATCAAGCGCATGCAAACACCCTACGAAGGGCGCCCTTATGCCGAATACCGCCCCCTGTTCGTCAACGACCGTTTGGCCGGTCTGGGAAAAAGCTACCTGCTGCAACACAGAAAACTGTTTGCCGAGACCGAGAAGAAATACGGCGTTGAACCCGAGATCATTGGCGCCATCCTTGGCATGGAAACCCATTATGGCCGCAGTCGCGGTAAGGACAGTGTGCTTAGTGCGCTCTACACCCTTGCCGCCGGTTATCCGCGCCGTGCTGATTTCTTTCGTGGCGAACTGGGTCATTTCCTGTTGATGTGCAAGGAAGAGAAACTCAAGCCTGAAGAGCCTCTCGGCTCCTATGCCGGCGCCTTCGGCACCACGCAGTTTATCCCCTCCTCCTATCGCCATTTCGCCGTCGATGCCGATGGTGACGGGCGGCGCGATGTATGGGATTCGCCAGCGGATATCATCGCCAGCGTGGCTAATTATTTCCATGAACATAAATGGCAGGCAGGCAAGCCACTGGCATTCTGGTTGAAGCCAACAGTCACGCTGGAAGCACAGGCTAAAAAGGGCTTTAAGAACTGGAAAACCCTTGCTCAACTTTCCAAGCGTCTGCCTGAGCTTCCCGACTCATGGAGCATGGATGACAAGGTAACCATCATTGAAATGCAAACCCGGCGCGGACGCCAACTGGCATTGGTGCATTACAATTTCTATGTCATCACGCGCTGGAACCGTTCCTACAACTATGCCATGGCTATCACCGAACTGGCAGAGCGGCTCGGTTGCAAAATGTGCCGCACCAGCGCATGAAACGTTTCCCCCTGCTCTACGGCGTGCTGTTGATCTGCGCTGCAAGCCTTACCCTCAGTGCCTGCTCCAGCGGCTTAAGTCATTATTCGAAGACTGGTGGCTACGGCAAGGCCAGCCTTCCGGGCGGGAATGGCGGATACCGCAAAACCGGCAAGCCCTACAAGATTGCCGGACGGACGTATTACCCACTTGAATCAGCCAGAGGTTACGATGAAACAGGCGTAGCATCGTGGTATGGACGTGATTTTCATGGCAAGAAGACCGCCAACGGCGAACGCTATGATATGCATGCCTTATCTGCTGCACATAAAACCCTTCCCCTACCCACACTGGTGCGCGTCACCAATCTGGAAAATGGCCGCTCGATGGTGGTGCGCGTCAACGATCGCGGTCCGTTCGTGAAAAGCCGGGTGATTGATCTCTCCTATGCTGCAGCCAAGGCACTGGGTTACGATAAAAAAGGTACAACACGCGTGCGCGTACAGGCCTTGGATGGCAGAAATGTCTCAACAGCTTCCTACCGCCAGCCAGCGCCTGCCCCTGTTCAGACCCGTCCGGTTCGCCCTGTGACTCCACCTGCACCGATCATTGCGAGCAGCAGCGTGGCCAGTATGCCCCCTGTCCCCGGCATGTATATCCAACTCGGGGCCTTTGGGCAAAGCAGTAATGCAGATCGCCTGCGTCGCACCTTGGCAACCGATTACCCATCCGTAGGCGTACAACCCTTCTGGAACAATCAGCAGCGCCTTTATCGCGTGCGCATCGGCCCCTACGCTGATGTGCAGGAAATTGAGAGCACCGTCCTTGATTTGGGCCAAAAGGGATATGCCAATGCCATCGTGGTCATTGAATAATCCGCGCTTCTGCTGAGATGACCGACAAACAGACAACACGCCGCCGCATTACGGCCTTCGGCTCATCAAGACTAGGTGAGGACGATCCTCGTTTTGCCGACGTCGAAGCACTCGGTAAACTACTCGGCACCCATGGCTGGGACGGTCTGACCGGCGGACATCAAGGCATGATGGCTGCCATCTGTCGCGGCATCCGTGCCGGCGGCGGACATGTACGCGGCATCACCCTGGAACGCTTCCCCACGCCGCCCGATAATCATCTGAGCGAAGAGGTCCGCTCGCACAATTTCTTTGAGCGCATGCAAATCCTCATTGAGGAAACCGATGCCTATCTGATTCTTCCCGGGGGCCTCGGCACACTGGCTGAGCTGGCGATGAGCTGGGATCTGCAGGCCATCGGTGTGTTGGAAAGACGCCCGCTGATTGTATACGGCGATTCATGGACGCCGCTCATAGAACCGCTGAAGCAAAGTCTTATCTGGTCGGTGGATGAAGCCTTCGATCTTATCCATCACTGCCGCACAGCCGATGAGGTTCTGGCCGCGCTAGCATGAGTGATTTTCAGGATCACTTAAGCACACTGCCCAGAGAAGATGCCGGCAAACGGCTGGACAGTGCACTTGCCGAGCATCTGCCATTGTCCAAACGGCGCATCCGCACAGCCATCGATGATGGCGGCGTGTACGTCAACAAACGCCGCTGCCGCAAGGCAGGCCTCACCCTCAAAGGCGGTGAACGCATTCGCCTTGTCATCCTTGACCATGAAAAGCTTATCCCTTTCTCCGAGGAACAGGTTCTCTGGCGGGAAGGTGATCTTCTGCTTATCAATAAACACGTCGGTCAATACGCCCAGGAGGCCCTGCATCGATCAAAGGGAACCCTGCCAAGCGAGATTGCCGCCTGGCTTGGTCTGAGTGTTGAGCAAGCGCGCTTGTTGCGTCCGGTACACCGACTGGATCGCGATACATCAGGACTGATGCTGCTCTCCACCTCACCCAAACAACTCGATCACCTGCAAACCCACTGGTCTGAGTGTGTGGAAAAAACCTATCTCGCCGTGGTTGAACCGGCTCCGCCATGGGATGAAAAACGAATCACGCTGGCCATCTCAGCGCAGCGCAACCGGCATGGCTGCTACCGACCTGACCCGGAAGGGCGTGCCTGTGACACCTCAGCGAAAGTCATCGAGCGCAAAGATGGGCGCGCCCTGTTGGAATTGATGCCGCATACCGGACGTAGCCATCAATTGCGCGTGCATCTGGCCGCCGAGGGTTGCCCGATTCTGGGCGATGGCCGCTATGCAGGGAAAGCACATACAAGAATGATGTTGCATGCCTACCGCCTTTGCGTGCAGCCTCCGGCGCTTAAAGAAATACATCGTTGGGAGATATCTCCCGAAATCAACAACAAGGAGAACTGGCAATGGTAGTGCGTTTACTTGGCACAGTATTGATGTGCCTGATCATGATCAACACGGGTATGGCGCAAGCTGCATCATGGCCGAAGAGCCCGAATATCGAGGCCAAATCATGGGTATTGCTTGATGCCCGTTCCGGCCAGGTGTTGGTTGAAAACGATTCGCACAGGAAACTGCCTCCGGCCAGCCTGACCAAGATGATGACCCTGTATCTCGCCTTCGAGGACATCAAACTCGGTCGCCTGAAACTGGATGAAACGGTCTCCGTTAGCGAGAAGGCATGGAAAATCGGTGGAAGCACGATGTTTCTCGAGCCACGGCTGCACCCGACAATCGACGAACTACTGCACGGCATCGCCACACTCTCCGGCAACGATGCCTGCATCGTGTTGGCCGAGCATGTCGCCGGCAGTGAAGATGCCTTCGCCGACCGCATGAATCGCAAGGCCGGCGAACTCGGCATGCAGGATTCGCACTTCGTCAATGCCACCGGCTTCCCCGACGAAGATCATTACAGTTCAGCCTACGATATGGCTCTGCTCGGTGCCGCCCTGTGGCGCGATTTCCCCAAGCATTATGAAATATTCAGTGAACGTAGCTACACCTTTGGCGGCACTACCCAGCCTAACCGCAACCGCCTGCTGTGGACCTTACCATCGGCCGACGGCATCAAAACCGGGCATACACAGGAAGCAGGTTACTGTCTTGTCGCCTCTGCAGCTCAGGACCGTTCACGGCTGGTTTCGGCAGTGTTCGGTACCGATTCTGACCGGCAGCGTGTCAGCCAGTCGCGTGTGTTACTAAAATTCGGTTTCCGTAATTTCGTCACCCTGCGTCCGACAGAACGCGATATCCGCCGCGAGGTCGAAGTATTTCAGGGCACCGAGGATAGCGTCTGGTTATTGCCGAATAAGCCCGTGTGGATCACCGTTCCCAAGGGCAACGAATCAGCCGTTTCCTTCCGCCTGCGCTATCCAGCCCCGCTGATTGCTCCGATAAGCGAAGGGCAAGAGATCGGAACCATTGAAGCCGTGCTAAAAAACAGACAGGGCGAGGAAGTGCTTGCCTCCATCCCCATGCAGGCTCGTCGCGCTGTTCCCGAAGCATCATGGGTCGGCCGCAAATGGGATGCTGTTCGTCTGTGGTGGTCAAGCCGTGATGACAATGAAGGTGAGGAAGCATCGACTGAAGAAAATCCGGTCGACACTGCTGAATAATGAGCCGGAACTGATGAAACAGATAGCCTATGTAAACGGGCATTTTCTACCGATGGAATCAGCCATGGTGCACATCGAGGATCGTGGCTTTCAGTTTGCCGACGGTGTGTATGAAGTTGTGGCTTGCTTCAACGGCAACTTCCTCGATATGCAACCACATCTGGAACGTCTTGAGCGCTCCTGTGCCGCCATCGAGATCCATCTACCCTGCCCGCTGGAAAGGCTTGCTGGGCTGGTGCAGGAAACATGGCAGAAGAATCCCTTTCGCGATGCCATGATCTACATTCAGGTCACACGAGGCGTGACTTCACGTGCACATCTGGCCCCTGATAACTTGGTGCCAACCCTAATCATCACCTCTGCCGAACTGCCCAAACCTTCGGAAGCCAAGCTGCTTGGCGGCACTCGTGCCATCACCCTGACGGACTTCCGCTGGAAGCACTGCGAGATCAAGTCCATCGCCCTGCTGGCCAGCGTGATGGGCAAGCAGGAAGCCAAACGACAGCATGCCGATGAAGCCTTCTGGCTGGATAGCGAGGGCCATGTACTTGAAGGTTGCTCAACCAACATCTTCGCGGCCATCAACGGCTCCCTGGTCACCCACCCGCTTGACCATCAGGTACTCGGCGGCATTACGCGCAATATGCTTATCCGCATTGCCCATGAAGCAGGCATCAAGATTGAAGAACGTGCATGGCGTCTCGATGAAGTGGGTCTCACCGAAACCATGCTGACCAGCACTACCAATGCTGTGCTTCCGGTTTGCTACATGGATGACAAACCCGTTGGCAAAGGCGTTCCGGGGCCTATGGCTGAAAGATTGCGCGCTCTGATGTTGCAGAATCTAGACGCGTTGCGTGCTGCCTGAGTAAGCACACAGGGACGATATACATCATGGCTGAAAAAAACATTCGTGCCGTATTGCTGGACATGGACGGCACGCTAGTTGATGCCTTCCGCCCTATTATCACTGCACTCAACAAAACCCTTACTGATTTCGGGCTGGGGCAAATGACGGATGCTGAGGTCATACGCCATACGGGGCGGGGCGAATGCAGCATGATTTCCCTGTTTGGCGAGCAGCGTGAAGCCGCTGCTGCCCGTTTCCTCGAATACCATGATGAGAATCTGTTCGACGTAAAACCCATGCAGGGTGCGGTCGAACTACTCGACTGGCTGGCCGAACAAGGCATTGCCAGCGCTATTGTCACCAGTAAAAGTCAGGTTCGTGCAGATAAACAACTCGAATTTCTCGGCTGGACTGGCAAATTGGGCGCAGTCATCGGACTGTGCGATGGAAGGCAGCAAAAACCCGATCCGCACACCGTATATCTGGCCTGCGAAGCCCTTGGCGTGAGGCCTGAGGACAGCATCATGATCGGCGATGGCACTGCCGATATCAAATCCGCGCTTCGCGCTGGCTCTCTACCAATCGGCCTTATTCATTCCTTCACAGCTGCCGAATTAAGCGAGGTCGGGGCGGCATACTGTTTTGCCTCCTTACCGGAGGTGCAAGCATGGCTGAAACTCCAGATCCAATAGGCACAACACCCGCCAAAGACAGCCTGATCCGCTTTCTACTGCCTGCTGCGCAAACCCGTGGCGCCATCATCAAGGCCAGCAATATTCGCGCCGAGGCCTGCCGTATCCACGGACTGATCGAGGGTGATAAAGACGCGCCGGGTGAATTGTTCACACAGACACTCATCGGCTCCATCCTGCTGCTTTCCATCAGCAAGGGCGGTGTACGCCAGGTGCTGCAACTCGATGGTGCCGGGCACGCCCCCATCACCCGCATCCTTGCCGAAACCAGAAGTGGTGCTGTGCGCGGTTATGTGGATTGGAATGATGGCGTAAGCACGCAGGGTAATGCCGCCTCACCTCTTGCCTGGCTAGGCAGCCCTGTGACCATCTCCACGGTGCGCGATCCGGGCTTCGGTCAGCCCTATATATCAAACATTCAATCGAAGTCGGAATTCCTGGCCGATATGCTGGTCGATTATATGACCCAGTCGGCGCAGATCAGGGCTGATGTCGTCTTACACCAGGACATGGGGCTGTTTATCGAGGCCATGCCGGGCTCTGCCGGAGAGGACCAGTGGTTTTCCGCGGTTGAGGCGATGGCAGCCATCCCCAATTCAGTGTTGGATGGTGAACCCGAGAACATATTGCAGGCCTTTGCGCCGCTGGGCATGAAGATTGTCGGCACGGATGAGTACAGATGGCACTGCGGCTGTGATGGCGAAACCATGGCTCGCTCTGTGGCCGGCATGTCGCAGGATGCACTCAAGGATCTGAAGGATGGGCATGGCCTGATTACCATGTCCTGCCGCTTCTGCGGCGCTTCGCACAGCGTCAAACCCGATCAGGCCTGAGTCTAGACATGCTCTGAAAAAATCAGAGTAAAACTAAAATAAAAAAAAGGGCTATTCTCCGGAGAGAGGTGGATAACCCTGCACAACGCGGTGTGGTTCCAGCCCAATCTCTGCAGCATACTGCCCCACATAACCCTTCAGATAGGCCTTGGCCGGAAGTGCCGAATGATCTTCAACCTCAATGGCCTTCAAATACCCCATAGAAATGCGTGTCTGCTGCGCAATATCCTGCAAGCTGATGCCGCGATACTCGCGCACCTCACGCAATAAGACACCGGGAAACTCTTCGGCAGTCTGCAACCTTCGCTCCAGATCTGGATCATAGTCGCGCGCCTTGCGAGGATGCAGGGTCACGACATTGTCGGCAATCTTTTGTGCTGCTGCGGAAACTTCCTCGGACGCCTCATATTCAGCCTTCAATTCATCTTCATCAAGCCATGCACTATCCTCAAAACCGGCGGATGACACATAACCCTGTTGCACATCGTAGGTCTGCCTCTTTTCACGATCCGAGAGAACTGCATAAGCCTTGTCGACTTGGTGTCTAACCAAAGTCAGTTCCTCTTCACTATACAGCGAATAGACTGCCAGCGAGTCTTTACGAAAGGTAAGTTTGGCGCGCCGATAAGCATTGATGATATCCAGCTTGCTGGCCTCAGGCGAAACGCGGAGTAATTCGTAATAATCAATCATGGCATGCTCTACCATGCTTCTCCCAAGGGATTCAAGTGTCATCCTGAGCCATCAGTGAGGCCACCATGGTATCAACGTGAATAGCCAGACGGGACTGTGGAAAGGTAGACAGGAAAGGACGCCGCTGCTGCAAGGCCTTGAGCACCAGGCGGTCATAATGCAGGAAACCGAGATAGCCGATCTGCGTGCCGAAATAGCGGCTGCAAACCATCTGCATGGAGCGACCCAACTCCGTATCGGATGGCTCCATCACCTGATTGACAATAATGTGCAACTTCATGGCATCGAGCTCACTGCGCAGGGATCCTGCCACAGACGGCTTCAAACGAGCCATTTCCTCAACGAAATCAGCAAGCGAACCAGCATTCTTGCCACCACCGCGGCGCTGGGTAAGCACCTGTTGCATTGTTTCTCTGGCCTTCTTGGGGATGGTTCGCAGACGGCGTATCAACACGCACTTCAGGAAACGGTAGGTATTCTCCACCGAGCCGGGATCAGGTGTGACTGAAACCAAGCCATGGTCGGCTTCGATAAAGAAATCCAGGGTGTTAAAAGAGGTTCCCGCACCCAGATCGAGAATGACATAATCAGCCTCTATTTTGGGCAGGTTGCGTAGTAACTTGGCCTTCTGGAAGTACTGGATATTGGCAATACTCAGGGAATCGGCGGCACCGTTAATCAAGCGCAAGCGTTCAATGCCAGTCTGTTCGGCAACCTTATTGATGTCGTTCACCTTACCGTTTAGGTAATCGGAAAGCGTGTATCTGCTTCCGCTGATACCTAGGCTGGTGTGCAGGTTCGCACCTCCCAGATCAAGGTCAACCACCACCACACGCTTCCCGGCCTTGGCCAGAGCTACTCCCATGCTGGCTGAGATAAAACTCTTGCCGACACCACCCTTGCCGCCGCCAATCGCCCAGATGCGCGGGCGTGCCGTCTCTGCCTTCGGCTGAGCGAGCGTATTACCGACCTTCATCAGCATCCCATCCATCGTCTTTCTTCAAGCTTTTCTGCATATCTATCATCGCCCTCTTGTATCGGAACGTGCCTTGTTACCCCTTATTAATAAATATGTCAAGTCTTACAGGCATTTCCACCATTGCCTTCATGTTGATTGGAGTTTTATTCAGACGCTCTGCAATCATGAAGTAGTGATTGATGTGCATGAAATCCCTTGCCTGAAAACAGCGCCAAGATACGGTTGGCCAGGCGGATTAGACTTGGTAGAAGATAAGTCGAGAATCGCTCTTTCTGGCCCCATAGGAGCACCACATTGGCAATCATGCATACATCACAGCAACGATGATCTGGAGCTTTATGTCGCGCCAGCTTGCGCCGCTTACCCTCGCCAGCGCCATTACTGCGTACCTCTATCCACCGCTCTTTCTTGTGTTCAAAGATTATTTCCTGTGGTTTTTTGCTGCCACGATGTTCGCTCTCGGCATTGTCCTGCAACCCGAGGAAGCACGCGATGCCATGCGCAAGCCAGGCCGTATCGCCCTCGGCGTCGCTACACAGTTCACCATCATGCCGCTACTCGGCTTTGTCGCAGCCAGCCTTGCCGTAGCGCAAGGCGTTTCACCCGTGCTTGCCCTCGGCTTCATCATCGTCGGCTGCGCACCGGGCGCAATGGCCAGCAACGTTATCACTTACCTGGCAGGCGGTGCTGTAGCGTTTTCCATTGCCATGACCATGCTCGCCACAGTGCTTTCCCCCCTACTGACACCGCTTCTGGTGGAGTGGCTTGGCAAGGCCTTTATGGACATCCCCTTCTGGCCGATGATGCAAACCATCCTGCTCACCGTCGCCCTGCCACTGGCGCTCGGCATGTTGTTGCGCCGACATCTGGGAAAATGGAAAGAACAGGCGGAAGCGGTAGCGCCCGGCATTGCGGCTCTCGCCATCATCATTATCTGCAGTTATGCGGTAGCAGCCAACGCAGATCGCATCTCAGAAACACCCTGCCTGGTTATTGCGCTGGTGATTCTCCTCAATGGACTGGGTTATCTGCTTGGCTGGCTGACCGCTAGTCTGTTCCGCTTCGACCTGTCGCATCGCATCACGCTATCCATCGAAATTGGCATGCAAAACGCTGGCCTCGGCGTAGCGCTGGCACTGAAACACTTCCAAGCGGAAACCGCCCTTCCCGGCGCGCTGTTTGCCGTATGGTGCATCATCACTGCCGCAGGCATGACGCGCATCTTAAAAAGTCGGGCTCAAGCAATCGGAGGCATATGATGCACCCGCGTGTCGCGGGCTTGCTGCTCACTGTGTATTGCTGCCTTATCTTCCTGCTGTCCAGCCAGTCAAAACTGCCCATGCCCATGCTGTTTTCAGCCGAGGATAAAATTATCCATGCGCTCGCTTACGCCCTGATGGCTCTGCTTGCATGGATGAGCTTCGCCCGCGAACAACGCCCACTAATGATTGTTTTTATGATTTCAGTGCTGTTCTGCTCGCTATACGGACTCAGCGATGAGTGGCATCAGAGCTTTGTGCCGGGGCGCGATGCCAGCTTTGGCGACTGGCTGGCTGATACAATGGGCGCAGCACTAGCTGCAATGGCAATGGTCCGCCTGTCGCGTCGTCAGCAGGCAATCCAGAAGCGTTCGGGTTAACGCTGATCCATGGGGGTGTAATTCAGACCGTGCTCGCCCATATAAATCTGGCTCGGACGGTAGATGCGATTGTTGCTGAGCTGCTCCTTCCAGTGAGCCAGCCAGCCGGCCACGCGCGAGACAGCGAATACCGGGGTGAACAGATCGGTCGGAATGCCCAGCTTGCGATAAACAATGCCGGAATAGAAATCGACATTTGGACAAACACCCTTGGCTCCCAGCGTGCTCTCGGAAAGCTCCTCAACCTGCCGGGCGATTTCATAGGTCAGATCAGAACCCACTTTTTCGGTTAATTCCACATAAAGCTTCTGCAGCAAAGTGGCGCGCGGATCCTTCGTCTTGTAGACGCGATGCCCAAGTCCGGAGATCTTCTCCTTTTTGGTCAGCTTGCCATTCAGATAGGACTCAACCCGATCCACGCTGCCGATTTCATCGAGCATATAGAGCACTTCTTCATTGGCACCGCCATGCAAAGGGCCGGACAGGGTGCCGATAGCCGCACTGATTGAGGTATAGGGATCGGCCTCGGTCGAAGCCGTGACCAAGGCTGAAAAGGTGCTAGCGTTCATGGTGTGTTCGGCATGTACAATCAGCGCCACATCGATGATGCGTTCGGTCAACGCGTATGGCTCATTACCGGTCAACATGTAGTAAAAGTTGGCGGCATGCGAAAGATCATCGCGTGGGGCAATCGGATCATCGCCATAGCGCATACGGGCATGCGCCGCCACCAATGTTGGCAACTTGGCAATCAGATTGATGCATACTTTGTTGACGGTACTCTCATCCAGGCGGCCCGCCGCATCTTTGGGGAAAGGATAAAACATTCCAAGTGCTGCCACCGTGGCCTGCAGGGAATCCATCGGATGCGCCGACTCTGGAAAACACTTCATCATATCGCGAATGCGGAATTTGATACGTCGGTGATGGCGCAATTCTTCGTCGAACCTGGCCAATTCATCCGCCGTCGGCAGGCGACCATAGAGCAATAGGTAAGCCGTCTCTTCATAGCTGCTCTTTTCGGCCAACTGCTCGATATCAATGCCGCGGTATTCAAGATGGCCGCGCTGACCATCGACATAAGACACAGATGACTCCGCCACCTGCACACCGGCCAGACCGGGAGCGTAAGATGGTTTTTCCTTGGCTTTGGGCATATCAGTCATGAATGGTGCTCCATATTATTCTGTAATCGCTTATGGGCTCGGATGAAGAGACGGCGCGGGGCAGCATAGCAAATCATCATGTGATGAGACAGACCGAAGTGGCGAAGACCGATGCTCTCAACCACCCTTACCCAGCGGGTGTGCCCGATTCACCGCTTCATGCAAACGAACACGGGAAATATGGGTATAAATCTCGGTCGTGCTGATATTGGCATGACCCAGTAGCATCTGCACAGCACGCAGATCGGCGCCGTGATTCAGAAGATGGGTAGCAAAGGCATGCCGCAGGGTATGCGGGGAAGGTAATTGGCGCAGCCCGGCCTGCCGGGCATAGATACGCAGGCGCTGCCAGAAATTCTGCCGCGTCATGGCTTTACCGCCACGGCCGGGAAATAGAAACTGACTGCTGATTACTGGCTTTTGCACACGACGCATGGCCAACCATCGATTCACCCAATCCCCAGCCTCCTCACCGAACGGCACCAGCCGTTCCTTGTCCCCCTTACCAATTACACGCAACAACATTGCCTTTGTATCCACCTGTGAAATACGCAGGCCAACCAGTTCACTGACTCGCAGGCCTGATGCATAAAGGATTTCGAGCATAGCGCGGTCGCGCAGGCCGTGCAGCGTTGTCGTATCTGCCGCAAACAAGAGGGCTTCGACCTCGACCTCGCTGAGCATCTTGGGTAGCGGCCTGCGGCGGCGTTGGGGTGGTAGACGTTTACATGGGTTATCCTCGCGCATGTCCTCGGCAAGCAGGAAAGAAAACCATGTGGATAGGGCGCTACGCTTGCGCCGCAGGGATGCATCTGCCAAGCCCTTGCGTTTCAGTGAGGAAAGATAGGCAAGGATGTGCTCCTCGCTGGCTAAAAAGAGATCACTGCCCTGTCTTTCGAGGAAAGCACCGGCCTGCTGCAAGTCGGCCATGTAAGAGGATAGTGTGCGAGGTGACCAGCCACGTAGCATGGCCAATCGGTGTAATAACCCTTCGGCACGCAGCATGGCCTGCGAAGGGATATCATTGATTTCATTCATCGGCTGATCGTCCAACGACAGCTCTCAATTGTCCAGCTTGGTACACATCGCCCGACTCAGACGGAGGCAGGTGACTCCTGTAACACCGGGCGGGATGGCGAATAACGCAAGCGCTGATTGAGCATACCCATCAAAATCAATGCGATACTAAACACCAGCATCTGCATGCCGCTCGGTTGATCGCTATAACCCATCATCACATGCAGCACTTCACCCATCATACTGGACTCCGACAGCATGGCTGATGTGTCCCACAATGGATCGACAAGGGCTGGTAGCATGTCAATCATGACAAGGTTATCTGCCGCCTGTGATGCCATGCCTGCTGCCAGAACAATCAACATCCAGCCAATCACACCAAACAAGTGACGTAACGGAATCTTAACCAGGCCTCGATAAATCACGTATCCGGTAAGCGCGCCAAGCAACACCCCGAGGGCGGCGCCCATCAATACCGATGTGCCATCCTGTTGCACCGTTTGTGCTGCGCCAAAAAGGAAAAATACCGCCTCCCCGCCTTCGCGCAATACGGCAGCAGCAGCCACCACAGCCAGCGCAGTGCGCGGTGCATCGCCATCCATCACCGATTGTCCAACACGACGCATCTTTTCAGCCATCTCCCGGCCATGACTGCTCATCCATACCACGGTCCAGGCAATCAGTAGTGAAGCAATGCCCAAAATGGCTGCGTTGAATATAAATTCGCCGTCACCATCGAAGGAGCCTTCGACCTCCTCCATAAACAGAGCGAAAAGCAGTGCTCCAATCACTCCTGCACCAACCCCAAGGCCAATCCATTGTCGGCTCTGCCGCATGCCTTTTGTGGCTGCATACAACACCCCTAGAACCAGGGCCATTTCAAGCATTTCTCGAAAAACAATAACCAGTGCTGATGTCATGATAATCCTCTTATGAAGCCTTGCGGCAAACAGTGCAAAGGCCGAATAAAACCAATTGATGCCCCGTCAATTCGAAACCCTTTTCATGCGCTATCGTTTCCTGCAGGGCTTCAATTTTTGGATGTGAAAATTCTTCGATGTGCCCGCAGGCGGTACAAAGCATGTGGTCATGGTGGAATTTATCTGCGCGTTCATAGCGCTTACGGTCGTAAAACTGAATGCTGTCGATCAACCCAGCTTCTTCCAGAGCTGTCAGACCACGATAGATTGTTGCAATACCCACAGCGTGGCCGCGATCACTCAGTTCGCGATTCACCTCTTCAGCATTCCAGTGGCGATTGCTGGAGTTAATCAAATCAAGAATAGCTTGTCGTTGTATGGTTAATCGTTGCATGGGTGGAATGATAACCATTATCATTATCCTATGCAAGCGCTGCTGATAAATTCTGGCATTCACCATTTCTACGAATCAAATAACAAGCTAGCTTTCGCGAATGGCACATTACGAACTAATGATCGAAACAGATTTTGCTGCTGCACACAGCCTGCGCGGCTATCCGGGCGATTGCGCCCGGCTGCACGGGCACAACTGGCGGGTAGAGCTCTATGTCAGCTGTGAGAACCTTGATGATATCGGCCTTGCCGTGGACTACAAAATCCTCAAGCGGGAGCTCAAAGCTGCGCTGTCCGACTGGGATCACTACAATCTCAACGACGTTCCTCCGTTCGATAGCATCAATCCCTCCAGTGAAAACGTCGCCCGCATTCTCTACGATCGGATGGCCAAACGGCTAAACGACGAGCGACTGCATGTATCGCGTGTCGTCATTGGCGAAACCTGCACGGCAAAGGTGACCTACCATCCCTAAGCTATCCCCTCCCCTCCAGTTCGCTAAAACGAGACGATATGAGCAATAAGCGTATTTATAGAATTCAATTTATCAATCAGGAAAAGGTGTATGAAGTCTATGCACACAGCGCAGGCCCTTCCGGCATACCCGGCTTTGTCGAAATCGGTGAACTGGCCTTCGGGGAGAAATCCTCCCTGCTTCTCGACCCGTCCGAAGAGAGTCTGAAAAACGAGTTCGCCGGAGTTAAACGAAGCTATATCCCGATGCATTGCGTCATCCGTATCGACGAGGTTGAAAAACAGGGCCAGGCAAAAATCCTTAAAACCGATGGCGATAACAAAATCCACCACCTTCCTGCAGCCATGTTAACACCATCAAAACCCGATACGCCTTCCTGAATATCAGCCCGAGGGAACCTTTTAAACTGATAAACAGTCATACTTTCGACTTGCATTCTCACATCCCTTCATCAAACTAGCGACTCAGCACAGGCAGAGAGGGGCAATAATGGACAAACTGGACGACGAGCTTGGCGAAATCCCTACCCCTGCTGCTAAATCCAAACTTCTCTCTATTCTTGCGCCCAGACACCTCTCCACCTTTGCACTGATCATCGCTGCGCTTGTGGTTGCAGGAATACTTTGGGCAACTTTTAGCCTTTCTTCTCGGGTTACCTCACTTGAGGAAAACAATATCGCCGTCCAGCAAAATAAATCCAAAGAACTTGTCGATATCAACAAGCGCTTGGATAGCGTCATCAAGGCGCTGGCCAATCATCTGAAGTCCCACCCTATGAGCCAGACAGACTCTCAGGAATCAGTATCGACAGCCTCGGAAAACACCCCCCCGGCCCTGCATGTCGCCTCCGCCCCGCTACTTTCAAGCAACTTACCCATTCAACCTGTTCAGAAGCCCGATGCGCCGGAAACCAGTGCTGCTGACTCAAACAATGTCCCTGAACCGAGCTCGACCAGCATGGCGGAAGATGCCCCGGCTGAGGTCGGCGAGGTCGACCCCTTACCGATTGAGGATAATAAGGTGGAAGATTCTCCAGCTCAGGTCAGTGTGGTGGAAACTTTACCGATTGATGGCAATAAAATGGAAGACACTCCAACCCAAGTCACTGAAATGGATGTCGCCGCCTCAGCCCAAACTAGCAAGGTGGATACCACCCCTAATCAGGACAGCTCAATCAAAGTATGGGTAGTCAATCTCACCTCAGAAAGCAGCCTCGAATCAGCATCTCGGGAAATCGCTCGACTGCAAATTTTGGACATTAATGCCCAAAGTTTGCGTGTCGAAGCCGATGGAAATATCTGGTATCGCGTTCTAGTGTCGGGTTTTGGCTCCGAGGCTGAAGCAAATGCCGAACGACTTTCACTTGAAAAGAAGCTTGGCATCCAAGGTGCATGGATCGAACAACGAAACAAGCCAGCACCAGCCCCGACCCAAACCAGTTCAATCAAGGGGTGGGTAATCAATCTCACCTCATTGGCTAGCTCGGAAGCGGCCGCTCAGGAAATTGCTCGACTTCACAATTTGGGCATCGATGCCCAAAGTTTGCGTGTCGAGGCCAAGGGCAAAATATGGTATCGCGTTCTGGTATCGGGATTTCCTACCTATGTCGAGACACAGGCCGCACGCCCTTTACTTGAAGAAAAACTTGGCATCCACGACACATGGATCGAAAAACGTAAGTAGAGAAATCCATTTAACCTTTTTCAGAACCTCCATAAGACAACATCGGTTTGACATCGTGGTGCCGCTTTTCTAACGTCACAACCTCATTTGTTTAAACTCTGGTGAGAGATATTCATGCCAAGCATTCAACAGTCCGAGACAGATTTCGCCGCAGCCCGCATTTCAGTCACACTGGCATTCTGACATAGCAACGAGGGGTGATCATGGAAACCATAGATAATAACGATAACGAATATATTACGCGTCACGAACCCTCGGGCAGCAGGTCAATTTCGGTTGTTGCGCTGGTTGTCGGGGTCGGCATTGCTGCCGTATTATTTTGGATGAGCCTCAGTCTCTCATCCCATGTGAGTAAACTTGAAGAAAGCATTGTTAGCCTGCAAAGGCCCATGGGCGGAGAAGGTTCAAAAGAGCTTGCAGATGTAAGTAAGCAACTGGGCAAGCTTACACAGGCATTGAACGACCATTTGAATTCACAGCCTGCAAACATGGAAATGGCAGTGGGTTCGCCAGCCATGGCTTCGCCTTCGAAAAACAACATCTCCCCGCAAGCGAGCCCTTCTCTCGCTGCTAATCTTCCAATCCAAGCCGCACCGGCAGACGCCATGTCGACAGACGCTGCACCCGCCACCGCTGCTAATCAGTCGAAAAACGATAACCCCTTACCAGCCCCGATCAGCAGCTCTGACATTGCACAGCCAAAGCCCTCTTCAGGTAATTGGATCATCAATCTCGCCTCAGTCAGTAATTCCAAATCTGCCGATCAGGAAGTTGCCCGATTGGGCAAGATGGATATCAAAGCCGAAGTTTCCCGTGCTGAATCCAAGGGCAAGGTCTGGTATCGCATTCAGGTACCAGGGTATGCCAGCCATGATGAGGCAATCAATGCGCGCCCTGCGCTTGAAGAAAAGCTTGGCATTAGCGGTGCATGGGTCGGGCAACGTAAATAGCGTATACCCAGCCATCCGATTTTGGATAAACGATAAGACAACAGTCGTTTGACATCACGGTGTCGGCTTTCTAACGTCACCACCTCATTTATTTAAACCCTAGCGAGAGACATTCATGCCAAGCATTCAACAATCCGAAACAGATTTCGCCGCAGCCCGCAAGCTATTGCCGGGTGGGGTGAATTCACCGGTCCGAGCCTTCAAATCTGTAGGCGGCACACCCCGCTTCTTTGCCAAAGCCAGTGGTGCATATGTCTGGGATGTCGATGATAACAAGTACATCGATTATGTCGGCTCCTGGGGACCGATGATTCTTGGCCACACCCACCCCGATGTCGTCAAGGGCGTGCAGGAAACAGCCGAGTTGGGCATGAGCTTTGGTGCACCATGCGAGCTGGAAATCGAGCTGGCACAGTTGGTCATCGATATGGTGCCTTCCATCGAAGTGATTCGTTTTGTCAATTCTGGCAGTGAAGCGACCATGAGCGCCCTGCGCCTGGCACGCGGCTTTACCGGACGTGACAAGTTCATCAAATTCGACGGCGGCTATCACGGCCATGCCGATGGCTTCTTGGTCAAGGCAGGCTCTGGTGCTGCCACCTTCGGGGAGCCGGACTCAGCCGGTGTGCCTGCCGACTACGCCAAGCTGACCCTGACCGCCCCGTTCAACGATATCGAAGCGGTGAAAAATCTCTTTGCCGAAAACAAGGGGGAAATCGCCTGCATCATCGTTGAACCTGTCCCGGGGAATACCGGCGTCATGCTGCTCAACGACAATGGTTTTCTGCAACAACTGCGCGATATCTGCGATGCCGAGGGCGCGCTCCTGATCTTCGATGAGGTGATGTGTGGTTTCCGTGTCGGTGCTGGCGGCGCGCAACAGCGTTTCGGCATCATGCCGGACCTCACATGTCTGGGTAAAATCATCGGCGGCGGACTGCCGGTCGGCGCATATGGCGGCCGCGAAGAGATCATGCGCAAGATTTCACCGGATGGCCCGGTTTATCAGGCTGGCACACTTTCCGGTAATCCATTGGCCATGCGCGCCGGGCTGGAGACGCTTTCGCGTTTGCGTGCACCGGGTTTTTATGAAGCACTCGAAGACAAGACCACCCGCTTGGTTGCGGGCCTGCTGGCAGGCTGCAAGGAGGCCGGCGTGCCTGCCGTCGCCAATCAGGTGGGCGCTATGTTCACCGTGTTTTTCACCGATCTTGAAGCTGTTACCTGCTGCACCGATGTCAGCAAGCACTGCGATCTGGCTTTTTTCGGCAAGTTCTTCAACGCCATGCTCGATGAAGGCGTGTATCTTGCCCCGTCGCAATACGAGGCGGCATTTATGTCGGCAGCACACACTGATGCGGATATTGATGCCACCATCGCCGCTGCTGGCCGCGCCCTGAAGAAGCTCACCGCATGAGCCTGATCGACAGCATCACATTCAATGAAGCGGGACTTGTCCCAGCCATTGCACAGGACGCTGCAACAGGCCGCGTGCTGATGATGGCATGGATGAACGAGGAAGCTGCGCTGCAAACCTTAGAATCAGGATACGCCCACTACTACTCCCGTTCACGCAAGAAACAGTGGCAAAAAGGGGAGTCTTCCGGTCACGTGCAAAAGGTTGTCGCTATATATCTGGATTGTGACGGTGATACCCTGCTGCTTAAAATTGAGCAGACAGGCCCTGCCTGCCACACCAATCGCGAATCCTGCTTCTTTCAACAGCAGAAGGATGGGGTATGGGTCAGCATTGAGGAGCCGATGAAATGAGTAACAATGATATCCTGAAAGAATTGACCGCCATCCTCGAAGCACGAAAGAGCGATTCCGCCGACACATCCTATGTTGCATCGCTGTATGCCAAGGGCCTGGACAAGATTCTTGAAAAAGTCGGCGAGGAAGCAACCGAAACGATTATTGCCGCCAAAAACGGAGACCGCGAACAGATTATCTATGAAACGGCCGACCTGTGGTTTCACAGCATGGTCTTGCTGGCTGATCGCGGACTCTCTGCTGACGACGTGCTTGCCGAACTCGCACGCCGCTTCGGCGTTTCGGGTATTGATGAGAAAGCATCAAGAACGAATAAGGCCTGAGCCCACATTCCCCTTTTCCGCTTAAGCAGTCCGATGCATATAGATAAGAACGAAATCCTTGCCCTGATCATCAATCAGCTTCGCACTGATTTATCGGTGTGCGAACAAGCGGTCAAGGTCGCACGTGATACAGCGACACATGCCGATGCTCTCGGTTCAAGCCAATATGAAACCATGGGTCTGGAGGCTTCTTATCTGGCACAGGGACAAGGTCTTCGCCTGTTGGAGGTCGAACGCTCGCTGGCCTATTTCATGCAACTGAAACTCCCCCCGCATACAGGTGTAATCAGCGTGTCGTCACTGATCGCATTGCGTGATGAACAGGGTGATGAGCAACTACTCTGGCTTGCCGGGGATGCCGGTGGTTTGAAGATTTCGCATGCAGGGACAAGCATCACGCTGGTAACTCCCAAATCGCCGCTGGGTGGGAGCCTCATTGGCAAGGTCGCAGGCGATGACTTGGAAGTCAGCATTGCAGGCATTGAACGCTGTTACGAAGTGTGTGCGGTGTATTGATGCCTGCATGCAAGGATAAATGGTTTCTTTACCTGATTCGCTGCAAGACTGGCCAGCTTTATACCGGCATCACCACGAATGTGCAGCGCCGCCTTACCGAACATCAATGCGGCAAAGGGGCAAAATACCTGCGCGGCAAAGATCCTCTGCAACTCGTTTTCCAACAGGAAATCGGCTCCCGTTCAGAAGCACTTAAAATCGAATCAACAATAAAAAAACTCCCCAAGGAAGCCAAGGAAACAATCATCCGTTCAGGTCAGTACGTCATTCCTTTACGCGCGTCTGAGTGACAAAATTGGCTCAATCTTCTTCTGGAAGATCGGGAAGTCTAAATGGAAGTGCGGTTTCAAGTCTTTGCATGAACATGATGCCACCGTGCGGTGTATTTATCTCCGCCCGTTCATAGAGCCAGGCAAATAATTCATCGGCTTTTCCTGCATCGGCAATCACATTCAAAATCTCTTTCTCGGAGGTCTGGGCCACCGCTCTTCCGCTTGTCCGGCCGATACCACGCGCCTTATGCATGGTGGCACGTGTGATCCCTAGATCGGTTTTTAGATCCGCTATCAAACCTGCTGCCCTGCCTGCGGCAAGGATACAGGTGATGAGTTTGGGGCGCGGCGTTGCCACCGCTATTTTTCCAGCCGCGCGACAATGTCGGGTGGAATGTAGGTGGCGGCCTTTTCCAGATGTGTCATGTACATAAATCCCATGCCGGGTGTGTCCAGCTCACCAGCCAGATACATCTTCTCGAAAATATAGTCACGCTGGTCGGTGGCGACCACGATGCTGATAATCTCTTTCTCCACATCCACTGCCACACCCAGAATACCCAGACGGGTGCGCACACCGCTACCACGTCCGTAGTAGGTTGTTGCACCCTGTGCACCTGCATCCATCACTGCCTTCACAATCGCATCTGCCTTGCCGCGCTGCACAATGCAGGTGATCAGGGATGCATCGGTCAGCACGGTAATCGCCCTCTGTTTCATTCAACCCTCCTGCATGGCGGCTTCTGCCGCTGTATGTCGCCGTTTGATCTGCCACTGCACCCACAGGCCCGTAATCAATACGGACAGGATCGGACCGATAGATGCCATTGAAAGGATACCGAAACCATCCACCGCACCAATAGCTCCGCCAAGACCCAGACCAAGCGCAAGCACAAGTGGAACGGTTACCGGGCCTGTGGTTACGCCAGCACTATCCCAGGCAATATTGACAAACTCTTCGCTTGAGAACGCTGTTAGAACAGCAGCTGCGAGATAGCCGGGTATAAGCAGGGCTGCAAGCGGCAGGTCATAAACCACTTTGAGAAGCCCTATGGCAATACCACAAGCAACGCCAACGCTCACCGCCATAATAAGCATCGATTTGTGAAAGGCGCCGTTGGTCAGGCTCTCCACGGTCATTCCCAGCGCATTGAGCGCCGGCTCTGCCATCGTGGCGCCAAGCCCCAACAACCAGACAAAAGCTACAGCGATGGCAATACCTATCCCGTATTCGTAGAGCGGCGAAAGCGATACGCCGCCGATATGCAGGAAAGCTGCCGGCAACACCCCGCCCGACTGACCGCCCAATGCTGAAAGCCCGTAGCTCAGACCAATATTGAATACGATCATACCGAGAACGCAAAGCACGATGCCGTAGGTGAGAATGGCCGGATGATGAATGGTTTCGCGCAACACATAACGCATAACAATAAACAGGAAAATCACCAGCGGCAGGATGGCACGCAGGCCGAGGATAACCTCCTGCCAGGGAGTGCGCGCATACCATAGGAGATCGTTCGTTGCCGCCACTGTCGCGAGACTCGCCGTCACGACGAGTTCCTGTGGCGACACCGTTGAGGTGATGTAAAGGGCAAGCAGCAGCACGCCCAGAATGGGGAACAGTGAGGCCAGTGTCACAATACCGAAACCGGACAAGGAGGAATGGTCACGGCCAGCAGCTCCGGCCATGCCGATACCAAGCGCCAGCACCAGCGGCACGGTCACAGGGCCCGTGGTCACGGCACCGCAATCCCATGCCAGGCCCAGCACCTGTGAAAGATTGGGATCGGTCATAAAATAGGCCGTCAGGCCAAGGATGGGCACAAGGGTTGCGTAAATCAGTGGCTTAAGGCTCCAACCGTTGAGAAAACGCAGTGTGCCTAACACCGCCGCAAGCCCAACACCGAGACCTACCACCAGAACAAGCATATCCGCCCAGCTATTCAGCATGGCATGCAGATAGGGTGCCTTCTCAGGATCGACAATGGAGCCAGCGGTCTTCAGGGCTCCGATGGCGGGTTCGGCAAAGGTAACGCCGATACCCAGAAGCAGCGCGATAAGCAACACCACCGGCAGCGGCGATTTGGCCGGCAGTACAGAACCAATAGCCTCACCGAATGGCATCAGGCCTAGCTTCAACCCCTCCATGAACAGCATCAGGCCGATAATCACTGCTGCCAGCCCGGCGGTAATCACACCTGCATCATCAATATGGGTGCGCAGAATGAGTATCTGAAACAGCGCCAGATAGACGGCAAGCGGAAGTACAGTTTTCAACTGATCGAAGAAGCGCGCGCTGATGTAAGGGGTAAGCAGACGATACACATCACGCGGAAGCAGTTTTACTCGCCGGACGCGCCTTCCTGACACCTGCCGCGAGGCAAGTTCATTGTAACTTATTTGGTGCTGGTTAATGGCAACCTCATTTACAAAATCGCCGAAACGTACCCGCCTGAACATGTGCTGATGATGGCATATGCTTTGAGTATGGAAAAGTCCCATCCCATAAGGTTCTCATCTAGCTTTATATATTGGCGCAGCTCCTCATACCGATTCAAACGAGTGCCCGATATAGACCATTCGCACACAGGAACACCTCTATTTCCTTAGCCTTTTTCTTGCGAATTGCGTCGGAGACGTCTAATTTAGCACTAGGCACAACGGAGGTGCATGATGGAAACGTCCATACTTATCGCACAAATCGCGGCGGTGGTTTATTTATCGGTCGCGGTGGGCGCGTTCATCAGCAGGGACTATTTCCGCAAGATCATTCAAGACTTTTATGGCAATGCTGGGCTGACCTATATCGGCGGCTTCATGGCTCTCGTGCTGGGAGCGCTGATTGTGCATTTCCACAACTATTGGGTGAGCGACTGGAGGGTGTTGGTCACCATTATCGGCTGGTCGGCCCTGATCAAGGGCATCGTCATTATCATCTTCCCAAAACACATCCAGCGAATGTCCGAGGCCTTTCTCACAAACAAGTGGTTGAAAGTAACTCCCTATATCACCCTGCTACTGGGCCTGTTGTTTGCCTGGTTCGGATTTGTGCAAGGCGTCTAACCGCCCTGCAGCGTGAAGTGCCGGGTGCAATCTGGCGGCATTCGCTGCATGATTCGCCCCATGCGAATATCTGCTATCTCTCACAACACCGGGAGCCGGAACTATGTTTGAACTTATCCCCGCCATCGATCTCAAAGGTGGCCACTGCGTACGCCTCAAACAGGGCCGTATGGATGATGCCACCGTCTACGGTGAAGATCCGGCAGCCATGGCGCTGCACTGGCAGAATCTCGGTGCCACACGCATGCATGTCGTCGATCTGGATGGTGCTTTTGCCGGCAAACCGGCCAACCGCGCTGCCATCGAAGGCATCTGTACGGCGCTGAAAATTCCCGTGCAACTAGGCGGCGGACTACGTGATCTCTCCATGATCGAGGGCATGCTGAATCTCGGTGTTCAGCGCGTGATTCTTGGCTCCGTAGCCGTATCCAATCCCGCGCTGGTGCGCGAGGCCTGCGAAGCTTTTCCTGGGCGCATCTGTGTCGGCATCGATGCCAAGGGCGGCATGGTGGCCGTGCATGGCTGGGATGATGTCACCGATGTGACGGCCGTCGACTTGGCCAGAAAATTCGAAGATGACGGGGTTGCCGCCATTATCTACACCGATATTGCCCGCGACGGCATGCTCACTGGCCCGAATATTGAAGAAACCGTAAATCTAGCTAAAGCGATCAGCATTCCTGTCATCGTCTCCGGTGGTATTGCCCGCATGGAAGATGCAACAGCCTGTGCTGCACATCTGTCCGATGGCATCTGCGGCGCGATCACAGGCCGCGCCATCTACGAAGGCACGCTCGATTTCGCTGAAGCGATGAAAGGTTTAAAATGAGGCAGATACCATGCTGAGCAAACGCATTATCCCCTGCCTCGACGTGGCGCACGGGCGCGTGGTCAAGGGAGTGCAGTTCGTCGATATCATCGATGCCGGCGATCCGGTCGAGGCTGCCATCAAGTATGACGAACAGGGAGCCGACGAGCTGTGTTTTCTCGACATTCGCGCCAGTCACGAAAGCCGTGACACCCTCTACCACATGGTCACCGAGGTAGCCGAACATGTGTTCATGCCGCTCACCGTGGGTGGCGGAGTAAAAGCACTCGGCGATATTGAAAACCTGCTGCATGCAGGTGCAGATAAAGTCTCCATCAATACCGCCGCCCTGCATAACCCGGAGTTGGTTAAAGACGCCGCCGAACGTTTCGGCTCCTCGACCATCGTCGTAGCAGTGGATGCCAAACGGGTGGAGGATGAGAACGGTGGTCACTGGGAATGTTTCACACACGGCGGCCGCAAACCGACCGGCATCAATGCGGTCGAATGGGCCCGTAAAATGTCCGACTTCGGCGCCGGAGAAATACTCCTCACAAGCATGGATGCCGACGGCACCAAGGCCGGCTACGACATCCCGCTGACGCGGGCAGTAGCTGATGCCATCACGGCCAATGTGATTGCCTCCGGCGGCGTGGGCACCTTGGAGCATATGGCTGAGGGGCTTTCTGCGGGGCGCGCCGACGCTGTACTGGCGGCCAGCATCTTCCATTTCGGCACATTCACCATCCAGCAGACCAAGGAATTCCTTGCAGCCAGAGGCATTCCGGTTCGTCTTGCATGAATAATTCTATGCAGGGCGAGGAGCAAAAGGGAGTTTCTCTACCTGCACCTGCCGGTACACTTAGCTGATGGAATGGGCGCAACAATTCGTTGAGCAATATGGCTACTGGGCCGTATTCATCTGGACCTTTATCGAAGGCGAATCGGTTTTCATCGCTGCAGCCGCCCTGGCCGCAGCTGGCCTGATGCAGCCCTGGAAGGTGATTGTCGTTGCTGCCTGTGGTGCATTCATCGGACATATGGTTTTCTTTGCACTCGGCCGCTGGAAAGGCATGGAGCTTATTCTGGCTATTCCGTTTCTCGCCAGACATTACCCGAAAGCAAACCTCATCCTCGATAAATACGCCCACTGGTCGATCTTTATTTTCCAGTACCTGTATGGCACACGCATCGTCGCAGCCATCCTCTTCGGCTGCTCCAGCATCGTTTTCTGGCGCTTCTTCCTGTTGCAAATCATCAACTGTATTTCTTGGGCCTTCATCATCTATGCCATCGGTCATGCACTCGGCATGGCCGGCATGGCCATCATGCACCATTTCGGCGTTGTCGGCCTGTTTATTGTCATGGGTCTGGCTGCACTGATTGGCCTGCTGTGTTATTGGCGCTACGGCCACCATCATATCAGACGCCACCTCAACTGCGGCGATAAAGAAAAATAAGACTAAAAACACTTCTTTCTCATCTCGGCTATAATCACCATAGAAATATGGAGAGCTAGATCATGCAGCGAATCAGACCGCCGGCAGTTGCCGGTATGTTTTACCCCGGCGATAAGGCCGAACTAAGGCACATGGTAGACAGCATGCTGTCCAAGGCCAAAAACCGAGAAACAGGTTCTCCAAAGGCACTGATCGTGCCGCATGCCGGCTACATCTATTCGGGATCGATGGCTGCAAAAGCTTATTCGCTACTAGATCGACGGCGCATCCGCCGCGTTGTTCTGCTTGGCCCGGTGCATCGTGTTCCGGTGCGCGGCCTTGCCCTGCCCGATGCCGATGCCTTCGCCACATCTTTGGGTATCATCCCTCTGGATATCACGGGAATGAAAGCTATCGAACATATGCCCCAGGTGTGCGTTAGCCCCCAAGCCCACCAGCAAGAGCATGCGCTGGAGGTACAACTCCCCTTTCTGCAACGCCGCCTCGACAATTTCACTCTACTGCCGCTGGCCGTCGGCGATGCAAAGCCTGCGGAAGTGGCCAAAGTTTTGTCCGCAGTCTGGGGAGGTGATGAAACGCTGATCCTCATCAGTTCAGATTTATCACATTTCCATTCCTATGACGAAGCGCAGCACATCGATGGCCTGACTTCTTATAATATCCGACACTTGCACGTATCCATCTCTCATGATCAGGCCTGCGGTGCCACGCCGGTCAACGGCCTGCTGTTTCTTGCTGCGCGAAAGGATATGCGTTGCCGTCAACTCGGCCTGTGTAACTCGGGCGACACTGCCGGCGACAAAGATCGTGTGGTCGGCTACGGCTCCTTTGCCTTTTACGAGGGTGAGCATCTTGCCGCATGAAGCTGGCGATACGCAGATAGGCAAGATACTGACCGGTATTGCACGCATCAGTATTGCGGTACAACTGGGCCTGATGGAAAAGCGGCCCTTGCCCGACGATGCGCTGCTCAGGGAGAAAGGGGCGTGTTTTGTCACTCTGCACAAAGGGGGAAGCTTGCGCGGCTGCATCGGCAGCCTGCTGGCCCATCGCCCGCTCGGCGAGGATGTGGCGGCCAATGCCTTATCAGCTGCCTTCCACGATCCGCGTTTTGACCCCTTGACCCATGATGAATTCGCCGACATCGATATCGAGGTGTCCGTACTGTCGAAGCCGGAGGCGATCTTCCCAGCTGATGAGTCAGAGCTGCTAACCATGCTTCACCCCGGTGTGGACGGACTGATTCTCGAATACGGACCACACCGCTCCACCTTTCTGCCGCAGGTGTGGGAACAATTACCGACCCCCGAACAGTTTCTCACCCATCTGAAACAAAAGGGAGGCTTAGCTGCTGATTTCTGGCATGCGGATCTGCGCGTGTCGCGCTACAGCGTGACGGCCTACGCTGAAAAACCGGGCGAAAAACCCGAGGAAGCTTATTAATGCCTGACCCCCACTACCCGGCGCGCTACTGGCATCGCCTGGGAAATGAAGGGGAAGGCGGTCGCATCCAGTGCGACATATGCCCGCGCGATTGCAAGCTGCATGAGGGCCAGCGCGGTCTGTGCTTCGTGCGCAAGCGCGAAGGCGATACCATGGTCCTGACCACCTATGGTCGCTCTTCGGGCTTCTGTGTCGATCCTATTGAAAAGAAACCACTGAATCATTTTTACCCCGGATCCAGTGTATTCTCCTTCGGCACCGCCGGCTGCAACCTCTCCTGCCATTACTGCCAGAACTGGGACATATCCAAATCGCGTGAGTGGGATCGCCTGTGCGATCAAGCATCGCCAGAGGAACTGGCGGTAGCTGCGCTAAACAGCGACTGCAAATCCATCGCCTTTACCTACAACGACCCCGTCATCTTCCTCGAATACGCTGTGGATGCCGCAAAATCCTGCCATAGGGCCGGCATCAAAACGGTAGCCGTGACTGCCGGCTATATCCATCCGGAGGCACGGCAGGAATTCTTCGCGCACATGGATGCCACCAATATCGATCTGAAGTGTTTTTCGGAGGATTTCTACACCAAGCTGTGTGCCGGCCATCTGCAACCGGTGCTCGATACGCTGGAATATCTGACCAAGGAAACCAAAGTATGGACCGAAATTACGACCTTGCTCATTCCCGGCCATAACGATTCGGATGAGGAGCTCACCGCCATGTGCGACTGGATCGCCGAACATATGGGTACGGATGTGCCCTTGCACTTCACCGCCTTCCATCCCGACTGGAAGATGCGCGATGTTCCGGCCACACCATCAGCCACCCTATCCCGCGCAAGACAAATCGGATTAAAGGCCGGACTGCGCCATGTCTATACCGGCAATGTGCACGATACCCAGGGCGGCACCACCTTCTGCCCCGACTGCGGCACGTCCCTGATTGTGCGCGACTGGTATAATATCCTCGAATACCGGCTTAACGATGACGGTCATTGTCCCGATTGCGGCACAGCCATCGCCGGGCACTTTGAACATTTTAGCGGCGGCTTCGGTGCCCGTCGTATACCTCTACAGCTGCATCCTTAGGAGCAGCTCAACTCACTGAAGCAGCGGGAAAGCCAATATTGCTCGATTCCAGCACCGTGCGGCTAGGCAGGAAACAGGACATATCCATCTCCGGCGGTTCACCTGCCATCCAGCGGCTGATGATATGCGCTGTAATCGGGGCCAGAGCAACGCCATTGCGGTAATGCCCGCTGGCAACCCACAGACCGGGACGTTCATGCACCGGACCGATAAAGGGCAGGCCGTCAGCAGAGCCGGGGCGGAAACCCATCCATTGACGCTCTATGCTCGCTTGGCCTAGCCCCGGCAGCAGACGAGTCAAAGCATTGAGCATGCTCTGCACCTCGGCCACAGTATTACCCGATTTGAAACCGACCATCTCCATGCTCGCACCCACCAGAATTCGACCGTCGGCTCTGGGTACAAAGTAAGCACTATCATGCTTGACGATATGACGTAGCTCGCCCGGCTCGCTTTGCAGCAACACGATCTGCCCTTTCACCGGTTGAACAGGTAAAGAAATACCCATGGATTCGGCCAGCCCTCCGCTCCAGCTGCCAGCGGCAAGCAGTACGGCATCAGCATGGATGGCACGTCCATCAGTCAATGAAACACCCGTGACCCGCCCTGCCACATCTATCAAAGCGGCAACCTCTGCCTGCTCGACTATCTCGATCTGCTCCTGTTTCAAAATGGCATCCACTGCGGCCAATAAGCGTGGGTTGCGGAGCTGCGCCACCTCCGGCCAGACCAAAGCTCCACCTACATCTTCGGCAAGCAGCGGCTCGTGATGGCGCGTCTGCTGAGCATCCAATTCTCTCACCTGCCAGTTGAAGCGTTGCGACCAATCCAGCGCAGCCTGCCTGTGGTCCACTGCATCATCCGGAAAAAACGGCACCATCAAGCCGCTTTGCAGCCATTCAGGCGAAATGCCGGTGCGCTCGGTCAATTCTTTTTGCAACGCGGGATACATATCCAAGCTGGCATCAACCAGATGCGTAAAATCGTCGGGATACAGCCATGGCTGGATCGGACATAGAATCCCTGCCCCGGCCCATGAAGATTCACGGCCAAGCTGGCCGCGCTCAATAATCACCGGCTGCATACCCTGCTGCTTGAGTCGCCATGCCGTCAGGCAGCCGATGATGCCGCCGCCGATAATGGCCACTCGAACCGGGGTGATCGACATATCCTTCTCCTCTTTAACTTCTACACATGGCTACAGGCACATTCTTCTTTCCCAGAAGCTTGCGGATGCCTTTACGCGGTAATGCAGCTAACATGCTGCGATGCTCAAAAATACCAAAGCGTCACCGGCCGCGCATGTGCAGAAATCATACCAGCACTGCTTGGCTCTGGCACGGAATCACTATGAGAACTTCCCCACTGCCTCGCGCCTGATACGAGCCGATTTACGCCCTGCCGTAGCCGCCATCTACGCTTTTGCCCGCACAGCCGACGATATGGCCGATGAGGGCAATGAAACAGCAGACAAACGCCTCAAACAACTCGATGCATGGGAAACCCTGCTGGAGCGTTGTGTACAGAGCGAAGTGGATCACCCAGTCTTTCTGGCTCTGGGCGATGCCATCCGTAGACACGACCTGCCTGTGTCCTGTCTGCACGATCTGCTTACTGCTTTCCGCATGGATGTCAGCATCCATGCCTATGCCAGCCTCAACGAATTGCTATTTTATTGCCGCCATTCGGCCAACCCGGTAGGCCGCCTGATGCTAGCCTTGCATGGTGTGCGGGAACCTCAGGCACTAAACGCCTCCGATGCCATCTGCACCGCCCTTCAATTGATTAATTTCTGGCAGGACTTAAGCCGGGACCTTCCCAATGGGCGCTGCTATCTGCCCGATGAATGGCTTACTGAGGCCAATCTCAACCACCGTGATTTGCTTCAGAAAGAGCTGTCTGAAGATATATCCACCCGTCTGCAACCTGTCATGCAGCATGCCATCGCACACGCATCGGAGCTGATGCAAAAAGGTCAAATCCTTCCTGCTTTTTTGCCCTTCCGTCTGCGCCTGCAGATTACCGCCACCATGCGCGGCGGGCGGGCTGTACTGCACAAACTCGGCAATATGGATCCGTTGCATGCGCGACCAAAACTCGGGCCTGTCGTCTGGCTCTGCATTGCCCCCGCAGCGCTATTCGATGCGCTGCTACCGGCATCCGCCCAGTCCATTGAGGAAAAGCAGACAACAGGCAGGACAATGTCATGAACCCTGCCAAATACTGCGAGGACAAGGCGCGCGGCTCAGGCTCATCCTTCTTCTACGCCTTTCTCTTTCTACCCGAGGATCAGCGGCGCGCCATGATGGCGCTCTACGCCTTCTGTCGCGAGGTAGACGATATTGCCGACGAAGTCAGCGACCGGACTGTCGCCACGCACAAACTGGCCTTCTGGGGTGACGAAATAAGCAGGACCTTTGCGGGAGAACCCCGGCACCCTGTGGGTAAGGAGTTGAACTGGGCACGACAGCGATTCCCCCTCAGCGAAGAGCTGTTTGTTGAGATTCTCGACGGCATGCTAATGGATGTGAATCCCAAGCCATTTCTCAAGGCTTCCGATCTGGCCTTGTACTGCCACCGCGTGGCCGGTGTTGTAGGCCTTTTGACCATTGAAGTATTCGGCCACAAATCAAGAAAGGCTGGCGATTTTGCCACTACCTTGGGTGAGGCACTACAACTGACCAACATCCTGCGCGATCTGCAAGAAGATGCAGCCAGAGGCCGCATCTATATCCCGCAAGAGGATCGCATCCGATTTTCTGTTGCCGATCAGGATTTTTCCGATGGCACGATGAGCGATGGCATGCGCAAGCTGATTGCTCATTATCTCGACAAAACAGGCGAGCTTTACGCCAAAGCCATTGAACAACTCCCCAGTGAAGACCGCGTATCGCTGCGCCCCTCCCTGCTGATGGGAGCCATCTACTTCGCTTATTTCAGACGCCTGAGAAAAGCCGGAGACCAGCTTTGGGTATCACCGCCGCGTCTGCTTCCCATTCACAAGATATGGATTGCATGGCGCATGTGGCGTTACGAAAAGCGAGCTGCACGCAAAAACCTACCGGTCACTTTCGAGCTCTAAATGCGCACTGCTGTTATCGGTGGAGGCTTGTGTGGACTTAGCGCAGCCATACGACTGGCGCAGCGTGGCCTTGAGGTCGAGCTCTTTGAAGCAGCACCCTCATTCGGTGGGCGAACCCGATCCTTTCTAGAGCCTAATATGAAGCAATGGGTGGATCATGGGCCGCATCTTCTTTCCGGGGCCTACCACGACACGCTGAGCTTGCTGCAAGAGGCAGGAGCGAGCGACAATATCGTCTGGCAGAAATCCCTCTGCCTTCCCCTGTGGGATAAGGAACGCGGCCATTTCCTGCTCAGGCCGAATGCATCCTTGCCGCTGGCACTAACCCTGCCACTGGCCTGTGCTCGCCTCCCCGGACACGACTGGACAGATATCCCCGCCTTTCTACGCATCGCTTTCCAGTTGCAACACCCACCAGCTGCAGCAGAAACGGTACAAACATGGTTAAATCGCGCGAACATCCCAGCATCACTTTGCACGGACCTGTTTGAGCCCCTATGTCTTGGAGCCATGAATGAAACGCTTGTCGAAGCCAATGCCGCCAGTTTCAGCACTGTACTGCGCAGCGCCTTTGCCAATCATGTCAGCGCTCGCCTCGGCTGGTTTCGTATGCCACTCAACCAGGCGCTGGTCGAACCATTGGTTCATATGGCTGAAACACTCGGTGTACGCATGCATAGAAGCAGCCGCATCCGACATATATTGCCAAGCAAGGAAGGCATCGAACTTCAATTGACGCAGGGAAGCCAGTTATTCAAGGCCTGTGTCCTTGCTACGACGCTGCGTTCCGCCCAGCAAATGCTCTCACAGCCGAAAACAGCGACGATGCGTCGCATCACTAATATCCACTTGTGGTTTCACGACCTACCCCCTCTATCCCACCCCTTCGTCGGTGGAATCGGAACAACCGGCCAATGGTTCTTCGATGTTAGCAAACAAATGCGTGATCTCGCGAGCAAGGCAGACAGCGCTAATCCTCTGCGCCACATTTGCGCTGTGATTAGCGCCGATGATGGCGTGCTGCATGGTGATGATTTGGTTCAAAAGATTTGTTTTGAACTAGGGGAACTGAGTGCCAACCATACTCCTCTCAAGCCTCATTATGTTCGCATCGTCAGTGAGCATCATGCCACGACCAGCGTGGCAGATAGCATGCCTGTGGCCTGGCTTGGAGCAAACCTTCCCGAGGGCTTGATTGATGCCTGTGAAGCCCCCTGTTCGGGGGAACTTCCATCTACCATCGAATATGCTGTCAGGCGAGGCAACCAGGCAGCCGAAGATTGCTATTCACTGTTGACTTTCTAAGTTTATTCACTATTCGAACGGTCTATGTGACACATTAAGGAAGATGCGCGCTTAGCTTACCATATAGATTCACATATAAGCCTTATCCAATTGTTATATATAGCTTTTTCTAGCTGCCTATATTTTAGGCATGCGTCAGCAGTATATCACGAATAACTACCTTTCAGGACATGAGGTACTTTTATCCCCAAAGTTATCCACAGACTCTGTGGATGAAATCCCTAAGCCCTTGGGATACTTACCCTTAGCCCATTTTTTAGCAGTTGCACCACTTATCTGAGATGACATATAGCAGGCTTGCGCCTACCCCTACGGAGGTTATATTGTGATCATGTCGACAAGCCATCCATCACCCGATCCCAGCTCCGCAGCACTCCCCTTCCGTCAGTATTCAATCGCCGATATGTTCATCGGTCAAATTGACCATGTGCTCAACAACATCTTCTGCGAACAACCTTCCAGCCGCCCTTATCCAGCGGAACCATTACCGGCGGACGAGACGACAAACACACCGCTCAACGCACAGCAAAAACAAACAGCGATCGGATTGATGCGCGTCAATCATGCCGGCGAAATTTCCGCCCAGGCACTTTATCAGGGGCAAAGCCTAACTGCTCGCGACCCCTCGCTGCGCGACAAACTTAGCCAGGCCTCCATTGAGGAGAGCGATCACTTGAACTGGTGTCGACGCAGATTAAAGGAGCTGGATGCCGAACCATCCAAACTCGATCCGTTCTGGTACTTAGGCTCATTTGCGCTCGGCATGGCCGCGGGCATTGCCGGCGACCGCTGGAACCTTGGCTTTCTCGCCGAAACCGAATATCAGGTGGTCCGCCACCTGGACAGCCATCTGACCGAACTTCCCGAAAACGACTCACGCAGCCGCGCAATCGTCAGCCAGATGAAAGAAGATGAGCTGTGTCATGCCCATTTGGCCGAAGACCTGGGTGCAGCGGATCTTCCCCCGCCGGTGAAGGCACTGATGAAACTCACTTCCAAAATCATGACCAGCGTTGCCGAACGCATTTAACGGGACATTGATACCGAAGAAGGCATTTCTCTGAGCGGCTGTTTTATCCACTTCAACCATATTCAACCATGACGTGAACGTGAATGGCGTGCTAATATCGGCCACACATCACTTGCAGAAAACAGGCAGCTCAGAGGTAAAAGGATTCATGTCAGGACATTCCAAATGGTCAACCATCAAGCACAAAAAAGCCGCAACCGATGCCAAACGCGGGCAAGTATTTACCCGCTACATTCGTGAAATCACCGTAGCTGCACGTATGGGTGGTGGTGATATTGATGCAAATCCACGACTTAGATCAGCAGTAGCCGCGGCTCGCTCCGTGAATATGCCGAAAAGCAATATTGACCGTGCCATTGAGCGTGGCTCAGGTGGCGGCGAAGGCGATAATATCGAAGAAATTCGCTACGAGGGGTATGGCCAGGCAGGCGTAGCTATTCTCGTTGATTGTATGACCGACAACCGCAACCGCAGCGTATCTGACGTACGCTCGGCATTCACCAAGGGCGGGGGCAATATGGGTGAATCGGGCTGCGTGTCATGGATGTTCCACCAGAAAGGCATGTTTATCTTTGACCGCGAGAACACAAGTGAAGAGACCCTGATGGATGCAGCACTCGAAGCCGGTGCCGAAGATGTGCAAGACAAGCCAGATGCCGGATGCATCGAGGTCACCTGTGAGCCGGCCGACTTCGCGCAGGTGCAAGATGCACTGGAGGCAGCCGGACTGACGGCACAGATTGCCGAAGTATCGTGGACTCCTGAAAACACGATTGCAGTCGAGGGCGAAGCCGCCGGCAAGCTACTGGCTCTGATCGAACGCCTTGAAGATCTCGACGATGTGCAAAATGTATACGCCAATTTCGACATTTCCGATGCTGAAATGGAACGATTGAACAGTTGATGGGATAGAAAAGATACTATGCGAATCCTCGGGGTAGACCCCGGATCACGAAAGACCGGCTACGGTGTGGTGGATATCGATGGCAACCGCATCACGCATGTAGCGCATGGCGTGATTGCCGTGGGGGAAGGTGAATTCGTCGCACGATTGGGCAAGCTGTTCTCCTCGCTGTCGAGCCTTATCGCAGAGCACCAGCCTTCCTGCGCAGCCATGGAAGATGTGTTTATGGCTCGCAATGCGTCATCAGCCCTGAAACTCGGCCAGGCCAGAGGCGCTTTGATTGCCGCCTGCACGCATGCAGGCCTTGATGTAGCAGCCTACAGCCCCACTGCTGTCAAACAGGCTGTGGTGGGCTTCGGCCGAGCCGAGAAGGGACAGGTACAACATATGATTCAACTCTTACTCAAACCACCCGCTCCTTTGCAAGAGGATGCTGCCGATGCTCTGGCCGTGGCACTGTGCCATGCCAATCACAGTGGCAGCGCGCAGCGTGCAAGTGCGGCTATGGGAAGACGCGCATGATCGGATGCCAGCTATGATCGGATGGCTTAGTGGAAAAGTGCGTGAACTCGATCCGACCGGCAGCTTGCTGCTCGACGTTAACGGGGTGGGTTACGATGTAGTGGTCAGCATGCAAACACTGTGTCGCTTTGAGGCCGGTAATACAGCAGAGCTCTTCATCCACACCCATGTACGCGAGGATCAGTTGATGCTGTTCGGTTTCGCCAGTCAGCGGGAAAGAGCCCTGTTCCGCAAGTTGACCAATGTATCCGGCATAGGCGCGCGAATGGGAATGAATATTCTCTCCGCAATGAGTGTGGAGGAATTGCTGGCAGCGATTGATAGTGCCGACGACGTGGCCATCGCACGCACCCCGGGCATTGGCAAAAAAACAGCGCAACGCCTGATTCTTGAGCTTAAGGGCAAACTGACTGGAGACTCCACCGGAGCACCTGCTGCTGCCGCGCATTCGGTAGCTTCCGATGTGCGTTCGGCGCTGGCCAATCTGGGGTACAAGCCGGCGCAGATTGATGCTGCCATGCGACATGTCGAGGCCCAAGGCATCGGAGAAACAGCTGATCTTGAATCAATGTTCCGTGCTGCCATGAAGGCACTCGGGTAAGATGCAGCCATGAGCGAAGATCCAATAAACTTTGAGGAAGACAACAGACTGCTCGACCCTGTCATTCGTGGTGAAGATGGCTGGGATGCAGCGTTGCGCCCCACCCGGCTCGACGAGTACATCGGCCAGCAGAAGAATCGCGCCAATCTCTCCATATTCATTCAGGCCGCCAGAAAACGCTCGGAACCGCTCGATCATGTGCTGCTCTACGGCCCGCCCGGACTCGGTAAAACCACCTTGGCCAATATCATCGCACACGAAATGGGTGTGCAAATCCGCACCACATCAGGCCCTGTCATTGAGCGAGCCGGAGATCTGGCCGCCATGCTTACCAACCTTGAGGAAGGCGATGTCCTGTTTATTGATGAAATACATCGCCTGAGTCCTCATGTGGAGGAAATCCTGTATCCCGCCATGGAGGATTTTCAGCTCGATATCATCATCGGCCAGGGGCCTGCAGCCCGCTCGATTAAGATGGATCTGCCGCGCTTCACGCTGGTTGGCGCAACCACGCGTACCGGCCTGATCACCACCCCGCTTCGAGGCCGTTTCGGTGTGGTGGCGCGACTTGAATTCTACACCCCGGAAGAATTGGCGCAGATCATTACCCGCTCGGCAGGCCTGTTGAACATCAGCATCGAAGAGGCCGGTGCCATGGAAATCGCCCGCCGTTCGCGTGGCACACCGCGCATTGCCAATCGCCTGCTTCGTCGGGTGCGCGACTTCGCCGAAATCGAGCACGATGCAGTCGTCACCCGCGAGGTGGCCCATGCCGCACTGGTCAGACTGGATGTCGATGAAATAGGTCTGGACTACATGGATACCAAATTACTCACCACGCTGATTGATAAATTCAACGGCGGCCCGGCTGGCCTGGACACACTGGCTGCATCCATTGCCGAGGAGCGCGATAGTATTGAGGATGTAATCGAGCCATTTCTTTTGCAAGAGGGCCTGATTAACCGCACGCCACGCGGCCGTGTAGCGACACCGCTGGCCTATGCCCATCTCAAACGAAAACTGCCGGGAAATGGTTCGCAGGGCTCCCTGCTATGAGTTCGGTGCGCCACAGCTTCGATCTGCGCATTTACTACGAGGACACCGATCATGGCGGTGTGGTGTATTATGCCAACTACCTCAAATACATGGAGCGGGCGCGCACAGAATTCATGCGCGGCTACGGCATCGAACTCGATCAATTGCAATTCGATGCCGATGTATTATTTGCCGTAACCGAGGCGCATGTGCACTATCGCCGACCGGCACGTTTCAACGATGCGCTGAGCGTATGCTCTGAGCTAACGCTGGCGCACGGTGCCCGTCTCGCCTTCAAACAAACGGTAATGCGCGGTGATAAGATTCTGGTAGATGGTGACATCAAATTAGCCTGCATCGATACGCAAGGCCATGCACGCCGCATCCCACGGGATGTACTGAATAAAATCGAACAGGGCCTACCCTGTTCGCAAGGAAGCAAACATGAGTGATGACCTATCCATCCTGACCCTGATTATGAATGCCAGCGTTGTTGTGCAGGGCGTTCTGATTCTGTTATTGGTGCTATCACTCGCCTCATGGGCCATCATTTTCAATAAGTGGCGCTTATACAGTAAGAATCGGCGCGATGCCGAGGCTTTTTCCTCAGCATTCTGGGGCGGAAAGGATATGGATACGGTGCTGGCCGGCATTCCGCAGCGTTACCCGAACAGTGCCCTGCCGAATATCTTTCAGGCCGGCTATCGCGAATTCATGCGCAGCAGGCGTGATGCCACAGGTTCCGCCAAGGATGACAAGATCACTGCTGGTGGCGGCCTTGAAGGTATCCGTCGTTCACTGGATGCCGCTCTGTCTCGTGAACTCGAACGCATGGCGCGCAATCTGGCCTTTCTGGCCACTGTCGGTTCCACCTCACCCTTTATCGGCCTGTTCGGCACCGTCTGGGGCATTATGAATGCCTTCCAGAATATAGCTCTGACAAAAAACACCTCACTGGCTGCTGTGGCGCCGGGTATCGCCGAAGCACTGGTTGCCACCGCTTTCGGGCTGGTTGCCGCCATCCCCGCTGTGGTCGCCTACAACAAGTTCACCTCCGATCTCAAGCGCATGGCCGCGAACATGGAGCAATTCAGCTCCGAGTTTCTCAACATCCTGTCGCGCCACATCAAGGAATAAACCATGTGGGCCGGCAGCAGCAAATGGGACAAGGACACCGAACCGATGGGTGAAATCAACGTCACGCCGCTGGTCGATGTCATGCTTGTCCTGCTCATCATTTTCATGGTCACTGCCCCCCTACTGACTCAGGGGGTGGATGTCGACCTGCCCAATGCCGCTTCGCCACCGATGCAGCAGAATGTTGAGCCTCTGATTATATCCATCAACAAGAAGGGTGATCTTTTTCTGCAAAAGAACTCCGTCAAACTTAAGCAATTGGCACCCCGTATCAAGGCCATTCGCGAACAGAAAAAAGACCTCCCCGTCTTTATTCGTGGCGATGCCAAAACCCCCTATGAGCATGTGGCCCGTGTGATGAGTGCATTGTCTTCAGCCGGCATCGAGAAAGTTGGACTTGTTACCGAACCAAACCGCTAATCGCGGTGCTGATGATGCCGACCTGCAATCGTTGGATGTTCTGTTCGCGATCTGCATGCATGTGCTTATTCTTGCCCTTATTCTCATGCTTACGCTGTGGCGCAAGCCACTCGAATTTCACCCACAAAGCGTGCAGGTCAGCATGATTTCAGCAAAGCAACTGGATCGGATGATTAAACGAGCTCACCCTCCGGCAAAAAAGCCGAAGGCAGTGGCCAAACCCAAGGTAAAAAAACCAGTACTCAAAAAAGCACCCGTCACCCCCCCCGCAAAGGCCAAACCGAGCCAGGCCCCTGACTTCGATCCGTTCAAGCCCATTGAGTCCTCAACCGATGTAACATCATCGGCTCCACGCACCAACGCCAAGGCTGCCGATGTGTTCGCTGGGCAACTCTCAGAGCAGGAGATTAACCGGTATATCGCCCTGATTCAGGATGCCGTACAGCGCCACTGGAAGGTGCCTACCGCCGGAGGTGATATGCAGGACCCTTTGGTCGAAATGATTCTCAATCCCGGAGGTGGCGTAAGCCGCGTGAAAATACTTGAATCCTCTGGCAATGCGGCCCTCGACGCCTCGCTTATCCGCGCTATCGAAGCTGCTGCCCCCTTTGAGGTCCCGACCAAACAATTCGAGTTGTTTCGCAACAACCGGATTCGTTTCCGGCCACTGTAAATAGTGTTACAGGGCTTGGGTGCTAAAGGAGTGATAATACTGTTAGGCTGGTGCGCATGGGCAACTTATTGAAATCATTTACCTATATTGACAATGAACAGCAGCTAGCAGAGGCCTGCCAGGTGCTGTCATCGGCGCAGGTACTATGCGTGGATACCGAATTCCATCGTGAATCGACCTACTTTGCCGAATTCGCCCTGATTCAGGTCGCATCCAGAGAGGTTTGTTACCTGATTGACCCGCTGACCATCAAGGATTTAGCACCGCTGTGGAAGCTGATGCTGGACCCGTCAATACTTAAGGTTTTCCATGCAGCCCGACAGGATGTGGAAATCATCGTTAACAAAACCGGCCAGTTGCCTCTCCCTCTGTTCGACACACAAGTTGCTGCAGCCCTGCTTGGCTACGGCCTGCAGGTTGGCTTCGGCAATCTGGTACAGAGGGTGGTGGGCAAGACTTTGCCGAAGGGCGAATCATTCACCAACTGGATGAAGCGTCCCCTAACATCCGACCAGCTGACCTATGCTGCCGACGATGTCATTTATCTGATGCCGGTTTACCAGCACCTTGCAGAACAATTGCAAGCCACCAAACGCTCCGACTGGCTGGATGAAGAACAAGGCGTGCTTTGCGATCCTGATACCTACGCCAATCATCCGGAGCAAGCATTCTGTCGAGTAAAAGGATCCAATCGCCTGAAGCCAAGACAACTTGCAGTCCTGCGAGAGTTGGCAGCTTGGCGTGAACTCGAGGTGCAGCGACGGGATATGCCGCGTCGTCGCCTGATTCAGGATGAACCGCTGCTATCATTGGCGCGTAAAACAGAACTTAGAGAAGAACAGCTTTCGCAGATTCGTGGTTTAAACAGTGGTATTTCGAAACGTTTTGGCCCCGATCTCATAGCAGCATGGCAACGGGGCTATAACTGCGATAAGGACAACTGGCCGCGCACCTCGCCAGCACCCAATCACAGTGAAGGCACTGAAATGCGCATGGAGCTACTCATGGCCTTGGTGCGGCTACGCTCTGAGCAAGTTGAAATTGCCTCAAATATTCTGGCCAGCCGTTCGGATGTAGCCGCGCTCGCCTCCTGGGCCAACCACGGCAGCAATCCAGATTGGTCGAAATTACCGGACAATCCCTGCCTGCACGGCTGGCGCAGAAAACTGATTGGCGAAGATCTGGTTCTCATGCTGCAGGGTAAACTCTGTCTACGTCTTGATCCGGTCTCACGCATGCCTATCGTCGATTGCCCGAAGGGAAATGATGAAACGAGCCTTTAGCATTGATGCTCTGGAGGCATCAGGGAAGCACGCCTGGCGGCTGCAAAACGATATGCAGCACTGGCGCAGTTGCACCTATGCCGAAGCGCTGAGCGAATCTGATGCCAAACTCGATACGCCTGAGGAAGCGGAAAAACTGAATGGTTGTCGCATGCAGCGAGACAAGGACCTTGGCCTGGTGATGCGTGGCAAACCAGGTCCTTTTGATTTCCTTGTGCGCGGCATATACACCCACGCCGTCCAGCACCGTCTGTCTGCTCCGCCTGTTCCTGAACTGGATCAAATGCTGGGTACCATTGCTGAATTAACCCCCGGTACACCATGGCTATTGTATCTCAATGCAGTTGCACAATTCTGTGCGCTCGACTCAAGTCGAGAGCGCATCATCGGCAACCTGGACATCGCTGTGCGCGGCGAGATTGCCTCTTCAGCCGCATATGTCGGGTCGCAAGCTATTCTCGATGAGGCATTGATGGACAGGACCTGGCGGCAATTCCTGGGCGGCTGGCTGGACCATCTGCAAAGCGGCAATATGGCGATCTTCGTGCCTGATGTGGAAAAACTCAAAAGCGAAGCCGATTATCTTGCCCTGATCCAGAAACAACAGCCCGAATAAGGCTTACCGGATTGAAAATCATCAACAGCAATGTGAACGGCATTCGCTCAGCAACAGCCAAAGGTTTCTGGGATTGGTTTGCTGCGCAGAACGCGGATGTGCTCTGCCTTCAGGAAATCAAGGCGCACGAACACCAATTGCCTGAGGAATCGAAGTGCTCCGGTTTTCATCACTACTATCATTTTGCCACCAAGCCCGGATATTCCGGCGTGGCCCTATATTGTCGCAACAAACCGGATCAAGTGCATGTTGGTCTCGGCGCTATTGATGCTAAAACTGACTGGTCAGCCTTTGATGCCGAGGGACGCTTTGTGATGGCTGATTTTGGCAAGCTATCCATCATCAGCGTCTATTTCCCTTCCGGCTCAAGCAAGTCCACAAGGCAAGCTGCAAAAATGTCTTTTCTCGAAGGATTTCTCCCCTTGATGCAAAGACTGCAGGCAGAGGGACGGGAACTCATCGTATGTGGCGATATGAATATCGCGCATCAACGCATTGATCTGAAAAACTGGCGCGGCAACCAGAAGAACTCAGGTTTCCTGCCCGAGGAGCGGGCCTGGTTTTCAAGCTGGCTGGAAAGCGGCTTTGTCGATGTGTTCCGACATCTTCATCCTGAAAGCGAAGCATACAGTTGGTGGTCCAATCGCGGTCAGGCGCGCAACAAAGATGTCGGCTGGCGCATCGATTATCATATTTGCACTTCTGGCATAGCTGCGCATGCCCGTTCGGCAAACATCCTCGACCGGCAGCAGCGTTTTTCCGATCACGCACCCATCATCGCCGAATTTTCGAATCTGTAGCCAAACTACCTCTTCGACCTTCGGCCGGAAGCCTTGCGACAGGCCTTGCACTCATAGCTAGCGGCAATCGCGTAGCGTCCGCGCGTACCCAATTGCGCCAAGGTTAAAGAGCCGCCCCACACACAGCCGGAATCAAGCCCCAACACATGTGGCTGATTTAGCACCAGCCCCTTCGCCGCCCAGTGTCCGTAAACAAGCTTGCATTCCCTTTGCCAAGCCAGTCGATGAAACGCGAACCATGGTTTGTCGCGCCGACTACGTGACTCCCCCGAACTCACGGACCAGTTAAACTGCCCATCGCTCGTACAGTAGCGACTTCGGGTCAGCACTGCCGCTGTAAACAGGCGCTCAAGCTTGTCACCCTTGGGGGGCTCACGATCCGGGAATTTAGCGCCGTGCATTTTCAGGCAGAATTTTTTCCACTTCTTGCCACGAAGTTTTTTCTCAACCTCAGCGGCTCGCCCCTTCGCCTTTTTAAGGCTCCATTCCGGATGAATACCGGCATGCACCATGGCCCAACCTAACTTTTTATCATGATGCAATAGGGGCCGCTGGCGCAACCAATCGATAAGTTCGTCACAATCAGAGGCTTTCAGAATGCCGCTAAGAGAGGAGGATTTGTAGCGCTTACCGCCCGCAGCCAGTTCAAGAAGATTCAGGTCATGATTGCCCAGAATGCAAATACAGGCATCGCCGAGAGATTTAAGAAAACGTAGGGTTTCAAGCGATTTCGGCCCTCGATTGACCAGGTCACCGACACACCACAACACATCAAACTTGGGATCAAAATGGACTTTTCTAAGCAGGCTTTTTAGCGCACCGAAACATCCCTGAATATCGCCAACTGCATAAACTGCCATGGGTGAATGATAGCGGCCCTACGCATGAAAAACACCTTCGCCTCATCCGGATTACACACCCGAGATAAGCTCACTCAGGCTTCTGTTGAACCCCGAATGATTCTCAGCCAATACCGGCTTTCTGCGGGCCGAAGTGTCGAAAACCGCTTGCCAGCTCGCAATAGATGACCTTCATCGAAAAAATGACCGGAACAGCCAATATCAAACCGATAAACCCGTAGTAATAACCTGCCAGCATCACACCCAGCATCACGGTTAGCGGGTGCAGGCTCGCTGATTTGGCAACCACGCGCGGCATCAGATAGAAGTTGTCCACTGTCTGCGCCACGAAAACGACCAATAAGGCTAACACCACGGACAAGAAATCCGGCTGATCTGACAGCAGCACAACAATCACTGGCGGAATCTTGGCCAGCGAAATACCAAAGAATGGGATCAGATTAAGCAGACCAACCAACAGACCCAGTACCGGTGCATATTCAATACCGGCTAGCCAGAACCCGATGGTGCAAATCAAAGACATGGAGAGCGCCTGAAGGAAAATGCCGCGTGTATAGTTCTGTAATTGGCTTGTCGCCACATTATACACCATCCAGCCAAGCTCAAAATATCGATTGGGCAAGGCCTGCATCGCCTCGCTACGCAGCATGCGGTAATCCCTTAGCAGGAAAAAAGTGAGTAACGGGACCAATAGAAGAGAGAAGGCAACATCATTAAAATAAGAGCTAACCGAGCTACTCATCGCTCCGGCGCGAGTGGTCAAATCCTGCACCACATTCAGAGCCACCTTCTCGGCATCGAAACCAGAGCCGAGATGAGCCCGCGCCCAGCCATCCACTTGAATACATAAACCCAGAATACGTTCGTCCAACTCTCCGGAACGACTCGAAAATGTTGCGAATTGGTGACTGATGGCAGGGTATAGCAATGCCGTCAGAGCCAGCATAAGCAGCACAACAACCACCATGACGATAGCAACAGCCGTTGATTTCTCAATATCGCGACGCACCAGATTATCCACCGTAGGAGAAAGTGCTGCATAAAACATCGCCGATAAAGCAAGCGTGAACAGAATCGGTGAAGCGACAGAGAAAAATATCAATGCTGCCCCGAGACCAACAGCAAACACCATCGCAGCCAATGAGGCTGGATGCATCAGGACAGCCATCGTCATTCTTTTCATTGATCGCTAGGCCTGACAATCATCTTGTTTTTTTCCATCAGGCGCTGAGCCAACATTTTGGAAAGATTCTGCAGAAGGCGAGCCGCCTCTTTAGGCATAATGGCCAGCCACTCCTGCAAATCTGAGCGCAGGAAGAAAACAAGCTCGCAATCCTGAATCGCCGTCACTTCAGCAGTACGCGGCAGATCAGTCGCCAATGCCACCTCACCAAACAGGTCCCCCCGGTGCATGCGTTCTAATTCTACACCGTTGGCTCGCACGGATACTTCACCGGACAGAATCAATATAGCGCCGGCTCCCGAATTACCCATGCCAATGATGGGTTCTCCTGCACTGTAGCTGCGTGGATGCATGCGCGACACCAACCAACGAATCGATTTAAGCGGCACCTTCTGAAACAGCGGATTCTTCTCGCACAGTGCACAAGCATCCTCCACCCACTCCAGCTTGGGGCGAAAAAGTCTTAACCAAATTGCTTCACGTGCCATAAATTCCCCTATCTAATCAATACAGACGCTAATTGTAGGTACTCTTTGCCCCATTCGCCAGTACAGGCGGATTTTGAGCAGTCAGGACGCTTATGAAGTGATGGGGTACACACTACGCTTGCCGATATGAGCTAGGTAAAGATTGCATGATGGGAAGCCAGCAGACTTAGGCTTGTCCATCATCCCGTGATATTCCCTCGATTTTTAGACCAACTACAAGATAAAGTGCTAGATGACCGCTTCAAGGCTTGATCAAGCGTAAGCGCAGCCCCTCATGGGCAGCCTCGGCGCGCGAATGCACACCCATTTTTCTATAGATATGTTTGGCGTGCGTCTGCACGGTACCGATACTGCAGCTCAAAATGCGCGCCGTTTCCTTATAACTATAGCCTTGCTGAAACATTTGTAACACAGTGGTCTCACGATGTGTTAGGGCTGGAAGAACTGATTTACTCACAAGCCCCTCAGAATTAGCAGCTACCGGTGCGTCCATATGATGTTGAATGGCCGAGAGCAGCTCCTTTGCTTTGATGGGCTTTAGAAAATAATCGTCCACGCGCAAGCGAATCGCTTCAACAGCAGTTTCTGCAGTGTGGTCGGAGGTTATAATCATAACCGTACAAGACGGCTGTTGCGCTCTAATCAAATCCACAAGATCGAAACCCGACGTATCATCATCGGGGAAGGTCAAATCAACCAGAGACAGGGAAAAAGCCGACTCTCTCAACGCCTTTCTTGCAGATGGCAAATCGGGGACCGAGACCGCATCATAACCCCATCTTTTCAACAAAAGAGAAAGATAGTTACGAGTCAAAATGTCGTCATCAACCACCAGAACGCTTGCAGCATCCGCCAATCTCCGATCATATGAGTGCACGCTATCCATCTAGCATCCCCCCCTTAGCCATCCACCTTGCAGAAAACGAACCTCAGTAGAGATATGGATGACATAAGGTCTTATTAACCAACAACCATAGTAAGAATGGGGGTGACCGGTCAACCTTGATTATGCTATATAGGCTAACACCTTCTCGTGAATAACAATAAAAAAGGGCCTACGATTTCTCGTAAGCCCTTGATTTAACTGGCGCGCCCGGAGCGATTCGAACGCCCGACCCTCAGATTCGTAGTCTGATGCTCTATCCAGCTGAGCTACGGGCGCGTGCCTGTTAACGTTTCGGAAACATCCACATCCTGCTGCGTTTCATCCTGGTGAATTACCAGCCCACGCAAGCTTAGTTTCCAGTTTTCCATATCAGGGCCGAACAACTCCGGAAACTCCTGATACAACCATCCCCGGTAAACCTGCCGATCTTCCCGACTGATCTCCACGAATGCGGCGGGATTATGCACATTTTCATCCTCAATGTAAGACCCGGACTTCATACGCAAGCCATTGGTCAAACCAAGAAGGCGGAAATGCATGCCCTGGAAGTCAACTTCCAGCCCGCTTTCAAGCTCTATAGTAAAAAGACGCGCCGTATCCTTCTGCAAAAGACTGAGCTCGGCGGTCCCCACAGTAAGTTCGGCCCACTGTGGAAGCATTTGATTGGCCGACACCCCATGCGGGTCATTGGGAGCTGCTAGCGGCAATTGCCAATCAATCTGGGATGTTTTGTCATCACCACAGCCATTGAGCAACAATGGAATGGATATGACAAGCAAAACAAACCGTAGATACTGTATTCGACGGGCACTGCCTAGCAATGAAAACATCATTCAGCCATCCCGACCAGAAAACTGGCGGAGAGAGAGGGATTCGAACCCTCGATAGGTTTTAGCCTATACACCCTTAGCAGGGGCGCGCTTTCAGCCACTCAGCCATCTCTCCGTGTACTCATTTAATACCTCGTGCGAGGCGCGGCGCAGTGTAGCAAAAAAAAACACCTTTGCACCTGCCACACCAAGCTATATTTCTCTTTCCTGCCCCCAAGGAAGCAAGTCCAAATTCAACATCTCAACTGGCGGAAGGGGTGGGATGACTCAGGCTTCACCTTCGCCCTGCGGGCCGCCACAAGTGGCGTTCAAATCAGCATACTGATTTGTCGAACCACCATCGCGGATTCTCACCCACCCAACTCATACCACCAAACGTTCCGGCAATATATCCAACACTTTCTTTATCACAACTGGCGGAAGGGGTGGGATTCGAACCCACGAAGAGTTGCCCCTTGCCGGTTTTCAAGACCGGTGCCTTCAACCGCTCGGCCACCCTTCCATCATCTGCGTCCCATCATTCGCTGCTTCGCGACAAAGGTTGCGCAAGATATCACGCAACTCCCGGATGACAATGATGACATCACCCCTTCATCCTACAGCACTGTAAAGACGATTGTTTTCACCTATAAACTGTTTGATTCTAGTGTTCCTTATATCTGCTACAGATCGTCACTGCTGGCTTTAAATCGTTTCATCACGGCATAAATCTTTTTCGGATAACGCTGGCTGCCAAGCGAGCCATTGTAGGCGGCCAGCGCCCGTGTCAGGCTATGATAGCGATCCTTATACATACGAAGGATGGCACAGCCATAGCGAATATTCGTTTCAATCTCAAACAGATTGTCTGTCTTGCTTCCGAGCTCCTTTTTCCAGAATGGCATCACCTGCATCAAGCCACGCGCACCAACATTACTCACCGCAAAATGATCGAATTGTGACTCAACGGCCATCACCGCCAGCACCAACTCGGGCGACAGGTCGAAACGCTGACTGTAAACATAAACCCAGCGAGCAATGGTTTCTGCCTCATGCTCATCCGGCACCTGAGGCAGGATAAGCTGCTTCATATCCGTCAACCATACTGTCTCTTCAAAGCTCGGCGGCTCAATCTGTTGCACCTGCAAATCGTGCCGCAACCGCTCCTCTTCTTCAGGCTGAAGCTCAATATTGCCAACCGTTTTCTGGATCATCTGCATGGTTGTCGTGGTCTGCGCCATGCGCTGTTTCTGCTCAGGTGTGCCAGCCAGCCAGAACGGCAGTGTGGCTACAAAACCAAATATCAGAATGCCTGCCAAAATAGCCTTCGGAGGCATGCCTCCGAGACGGGCACGAAGTTCGGCTGCGTTCAGTGTGCTGCTCCGCGCATAGATTCAGCCAGTTCAACAATTTTTGCCACAGCTTGACTCAAGGGCACACTTTCACGTGCACCACCGCGTGCACCAAGCTCAACCACACCTTCCTTAAGACCTCGGTCGCCAACCACCAGTTGCAGCGGCATGCCGAGCAATTCCGCATCCTTGAACTTCACACCCGGTCGCTCGTTACGTTCGTCCCACAGCACATCCAGCCCAGCAGATTTCAATTCGGCATACAATCCGGCGCAGGCCTCTTTCACCTCATCATTCTGCCCCATTGAAATCAAGGCCACCTGGAAAGGTGCCATATTCAGTGGCCAGGCAATACCGTTATCATCGTTGCACTGCTCAACTATCGCTGCCATCAAGCGCGAAACACCGATGCCGTAACAACCCATAGTTGCCGTTTCCTGCTTGCCGCCCTGCCCCTGAAAACACACTTTGAGCGGATCGGTATAACGGCGGCCCAAAGCAAACACCTGCCCGACCTCGATTCCACGCGACAATGCCATCGCACCACCGCATTTCAGACAGGTGTCGCCAGCACGTGTTTCGCGCAAATCAGCAAATAGGGCGCTTGCCACATCGCGTTCCATATTCAGACCGGAGATATGCACATCGCGCTTGTTTCCACCTGCAAGCATACCAAACGCATCGCGCAGACTTTCATCGATCAACACCTTGCAACTCAGGCCTTGCGGCCCGACAAAACCGGACACACCGCCAACAGAAACAATGCCGGCCTCGTCTGCCATCTCAACAGCATCAGCATCAATGGCATGCGTCAACTTGATAGCCTGCAACTGATCATCGCCGCGCACACAGGCGGCCACAATCTGGCCGTTTAATTCGCCACCAGTGACGCGATACACCAGAGTTTTAACCAGTAGCGAAGCATCCAGATCCAACAGCGCTATCACATCCTCCACACTGCAGGCACCGGGTGTGGATACATCGGCCAGATCGCCCGCAGCGCCATTCGGCGTAGCTCGATTGGACACAGCTTTTTCAACGTTCGCCGCGTATTCGCAAGCACCACAGTGGGCAATCAGATCCTCGCCGGAATCGGCAAGCACATGGAATTCATGCGAATCGTTGCCGCCAATGGAGCCTGTGTCGGCCTCCACAGCCCGAAAGGTCAAGCCCATGCGGGTGAAAATACGTTGATAGGCGGCAAACATCGCCTGATATTCTCGCTCAAGATCGGCCTCATCCACATGGAAGGAATAGGCGTCTTTCATAATAAACTCACGGCCACGCATCAAACCGAAGCGCGGACGGATTTCATCGCGAAACTTGGCCTGAATCTGATACAGATTCATCGGCAACTGCTTGTAGGAGCGGAGTTCGCGCGACACCAGGTCGCAAATCACCTCTTCATGCGTCGGGCCTAAGCAGGATTCGTGGTCGTGGCGATCCTTAAAGCGCAATAGCTCTGGCCCGTATTTCTCCCAGCGCCCGGATGCCTGCCAGAGCTCGGCGGGCTGCACCATTGGCATGAGTAATTCCTCGGCCCCGGCAGCATTCATTTCTTCGCGCACAATCGTTTCGATGCGGCGCAGCACGCGCAGGCCCATCGGAAGAAAATCGTAAATACCTGAGGTGACACGGCGGATATAACCGGCACGCAATAGCAGCTTGTGCGAGATAACCTCGGCATCTGCCGGATCGTCACGCAGGGTAGGAACAAAACACTGGGAATATTTCATGGGTACGTAGCTTAGCGGCGCAAAGGCCGTTGAGGTAGTGGCAGCTGAGCATCTTGAACAGACAATGTCAGATCCCTCTCATCTGACCGGTAAGCTCTAGACCACACGAACACATCTTGCCAAGCTCTTTCATTTAGCTTTAACTATATACAATAGAATATTGATCTTGCGTGTTTTTTTGGAGAACCAATGGTTTCAGCAATCAAAGCATTTTTAAAACTCGAATCAGCAAGCGGCATTCTTCTGATTATTGCTGCAGCGCTTGCCGTGGTTATGGCGAATTCCCCGCTCTCGAGTTACTACGATTTACTGCTTGATACACCCGTAGAGGTCCGCATCGGAGCCATGCAGATTGCCAAGCCACTATTGCTGTGGGTCAATGATGGATTGATGGCGGTTTTCTTCTTCGTTGTTGGCCTGGAATTAAAACGTGAGATACTCGAAGGAGAGCTTGCCAGCGCTCAGGCCATTGCACTTCCTGCCTTTGGCGCGCTTGGCGGGATGATTGTACCAGCTTTAATTTATATTCTTATTAATGGTAACGATCCAGTTGCTCTAAAGGGCTGGGCTATTCCGACTGCTACCGATATCGCTTTTGCGCTTGCCGTTCTGACCCTGCTGGGCAACCGCGTTCCTCTGGCACTAAAGACCTTCCTTGTATCGCTGGCCATCTTCGATGATGTCGGTGCCATCATCGTTATCGCCCTTTTCTTCACCAGCAACATCTCTGCTATAAGCCTCATCGTGGGTGCAGTTTGCATCGTAGCGCTGGCCATACTCAACAGGATGAGTGTCTACAGGCTGACGCCATATCTATTTTTTGGCTTAGTAATGTGGGTGGCAGTGCTGAAATCAGGCGTTCATGCCACGCTTGCCGGCGTGCTTCTGGCGATGTTTATTCCCTTGGCTTGTGAACCGAAGACTGGCCGCTCGCCACTCAGGGACATGGAGCACGATCTGCACGGCATTGTCGCCTTTGCAATCCTTCCTATGTTCGCCTTTTCCAACTCAGGGTTAAATATAAGCGGGGTGGGTATCGAAGAAGTATTACATCCGGTAACCATCGGCATCGCGCTCGGTTTATTTATTGGCAAACAGCTCGGTGTATTCACCTTTGCCTGGCTAGCGGTAAAAATGGGCTTCGCCAAACTACCAAGCAGTGTGAACTGGTCGCTGGTTTATGGCGTTTCCCTGCTCTGTGGCATCGGTTTTACGATGAGTTTATTCATCGGTTCGCTCGCTTTCGAAAGTAGTGGAGACAATCTTTTCTTCGATGAACGCCTAGGCATTATTGTGGCATCCGTGCTCTCGGCCCTTTGTGGCTACTTCTGGCTTCATAAGACTCTGAAGAAAGACGTGTAAAGCTGGACTACTAGCCGAAAGCGCATTATTGGCACACAGCAAGCAAATTCCCGCTCCGTTCACACGCTTATGATTTAAACCAGTTCCTTGAGCAAACGTTTGTGGATACCGTCGAAGCCACCGTTGGATAGAATCAGGATATCGTCACCCATCGCCGCGTGGGCGACGAGATGGGCTATAATGGCGTCGGCATCTGGCAACACCCGTGCCTTATCACCGATCGCCTCGCACACGGCCTGTGCATCCAATACTTGATCGATCGAAAGATCGCGATCAGAGGCAGGGATAAATATCACCTGATCGGCAGCATCGAAACATTGCGGCAGACGCTTCTGATGGATGCGACTGCGCATGGTATTGGAGCGCGGCTCGACAACCACCCACAACTTACCATCAGACTTCATCGCGGCCTTGGCCGCGGAGACGATGCCAGCAATCGCTGTGGGATGATGGGCAAAATCGTCAAAAATGCGGCTGCCGCGAGCAGTGCCGGTGAGGGTCATGCGCCGGCGTATACCGGAAAATGATGTGAAAGCATCACTGATCTGTGGCAGGGAAACTCCCAAGCCACTAGCTGCTGCAGCCACCGCACAGGCATTGGCAACATGATGCACGCCGATCATGCCCCATTCGATTTCCAATACAGGTTTACCACTCCGATAAAGCCGGAAAGCACTGCCGTCATTCTTTAATGCCTCCCATTGCCAATCTGCGGAAGCATGGCCCAGGCGAGCAAAGGAGATGCAAGACGTCCAGCAGCCTCGCGACAGCACATCGGCCAGATTCTCATCATCGGCATTGACCACGATCAGACCTTCTGCCGGCACGGTGCGCAGCAGATGGTGAAACTGCAATTTGATGGCTTCCAGGTCTGGGAAGATGTCAGCGTGGTCGTATTCCAGATTATTCAGAATCAGGGTGCGTGCATGGTAATGCAGAAACTTGCTACGCTTATCGAAAAAGGCGGTGTCGTATTCATCGCCTTCAAGCACAACACATTCGCCCTCACCCAAGCGCGCCCCACCACCGAAATCCTCTGGAATGCCGCCAATCATAAAGCCGGGTTTTTCCCCCGCCACCTGTAGCACATGTGCCAGCAGGCTGGCACTGGTTGTTTTGCCGTGCGTACCGGCCACCACCACGCCATGCCGGCTGGGCAGGATATAATCGCCAATGAACTGTGCCCCGGAAGTATAAGGTATACCGGCATTTAACACTGCCTCAACTTCAGCATTGCCTCGGGAAAGCGCATTACCAATCACCACCAAATCGGGGTTTGGCTCAAGATTCTTCACATCAAACGGGGCGATATCGATACCCATATCGCGCAGATAGTCGGACATGGGCGGATATACACCCGCATCAGAACCACTGACCTGATACCCCTTCTCTCTGGCTAATACAGCGATTGCTGCCATCGCCGTGCCGCAAATGCCTAAGATGTGGATGTGTTTTGCCATTGCCGGATTGAACCACAACACATGCCGTCGACAAAGCACTTTTGCCGCATCCGCCCGCTAGGTTTGTTATGCAGCCAGAAGAGCCTCGAGCAGGAAATAAAGACAGAGGCGGTCAGATTGGGCAATATCACCCGATGAACCTGCATGCTTTGCCGCACCTGACGGTTGATACCGCTCCCGACCCCGATGCTGTCATCATCTGGCTGCATGGTCTGGGGGCAGATGGGCATGATTTCGAACCCATTGTCCCGCAACTGGGATTGAACTCGCAAAGCCGCATCCGCTTCATTTTCCCGCATGCCCCGGCCATACCCGTAACCATCAACGACGGCTATGTCATGCCAGCCTGGTACGACATCCGGCAAACAGATCTTGGTATTAAACATGATGCAGCGGGTATTGCTCAATCAGCCCGCTCCATTCAGATGCTCATCGAACAAGAGCAAATGCGTGGCATTCCAGCCTCAAGGATCATATTGGCTGGGTTTTCGCAGGGCGCGGCCATGGCCCTGCATATCGGGCTGGCTCAGGGTGAAGCCTTGGGCGGAGTCATCGCTTTGTCCGGCTACCTGCTCCTGCCAGGCCAACTGGAGACACATATATGCCGTGAAGCACTGGCGACACCAATATTCCTAGCGCATGGCACGAATGACCCGGTGGTTCCTTTCGCTCTCGGAGAAGCCGCGCACGAAAGACTAGAAAAGCTGGTCATGACGGTGGACTGGCACAGTTATCCGATGGCACATCAGGTTTGCCCACAGGAAATCACCGCCATCGGCAGCTGGCTCAACAAGCTCCTTTAGGCTTAAGCTCCGCCAGAATTTTTTACGATCAGGTAAGTTTGGAAAGATGCTCGAACTCTTCGGCTTCGACATAAATCAAGGATGGATAAATCGGGCCGACATCAACCATAATCCATACCCCGCCCCGCAAACCCAATTCGACATCCAGCACATCGCCCTCATGCAACAAGCCTGCAATCTCAGGAGAAAGCACTACAGGCCCGATACGCTCCTCCTGCGAATCGAAATGAAGCCAAATTTGTGCACCATCCACCTTGGAAATGCGCGAATGGCCTTCGGCAAAGCGGGAAAAACCGGAGCCGCGCGCATGGTCCGGAAGTCCGTGTGCCAGTCGCACATAATGAAACAAAAGATGCGCAGCCTTCACAACACGAACCACCTCCGGCTCAATCTCGGCCAGCACGGAAAGAAAATCGATATGTTGCGCTGTATCCATGCGCCCGCTCTTGTTCAGAAACAGCCACCAGTCGCGCATCACCGCGGCAAACTCAACTACGCCACCAACATTTCCACCCAGTTCGCGCGGCAAATACCAACCAAAGAATTCGCGGATATGGGTGGCTTCAAGCTGATCGAGTTTAAGGCCATAGACAGAAAGGGGCGGCTCGATGTCCCCACCCATCAGCTCATTCATATGTGAATCGAGTTGCTCTTCCCATTCGTCGAGTTGCCAATCATCTGCTTCCACCACCTCTTCATCGAACAGGTCCGAATAGGCAACCAGATAGTGCGACAGATGTTCCATACAGGCCTCGGCAGCCTGGCCGTGGTCGGCGCTGTGCGAATGCTGAGTGCGCACAAACCCATCCACTGCATCCTGTAATAGCATTAAGCCTCCACTTGCCCGCTTAGGGCGTTCTGGCTATGGTCGCGTCCACGCCTGACAGAGCAGGAAAAACGCTGTTTTATCGACGGCAGGGCAACGACACTAAGGAGCAAAACCATGCAAATCAATGCCCCAAGCATTCGCAAGGGAATGATATTGGAAGTCGACGGGAATCTTTGGCGCGTCATGAAAACCCAACACGTGACACCCGGCAAAGGTGTGGCTTGCATGCAGGTTGAGATGCGCAATATCGAAACCGGAAACAAAACCAATAAGCGTTTCAATTCCACGGAGCGTGTCGAGCGCGCCACCCTGACTCAGCGCAATATGCAGTACCTTTATGAGGATGGCGGAAGTTTCCATTTTATGGACATGGAATCCTACGAACAAATAGAGCTTGATGCTGATTTTCTCGAGGATGCTATCCCTTACCTCTTGCCGGAAACCGAGGTGATCGTTGAGCTCCACGACACCCGCCCGCTGAATGTGCAATTACCGCAAACCGTAGTTCTGGAAGTCGTGGAATGTGATGCCACCATCAAGGGCCAGACAGCAACCGGCTCCTACAAGCCGGGCAAACTGGAAACCGGCGCAACAATCATGGTCCCGCCGTATCTTGAGTCCGGCACAAAAATCCGGGTCAACACAGAATCCGGGGAGTACATGGAACGGGCCTGATTAAACCATTTTCCAACAAGACACGGCCTTTCGCGAGAGAGGCCGTTTTTTATGTCTGAATCATATTTTTACGAACAGATTTGATCGGCCTCGGTCAGACTCAAGAGATTGGCATTGATCACTTGCAGGGTTTTGGCAAGCTGTTCCAACTCATGCTCACTTATGCCGTTGAGTGCCCCATTGCTCAGCTTGATCAGCTCGGGCCATACCTTCACAAACACCTGCTCTCCATCAGTAGTCATCTGAGCACGAATAACACGCCGGTCATGCTCATCTTGAACCCTTTCGACCAGGCCACTTTTTACCAGCGCATTCATCAGTCGGGTAACTGCCGCCTTGTCCTTGCCAAGAATCGAAGCCAGTCTGGATTGCGGCAAACCATTGAAGTGCCGGATAATCATCAGCGTACCTGCCTCTTCGGGGGTAAGCATGTGGCCGGCATCGCGACAAATGCGGCTGATATGCTGGCGAACATGGCTCGACATGCAGCCGATCAGAGGCATGATAGCGCCTAGGCCGCGGTTCATCGGGTGGTTTTGCTCACTTTGCATACGCGGACACTAAACGTCATGATTGATACTATCAATAGTTGACATGGTCAATGTTATGACGAATGATTCGTCAGGCATCGTTAAGCCGATTTTTTGGATAGATGATTTTTGGATACTAAGGAGCCCCATGAACCACCCGTTGCGCAACCTAGCTCTGGCCGTCCTTGCCCTACTCACCGCAAGCGCCCCTCTTGCAGCCGAAGAGATGACCCTGAGCCATGTCGTGCAGGAGGTCCTGCAACAGCACCCCAGTCTTAATATCAGCCGTACCGACACGGCCATTGCTGCTGCAGATGAGCAGCGTATTGAAGGTCTACTTGATGCGAGCCTCAATGGCAGTATCGGTGGCAGCGATGAAAAGGTGCCGGTTTCCAGCGATTTCCAGGCGGCTGAAAACCGCAATATGCAAATCAATGGCGGCATCAGCCAGCCACTGAGTAATGGTGGCACCGTAGGGCTACAGGCCAGTTATTCACGCAGCGGCCAGGGCTTTACTTCACCCCTGGCGTCCCAGTTGGCGCGCTTCAATCCGGCTTACCGTTCACAAATCGATGTCACGTACCGACATGCCCTATTGCGCGGAGCTGACCGGCCTGATTATTCTCTCGGTCTGGAATCGGTACAGGCAAAAACAGCAGCAGCTTCCCTCGATGAGCATATCGTCACGCGCACACTGACCCTATCGGCAATGAATGCATTTTTCCGTCTGGCTTCGGATGACATCAACGTCACCATCGCCCGCCAAGCCGTTGAACGCGCCCGCGAGGTATTACGCTATCAGAAGTCCCGGCAGGAATTCGGCCTGATTGAACAGGCTGAGGCATTGCAGGCCGAGGCTCTTCTCGCCGCACGCCGGACCGACTTGCAACGAGCTCGAGCTGCGCGGCAAATGGATCAAAATGCCTTAAGCAGGCTCATGCTGGGTAAACTAGGTCAGGACATTTCACTCACTTTGCCACCGCTTTCGACGAGTGCTTCCATTCCCGACATGGATGAGGCTGAAAGACTGGCTGTCGCGCAGCGTCCGGACATCAAGGCAGTGGATGCCCGCCTCAACGCTGCTAATGCCGATTTGGCTGCAGCACAGGATATCGACAGCATGCAACTCGATGTGGTGGCTCAGCTTGGCACGCGCGCTCTAGACGGCAAGCCCGCAACAGCTGCGGCTAGTGGCTTCTCGGCGAACGACCGTTTTGCCTCCCTCTCGCTGGAAATGCAGGACAGTGTGGGGCGTAACAGTGCCAAGGCAGCCATTCGCAAGGCCGAACTGACACGGCAGCGGCTAAACGATCAACGGCAACAGGCTCTCGAACTCATCCGTGATGATTTAAGCACCGCCATCACATCCATTGAAACCGGCATTCCAAATTTGCGCTTGTCCCGCCTGCAAGCCATGGCCGAGCAAAAGAAATATAATGCCGAGCTGAAGCGCTACCGTGAGGGTCGTTCAAACACGGCAACACTGGTGCAATTCGAGGGCGAGTTGCGTAACGCCCAATTGCAGGCGCGCCTGCAACAACTAAGCCTGCAACTGGCCCACTACCAGTTAGCCTGGTCTCAGGGTGGCCTGCTAAAGAAACTCGGCATCAAACTCCAAAACGGGTCTGAACAACCATGAAGGCAACCATCGCATTTTTTGTCCGTCGCGGCCTCTTGGTCAACCTGCTCTCTCTGATGCTGCTAGCCGGCGGCATATACGCCGGTGCCAATATCCAGCGAGAAGCCTTCCCCAGTGTGAACTTTGATATTGTCGTGGTTGCTGCGGTGTATCCGGGAACTGCACCGCGCGAAGTAGAACAATTGCTACTCACACCCATTGAGCGAGAACTCAAGGGTATCGACGGTATCAATGTCATCCGCTCCACCGCGTTTGCTGGCTCCATGCAAATCACCGTAGAGGTAGACCCAAACTACAAGGATCGATCGCGGCTGGTCTCCGATATCCAGCAAGCCATCAATCGTGCCGATCTGCCTGCCGATCTGCCTGCCGACCCCATCATTTCTGAAATCAAATCCGAGCAAGCGCCGGTACTCACCTTCTCCATCTTCGGTGACTTTGACCCGCTTACCCTCAAGCATCTGGGTGACGACATAGAGGATGATGTTCTCAACCTGAAAGGCGTGGCCAAGATTCTCGTGCAGGGCGACCGCAAGGAAGAAATCCGCATTGTGCCGGATCCTGAAAAAATGCGGCAGCAACGTATCTCGACCAACGATCTCGTAAATCTGATCCGTGGCTGGAACATCAATGCACCGGGTGGACGTCTCAAAGCGCCCGATGGCCAGCGTATTATCCGCATAACCGGCGAATTTTCTTCAGCCGAGGATGCAGCCAATCTTATTCTACGTTCCAACGAGCGGGGGCAATCGATTCGCCTTGGAGATATTGCTGAAGTCAGCCAGACACTCGAGCGCCCTGACCGTTATGTTGGCGCACAGGGCGACCCTGCCTTGAATATGATCGTCTTGAAAAAGGGCGATGCCGACATTATCGAGTTGGTAGACCGGGTTCGCGACTATCTGAAAACCGTGCCGGAGAAATACGGTGAAGGCGTCAATGTCCGTGTCTACAACGACATGTCCACCATCACCCGCCTGCGCCTCGGTGTGCTTACCCAGAATGGTGCCATCGGACTGGGGCTGGTGCTGCTCACCCTGATGCTGTTTCTACGCCCCGCCATCGCTCTGACGACTGCATGGGGCCTTCCCATCATCTTCTTTTCGGGCCTGCTGGCACTCTTCTTGGCTGGTGTCACACTAAATCTACTGACCATGTTCGGGTTTATCATGGTACTCGGCCTGATGGTCGACGATGCCATTATCATTGGCGAAAATGCCACCTGGCATATGGAAAAGGGCCTATCGCCCGAACAGGCAGTGATTACCGGAACCTATGAACTGCTGGGGCCTGTATCAGCCACTGTACTAACCACCATCGTCGCCTTCCTGCCTTTGATGCATATGGACGGCATCATCGGGAAATTTGTTTACTCCATTCCCGTCGTCGTGGTCACCCTTTTGATTTTCTCCTGGGTGGAGGCGATTTTTATTCTTCCCAATCATATCCGCGACGTAGCCAGTGCAAAAAAACATCCCCAGAAAAGAGCGCTGTTCGCTTGGATTACCGGCATCTATGGATGGTGGCTCGAAAGAGCTGTTAAACTACGCTATCTGACCATCCTGCTGACCATTCTCGGCTTGTTTGGCGCAGCCTTGCTGGGCTCGACGATGAAATTCCAGCTCTTCCCTTCCGGCGCTGAATCCACCTTCTATCTTCGTGTCACCATGCCCATCGGCACCACGCTGGAAACCATGCAGACGACATTGAAAAAACTGGATGTCGAAGTCAGGAGCCGCATCGACCCGGCACTGCTGGAGACCACCACAATGGTGGCAGGGGAAAATAGTGCGGATCAACGTGAGGCTCTGAAACAAATCGGCGACCGCTTCGGCTTTGAGCGGGTGATTCTTATTCCGTTCACCGAACGCACCGTATCTGCCTTCACGGTCATGGAAAAAATCGAGGACGAAATCCCTGCTCTGTTTCCCGATCTGGATATCAGCTTTGCCATCGAACGCGCCGGGCCACCGATTGGTCGCGCCCTGCAGGTGGAACTGACCGGTAGCGATGAGGCAGCGATGGTGCGCACAGCAAGACGATTGATGGCTGTACTGCAGGATATTCCCGGTGCAACCGCGATTGAAAGCGATTTGGAACCGGGTGACCGCGAGGTTCATATCGTACTGGATCGCAAACTGGCGGCCTATGCAGGAGTTGATCTGGCCACGGTAGCCACACATGTCCGCGCCGCATTTGACGGACTGCGGGTCTCCACGCTGAAAAAAGGCAAGGAAGAAGTGGATGTTACCATCCGCTATGCCGAAGAGGCGCGACATAATCCGGCTACCTTGATGCAACTCGAAGTCCCCAATAAGAGCGGTGGATTGGTGCCGCTTTCACGTATTGCCCATATCGAGGAACAAGCCGGCACCACCAGCATCCGGCATAAAGACGGTGACCGGGTGATCAATGTTTCCGCTGAAGTGATGAATAAGCAGATCACATCCAAGGAACTCAACGACAAGGTTGCCGCAAGCAAGGAGCAATGGCTGGGCGACGATACGGATAATCTGCGCTTCCATCTCGGCGGCGAGCAGGAACGCAGCCAGGAATCGGTGCGCGGCTTGGCCTTTAGCTTCCTGTTTGCGCTGGCTGGCATCTTTGTAATTCTGGCCATTCAGTTCAACCGCATCAGTTATCCGATTCTGGTCATGTTGGCTATTCCCTTTGGCGCCATCGGCATCATCGTCGGTTTCTTCCTGCACGGCCAACCCATTTCCTTCATGGCCATGATGGGTTTTGTCGCCCTCACCGGCGTGGTGGTCAATGCATCGCTGGTGATGGCGGTATTTATTCAGCGCCAAATTGCCGAAGGTATGGCTTGGCGCGAAGCCATTGTCGAAAGTGGTAAGCGCCGTCTACGCGCCGTGCTGTTAACCGCTATCACCACCGTGGTCGGTCTTTTACCCACCGCCTATGGTTGGGGTGGTCACGATCCCTTCGTGGCACCGATGGCGCTGGCCCTTTCATGGGGGCTTATATTCTCCACTGTTATCACACTTTTCTCAGTGCCTGCGGCCCTCGGCATTGCCATGGATTTCAAGCATATGCTATCCACATTACTGGCGAGACTTCGCCCCCAACGACTACTTGGCAACTAGGCTAAATCCTGCAAACTGCTGCCTTTGACAGGTGAAAGAACGTAAATAAATCTTAATATGCATTTAACAACGATTTAAGCGCCACTCTCCTACTGTTCGGACTGGTTCGGCGCCGCCCTCCTCTTTCCCCTCCCTCCCCTTGGCGTCGAACGTTTGAATAAAGCTCCGGTATTTATACCGGAGCTTTTTCTTTGTGCACGATGGAAGCATGGGTTGCTGAATGATGCAGCGTAGTAAACCACAGTATAAAAAAGCCCGGCGCAACGGCCGGGCTTTTAGTCTGCTTAGTCACCTTCTTACTGATGCTCGAGAATATCCTTGAGAATCTCGAAATCAGTATCCAGCTCCCGTTTGATCGAACGCTCAACCACAGGCGTTGCAAGCTTGAAGAAGTGCCCTACATCCACTTCCAGTGAACGGATCACACGCGTATGCGTTCCACCATCGGTCTCTTTATAGCGCAACTCAGCCGTCATATTCAGAGGGCCGGACGTGGTCTTGGCTTTCCAGTGGTGCTCATCCTTATCGTGCTCAAGAACCTCCCAGTCCTGCTCCCATAGACGCCCCAGAAACTTGGCTTTGACGTGATATATTGTCCCGACCCCAATCGGACCGTCCGAGTTGCGTTTGGACTCCATCACCGACGTCTGCCACAGCGGATCGTTATCGCTGTCATCGAGAAAATCATGCACTTCTGTAAACGGGCGCTCGATATCAACACTTACTTCAATCTTACTTTTCGACATCCCTCTCCTCCTTCATATGGCTCTTTCCGAGCAAAAAAACCGACACATCATTGCTTCCCTGCATATTATGAAACTTTTCAAATGCCAACTCAACTACCCTCAATGGCAACACCCAACCCCTTCTCCAGCAGGCCAAGAAAACGTAACCGGGAAATTTCCATCGCTCCCAAACTGTCCAGATGAGCCGTATGAAACTGACAGTCAATCATCAACCAGTCCTGCGAAACCAGATGGGCGAGTGCCATCTTGGAGGCATCGGTGATACGGGAAAACATCGATTCTGCAAAGAAAATCCGTCCGACACTCACCCCGTACAATCCACCAACAAGATCGTTCTCTTGCCACACTTCCACCGATTTAGCGTAGCCCAATGAAAACAGCTCTTGATATGCCTCTTTCATCTCAGGATGAATCCATGTCCCCTCAGGACGAGCGGCACATCCTTTCATCACCTCGACAAATGCTGTATCTGTGGTGATACGTATATTACTTTGGCGCATGCGCCGAGCCAGTCTGCGCGAGCAGTGAAAATTGGCAGGAAACAACACCATGCGGGGATCCGGGCTCCACCACAGAATCGGTCCATCCACTTCATACCACGGAAAAATACCGGCTCGATAGGCAGTCAGTAATGTTTGCGCCTCAAGATTGCCCCCGGCCGCCAGCAAACCATCGCCATCAGCCTCGCGAGGATCAGGGAATACAATATGTGATGCATTTGGTGACATGTCTCAAGACTTGCAATCCGCAGGCGTGACATCAAGCATACCGGCCATGGTTAACATCAAAACCCCAACGGAAATCGATGCCATGCGCCCGGCCTGCCGCCATGCGGCGGACACATTAGTCATGATTGAACCACATATCCGCCCCGGCATTACCACCGACGACATCAATGATCTGGTACATGAATTCACCATCAAGGCTGGAGCCATCCCGGCTCCGCTGAATTATCACGGTTTCCCCAAATCAGTGTGCACATCGGTGAATCATGTGGTCTGCCACGGGATTCCAACGAACAAAACGCTGAAAGAAGGTGATATTGTCAATGTCGACGTCACCAGCATCATCGATGGCTGGCACGGTGATACCAGCAAAACATTCTTTGTCGGCGAACCAGGCATCAAGGCGCGCAAAATCACCGAGGTTGCGCAGAAGGCACTGGATATCGGCATCAGCATAGTCCGCCCCGGCACAACACTGGGTGACATCGGGCACGCCATTCAGGTCTATGTCGAATCTGAGCGCTGTTCAGTGGTACGTGAATACTGCGGCCATGGCATAGGTCGGAGATTTCACGAGGAGCCACAGGTAGTGCACTTCGGGGATGCCGGAAGCGGTCTGAAGCTGACCCCGGGTATGGTATTTACCATCGAGCCGATGGTGAATATCGGACGCTCTGCCATCAAACTTCTGGGTGACGGCTGGACCGTTGTCACGCGGGATAAATCCCTCTCCGCCCAATTCGAACACACGCTTGCTGTCAGCGAAGACGGTGTCGAAATTCTCACGCTTCCCAGTACCTGAAACAATCTGCAAGACCTCCGGCTTTCCTAACTCACCATACCTCTTTTAAACCCAAACAGGCGGCATAGAGTGCCGCATGCTTTATTTTGACCAACTCACACTCAGACGCGGCAGTAAAATGCTTTTCGAGCATGCCAGCTGCACCATTCATGCAGGTGACAAACTGGGTGTCACGGGTGCCAATGGTTGCGGCAAGTCTTCTCTATTCGGTTTGATTCTCGGCCAGTTAGATGAGGATGCAGGCAAATTTAAGATAGACCGTGGCATGGTGGTCGCACATGTCGCGCAGGAAACCCCTGCCTTACCAATACCGGCCATTGCTTACATTATGCAGGGCGATGCTGAACTCAGCCGCATGGAACTTGAGCTTACCGATGCTGAAGTAAACGGTGATGCTCATGCACTAGCACGACTGCATGACCGCATGGGCGCAATCGATGGCTACGCTGCAAAGGCCCGGGCAGCAAGGTTGATGCACGGATTGGGCTTTGCCGTCGGCGAAGAGGAAAATCCGGTCGCCAGCTTCTCCGGCGGCTGGCGTATGCGCCTGAATCTGGCGCGCGCCCTGATGTGTCGCTCCGACTTGCTACTGCTTGATGAGCCGACCAACCATCTCGATCTGGAAGCAGTCATCTGGCTGGAAAAATGGCTGCGTTCCTATCCCGGTGCCATGCTATTAATCTCACATGACCGAGATTTTCTCGATCGCTGTGTGACCCATATCGCGCACATCGAACAGCAGAGGTTAAATCTTTATACGGGAAACTATTCGGCATTTGAACGCATCCGTACCGAACAACTGGCCCAGCAACAGTCCGCCCACGAAAAGCAACAAAGTCAGATCGAGCACATGAATAGCTACATCAACCGATTTCGGGCCAAGGCCACCAAGGCCAAGCAGGCACAAAGCCGCATCAAGGCGCTGGAACGCATGCAGCTGATTGCCCCGGCACATGTCGATTCGCCGTTCACATTCGGCTTCACACATCCTGCTGCTGTGCCCAATCCCTTATTGCGCCTGCACAAGACCTCGGCCGGCTACGACGGGAACACGATTCTGCATGGCATCTCATTCAGTCTTCTTCCCGGTGAACGCATTGGCCTGCTCGGCCCCAACGGAGCGGGCAAATCCACCCTGATTAAGCTACTCGCCGGAGAGCTTATGCCGATGTCAGGAACGTGCGAATGTGCACGTGATTTGCGTATCGGCTACTTTGCCCAGCACCAGCTCGAACAACTGCACGACGAACTCACGCCACTGCAACACATGCAAATGCTTGATAAGGATTTATCGGAAAAAGAGGCACGCAATTTTCTTGGCGGCTTCGCCTTCCACGGCGACATGGCTACCGCCCCTGTGGCACCACTATCCGGTGGCGAACGGGCGCGACTCGTGCTGGCCTTGATTGTCTATCAGCAGCCTAATCTATTGTTACTCGATGAACCGACCAACCATCTCGACTTGAATATGCGGCATGCGCTTTGCATGGCCCTACAGGATTTTAAGGGTGCGCTTGTGCTGGTATCGCATGATCGCCACCTGCTACGCACCGTATGTGATGAACTGGTGCTGGTTGCAGATGGAAAGGCAAGCCAGTTTCAGGGTGATTTGGATGACTACGCTCGCTGGCTGCTTGATGCACGCGACACTGATGAAGCGGTCGCTTCCGCATCCACTCAGCCCTCACGCCAGCAGGAAAGGCGGCAGCGTGCCGATCAACGCAAGGTGCTGCAACCGCTGCGCAATCGTGTGAAGAAGCTTGAAAGTGAACTGGAGACACTGCATCGCCGTAAAGACGAACTGGATGAAAAACTGGCCGACCCGGCGCTTTACGAAGGTTCCCAAAGCGAGCGGCAAAAAGCGCTGAGCATCGAGAGCAGCCAAGTGGCACAACAGATCGACGAGACTGAAAGTCAGTGGCTGATGACCTGTGAGGAACTTGAATCCGCCGAAGCGTCAGTCTGACCGCTTCTTCCCTTTAGTCTTCGGTCGTTGAATCCAGCCCTGCCATCAGCTCAGGGATGAATCCACTCAGCTCGGCACCCATGATGGCAAAATCAGCATCGAACTGGGCCTGCTGATCACCTCCCGCATCGGCCTGCTCGACCAGTTCGCTATCATAACGGATGCGACGAATGGATAGATCGTCATGCAGCACGAAGGACAGCTTCCCCTGCCAGTTCATAGCCATCTTATGCACGCGCTTGCCAGCCGCCACATGGGCGCGAACCTCTTTGGAGGCAATATCCACATAGCGACAGCGAATGGTACTGGTCACTTCACCGACTGAGCGCATTTCGCATTCATCTTCCACATCAAAACCCTGCGGCAGGCTGGCATCATCCATCATCCACTGCGTCATGGCTGCTTCAGGTGAAATCTTCGTCTGCGGCAGCACTACATTCAGCGTACCCAGGGTCTTGCGCAGCAGCATGATCAGTTCCTCAGCTTTTTTCGCTGCGGCTGCATTCACAATCAGCCAGCCATTTTTTTGGTCAATATAGGCATAGGTATGGCTGGCCTTGACCAGCGCACGCGGCAACAGCTCCTGCATGAGTTGTTCCTTGATATCGGCCCGTTCTTTGCGGCCCACAGGCCTACCTGCCTCGGCCTCGATCTCGAAGGCCTTCTGCGCTACTTGTTCGCGCACCAGCGAGGCAGGCAACACCTTATCCTCGCGACGCAGACAAATCATCAGCCTGCCATCGGTTTCATGCACCAGCATCAGGCCTTCCAGACCCAGCGGCATAGCCCATCCTTCGCAGGCCAGCTCCATCTGTCCGCAAGGGCGCGCCTTACGGCCTTCGAGTGCTGTGTGCAGAGCCTTGGCTGTCATGGTGAAGGGCTGTTCAAAGCGGTAAAACTGGATGTTTCTAAACCACATGATTGTCTGTCCTGTTATCGGGAATGGGCTGGCGGAGCTGAATCGATCCGGACAGGGAATGTACCTCCCCAGCGCATCATCTCAACTGCTGTTTTTACGACTCGGCTTGCTTGGGAGCGATAAGACGAATGCCGTCCTTCTCTAGGCTGATCAGTTTGCGCTTGTACAGCGAACCAACTGCTTTCTTGTACATACCCTTGCTCAGACCGAACATGTCACTGATGGCTTCAGGCGGGCTCTTGTCGGTCATACTGATAAAGCCCCCTTCCCGCTTAAGCACCTTCATCACGAGATCCACGGCATCGTCGGTTTTGTCCCGCCCGCGCTTGTGCAGGGTTAAATCAATCCTGCCATCTTCGCGGATGTTTTTGATGAAGCCGCGCAATCGTTCGCCGCGCTTGAGTGGACGAAGCACTTCATGGTTATGCAGCAAGCCCCAGTGCGATGTATTCACAATCAGTTTGTAACCAAGCTCGCTTTTGTTAGCGACAAACAGGTCCACCTCTTCACCCACCTCGAAATCATCTTCAGATTCGTCGTAGAGCAAGGCATCGAGCCTGGCCGATGCAACAATGCGATCTGTATCCTCATCAAGATAGGCGCCAACCACATAGCGCTTACCTTCTTCCATACGGTGTTCCATTTCATCGAATGGCACCAGCAGATCCTTGGGCAGTCCCCAGTCGAGAAAGGCTCCGCTATGGGTAACAGACACGACCTTTAAGCTGGCAAAGTCGCCCACCATCACATATGGCTTCTCGGTGGTGGCAATAATGCGATCTTCCGAGTCGCGGTAGATGAATACATCGATCTCATCGCCGACTGCACAACCCTTGGGCACATAGCGCACAGGCAACAGGATTTCATTCTTCCTGCCATCTTCAAGCTCGCCACCGTCCAGATAAAGGCCGAAATCAACCTCTTTGGCCACCGTCAACCTGTTCATTTTTCCCATTTCAATCATCACAGCACTCATAGCGGGCAATTGTGCATGCATCGGGCTGTCCTTCATATAGGCGGATGCGGCATCGTTGCTTGTATATCCCATATCCGGCACTACCATCCGCGCCACTCCAAAAATCTGCACTTTTCACAGGATTATACTTTGATTTCCACATCCGGCATCACCATGCAATTCGGCGAGAAGCCACTCTTCGAAAACATTTCGGTCAAATTCGGCGATGGCAACCGTTATGGCCTTATCGGCGCCAATGGCTGCGGAAAATCCACGCTCATGAAGATTCTCGGCGGCGATCTGGTGCCGACTTCCGGCACCGTCAGCATCGACAAAGGCGAGCGGATAGGAAAGCTGCGCCAGGATCACTTCGCATTCGAAGAACATACCGTACTCGACACCGTCATGATGGGTCATGAAGCCCTGTGGAAGATCAAGGCAGAGCGCGACATGATTTATGCCAAGGCCGATTTCTCGGACGAAGACGGCATGCGCGCCGGTGAACTGGAAAGCCATTTCTCCGATCTCGATGGCTACAGTGCCGAGGCCAATGCCGGTGATCTACTGATCAGCATGGGCATTCCGGTGGAATCGCATCATGGCCTGATGAAAGCCATTGCGCCGGGCTGGAAACTGCGCGTGCTGCTGGCCCAAGCCCTGTTCGGTGATCCCGAAGTCATCCTGCTCGACGAGCCAACCAATAACCTCGATATCAATGCTATTCGCTGGCTGGAAGGTGTAATCAACGAGCGTAATTCGACGATGATCATCATTTCGCATGACCGTCATTTCCTAAACAGCGTGTGCACGCATATGGCTGATCTGGATTATGGCGAGCTGCGCATCTATCCCGGCCATTACGACGACTACATGACCGCCGCCTCCATGGTGCAGCAGAAACTGCTCTCCGAGAATGCCAAGAAAAAGACGCAGATCGCTGAGTTACAAGCCTTTGTCAGCAGGTTTTCTGCGAATGCCTCCAAGGCCACGCAGGCAACCTCGCGCGCCAAGCAGATAGATAAGATCAAGCTGGAGGAAGTGAAGCCATCCAGTCGGGTAAACCCTTATATCCGCTTCACACAGGACAAGAAACTGTATCGCATCGCGTTGGAACTGAAGGGTCTTAGCAAAGGCTTTGGCAAACAGCAGTTGTTCAAGGACCTCAATCTGATGATTCCCGTCGGCGAACGCGTTGCCGTGATCGGCTCCAACGGCATCGGTAAAACCACCCTGCTGCGCTGTCTGGCTGGCGATTTAGAGCCTGATGCAGGAACCATCAAATGGTCGGAGAATGTGACCCTGGGCTATTATGCACAGGATCATTCCGCTGATTTCGCCGAAAAAATCAATCTGTTCGACTGGATGGCACAGTGGAAAAAGAAAGAGCATGGCGAGCAGGAAGTGCGCGGCAATCTGGGCCGTATGCTGTTCTCGCAGAACGACAGTAAAAAGTCGGTCAAAGCGTTATCCGGTGGTGAACAGGGACGCATGCTGTTCGGCAAGTTCATGTTCCAGAATCCCAATGTGCTGATGCTTGATGAGCCGACCAACCATATGGACATGGAGTTCATCGAATCGCTGAACACGGCGCTGGAGAGCTACCCCGGCACCCTGATCTTCGTCAGCCATGACCGTGAATTCGTCTCATCTCTGGCAACCCGCATCATCGAACTCACAGAGGATGGCATCGTCGATTATCACGGAACCTATGAGGAATATCTGCAACGTCGGGGAATCAACTGATATAAAAGAATGAGGGATGGCTACAAGTACTCAGAATTATTTGATTATTGTTACCATCTACTTTTTTGGTTCTGAAATCTCTCCCTCAATAGAAGGGTGTATTTCGATTTCATTCAAAGAAGCTTCATCAAGGATGCTTTTAGGTAATTGCTTCTTAACTTTTACGCCAAGCTCAACAAAACCCTCTGCCTGACGAATCAAATTACCTTGCCCATGGGTCAGCTTATTCAATGCCCCGGAATAGCTTTTCTTCACAGTGTCTAGTTGACTTCCAATTTTCTCAAAGTCTTCCAGAAACCCTCGGAGCTTATCATATACAGAGCCCGCTTTATCAGCGATGCGCTTGGCGTTTTCATTCTGCCTTTCGTATCGCCAAATATTCTCAACAGTTCTCAGTGTCGCTAATAATGTTGTGGGGGTAACTACAACAATATTGCGGTCAAATGCCTTACTGAAGAGTTTCTCATCACTTTGGAAGGCCACCATAAAGGCGGCCTCAATAGGCATAAACATAAAGACAAAATCAGGTGATTTCAGACCAATCAATGATGAATAATCTTTACTACTCAAATCATCGATATGAGATCGAACTGATTGAACGTGTAAAGCCAGAGACTTCTCTCGATCTTGATCACTCTCGCCACTCATGTATTCGTTGTATGCGACCAAGGAAACCTTTGAATCAATAATCATATGTTTGCCATCAGGCAGGTTGAGAATTACATCTGGCTTTCGAAGGTTACCGCCTTCATCCCGGAAACCACCCTGTGTTGAATATTCCTTACCCTTTCGCAAACCTGATTGTTCTAAAACTGTTTCCAGAATCAATTCACCCCAATCGCCTTGCATTTTCTTATCACCTTTCAATGCACGGGTTAGGTTTTTTGCTTCATCATTCATTTGCTTATTAAGACTCTGCAGGTTCAATAGCTGCTCTTTCAAAGAACCTCTAGCTTCTACATCTTCTTTATGAACAGTTTCTATCCGATCACGAAATGACTTGAGTTCCGTCTGCACAGGCTTCAAAACCTCGTCCAAACTTATGCGGTTTTGTTCTGAAAAGGTTTTACCTCTATCTTCGAAAATCTGATTGGCTAATAGTTTGAATTCATTACCAAGCTTGTTCTTGGCCTCATCGAGCAGGGCCAGTTTCTCAGTGGCCGCTTTACGTTCTTCTTCGCTGCGCGTTTCGAGTTCACGAATGGTGGATTTTGCTTCGGAGAGTTCACGGTTCAAGCCATCGACTTCGGATTCGGCAGCCGCGAGCTTCTGAGTGAGTTCCTGCGCCTGCCGCTCACTCCCCAACACCCGCTCGCCGAGTTGGGCATTGCTGACCTGCAAGGCTGTTGCTTCCTTACCCTGCGAAGCAATCTGCGCCTCGAGTTCCGCAATGGCTTTCTTCTGTTTGCTGTGGCCGACCAGCCAAGCAATGATGAGAACAATCGAGAAGAGCAGTAGCCCGATGGCTACAGGATTAGAAAATGCTCCCCCGTCGATCAAACCCTATCCCTTGAGAAGCCCTGAAACAGCCGCTAACGCCTCTTTCAGTTTATCAGGCTCGGTACCACCAGCCATGGCCATATCCGGCTTACCGCCACCCTTACCGCCACAGATGATGGCTACTTCACGCACGATGTTACCGGCATGGTATTTGTCGACCAGATCAGGGGTGACGCCAGCGATCAATTGCACCTTCGGTCCATTCTTCATGCCGAAGACAATCACACCGGACTTCATCTTGCCTTTCGCCTTATCCATAAAGTCGCGGAAATCAGCCACACCGCTCACCTCGGCAGTGAGGACTTTGACTCCATCCACATCCACGGCCGTGGCAATCAGATCATCGAGGATACCAGTGGAAGCCTTGGCTTTGAGACTGGCCAGTTGTTTTTCGGCGTCTTTGAGCTTGGCCTGCAAAGCCGCTACGGCCTCTGTCGCCTCGAACGGACGCACCTTCACATGAGCAGCGATTTCACCCAGATGGTCCGCATCGGCAACAAAACTCTGATATGCCGCCTCGCCTGTCACACCTTCGATTCGACGCACGCCAGCAGCAATACCTGCCTCGGAAACAATGCGGAAAGGACCGATATCACCTGTTCGCGACACATGTGTGCCACCACATAACTCGGTAGAGAATCCAGCCGATACCACGCGCACCTCTTCACCATACTTCTCGCCAAACAAGGCCATGGCACCGGAGGCAATCGCCTCGTCCTGTGTCATCAGCTTGGTATCCACGGCATCATTGGCCCAGATGGCCTCATTCACCCTGGCCTCGATCTCGGCCTTCTCTTTGGCTGAAACCGGTTGGTGATGCGAAAAGTCGAAACGCAATCGCTCGGCATTAACCAATGAGCCCGCCTGCTTCACATGCTCGCCCAGCACTTCGCGCAATACGGCATGCATCAAATGGGTGGCGGTATGATTGCGGCGAATCGCATCGCGGCGCGTGCTGGCCACCTCGAATCGCGCCGTACCGCCGCTCTTGATGCTACCCTTCTTAACCTTGCCGACATGCACAAACAGATCGGTAAGCAGTTTTTTTGTATCGCTGACCATGAATACGGCATCGTCGGCTGTAATCACGCCCGTATCGCCAACCTGACCACCAGATTCGCCATAAAACGGCGTTTGATTGGCGATCAACCAGCCTTCTTCACCTTGGCTCAACGTATCGACGGCATTGCCGTCCTTGATCAAGCCGGTAATCACGCCCTCGGCCTGCTGCGTGGTATATCCCAGAAACTCGGTCGGGCCATGCTTTTCGCGCAACTCGAACAAAGCCTTGGGAATGGCAGCCTCGCCGCTTCCACCCCAGGCAGCACGGGCACGTACGCGCTGCTCCTGCATGCAGGCCTCAAAACCTTCCATATCCAACGCGATATTCCTGTTTCTCAGGATGTCCGCAGTCAGATCGGTGGGGAAACCGAAGGTGTCATACAGCGTGAACAGGGTCTTGCCGGGAATGGTGCCGCCTGCTCCTGCATCATCCACAGCCTGTTCGACCAGCTTCAGGCCTTTATCCAGTGTCTTAATGAAACGCTCTTCCTCGATGCGGATCACCTGCTCGATATTCGACTGCGCTTCGGCCAATTCTTTGAAGTGATTGCCCATTTCGCGCACCAGCGCATCCACCAGCCGATAAATAAAGGCCTCGTTCATGCCCAATAAGCGTCCATGACGGCAGGCGCGGCGCAGAATGCGGCGCAGCACAAAACCGCGCCCTTCATTGGATGGCAACACGCCATCGGCCATCAGGAAAGAAACCGAGCGTAGATGATCGGCCAGCACGCGCAGGCTCACATCCTGTTCCTTGTTCTCGCCGAACTCTATTCCGGTGACATCACAGGCTGCGGCAATGAGTTTTTTGAACAGATCGATGCTGTAGTTGTCGTGTGTGCCTTGCATGACAGCGGCCATGCGTTCAAGACCCATGCCCGTATCCACCGAAGGCTTGGGCAGCGGATTGAGCGTGCCTTCCTCGTCGCGATCGTATTGCATGAATACCAGATTCCAGATCTCAACAAAACGATCCCCGTCTTCTTCAGGAGTGCCCGGAGGGCCACCGGGGATATGCGCGCCGTGGTCGTAGAAGATTTCGGAACATGGACCGCAGGGGCCGGTATCACCCATCGACCAGAAGTTATCTTTGGCACCGATTCGGGCGATACGCTCAGTCGGAACTCCGATTTCTTTCGCCCAGATATCGTAGGCTTCGTCGTCTTCCTCGAATACGGTGACGAACAAGCGTGCAGGATCGAGCTTCATCTCGACAGTGAGAAACTCCCAGGCATAGGCAATGGCATCATGCTTGAAATAATCGCCAAAGGAGAAGTTACCCAGCATTTCGAAGAAGGTGTGGTGTCTTGCCGTATGCCCGACATTCTCCAGGTCGTTGTGCTTGCCGCCGGCGCGCACGCATTTCTGGCTGCTGGTCGCGGTAACATATGGACGGGATTCATTGCCAAGGAAGACATGCTTGAACGGCACCATACCGGCATTGGTAAACATCAGGGTGGGGTCGCCATGCGGCACCAGCGAGCTGGAGGCAACCATTGCATGGCCTTTGCCTGCAAAATAGTCGAGAAATCTGGTACGAATCTCCGAAGTGTTCACCTAATCCTCCGCAACGGGTTCATCATTATGTTCCTTTAGAACGCGCAGAATCGTAGCAGCATCAAAGCCTTTGTTCTGCAAAAATCGTGCTTGCCGCTGCCAGATACGCGCATCCGAATGGCGCAAGCCCTGCGGATCTCGCCGTTTGATCATCTGACGGCTCATGGCAAGCGCATCAAAATCATCCTTCGCCACCTGCAATGCATCCTGCAAAGCCTCTTCTTCAAGCCCGCGCCGTCTTGCCTTCTGCGCCGCCAGCCAAGGGGCTTCACCGGCACGCATTCTCATACGCAGAAATGCCTCGGCAAAACGCGCTTCACTCTGATAACCATCTTCCTGTAAGCGGGCAATGACGGTAGCAATCACTTCATCGCTAAAATCGCGCTGGTTCAATTTGGCGCGCAATTCGGCAGCACAATGTTCGCGCCTGCTCAATGCCCGCACCGCACAGGCATATGCGGCCAGTTCCTGCTTATCCAACGATGCCGCCTTAGGGTCTACTCTTCAGCGGCGGGTTTTTCAGAATCGGCAACAGGCTTGGCGGCAGGCTTGTTCACCGATGCCCGGGCTGCCTGCTCAGCGGCAGCCTTCAAGCCCAGTTTGGCACGAATATCTGCCTCGACTTCAGCCATCATTTCGGGATGATCCTTAAGATATTGGATGGCATTCTCGCGTCCCTGACCGATGCGCTCATTACCCTTGGCGTACCAGGCACCGCTCTTGTTCACCAGATCTTGCTCCACGCCCATATCCAGCACCTCGCCGGCATGGGATATGCCTTCACCATACATAATCGAGAAATTAGCCTGACGGAACGGTGGGCTTACCTTGTTCTTCACCACCTTCACACGGGTTTCGTTACCCAGCACTTCATCGCCCTTCTTAATCGAGCCAGTACGGCGCACATCAAGGCGCACCGAGGCATAGAATTTGAGTGCATTGCCGCCCGTGGTGGTTTCGGGATTGCCGAACATCACACCGATCTTCATACGGATCTGGTTGATAAACAGCACCATGGTGCCGGAGCGATTGATCGAACCGGTCAGCTTACGCAGCGCCTGGCTCATCAATCGAGCCTGCAAGCCCATATGCGAATCACCCATCTCACCATCAATCTCGGCCTTCGGCGTGAGGGCTGCCACGGAATCGACAACAATAATATCCACGGCACCCGAGCGGGTCAGCATATCGACGATCTCCAGCGCCTGTTCACCTGAATCCGGCTGGCTGATCAGTAATTCATCCACATTGATACCGAGATTGGCAGCGTAAACCGGATCAAGCGCATGCTCGGCATCGATAAAGGCGCAGGTGCCGCCCTTCTTCTGTGCCTCGGCTACTGCATGCAGGGCCAGCGTTGTCTTGCCGGATGATTCCGGTCCGTAGATTTCCACCACCCGGCCACGCGGATAACCACCCACACCGAGAGCAGCATCAAGTGCCAGCGAACCGCTGGGAATGACATCCACGGAAACGTGTGCCTGCTGGCCGAGCCGCATCACCGTTCCCTTACCGAACTGGCGTTCAATCTGACTTAGGGCGCTATCCAGCGCTTTCGATTTATCTGACATGATGATTCCCCTTGAATTCAAATGCTTCCACAAGCCGGTAAATCGGCCCCTGCGGCCTTAATTGCGAGGCGTACAGGCTGACAGCGCCGACGGTCCATTCAAGCACCGGTAAATCAGGCAATAACTGCCAGACTTCTCCCCCCAGCGGCGCAGCTTCCGGAAGTGCGCGGGCCAACGTAATATGGCCACGAAATGGCGCTTCCTTGGCGGTATGTTTGCGAAGCGTAACACGGCCCGCCTGACGGCAACAACGTGCAAGATGCCTCAGTTCGTTCGACGCTTCGTCTACATCAACACCCGCCCAGAAAACACGTGGCCGAAGCATGTTCGGAAACACCCCGAAAGCATCACTGTGCACGCGAAACGGAGAGGCTCCGGCAGCACAATCGGCCAGCGCCTCGGCCAGATCATTCACCTCATCTCCGGGCACATCACCATAAAAGGCCAGGGTCACGTGCCAGTTACGCACGGCCACATCGCGCCAGTCGCCAATCGGCAGATGGGCACCAGCCTCCGTCCACCATGCAGCTATCTCATGGCGGATATCCTCGGGCACATCAACAACGGCAAACAATCGCATCAGCCGAAGCTAAGGATGCTCTAAGGAACTATCCATAGGTCGCGTTGCTGCTCCCATTGGGAAGATCGCAAGGAAGATGGTGAAGGTCGTAGCCGTAGCTACGAGCCGAGCCATCTGACACTGCGAGGGCCGGGTTGTTTGCGACAAATCAGGGGCGCAACCCTTGCGGGACAAGGCTTTGCGAACGGCCTGATGCGTTGCGAGATTCACCCATGGAACCACCATGCGCTTCACCTCGCGCCTTGCATTCCATTTCGCAAAGCCGCTGTCGCGGCCATGTATAGTTTCTCAGAACATCCCTAACCATGCATCAGTATAAAAAAAGAGGGCTGCCAGCAGGCAACCCTCTTGGAGGATTCAGCACCCCGCAAACGAGGCAATCAGGCGTCTATTCGAGAAGTTTGTCGAGCAATGGCTTGGAGAAGAATGCACCCACCACACGCCAGACCAGCAGACTACCGTCCTTGGCAATATTCAGGGTCAGAACGTCTTCCGGGCTTTCCTTACTGGTAATCACCAAGGACAGATGGCTATAAGACCAGTTCTTGGTTTCCCAGGTGAAATCGGTGTACTCAAGACCGTCCATCGTCTCTTTCACTAAACCGGCCTTGATCATAAGCTCAACCAGATTATCGGTTGTTACCTGCAGCTTCGGACTGGTAACCACCACATCCATGGAGGATGCATATTTACTATTCGGATCCTTGTACACATTGTCCAGAATGCCAGGCATCTGGCCGAGTATGGCGCGATTCATCTTGTCGAAATTAATACCGTCAACCATCTTCACCGCATCGTTCTGCAACACGCCGTCATGCAGATTACCTCTCTCGAAATAAAGCCCGCCGTACGAGGCAAGCACAAGCACAAGGGCACAACTTATGTAAAAAAGCACCATCCGAAGCCCGTTGTTCTGCTTCTTGTAGTCAGTTCCCTCGAAGACATCATTATGCGTCGTGATGGTTCTTACGATTTTCGGCTGTTTCTTCTCTGTGTCGCTCATGATTATAAATCTCCCTCGTCAGTTGAAATGCGAGAGCGCAAGTTAGCATAAGATGTAAGCGCAGCACAAGAATTGGCAACCGCTTCCCAATCCTATGTCACGGCCGGAATTCACAGCCTCCATACCATGCGCGCCAGCATGATAAATGGTCTAGAATAGGACCTTCGGAGGTGCAACATGAACCTGAATACGAACTGGCTGGCCAGAGAGTTACGCATTGAGACTCTGGCCGATAAACAGGAGCAGGCTCTTGAGACAGCCTTCAAGGTTGAATTTGTGGGCAAGGGCTTGCCCATCATTCATCAGGGAACATCGGTTACCGATCTCTATCTGCTACATTCCGGAAGCCTGCGGATTGTGCACAAGAATAACTTTCATGCCGTCACCCTGAACAAAAACTCACACAGCAAAACATTTGGAGAAATGAGCTTCTTCGGCGATGAACCGGCCTCTGCCGATGTATATGCCGATCAATCATGTGAGGTTTACAAAATATCCTGCGAAAGCTTCCAGTGGCTGATGCAGAACCATGCTGATGTGGCCATGAAGCTGATGGCTTATGTGCTTCGCAATATGGGTGAAGTCATCCGCAGCATGGATAACAAGAAGTGCTAGATTTTTTCACCAGATTTTGCCCTTACTGGTTTTGATCCTGGGCCCCGCTTGTAGCTGTGCCGGACCGGTTACTTGACCGGCCGTCTGAATCCGGTGCCCAGCAGATAGATTTCACTCGATGATTTACGGCTGGCCGCAGGTTTAACGATCTTCATCTTGGCAAACCAGCCGGTCATTTCCTTTCTGAATGCATCAAAGCCGTCGCCCATAAAGGTCTTGAGCAAGAGATTGCCACCCTCGCGCAGGTGGTTCACTGCAAAGTTCAGTGTTTCGTCGTTCAGCCCGATGGTGTGTGCCTGATCCACCAGCTTATTGCCGCTCATCTCCGGCGCCATATCGGAAACCACCATATCCACCCGCCGCTCGCCGACAGCCTCCTGCACCTCGGCCAGCGTCTTGACCTCGGTGAAATCCCCTTGGATAAAGGTCACACGGCTAAGCGGCTGCATCTCCAGCAAGTCCACGCCGATCACCAGCCCGGTCTCGCCAATCCGTTGCGCCAACTCCTCGCACCACGAACCGGGCGCGCAGCCTAGATCGACAATCACCGCATCACGGCGAATCGTTAACTGGTTCTTCTGCAGTACCTCGATGAGCTTGAAGGCGGCGCGAGAACGCTTGCCCTCGGCCTGCGCCCGTTTCACATGCGGGTCCTTGGAATGCCGCTGATACCACGCCGATGTTTTCCGTCTGGCTTTACTTTTCGATTGCTGACCCATGCCTCAATGCTGCGGGCATTGGCATCGATTGCCAATAAGAAAGGACACCTTGCCGATCTACTTCATAGGATTTCAAACAGCACCCGACTTGACAATATACTTGACATATTGTTTTCTTGACAATACTGTTGTCACTATGAGGTGCGAAATATGAATCAAGAAGAGATAAAGATATTTATGTCTGTAAGCGATGAGGTAAGGAAGCTCTTTCACAGACTGGCATCAATAGCCGATCAGCTGCATGAATCCGCAGGCATCCCTGCCAGCCAGCGTGCTGTGCTGGAAACCTTACAAAAAAGTGGATCGACCACCGTACCCAAAATAGCAAGCGAAAAAGGAGTGTCCCGACAACACATTCAAATCATTGTGAATCAACTTATGGAGAAAGCTTTGCTTGAATCGGTGAAAAACCCTTCGCACAGGCGCTCCCCCCTTGTTCAACTCACACAACAGGGCAAAAAAACTTTTGCTGAAATCAATCAACGCGAAGCAGACCTGCTTACCAATATAAACCTGCCAGTAGACAAGGAGGCTTTACATTCATCAGCGCAATCACTGCAAGCGCTAAATCTATATTTTGAAAGTTCCCAGTGGAGTAAATCATCAGGAAATAGCAAAGACTATTAAAAAAGGAGAAAATCGATGAAAGAAAAAACAAGGACCTTAGGGAAACAATTTGGCATCAGCCTACTCATTCTCTTCGCATGGGCTTTTGCCATCCATCTCGGATGGAATATGGCCATCACGAATATTTTCGCAATGGATGCCATCCGCTTCAGAGAAGCACTTGGCCTAGCCTTTCTGGCTGGCAGCCTCACCTTCCCTTTCTGGTTTGGCGTCCGCTTTAGAGGCCAAAATAAGCATTGTTCGCATGAACTGGAAGGCAAAGCTGCTTGAACTTCAGAAAACAGGTGGTTGCGCAATTCAGGCGGCCCAGTGGTGTACTGGGTCGTCTGGCCGGATTTATCATGGCGCATCGACCATCAAATATCGCACGCAATATCTGGACGCTAGAATCACTTCAAATTCAACCCACTGACCGATTGCTTGAAATTGGATACGGACCCGGCATTGCCCTGGAAAGATCAACTGACTATGTGGTGAATGGCGCTATTGTCGGCATTGATTGCTCGGCGACGATGTTTGCACAGGCTAGCAAAAGAAATCGTGTAGCCATTAGAGATAGCCGTATGCGTTTGTATACGGGATGTTTGGAAGACCTACCACAAACCGAGGGCTGTTTTGACAAGATATATTCGTCGAACGTCGTTCAGTTCTGGGATGATCCGGCTGCTGAATTTTCCAAATTACGCAAGCTGCTTTTACCACGTGGCAAAATCGCCACGACCTATATGCCTCGCAATGCCAATCCAACCAGCGTCGATACCCGCCGCATGTCTGAAGTCATCCAATCCGCATTAAGGGAGGCTGGATTCAGCCAGATCAAGGCGCTAACAAAGCCTTTTGGGAAAATTGATGCCGTTTGCATTCTCGCCGCTCCCGAATAGATGCATTCCCATCTGATTTATCATCATGGCTAGTCCTTCAGCTTCCAGCCAATCAGCCAGAGATACCAGCAGGCAACCATGCAGACGAGGGTGGCAGCAAGCACCACCCAGATGGCGGTCATGGGGTTAGAGTCGCCGACGCCGATGAAGCCGTAGCGAAAGCCATCGATTAGGTAGAAGAAGGGGTTATAATCATTAATCTGCTGCCACAAAGGCGGTAATTGTTTGACCGAATAGAACACCCCGGAAAGAAAGGTCAGCGGCATGATGAGGAAATTACTGATCAGCGCCATATCGTCGAACTTCTTCGACCACATACCACCGATGATGCCGAAGCCGCCCATCAGGATGCTACCGCACACACCATAAAACAGAATCGGGCCGATATGCACAAAGCCGAGCGAAGAAAACGGCATCAACACAGCCAGCAACACAGCGGCAACAATCAATGCACGCAGCACGGCAGCGGCGAGGAATGCGGCAATGGCCTCAATCGCCGAGAGCGGCGCCATCAGCAGGTAGATATTCACATTCATCACCTTGCCGACAATGATTGAGCTTGAGGTGTTGGCAAAGGCATTCTGCAGCATGCTCATCATCACCAGACCCGGAATCAGGAAATCGAAATACGGCACATCCAATCCCGGCACGCTGCGATCACCCATGGCGTAGTGAAATACCATCAGGTAGAGCATAGCGGTGAGCGCAGGGGCCACGATGGTCTGCATCTTCACCTTCAGAAAACGATGCGTCTCGCGTACAAACAGCGTCCAGCAACCTCTGGGATTAACCGGCCACATCAGCTTTTTCCCTCATTCTCGTGGGTCAGACGGATGAATACATCCTCCAGGTCTTCCTGTCGTACTCCGGCATCCTGTGGTGGGCCGAAACGCGTCACCGCTGCTTCATAGGCGGCATGAAAGCTAGAGGCAGCACCCTCGACATGATGCAGGGTAAGGGAAACTCCTCTGCCATTGGTGCGCGGCTGGAAAGCAGCAAGCGCGATCCCATCATCTTCGGAAAACACAAATCCATCGCCGTAACTCAGCCACAGGTAGCGTCCCGCCACCTCGCGCATCAACTCGCGCATCGGGCGATCGGCAACCACACGCCCTTTGTCGACAATGGTGACGTGGTCGCACAACTCTTCTGCTTCTTCGAGATAGTGTGTGGTGAGCAGAATGGTCGTTCCGGCGGCATTAAGCTCGCGCATAAAATCCCACAACCGACGCCTTAATTCGACATCCACACCTGCCGTCGGCTCATCGAGAATGACCAACGGTGGCCGGTGCACCAGTGCCTGCGCCACCAGCAGTCTGCGACGCATACCGCCGGAAAGCTGACGGGTGTTCTTCTCACAGTGTTCGGTCAGTTCCAATCGTCCCAATAATTCATCGATCCATGCCATATCTGGCTTTACGCCGAACATGCCGCTGCTGATTTTCAGGACTTCGCGCGGATTAAAAAAGGGATCGAAAGCCACCTCCTGCGGCACCACGCCCATACGCCGCTTGCACCACGCCCGATCGGCAAATAGATCGTGGCCGAACAGGGTGGCCGAGCCTTCGCCCGGACGCACGATGTCGGCGAGAATATTAATCAGGGTACTCTTGCCGGCCCCATTCGGGCCAAGCAGGGCATAGAAGGAACCCGTCGGCACCTCAAGACTCACACCCTTAAGCGCCTGCTTACCGCTGACATAGCTTTTGGTCAGTCCTTCAACCTTGAGTGCAAAATCAACCATGTCGCAATGCTACGCCCTCTGCCTGATATGAAAACGTGGGGAAAAAAACGGAGCCCGAAGGCTCCGTAATATTGATTCATAGGAAGACATCAATAGCCGGCATTAGCACAACCGGCACCTTCTTCCGCAGGTGTGAAGGATTTACCGCAACCGCAACTGGAAGCTGCGTTCGGATTACGAATCACGAAAGACTCACCCTCCAGAGAAGTCTGGTAATCCACCTCGGCACCCTTGAGCATATCAAGGCTCATGGCATCGACGAGTAGCTTCACGCCCTCCGATTCAACCACGGTATCATCCGCCTTAACCTCTTCATCAAAGGTAAAGCCATACTGGAAACCAGAGCAACCGCCACCGGATACGAAAATGCGCAGATGCATGGCTTCGTTGCCCTGCTTCTCAAGCAAGCTCTGAATTTTTACTGAAGCCGATTCGGTTAACTGAAGACTCATTTCAACTCCCTGGGGCTTAAACCCTATTCCATTTTTTGGCAGATATGCCTTGCAGCAGCCAATCTATACATCAAATTATTAAATCGGAGTGAATTGTTCCACATGGGTTTCCAGCAAGCAACTGCATAACAAATGCAGGCCGTGCACCACCGTTCTGTTGCGCACCTCGGCGCGCGAACCAGGAAACAGATGGCAGACGCTGTGCACGCTGCCATCGGGAAGGGCCGCCGCGATCCACACCGTGCCCACCGGCTTGTCCTCACTACCACCGGCAGGGCCGGCAATACCACTGACCGCGACACAGGCATGCTTAGCATCGCTACCAGCCGCAGCCATCGCTTCGACCACCTCGCGACTAACCGCACCGTGCTTCTCGATCAGCGTTGCGGATACGCCAAGCAAGCGCTGCTTAGCATCGTTGCTATACGTAACCCAGGCGCCATCCAGCACCTGGGAGGCACCCGGCAAACGACTCAGGCGTTCAGACATCCCCCCAGCCGTGCATGATTCGGCAAAGCGTACCATCATGCCACGCGATCTAAGCACCTGCATCAACGCTTCCTCGGGCAGGTAACCGCCATCATTCAGCAGTGTGGCCCCATCTTCTGGAGCGGTGGATGAGGCGCAAAGACCGGCCTCCAGCAGGCAGGTACCGGCCGGCACTTCGCCGGTCTCAAGCAGGGATATATAAAGTGGTGTCAGCGGCTGCGCTTCCCCCAACAGATTCAACCAGCGTTGGCGCTCAAAGGCGATATCGCCGAGCGGCAGCAGCAGCACGCGCGAAGGCGAGGGATTGTTCCTGAAGTACCATGCATGGCGCGTCGGATTATCCAGCGTGAAGGGTGTAATACCGAGCAGACCGGGGGTGCCGTCATCCCGCGCCTGGATACGCCGCCCGAAATGCAAGGCCACACGCAACAACTCACCCTCGGAAGCAAAAAATACATACCAGTCGGCGGCCCGCTTCCATGCCTCCTGTTCCAACATACAGACATCAACCGACTTCGCCCCAGCCGAATGCAGCCATGCCTTCAACCAGCCCGGGCTAAGGCCTGCGGCAAACAGGGCGACCAGCCCCGCCTCGCTGAGCACCAATTGCGCACGTATGCCGCTGCCATTCATATCAGCACTCCCGTTTGTAGTAAGATAATATAAGCGGCACCAAGGCTGAGCCCTGCATACAGAGCAGCCAGCAGATCATCGGCATGAATCGACCACCACGCAGGCCCCATATGCTCGACATGGCGTATCCAGCCCGGCTTCCAGATATCGAACAGGCGGAAGGTGGCAAAGGCGAGACCGAATGACCACCACGTTGCGCCCAGTAGCGGAAGAATAAGCAGCAGGGTAAGCCACTGACCCAACCACTCATCAATCACCACCCAGCCGGGATCTTTATCCTGCATGCCCGGCAATGCCACAAAAGTGGACCAGCAAGCCAGCGGGATGAGCAAGACAAACATACCCAACAGGCCGTACATGCCATAGGCAGAAACCACCCACCAGGCAGGAAGAAGTGCCGCCATGCTGCCGAATGTCCCCGGAGCCTTGGGCAACCAGCCGCTGCCGAAACCGGCGGCGACAAAGCGCGCCAGCATATGAATTTTGGAAAGAGAATCAGGCAAAATGGTCGAAACCCCGGTTTATTGTTTGCACTTCCACACCATCAAGCATTGCACGCACCCCGCGTCCAGACCTGCATCGGCCAATACGTACGGCCAAAGAAGACAGTGTCTCGTGCAAAGCGGCCGGAGCTGTGCATATGAGGGCATAATCCTCGCCTCCGGCCAGCACCAGATTGGCGGCATCGTCCTCATCCAGCAGCCGCTCCAACTGATGAAACGAGGGAATCAAGGAAAGCTCGATGTCCATGCCCACCTTTGATGCCTCGGCCAGATGCGCGACATCGGCCAGCATCCCGTCGCTCACATCAATACAGCAGCGCACACCAGCCGTCCGCAAGGCAAGGCCTTCGCTCAAGCGTGGCTGCACATCGCCGAAGGCCTTCATCACCTGAGCCGAACAATCTCCCTGCTGCCACTGGCGCAAGGCATGCGCCGCCAGACCCAAATCCCCACACAGCCAGATATCATCACCATCACGCGCCGCATCGCGCCGCATGGCAGTACCCTTGGGAAGAACCCCGGCAACTGTCACCGACAGACTGTTGTCGGCTGCGTGCACCGTATCCCCACCGGCCAGCTCGATACCCGAACCGGAAATGGCTGCAGCTATGCCATCACCCATCGATTCAGCTGCATTACCATCCTTCAGGGCTGCACAAACCCAGACCCAGCTCGCTTCCGCCCCCATGGCTGCCAGATCGGAAAGGGCCGCATTAACCGCCCGACAGGCAGCTTTTTCAAGGGGGAAATCATGTGGCCAATGCACACCAGCCACGGACATATCGCTGCTGACCACCAACTCAAACCCATCCGGCACACTGTGTACGGAGGCATCATCACCGCTAGCAATACTGGTCAGGGAATGTTTAAAAGGAAGTTTCGCCCGGAAGGCGTGGTCGATCAGTTCAAACTCGCTCATCGGAGGGTTAAAACCCGCTAACGCTTCTTGCTGCTGCTTTCCTGCTTGCGCAGTTCCTTCGACAGACCGTCGAGCACCCCATTCACAAAAGAACGGCCCGGCTCATCGGCATAGGACTTGGTCAGTTCAAGCGCCTCGTTAATAATCACCCGGTAAGGAATCTCCAGCCGGTTGGTCATCTCCCATATGGCCAGTCGAAGTACATTGTGCTCCACATGCGCGATACTTCTCAGGCTGCGCCCGCGCACCGCACCGGTAATCATGGCATCAATCTGATCCACCTGCTCAACCACACCATGCACCATTTCGCGCAGGTAATCCTTATCCTGATCGCCACGATTCTCTTCATCAAGGCGGCTGGCCAGAAGGCCGGGAAGCGCTGCGCCGTCCTGTTCGGCATTATGCCATGCATAGAGCGTTTCCAGAGCCGATTGTCTTGCCTTATGCCTATTTGCCATTAGTGCTTTACCTCATCCAACTGCCGCAACAGACCTGCAACTTCCACTGCGGTCAATGCTGCTTCTGCACCCTTGTGGCCATGCACACCACCGATACGATCAACAGCCTGTTCATAGGTATCAACGGTCAGCACACCGTTGCCGACAGCCATATCACCACGCGCCGCTACATCAGCAATCATATCCATCGATACCCGGCAAACATGTTCAAAATGTGCGGTGCCACCGCGAATCACACAGCCGAGACAAACCAGCGCATCGTAGCGACCACTATTGGCCATGCGCGCGGCAATGGTGCCGATCTCCAACGCGCCGGGTACATGGATGATATGGATATCCGACTCGCGGGCACCATGCTCAAGCAAAGCCGCTTTGGCGCCATCGCGCAAGGCATCGGTAATATCCTCGTTGAAACGGCTGACTATCAGGCCAATGCGCATACCACTGGCATCCACCCTGCCAGCCAGCTGCGGGGCATCCAGACTCATTTATTCCCCTTCTTCATGTCCAACATGTGGCCCATTCTGTCACGCTTAGTGGTCAGATAGCCGATGTTTTCATCATGCGCGTCGATTTCCAGTGCCACCCGCTCGCAAACCTCAAGTCCGTAGCCATCCAGCCCGATGATTTTCTTCGGGTTATTGGTCAGGAGATTCAACTTACGCAGGCCCAGATCACGCAGGATTTGCGCACCGATGCCGTAATCGCGGAGATCGGCACGAAAGCCGAGCTTCTTGTTCGCTTCCACCGTGTCGTGCCCGGCATCCTGCAATTTATAGGCCTTGAGCTTATTAAACAGACCGATACCACGACCTTCCTGACGCAGATAGAGAATCACGCCACAACCGGCCTCGGCCACCTGACGCATCGCGGCATGCAGCTGCGAACCGCAATCACAACGCCGCGAGGTAAACACATCACCGGTCAGGCATTCGGAGTGCACGCGCACCAGACAAGGCGTGTCGCCATTCGGCTCACCCATGACCAGGGCCACATGCTCGGCTTGATCAACAACATTGGAATATCCAACCATGCGAAAATCGCCGAACTCAGTGGGCAGACGCACCTCAACCTCGCGCTTGACCAATGAATCGTGCTTCAGACGATGGCGGATAATGTCGGCAATACAGCCCACCTTCAGGTTGTGCTTGAGGGCGAATTCCATCAGCTCCGGCATGCGCGCCATGCTGCCGTCCTCGTTCATGATTTCGCAGATCACGCCCGCCGGCTTTAATCCGGCAAGGTTGGCCAGATCAATACTGGCCTCAGTGTGTCCCGCGCGCACCAGCACCCCACCCTTCTGCGCCATCAACGGAAAGATATGTCCGGGGCTGACCACATCGGCTGATCCGGAGTTCTCGTTGGCAGCCACACGAATGGTATGCGCCCGATCAAAGGCTGAAATACCGGTGGTCACACCTTCGGCAGCCTCAATGGACACGGTGAAAGCGGATTTAAATTTGGCGTTGGAGTCCTTGACCATCAAGGGAATATTGAGGCGCTCCACATGCTCCTCGGTCAGGGCAAGACAAATCAGGCCGCGTGCGTGGGTCGCCATGAAATTAACGGCTTTGGGCGTTACCCATTCAGCCGCCATCACCAAATCGCCTTCGTTTTCACGATCTTCGTCATCGGCAAGGATAATCATGCGACCGGCGCGCAATTCCTCGATTAGTTCTTCGCAGCTGGCCAGTTTCATCCTGTAAGTTCTCCTGATTGTCCCGGCCCTGCCGGTTGTTCATGTTGTGTCATCAATCGTTCGACATAGCGCCCGAGCAGATCTGTCTCAATATTCACGACATCACCAGCTTTTAGATCACCGAGATTGGTATTCGCCAGCGTATGCGGAATCAGGTTCACGGTAAAGCCGCGATCATCGGCCTCATTCACCGTCAAGCTTACACCATTCACTGCCACCGAACCCTTATGTACCACATAGCGCAGTAAATTCTGCGGCAGTGAAAAACGCATGCCACGGTGCTCACCGATTTGCTCAAGTCCTTCAAGGCTGCCAAGACCATCTACATGGCCACTTACCATATGTCCGCCGAGGGCATCGCCCATACGCAGCGCTGGCTCAAGATTGACCCTGCGTCCTTTATTTGCATCCGCAAACACGGTCAGCCCAAGTGTCTCCAGAGACAGGGTCACATCAAAGCTATCTGAGCCAATAGCGGTCGCAGTCAGGCAACAGCCATCCACGGCGATGGAATCGCCAAGATGCCAAGGTGAGGTATTCAACGAGGTTGAAATGCTGAAATGGGCCTGTGCCTGCTCGTGCCTGATGCTCGAGATACACCCCACATCCTGAATAATGCCGGTAAACATGTGGGCGCAGTCTAACCGGCATGTCTGGCCGATGCATCAAACAAGTCCGCATGACTCACCCCTTGCGAATGCCTCCATGCGTCGGCATCGTGCAAGCGCATGAACGCTGAACTGCATATCGTCCTCTTCGAACCCGAAATACCGCCCAATACCGGCAACATCGCCCGGCTGTGCGCTTGCACGGGCATCCACCTGCATCTGGTGCATCCTTTGGGCTTTGCCATTGATGATAAGCAGCTCAAACGGGCCGGTCTGGATTACTGGCCCTACCTGAATGTCCGCGAATATGCCGATTGGCCCGAACTCAGACAGGCGCTGAAAGGAAACAACTGGTACGGTCTTAGCACCAAAGGCGAGCAAGGCATGTGGCAAACGCGCTTCTCCTCCGGCGATGTGTTGGTCATGGGGCCGGAAACTCGAGGCCTGCCGAAGTATGTGCTCAATGACATCAGCCCCTTGCGCATTCCCATGCGCCTTGATGCCCCGGTGCGTTCGCTGAATCTTTCTTCTGCTTGCGCCATTGTTGCCTATGAAGCCTTGCGTCAGATGAATATGCCAACGGAATAAGTGAAACAGGGGGACGCATCTGATTTGAACCCCTATATACTGTACCTTATCTACACTTATCCACCATTCCGCATACGTTATAAAGTTTTATCGAACTTCGCGGCCCTTTCGGGCTCACAGCATTAAAGTCTACACCTAAGCCATTGTTTTATATTATATAATCTTGATGATTAAATTTTAATCTTCCATCTGCGATCATGACACCGGCATATCCTGCAAGCATTGAGCAAAAGTTATTCAGCTAGTTATCCACAGGCATTGTGGACAAGTCGCTTGGGCCCTTAAAACACAAGGGCTTCAGCCCTTTTCCCTATCACCTTGTCCACAAAGATGCTTCGCGCCATGCCAGCCCATGTGCAATTTTCCCCCTTTACCCCCGCGCCTCATACGTCAACAATAGCGGCCATGACTTGGACGCTTTCCAATCAACTGACTGTCTCTCGCGTACTGCTGATTCCTCTGCTTGCGATAGCCTTCTACTTTCCGGGAAAGGTGGGCTATGTGATGGCCGCAGCACTCTTCGGTCTAGCTTCGGCCACCGACTGGCTGGATGGATATCTGGCTCGCAGTCGCAACGAGATCACGGCCTTCGGTCGATTCCTCGATCCTGTGGCCGATAAACTTCTTGTCGCCACAGCTCTCGTCCTATTGGTTGAGGCTGATCGCGCCCCTGCCCTGCTGGCCGCTATCATTATTGGCCGCGAGATCGTGATCAGTGCGCTACGCGAATGGCTGGCACAGGTTTCCAGCATCGTGCATGTCTCAGCACTTGCGAAATGGAAAACTGCTGTGCAGATGGTGTCTATTATCTGCCTGCTGCTACACATCACGGTTTTCGGCATCAATATGCATATGACAGGTCTGGTGCTGCTCTGGATAGCTGCACTGCTTACCCTTTGGTCGGCTTATGAATACCTGCGCGATGCATGGGGCGTGCTGATTGACGATAGCCCTTCAAACGAAAGCGCCGAAGAACAAGCCGTCATCGCCCCCTCTGAAGAGGCTAAAGCCGAGAGCTGATCAGCCTGGCGATTTCCTCATCACTTAATTCAATGGGATTGGTCTGCATGCTATTACCACGGCTGTTGGCCACAATGCGCGGAATGTCCGCCTGATCTACCCCATATTCACCGAGCCGTTTCATCTTCAATCGTCCACACCATCCCTCAAGCACCTCGCCAAGAGCTACGAGTGCAGCCGTATTGGACAAATGGGGATCATGGGCAAGCAAACGCCCCGCCTTAGCATATTTACCCAGCGCAGGATTATCCGGTTCTCTGGACTGCATAGCAGAGATATTCAAATCCGTCGCCGCATGCAGCAGCGTGCCGCAAACCACACCATGTGGAATCGGGAAAAAAGCACCCAGAGGTGAGGCCAGCCCGTGTACGCTGCCCAGACCTGCATTGGCCAGAGTCAAACCGGAAAGAGAAGATGCATAAAGCATGGCACTGCGTGACTCAATCAGCTCCCCTTGCTCCACAGCGTTCAGAAGATGGTCGCGTACCATGCACATACCACTTAAAGCCAGCGCATCACTCATCGGATTCGCGCGGCTTGAAACATAGGACTCAAGCAGTTGGGTGAAGGCATCCATACCGCATGCAGCACTCACATCAGACGGACAGGATAGGGTCAGTTCAGGATCAAGAATGATGTGCCGGGCAACCAGCATCTCATCGCGAAATGACTTCTTGTACCCCTGTTCACCAATCACCGAAAGGACGGCATTCTTGCTTGTTTCACCACCGGTCCCCGCCGTGGTCGGCACAGCAATAAAAGGTGTTGCAGGCCCCTGATACTTGCGCCCTTTACCCACCCCCTCAAGATACTCCATCACCGAATCACCGCTTGGTAGCAGCCCTGCAATGGCCTTGCCCGCATCCACCGCACTGCCCCCGCCGATAGCGATCACGCAGCAGGGATTGAAAGCATGATGTTCGGCCACAGCCGCATCTACCAGCTGAGGAGAAGGCTCTCCCTTTATCCTGATGCGGCGCACATCGAAATCCACGCTCAAATCATTGAGCAATGCCTTGCACATCATCGAGGTATCGAAGGACTGCCCTCCGGTAACTAGAAGGACCCCCTTGTGTTGTGCGTCGGCAAACGATGCAGCGAGATCCTTCAAGCGCGACCGCTGGTCGGCACCAAAATGGATATGCGGTGTGGCTGCAAAGTCGAAAGGTGCGATACTCAAAGGGTTTCCCGCGTCTTGAAGAACTTCACATCCGGCCATTGTTCTTCGGTATAGCGCAACTTCCACGCATCAGGTGCGAGATAAGCAAGGCTATCGTCCGAATCAAGCGCCAGACTCGCAGCAAATAGCCGCTCGAATTCTTTGAGCTTGGCCGCATTATCGCACTTGATCCAGCGTGCCAATTTGAAATCGGTACCGACATAATCGGCATCCACATTGTACTCCGCCTTCAATCGGGCCACGGCCACATCAAACTGCAACACACCCACCGCGCCCAGCAGATAATCGCCGGTCAGTGCAGTTCTGAATACCTGCACGGCACCCTCTTCGGATAGCTGCATCAGCCCTTTGTGCAACTGCTTGCGCTTCATCGGATCATTCAAGCGGATACGCCGGAACATCTCCGGTGCAAAATTGGGAATGCCGGTAAATTTAAGCGGCTCCTTGGTGGTAAAGGTATCGCCAATACGAATCGTGCCATGATTGTGAATGCCGATAATGTCACCTGCATAGGCTTCCTCGACATGCGCCCTGTCCTGCGCCATGAAGATGGTCGCATTGGCCAGCTTCACGTCCTTGCCGATGCGATGATGGCGTACGGTCATGCCACGTGTGAATTTACCCGAACAGATGCGGAAGAAGGCGATACGGTCGCGGTGCGCCGGATCCATATTCGCCTGAATCTTGAAGGCAAAGGCAGAGAAATCCTTTTCATCCGGCGCAACCATGCGCTCGGCAGCTTCTCGCGGCCCCGGCGCGGGAGCCAGTTCGACAAAGGCATTGAGCAATTCACGCACGCCGAAGTTGTTAATGGCGCTGCCGAAAAATACCGGGGTTTGCCCACCGTTTAAAAACTGCTCCCTGTCAAAGGGAATCGCCGCGCCCTGCATCAACTCAACACCTTCGCGCAGCTCATCGGCCTGAGAACCAAGCATCTCATCCAGTCTGGGGTCACTCAGATCCTCGATATGCACCGCATCGGCATGACTGCTTTCCGAAGAAGGAGAAAACAGGTTCAGCTCATTTTTGTACAGGTTAAATACACCCTTAAAGGATTTCCCCATACCAATCGGCCAGGACATCGGCACGCACTCAATCTGTAGCTTGGCTTCGATATCGGCAAGAATATCCAGAGGATCAAGGCCCTCGCGATCCAGCTTATTGATAAAGGTGACGATGGGTGTGTTGCGCATACGGCACACCTCCATCAACTTCTCCGTCTGTGCCTCAACACCCTTACCCGAATCAATCACCATCATGGCCGAATCAACGGCCGTCAGCACACGGTAGGTATCCTCGGAAAAGTCCTGATGTCCGGGCGTATCCAGCAGATTGATTTCATATTCCTGATTCTCATGCTGATAGTTGAACTTCATCACCGAGGAGGCCACAGAAATACCGCGCTCCTGCTCGATCTTCATCCAGTCGGAGGTGGCATGGCGGGTAGCCCGGCGCGCCTTGACTGCACCGGCCATCTGAATCGCACCACCAAATAACAGCAGTTTTTCGGTCAGCGTCGTTTTACCCGAATCCGGGTGGGAAATGATGCCAAAGGTGCGTCTTTTGCTTATTTCTTTATTCAAACTCATATTTTCTCCGCTGGCCTGCTTGTCTCAGGCGGCAGGAGTGTAGCTAAGGATACTCCAAAATAGTATGCGTGGGCGCGACAGCAGCTTTGCGAGATGGAATGCAAGGCGCGAGGCGAAGCGCTTGGTGATTCCATGCGCGAGCCTCGCAACGCCGCAGGCCGCTTGCAAAGCCACTGTCCCGAAGGGTTGCGCCCCAATCACGCGCTCGCTGCGTCAGCAGGCTTGGCATGGTAGCTACAGCTACCACCTGTACCGGCTTCCTTGCGATCATCCTGATTGGGGTAACAACGCAAACCATGCATACTATTTCGGAGCATCCCTATCACCAATTGGTCAGCAGGACACCGGCACCGAAACGTGCAGTCACATAATTGTAGGCAATAAGATTCTCGCCATAGCCGTAAAAACCCTGTGCGTAGAGACTGAAATCCCTGAATATTCTCCAACTCCAGTCCAGTTGTACCGCGCCCCTGTTATTGCTCTTCAAATTATCGCGCAACATCAGGTGAATCTTGTGCTTTTGCTTGTCACCAAGCGTATAGCGTCCATCGAATTGCCAGAATCCATAATTGTTTGTGATGTCCGGATTATCGTCGTTGGCAGCATTCTCCGGGATACGCCACCAGCCGCGCATAGCCGCCACCCACACATCATCCGAATCGGCCAGCTTCACTTCCCCGTACAGACGGTTCCAACTGCGCGAAAAGGGATTGGACTGACCGTTGGACATGTGATCGAAGCCGACCCGATAGAAAGGCTTGTGGCCTAACAGTGTTTGCTCCTCAGGCTGCCAGCGTAAAAAAAGTTCTGGTTCGTAGTTGGTTTCGCGAAAAGGGGCTGAAAGTGGCTTGTTAAACAACTGCCAGTAGGACTGCTGGGTATAGGATGCGCCCAGCTCATAAGGGCTCTCACCAAAATCGGTAATCACGCCCTGAAAGCTGATCTGATACTTCACTTCCTGATTCAGGTACTGACTGCCCTTTGCCTGACCGTAAATCGAGTTGAAGTTGTAGTGATCGTTGTAGCTGTCGAAAAGGATATAGCTCTGCCGATAGGGCTCGATACCCAGAATATATTTTCGTTCGGTGGCCTGCGCATTGCCTGCCAAGGCTAGAATGGCACACAGCAGCATCAGCAACGGTAAGAACCTTGCATTCATCGTTCGCTCCATCCCAATCATGGGAAACCGTTCAGACAGATATAAAGGGCTTTATAGCCGGATGATATGATCGCGATCCGGGCCGGTGGAAAGCATGCTAATCGGGCATTCACAAACCTCTTCGATGCGTCTGAGCAGAGCCTTCGCACGCTCCGGTATCTGATCAAAGGAAGTTGCACCAAAGGTACTCTCGGACCAGCCCGGCATGGATTCATAAACCGGCACAAGCTTGTCCAACTGATGGCAGCAGGAAGGCATGGATTCCAGACGAACGCCATCGAGCTCGTAGGCCACGCATAGCTTCACCTCGGCAAGACCATCCAGCACATCCAGCTTGGTGATCGCCAAACCTGTCACGCCATTGATGCGTACGGCATGCTGAACCACCGGGGCATCAAACCATCCGGTACGGCGCGGACGCCCGGTGGTTGCACCAAACTCCTGACCCTTTTCTGCCATATGCTTGCCAGCATTCTCGGCATCGCACATACCTTCGGCATTATACAACTCAGTTGGAAACGGGCCTGAACCAACACGGGTGGTATAAGCCTTACAGATACCGAGCACGGCATCCACCTGACCAGGGCCAACGCCGAGGCCTGCAAGTGCTGCACCGGCAACGGTATTGGATGAGGTCACATAAGGATATGTGCCGTGATCGACATCTAGCATCGAGCCCTGCGCACCCTCATAAAGAATGCTATCTCCAGCCTTGATTCGCTTTTGCAGAATCAGAGGCACATCAGCAGCCAGCGGCAACATACGTGCCTTGGCTAAGTCGAGCGCCACATCCACATCGGCGCGACTCACCGGCGCGGCTTTCAGGTATTGCGTCAGCATGAAATTCACATATTCGAGATTGGCATCGATACGCGCATCCAGATCCGGTGAGGCCAGATCAATCAAACGGATGCCGCGCCGCGCTGTCTTATCTTCATAACATGGCCCAATGCCCTTACCCGTCGTGCCAATCTTACCTTCACCCTTGGCTGCTTCACGCGCCGCATCGAGTGCACGGTGATAAGGTAGAATAAGCTGACAGCGTTCGGAAATTTTCAGACGCTCGGCAACCGGGATACCGGCAGCGATGAGCATGTCCATCTCTTCAACCAGACGGAACGGATCAACCACAGTGCCGTTACCGATAAGACAAAGCGTATCATCATGCAGGACACCGGACGGGATATGATTCAGTACAGTCTTTTTATCGCCAATCACCAGTGTATGGCCGGCATTCGGACCACCCTGAAACCGAGCCACGACATCCACTTCCGGAGTGAGAAGGTCAACGATCTTTCCCTTACCCTCATCCCCCCATTGGATACCAACAGCGATTGTATTGCTCATGACTCCACCTCAATCCCGCTATCCAGCCAGGCCCATAAATCCAGAGAAAATCCTGTCGCCGGCATGTCCCGTCCGTGCGCCGCCATCATGGCATCGTAACGCCCGCCATACAGCAATGCATAAGGAACGCCCTCGGCAAAACCGGCAAATACCACCCCGCTGTGATACAGAAAACGTGGCATCACCGCCGCATCAAGCTGCAGGGAAACATCACTCAGTTCATCCTGCAACTGCTCGACAAGATGGGTGAGTTCCGAAACTGCAGCATCGAATTCATCATTGATACGCCCGATCTGGCCCTTCATCCAGGCCAAATCAGCACGACCTGAAGCCATAACGAACAGCGCATCACTGCACACATCAGGCAAATCTTCCTGTGCCACTAGCGACGCCATATCGTCTGGCGAACGTCTGGCCAATCGCGCAGTCCAGCGATCCAGCGAAATGTGGCTACCCTCAACCAGAGATTTCAACAGGCCAACATGGCCAAGCTGTAAGACTGGTGTCTTGAATCCGGCCGTCTGCATGGATTGCACAGCCAGTCGCATCACCTCGATGTCACCAGCCGGGCTGGCAACGCCCATACACTCCACACCGGTCTGCCATTGCTGGCGCGAACCATGTCGCGATTCAGGACGGGCAATCACCACTTGACCGGAATAGCACAGACGAAGCTCCTGATTAGAAAGCAGGCGTGTTGCGGCAATGCGGGCTATCTGCGGCGTAATATCGGAACGGACGGCCAGCAAGCCTGCATCTGCCGGGTCTGAGAAAATCATGGTCTGATCGGCGAGAAATTTTCCGGCACCTGTCTTCATGACTTCCGGTCGCTCCAGCAAGGGTGGAATCACCTCACCATAACCCGCCGACTCAAACAGCTTGAGCAACTTCATCTGCAAACGGCGCAATGAGACAGCGCGAACGCCGAAGGCGTCCTCAAGACCGATCAGTGGACGCTGGTTCACATATTCCCCCGATCCATCTCACCCAGTTCAGCATAGCGAACCATCAATACATTCGGCACGGCGGCCAGCTTGCCAAGCACATCATCCGACGGCGGTGAATCCACTTGAATCAGCGCCACGGCATTATGTGTATCAGAGCGCCTGCCAAGACGGAAATCACCGATATTGATATTGGCCTCGGCGAGAGCCGCGCCAACTGCAGCGATCACACCCGGGCGATCCTCGTTCTGCAGGAAGATAAGATTGCCGGCAGGTGCGATTTCCACATCACAGGTGTCGAAGCTGATCAGGCGCGGACGGGTTTCATCGAACAAGGTGCCGGAGATGCTGCGTATGCCCTCATCACCCTCCACTTCTAAACGAATCATGGTGGCGAAATTCTCTGATGACTCGCGCGCCGTTTCGTTGATTTCAATGCCGCGATCCTTGGCCAGCATGCCGGCATTGACCGCATTGACCTCCTCCATGCTGCCGGAAAGAAGTCCCTGCAACAGGCAGTTGATCAAAGGCTTGCGATTGATGGAGGCTGCATGGCCCTCGAAATGCGCTGTGATACGCGAGTAACCCGGCTGCATGGTCTGGCCGATAAAGCGGCCCATGCGTTCGGTCAGCAATAGGTAAGGCGAGAGCAGGCGCTGCTCCTCTTCGGAAAGCGAAGGCACATTCACCGCATTGCGCACAACCCCAGCCAGCAGATAATCCGACATCTGCTCGGCAATCTGCACAGCTACATTCTCCTGTGCCTCGTCGGTGGATGCACCGATATGCGGGGTAAAACTGATATTTTCCAGCTCGAACAGGCGATTCTCTTTCGCCGGTTCCTTGGCAAACACATCCAAAGCTGCCGCCCTTAAATGGCCGGACTTACAGGCATCGTACAAGGCATCTTCATCCACGATGCCACCACGTGCGCAGTTCACAATAATGGAGCCAGGCTTCATACAACCGATGATATCGGCATTCACCAGATTACGTGTGGCATCAAGCAGCGGTACATGGATGGTCAACACATCCACCAGCGAAGCCAGTTCGGCCACCGTCTCCACCTTGGTCACGCCCATGGCCGAAGCACGCTCGTCGGAAATGAACGGATCGTAGACAAACACCGTCATGTGCAAGCCCTTGAGACGATCGCAGACGATTGCCCCGATATTACCGGCACCGATCACGCCGGCCTTCTTGCCGGTCAGTTCCATGCCCATAAAACGGGACTTTTCCCATTTGCCTTCGCGCGTCGAAGCCGAGGCCTGCGGAATCATGCGTGCAGCAGCCACAATATGCGCCACAGCCAGTTCCGCCGTCGTGATGGTATTGCCGAACGGCGTGTTCATCACCACGATACCCTGACGCGAACACTCGGTAACATCGACATTATCCACACCGATGCCGGCACGTCCGATCACCTTGGTATTCTTGGCAGCCGCCAACAGATCGCCCTTGAGGGTTGTTGAGGAACGCACCGCAATACCGTCGTAATCTCCGGCAATGGCCAGCTTTTCCTCTTCCGTCAAACCGGGCTTGTAATCCACTTCGATACCGCGCGTCTTGAACACCTCAACCGCACGGCTGGACATCTTGTCTGCAATCCACACCTTGGTCATCGTCTACACCTCAACCGGAAAGTGCTTGGCCAGTGCCACTGCTGTGTGCAACAAAGCAGGCTCCGGAATTGCTGTCGAGCCGGGAAAAAGAAGGGATTGCATTAACATGGGAATATTTTCTCCACAAAAGGTGTGATATGCACCCTGTGAAACACAATTCGTGGTGCGGGCGGATGCTAGCCGCCGACATGCTAAGGTCAATGCACTATGCAAATCCCACAGGGAGCAGGTACAGCTTTTCGCCTGCTCAACGTGCCCGATATCACAGTACGACAGCAATCCATGAGCATGCTTCGGCGTGGCGAGTCGATGTCATCTGCACTACAGTTTGCATCCTCAAAGCCAGAACACATAAATGAAGCGAAGCAAGATGAGAGGAAAGCCATGCCACTAAAATCTGAAACGCAGCCTAAGTTATTCGCCCTGTTGATGCTGCTTTCCGGCTTTGCCGGCATCTCCTATGAAATCCTCTACGGGCGCATCCTGGGTAATATGGTGGGCGATCAATTTGCCGTTTCCGCCGCCATCCTGATGACCTTCCTGCTCGGCATCGGCTTCGGTTCGGCCTATGCGCACAGGCTTTGGCGCTGGCTATGGGCCATTGAAGCCGGCATCGGCATCTACGGCGCACTGATTGCCTTCAGTCAGCCCTTCATCGAGAGCGTGGTGTATGCCGGTTCCTCGCTGTTTGCCGATAATCTCAGCGGCAGCATTCTGGTTTGTGTACTGCTACTCATTCTTCCCGCCTTTTTGATCGGCTGCAGCGTACCGCTATTTGCCGGCTATTTCGGCCGTGCCAGCCAGCAACATGCGCGGGCATCGTTCTCCTGGGTGTATATGGTCTACAACCTCGGCGCCGCATTAACAGCGCTATTGATTGAATTCTATTTCATCCGCAACTATGGCATTCGCGGCACCGTGGCCCTGTTTGCAGTCGTCAACGGCCTGATTGCCATCGGTCTGTGGACCCGATTTGCCGATTTGGGTCATCATAATCGACATCGCGATATAACGCAGGAGGCCGACGAAGGCTTTGCTATCAGCCGGGTCTTCCGCATGATTCCGGCGGGCAAATGGATGCCTCTGATATTGGCCAGTATCGCTTCGGCCATCTTCCAGCTGTTTATGGTCAAGTATTCCGAACTGGTGTTCGGACCATTCCGCGAATCCTTTGCGCTGGTGCTATCACTGATCCTGATCGGTATCACGCTAGGTTCCCTGCTTGTCCGCCGATTCTCACTGAGTTTCACCACCGTGATGTGGATGAATCTGGCCGGCCTGCTCTGGTTGATGCTCACCGCAGGCGGCGCCATATACGTATACTCTGCCCTGTACGGGTTGGTCAGCGGGCACTTCTGGCCGCTGGTTGTGCTCAAATGGGCCATGCTATCGGCTCTAATGCTGCTTCCCGCTCTCACCTTCGGCGCCACGATTCCCGCCTTGCTGTCGCATCGGGATGAGACGGAACAAGATAAAGAAGTCAGCCGAGAATCCGGCGCACTGCTGTTTATCTCCTCGCTGGCCAATGTGCTGGGTTTTCTGCTTATGGTGTTCGTGCTGCATCGCCTGCTCGATTACGGCGTGCAGTTGCTCATCATCGGCGGCATTTCGGCGCTGGCTTTGATTGTCTACGCCAAAGGGAAGCTTAAGCATCTGATTCCTGCCTGCATGGTGGTCCTCGCGATGGTCGGCTGGCAGCACTATAAATGGGATGAGGATCTTCTTTTCCTCAGCTACACAAACTTTAGAGACGTCGAAGAGCTGCGTACAGAACGCGCGAATTTCAGCTTCCCAGACCGCTATAAAGGCTATCAGGATGTTTTTTCCATCAACTGGATGGATGACAAGCCTTTCTTCTTTATCAACGGCTATATCAGCATCCCGCTGAACAACCCTTCGGAGAAAATCGTCGGCGCACTGTCTTCTTTGTATTCGCCACGTCTTGACGATGCGCTGGTTCTGGGGCTTGGAAGCGGCGCAACGGCTTCATCGGTCGGTCTGTTCTTCAAGCGCACCGAAGTGGTTGAAATCAATCCCGTGGTACGCGAAAACCTGTTCCGCATGGCGCAGTGGAACTTCGATATCGAGAACAACCCGCGCGTTGAAATCGTGGTTGATGATGCCATCCATCATGTGAAGGTCAGCGACAAGAAGTTTTCGATGATTCTGAACACAGTGACCACGCCGCTGTACTTCAGTTCTTCCAAGCTCTACACCCAGGACTTCTTCGACAATATTGAAAAGAGACTGACCCCAGACGGTGTGTACATCACCTGGGTGGACTCGCGCATCGCCGATGTCGGCACAGACATTATTCTTCGCACCCTGCAAAAGAGTTTTAAACACTGTGCTGTGCTTTACGTAAAATCCTCCTATTTCCTGCTGATTGCCTCCAATGAACCGCTGCGCGTACAGCAGGCGGAAGCGGTGACGCAAAATCCAGACCTCGCGGCCAACCTGTGGAATAAACATGAAGTCGTGGCCGATTGGCTGCCCTATCACCTGATGAAATCAGATGTCTACGACCTGATCGACGATCCTGATGGGCCCATCAATACCGCCGATTACCCAGCTCTTGAATTTGAAATGGCCCGCCTGCACGACGGCGGCATCTATGAATTCAAATCCCGCCTGACAGAAGCCTTCGACATCGAAGATATCCGACAGGCGCTGGGTGATACAGGCGAAGCATTCCCAGCCGACTTTGTGGCTCAAGCCAAGGATCGCCTAGGGAACTCCAGCATTACCCGAAGTTGGAAAAAACTACTCAAGGACACTCCCGACTACGCTGACAAAGCAAAACTGGCCGAACTGGACAAACGAAGACTCAGAGCCACCACCGAGGGAACTGTGAAAGCATACCACGCGCTGGGAACCCAGTTGGCCCGTGTAGCGCATTATCAGGAAGCCATTCCCGTCTTCCAAAAGGTTCTGGAAATGGACCCTGAGCATAATAACGCCTACTACAATCTGGGCACCTGCTTTGAGCGTCTGGGCGATAACGACAAGGCCTTGGAGAACTTCTCCAATGAAAAGAAGCTGGACCCGACGGACAGGGATGTGGATTACCGCATCGGTAGGCTGCTGCTACGCATGGGCCACTATCAGAAAGCGCTGGATGCCCTGAATGAACACATCATGACGCAGAAACCAAAAGACGGCAGGGCCTATACCCTCCGCGCCTTAGCTCACAAGGCACTCGGATATGACAGCCTGGCTAGAGATGATATGCATCAAGCCCTCGATTTGGACCCTGAGGACAAGAAGCTGTTCGACGACGTCGGGCTTTAAGACAATGCAAAAAAATAGCCGGCACATGGCCGGCTATTGAGATGATGAGCTTTAGTCGTTACAGCTTCTTTTCAGGCAGCTGATACAAGGCGTGGCAGGCAATGCAGTTGTTCATGGTGTCGGCCAGTTTCAACTGGATTTGCTTGGCCGGTTGTTTCTCCTTGGCCATCTTGGCGATATCGTCAAACGCATAATGCGTGCCGAAGCCGAGCTTCTTGAATTCGATGGGCAGCTTGGCGCGCAGGCTGAAATCCACCGTAGCTATGGCTGCACTACCAAGCGGAGTTGCTGCTGCTTCCACAGTTGCCAGATCATCGTTGGCCAGTGCTTCAACGATGGTTTGACTGGCCTCCAGAAGCATGCGCATCTCCCCTAGCACAGCCTGTCGCTCGGCTGGTTCCAAAATCAAAGCGGTACGTCCGTCTTCAGCAGGTTCCGTGTTGCCAAGCACGATCACCTTAAACGCTCCTGCAACGAGCAGGGCCGACAAGAGGCCAATGGCGATCCAGTGTGGTTTGGTGTTTTTCATGGTATTCTCCTTATTTAAGTTCGATTAATTTTTCTGAAATCTGTTGCAGGGTTCTGATGGTGATGGCTTTCTCTTCATCGGGAATATCACTGAGCACTTCCTGCTGGAAATCCCGCACCAGAGGAATCAACACCTCCAGCGCCCGATGTCCCTGCACGGTTAGTGTTACCCGGAAGTAACGTCTGTCGTCCGGATCAGGCATGCGCTCGACAAGCTGTTTCTTCACCAATCCGTCAATGCGACGGGTGATGGTGGTTTTGTCGCGCATCATCAAAGCCGCAATCTCAACCTGCGTCCTCGGGCCCTGTTTATGCAGGCGAAAAAGAATGCCGAAATCCTGTGCTGATAATGGATAGCCATGGCTGGCAAAACGTTTGGAAATCTCCTCGGTCATGAGGAATGCTGCCCGGTTTACATTTAGACCGATGGCCTGCTCCAGCTGAAAATCCGCTATTAGGTTCGTCATGGCAATCTCCTATGTCCCGCACGCTACCCATATTGATTGCACTATGCAACTGTTTACTTATGCATCTTTCTGGAGTGAAAGATGGAGGGGAATGAGATGTGGCTAAAGATCCAGAAACGGCCCCTGCCGTCGCAACCAGCGTCGCTGTTCTTTGTAGTCAGGAAATAGCTTGGCTACCTGCTCCCAGAATGCAGGTGAATGGTTATGGTGCAGCAGATGGCAAAGCTCATGGGCCACGACATAATCAATCACATCCATCGGCGCCATCACCAGCCGCCAGTTGAAATAGATACGTCCGTCAGAATGACAACTTCCCCAGCGGCTGCGATACGACTTGATACCGATCAGGGTCGGCTGTTGGCCGATTTTTCTTGCCAACAAATCAGCCCGCTCGGTCAACACACGCTTCGCCTGCTGTTTGTACCACCGGGTCAGCGCTGCAATCACAGCATCACGTTCGGGCTTGCCACGCATAGCAAGATGCAACTCACCGGCCTCCTCATCAAGCCGGGAGCGTGTGGCGAAGCTTAAGTTATATTCCCTGCCTAGATAGGTAATGACATCGCCTTGCGCATAAGCACGGGAGGCCTTGTGATGATGCAGCATTACGGCATCGGCCAGCTTGCGATTGACCCATGCAGCCTTGGCGCGCAACAAGCGTTTAACATACAGATGTGGCACCAGGGGATGCGCTGCCACCAACACCTTCCCGTCCGGACATACCTGAATACCCACGGTTCGCCGCTTTGGGCGACGTTCAATCACATAGGAAAAGCCGCCCTCGGGCGTATCGATGTAGTGCGTCACCCGCATTTTATGTGAAAATGCCCTACCCGCGCCACGCAACGCGCCCGGCCACAACATCGCCAACAATGACAATCGCCGGAGATGCCGCCTTCAGTTCGCCACTGGCTGCACTCGAAAGATCACCAATACAGGTCACTTCTTCCGGTAGCGTCGCCGAAGCCACTACGGCCACCGCTGTCTCCTTGCTCAAGCCAGCACCCATCAAATGCTCGGCAATCTGCGGCAGATTCTTCGCACCCATGTAGAAGACCAACACGGGAAAGGCCTTCACCAGCGCCGGCCAGTCCACACGGCTCTCGCCATCAGACTCAAAACCACCCGCCTCATGCCCGGTGAGAAAGGCGATGCTGGAATTGACCGAACGATCAGTTACCGGAATGCCGGCCATGGCGGGTGCAGCCACACCGGAAGTCACCCCGGGAATCACGCGGAAGCAGATACCCGCAGCGGCCAGCGCACGAATCTCCTCGCCACCGCGGCCGAACACGAACGGATCGCCTCCCTTGAGACGCACCACCCGCTTTCCATCGCGCGCCAACTCGATCAAGGTCTCACTGATATCATCCTGACTGGCTGAAGGGCGACCACCACGCTTACCGGCTGGGATCAGATCGGTGCCGATAGCAGCCAGATTAAGCACCTCATCGGAGACCAGCGCATCGAACACAATAGCATCACAATTCACAATCAGTTTCGCTGCGGCCAGGGTCAGCAGATCGGCAGCTCCCGGACCTGCGCCGACCAGCGCCACCTCACCGGCAAGAAGCGGATCAGACAATTTCATAGGGGTTCTTTCAGTCATACTGTCTCCTGAAACCTGCCAGCCAGCCATTCGACAAAGCGTGGATGCTCACTCAATACCGGCCCTATGCTGACCGCAAGACCGGACGATGCCGCAAGCTCCGCCAGCGCATCCATACTATGGCCGGGAAACAACAATACGGGCTGAATCAACACTTCAGCGAACCCTTCACGCTTCCACAACTCAAGCACAGAAGCCGCACTGCACTGGCCGTGAAGTGCGGCAATCGCTGGCAACGAAAACTTCTTACTGCGATCATACAACTCGGCCATCAGCGTATCTGCTGCGCCCAGGCGATATAGGGCAAACATCACCGCACGCTGCTTTTCGCGCTGTTTTGAAGCCAGCTCAAACGCCATCTGTGCCATATCTGCCGGGTATTCAGCCGGACCATCAATCAACTGAGACTGGGTGGACTCCAGCATCTTCGGCACATCCCTTTCCAGATGCCTGCCATGCAGCAGAAACAAGGGAAGAATTTTTGCGTTTTTAGGCAAGTCATCATCTAAAAAAGCCGCGTTTACGGGCTCGCCCAGCAAGGCGGAAACCTTTTGCGCCAAAGCTTCAACCGCATGCCGGTGTACATCGTTGGGGGAGCCATGGGAAAGTAGAATATTCAAAACTCGATGCCTTGTGTTGCTTTAATATCAGACTGGTAAGCATGTTTGATCATGGTCATCTCGGTGACGGTATCGGCTACCTCGATCACTTCAGGCGCGGCATTGCGGCCGGTGAGGATCAGGTGCATCCATGCTGGCTTTTCGGAGCGAATAAACTCGGCAATCTCCTCACCAGAGATCCAGCCATATCCGGTCACATAATTGATTTCATCGAATACCAGCATATCGAACTCGTGGCTGCGCAGTTTTTCCTTGCATACATCCCATATCTCGCGACTGGTCTTGATATCCTGCTCGGGGTTTTTCGTATCCCAGGTAAACCCGTCACCCAGCGCATGCCATTCGATATTGTCGAACTTTTTTGCGGCCCTCTCTTCGCCGGTTTTCCATTTACCCTTAATAAACTGAATCACGCACACCTTCATGCCCCAGCCTGCGGCACGGAAAGCCACGCCGAATGCGGATGAGCTCTTACCTTTACCTTCTCCGGTATGCACCAGCACAACGCCCTGTCGCTTATCGCGTGATTTCATCGTAAATCTCCATATTCAGGGATCAGTACCGAACCCTGCCTGATAACCGGGGCGTCGAAGAGTCTGCTCATCCGGTCGCTGGCAAACAATCGTTTCGCCTCACCATATTCGGCTCCACCCTTGCCATCAATCAGAATAAGATGATCGGCAATAGCCATCGCCTGCTGCAGGTCGTGCAAAACAGTGACGATGGCACGACCTGTAGCACGTTGTTGTTTTATCATCTGCATGCAATGAATCTGATGTTTCAGATCAAGATGCGCCGTCGGCTCATCAAGCAGCCAGATGGGTGCATCGCGCAGCATCAGCGCAGCCAATTCTGTGCGCTGGCGTTCTCCGCTGGAGAGCTCCCCCAATGGTCTATGCAAAAGTGGCGCAACATCCATCGCTGCTGCTGACGTTTCAATATCTCCATCTGCTTCGCCCGCAGCAAGCTCAAGGCGTTGGCGAACCGTCAAACCGAACTCCGTAGGCGGCAACTCTCCCTGCCATGCGATGCTGCGTGAAAGCTCGTCACGCCGGTAAGCAGACAGTGCCCTACCCTGCATTACAATGCCCCCGTCTGCGGGAATTAGCCCGGCCAGCGCCAGTAATAGACTCGACTTCCCTGCCCCGTTCGGACCAAGCACAACCACCACTTCTCCGGCATGCAGCACGCAATCAAGGCCTGAGAGCAATGTGCGCCCACCGCGTGTGACACTCAGCTTCGAGATATCAAGCAACGCAGCCATTTAGGAACGCCTCAACAGCAGAAACAGGAACACCGGCACGCCGATAATGGCCGTAAGAACACCAACAGGCAGTTCTGCCGGGGCAATCACGCTGCGCGCAGCGGCATCGGCCAACATCAGCAGCAGGCCACCACCAATCGCCGATGCCGGTAACACAGCTCGATGCAGGGAACCGAACAACATGCGCATCAAATGTGGAACCACCAAGCCGATAAAACCAATCGTGCCAGCAGCCGTGACCGCCAGAGCAGTCACCGCAGATGCCAGTAGCAATAGCCGTTGGCGCAGGCGCTTCACATCCACCCCCAGGGCTTCGGCATGGCGTTCACCCAGCAGCAGCATGTCCAGTGATCGGGAGAGTAAAAGCCCGCAGATCAAGGCGATGCCCCATGCCGCCAACAGCACGGCAAGCGGAAGATCGGAATGCGAAAGATCACCCATCATCCAGGCAAAAGCGCGGAACAGCCCCTGTTCGGGTAACAAAGCCAATAGCAGCGCCAGCACGGCAGACCAGAAGGCCGCCAGCACCACGCCGGCGAGCAACATACGATTCGGTCCCAGGCGCGAGAACAGCATCACAATCACAATGCCAAGCCATGCACCGGCAAAGGCCCCGGCCGACATCACCCATGCCGAATCGGGCACAAACATCAGGCCGCTCACAGCGCCTGCCGATGCACTTCCGGCCACGCCAAGCACATAAGGTTCAGCAAGCGGATTGCCAAGCAAGACCTGAAACCATGCTCCGGCAAGCGCCAGGAGGCCGCCAACGGCAAAGGCGATCAACAGGCGCGGAAAGCGCAACTCCCAGAGTATGGTCTGCTCCAGTGCATCCTTGGCGGCAAACGG
>Ga0316187_10000012_pt1 | contig 119143 bp, 113 predicted proteins | sample CroRivburrow1_MG_FD_204927 | JGI IMG/M metagenome (GOLD analysis project Ga0316187, IMG submission 204927) | Coastal sediment microbial communities from Maine, United States - Cross River worm burrow 1 | ecosystem: Environmental > Aquatic > Marine > Coastal > Sediment | place: USA: Maine...
GGATGCTTGCCTTCTGTCTGATCTGGATAGCCATTCCCCTGTTGACCGTGCTCTACATTCCGGCCCTGGGAGAAAATACCTTTGCCGAGCGATACCTTTACCTGCCATCGGTGGGGTTTGTGCTGATCCTTGCTTTTGGGCTGGGGGAGGTGGAGACAAAATTGCCACAGTCCCGAGGATCGCTGCCGTATTTTCTATTGTCTATGGTTGCCATTATGGCGCTGTACGTGGCGGGCACGATGAGCCGAAGTTCCGTCTGGCAGAGTAATATTGCGCTATGGGCCGACTCCATGGCCGAGGATCCGGAAGCGTACAGGGTTCGTATTAATCTGGGGGATGCCTATTTGCTCGCAGGCAGGCTGGAGGAAGCCATCGAGGAACTTAAAGTCGCGGCGGAACTCAAGCCAGATTCTTATGCGCCACACTACTCAATGGGTACGGCATACAGCAGGGCTGGCCGGTTTGACGAGGCGATCCTCGAATACAGATGGGTGCTGGGCATGAGACCAGACTACGTCCGCGCCCAGAATGATCTTGGCCTGGCTTATGCCTCAATCGGGAACCTGGATGCGGCCATTGGAGCGTTTCAGACTGCATTGCGCCTCAAGCAGGATTATTTTGATGCGCGCCATAATCTTGGTGTGATGTATGGCCGCAAGGGCGTGCATGTCGGGGCGATTCAGGAATTTGAGGCTGCGGTGCGCCTGAAACCGGAGCATGTAGACGCCCGCTTCCATCTGGGGATCGCCTATAATGCGGCGGGTCGGAAAAATGAGGCCATGCAGACATTTCGGAAAGTGTTGAGAATGCAGCCCGACCATCAGGGAAGCCGGAGCATGCTTGGCATGCGATGACGCCTAAATCGAAGAGACCATATAACTCAGTCTTCCATTCTTTGGGCGCAAAGCAGCAGAGATACGCCAAAGGGAAGCGCAGTACGCCTCATAAGGTGGCGTTCACTGGCAAATAAAGTAAATAGAAGACGGTTTAGCCATGGGGGGGGCAATGATAGGCCATCGCTATCGCCCTGCTGACGGCCGACTCTCTGTATCAGGCGCACCATGGCGATGAGCGGAAACAACCAGAAATTGAAATGGCTAACTTTGCGGATGCTTAGACCTGTGTTTCTGGCAAGCCCCAGCAATTCCTGCTTGGCATAACGGCGGTGATGGTGGTGGGACACATCATGCTGGCTCCATAGCCAGGCAAAAGCTGGCACGGTGAGTATAAGCCAGCCTCCCGGTTTCAGGCGTTCGCGCAGAATCTGGAGTGCTTGCCGGTCATCATCGACATGCTCCAGTACGTCGAGCAGGACGATCAGATCGAACTGTTTGTCCTCATAGGGGATATCATGGGGTAGAAGTCCCGGCTTGATTGCCGCCAGACCCTTTTTTTCGGCCATGGCCAATGCCTCGGGCTCGGGCTCGATGGCATACACCTGACCGTATTGGGCCAGCATGGCCAGATTGCCGCCACTGCCGCAACCCACTTCCAGGATATCCGTCGTGCTGGGCAGCGGGAGACTGGAGAGAACTGAGTTAACGATGCTTCGCCGGGCCGAAAACCACCAATGCTTATCCTCGACTGCGGCCATGCGCGCATAAATGGCGGGTTCCATTGGCCTTATTCCCCGTCTGCTTCGAAGCCATGGGTTTCACGCACCAGATACAATGGCCGCCGCTTTACCTCGTTGAAAATCCGGCCCAGGTACTCGCCGATCACGCCCAATGTGATCATCTGGATGCCGCCGAGAAACAGGATGATGACCATCAATGATGCGTAACCCGGCACATCGATCCCAAGAATAACCGTTCGAATTACGAGAAAACCCGCATAAACAAATGAAATCAGGGAGATGGCCATGCCAATATAGCTCCAGACGCGAAGAGGCGCGGTGCTGAGAGAAGTAATGCCATCAAGGGCAAAATTCCACAACTGCCAGTAGTTCCATTTGCTCGAGCCGGCATGGCGCGCATCGCGGTCATATAGGACGGACGTTTGCTTGAAGCCGACCCAGGCAAACAGGCCTTTCATGAAACGCGTGCGTTCCGGCAATTCATTCAGAGCGTTGACAACCCGGCGGTCGAGCAGACGGAAATCTCCAGTATTGGGGGGCACATGGATGCCTGTCAGCTTATTCAGTGAGCGGTAAAAAAGCCTTGCTGTGCCCTGTTTGAGCCAGCTTTCACCCTGCCGCGAGCGGCGCGTGGCATAAACCACGTCAAAGCCTTCGCGCCATTTTTCCAGCATGGCCTCAATCAACTCGGGTGGGTCCTGCAGATCAGAATCAATGGGAATCACTGCTGCACCGGAGGAGAAGTCCAAGCCCGAGCTCAGGGCAATGTCCTTACCGAAATTGCGCGACAAATTGACAACCTTGATGGACGCATTTCGTTCGCGAAAATCCAGAAGGCGATCCAAGGTGTCATCGCGGCTGCCATCGTTGACGCAGATAATTTCATAGTTGCAGGCAAGTTTTTCCAGTACGGGCAGCATCCTGGTGAAGAATTGCTCCACATTGAGAGCTTCGTTATAAAATGGCGCCACAACGGAAATTTCCGGGCCGGATGGAGAGGGGTCATGATGCAATGATTTGTCTGTTGTGCTGCCGCGACGCTGCTGCATATAAAACCCTGTCGTTAAAAGATGGCTGAGCCTGATAGTTATTGAAGCTACCTGTTAGCTCAATAATGTTCCACTTTGGAACGCGATGGGTTTAGGGAGAAGCGTGTTCATCCTCCGCAGACTGCCATAGCGGTTTCGGGGCCTGTCTTAGCTGCATGGGTGGTTCCTTGCCATTTTTAGGGATGGGATGAAAAGCGCGGTTGATGTAGGCGATAATGGCGGTGATATCTTCCGCGCTCAGCGCGCTCTCCCAGGCGGACATAGTTGTGTCCGGCAGGCCCTTGCGAATCACCAGTTCCATGCGTTCCCAAGTGATTCCGGCCATTTCTTCATCATTGGTGAAATTCCGCGGATGCGGTTCCAGGAAAGAGCCAATCCAGTTTCGGCCGGTGCCGTCAGCAGCGTGACAGAAGGCGCAGTTCTGCTGATATAGGCGTTCACCCAGTTTCTCCTGTTCATTGAGGCCGGAAATATCAGGCGGCACATCATGCATGGCCATGATGGATGCGCCGGAAGTGGCGTCCACGCCGGCCTGTTCAACGAAGATGTTTCTTGGTGTGGAAATGGCCCTGGTCTGCCACATCAGTTCGTTGTTCAACACCTTGGCGCGATCATGGCAGGTGATGCACGAGCTCATGAACAGGCGCTTGCCCACCTCTTGCTCGTCCGTCAGTTCCTCCCAGGGCTTGTCAATGGGGATTTCCCCCAAGGCAAAGGGATAGGCGGCCCTGTAGCGCTCATGGTTTTCCCAGCCGTTCTCGATCGTGTGGTAACGTGTGTTTTCAGCCTTTTCAGCCATGAACTCGCGGCGGATGAAATCGATAACCAGGCTAATTTCATCATGCGTCAGGATGTTGGCAAAGCCCTGCATGGCGGTTTGCGGCCGGCCATGGGTGGCACTATCCACCATTCTCTGCCTGCTCAACGAGTCCATGGATAAAGAGGTAAAGTCCAGCGGTCGGGGTTCGAGATAACTGGCTGCCAGGGTTTTGGCGTTGCCAGAATAACCATGACAAAAATAGCAGCGAAAATTGTAGATTGCGCGACCTTGCTCGTGTTGCGCGGTGCTTGCCTCTTGATGCGGATCAGCGGCTTGAACGGGAATCAGCAAGGCGCAGGGCGCAAGCAGGGCCGCTACGACCCCCAGGGCAAGCCTCTTCATGATAAACGAGTCATACGTTGTCCTGCATAAATGATGGCATTAGGGCATAAGGATAAACGCATCAATTGCATCTCACGTATCAATGCCTGGAAGCGAGCCATGGCCCTTATAACTTCTATGCATACCAGCCACGTCAGAGTTGCTCGTAAGCCATGGTTCCTTGAATGCGGATTTCTTATGAGGGTGCGTCGCCGTCCGAATCGCCGCCCTTGATAAAGGTCTGGAAAACATATTCGCCCACATCAGCAATCTGTTGATTCGTGAGAACCTTACTCCAGGCTGGCATCACCGACCCTGTCAGGCCCATGCTGATGGAGCTAAATATCCTGGGCCTGTTCAGGGTGTTGCGCGACCTTTCATGCTGGAAATTGCGGGGTTTTGGCTTATTGAAATAGGCTCTGGGGCCTTCGCCGTCGCCTTTTTTTCCATGACAGGCCACGCAGCTCTGTTCATACAGGCGTTTGCCATTGACCAGGTTGCCCTTGAGTCCATCGGCAAAAGCCAGGCTCATATCGGTCCCGCGCGCATCGCCCCACCATGTGAGATCGACCCTGTTGTTCTTGATCATGAAGTTCTCGTGGATGAAATCAACAATAGTCCCAATTTGTTCCTGACTGAAACGCTCTTTCCAGCGCACCATGGGCGTCTTGGGAATGCCATAAGTAATGGAATTGATCATCTGGTCACGCGTCAGCTTGGTTGGATCAGCTTTGGTGAAGTCTCGCGGCTTGGTCAGTAGGCCGCGTCGAGCTCGGGATTGTCCGTCGCCGTTATCTCCATGGCATACGGAGCAGTTCTTTCTGAAAAGCTTTTCACCATCAATGGCCGGTTTCTCTGCGGCAAGCGCGGGCGCAACGCCTGCTAAAAACAGCATCATCATCATAACAGTTGTCGCCTGTGCGCAAGCAATCATCTTTAGTTTACGCATGTCATGCACCCTCAACTTCCCTATTAATATTCTACATCTTGAACCGATTTTCAGAGTCGGCAAGCTTGTCATAAACACAGCGATGGGACAATACTGGCAATCAATTGACGAATATCTTTAACTTGCCTGGAGTAAATCATCTCCTTGCTTTGTGACAAGCGTCGATTATGATTAATATCGGATTAATGTTAATTAACGAAAGTAGAGTTCATATCGCGCCTTGTGGCACCCAAGTTGCTTCAAGAATGATGTGGATCACCAAGCAGTATAAATGTGCAAAGGTAGGATTTGGGCATAAGTGAAGAATGCATATGAAGACAACAGAAGATAACCATCGTACGCGGCTTAGCCGAATAGCCAGCTTTCTGGGTGTGGTTTTGTCTTTTGCATACCTTATCATCGTTCCTCTTGATGCCGCCACCGGTGCCAGCACGGAACTGGGCGTTACTGATCCTCTGAGCATCAAATGCTCGAAACACGATTTTGTCTGTCTGAATGAAAGGGCCGGCGTCGCTGCTATGCAGGGCCTTGCATATGCCGACTATGGCGATACATGTATTTACTGTCATGTTCCTGCTCATGCAGCAGAGAATGGGCCAGTAGATACGGAGGCGTTGGGTGGGATTCCCGGTTGGAACCGATACAAGCCGTCGTTAAGTGCATACCAATTGTATGGCGAGGCCAGCACCAGCAGTGGCTATTACCAGGGTGGATCGTGGACCCTTGACTCCAAGGTGCAGTCGATCAGCCCTATCAGCCTGTTATGCCTGTCTTGCCATGATGGTTCTTTGGGCCTTGATCAGATTATCTTTAAGCCAAAAACCTGGAAGCCCGAGGAAGATTTCTCCTTGCATATGAGAATGAATACCGACGGAGATCTGACGAGTTGCGCCAGGTGCCATAATGGTGAGGTGGCGCATGATGGCGCCGTTAAATACCTGTCCCAGGATCTGAGTAACGATCACCCCATATCCATTATGTATATGGGGCTTGTCCGTCCGGATATTGATCGCGATTTCTGGCAGCCGGATCTTGGTAAGCAAGGTTTTTCTGAAGGCATCAAGCTTTTCGATGGTTTTGTCGAGTGTGCTACGTGCCACGATGTTCATGACCCGTCCAAGGAGCTTTTGCTCAGGGTGGATCGTGAACGCATTTGTTTGACCTGCCATACCAAATAGTTGTAAGAGCATAATGGTGGTCGGTGACTGATTGGCGCCGCGAATACAAGCGGCCTATTAAGTTGACGCTTCCATACCTCAGCGGCAATATATCCGCTTCAAAAATAGATACGGCAGCCTAAGCGTGCCTTGAAATTCAATTATACCAGCAGAGGTTTAGTCAAAACTATGACAGCATTGTCTTTCCGTTCCGTTTACAGATTCTCAGGCTTTGTTTTATTGTTACTAAGCGTTGCATTGTTAGGCGCCTGCGCAAAGCCAAAGCCGGTGGAGTTCAAATTCGTGTGGCCGCAACCCCCTGAGAAACCAAGATATCATTATGAGCGGACGATTTATGGCACCGGGGACATCATGGGTGAAATGACGGCTCAGGAAAAATGGATGGAGGTTGCCACTGGTGCGGGGCGAATGAGTCAGGGTTTTAGCAAACCTTATCATGTGGCGGTGCATAAGGGTCGTGTTCACGTTACGGACACAGTGGGAAAAAGGGTGCTTGTGATGGATTCCCCTAACAGGCGCGCCTTCAACATTGGCGACAAGGAAGACCGTGGAAAATTATTGAAACCGATTGGCATCGACATCGATGATAATGGCATGGTCTATGTGGCGGATGTGACGGGTAGACGTGTAATCATGTACGACCCGGAAGGCAAGTTCATCAAGGGCTTTGGCGATAGTAAAAAAGGCGCATTAAGCCGTCCGGCTGGCGTGGCAGTCAATCCAGAAGGCACGCGAGTGTACGTGGTCGATACCGGAGGTGTCACGGCAGAGCAGGAGGAGCATCGTGTACGTGTTTACGATGTAGCGTCGGCTGAACACCTGTTTGACATAGGCACTAGAGGCGGCAGAGAGGGCGAGTTTAACCTTCCTTTGCAAGCAGATATTGGCCCTGATGGGCTCCTTTACGTGCTCGACTCCGGAAATTTCCGTGTTCAGGTGTTTGACCAGGAAGGCAACTTTCTCCGTAAGTTTGGTAAAGTGGGCCGGAATTATGGAGATCTGGCTAGGCCAAAGGCTATCTCCATCGGCCCGGACGGGATGATCTTTGTTGTGGACACTGCATTTAGTAACTTCCAAATATTTACGCCCGAGGGGCAGCTGCTGATGTTTATCGGTGAACGTGGTGCGAGTGGGATGCCTGGAAGGTATCAGCTGCCATCGGGTATCGATGTCGACGAAGATGGCCGCATTTACTTTGTGGATCAATTCTTCCGCAAGGTTGACGTGTTCAGGCCGAACTACACGCCGGAAGGGAGCGGTTACCTTGTTACTGGTGAGAAGGCTCCGAAAACCGAGACTTGGGATTTTCCCACCATGGAGGAGGTTGAAGAAGGCAATGAAGACTTTTCCAAGGATGCGCCCTAATACAATAGCTGATTTGAAATAGCGGTTTTTTGGATTTGCCCGGTGCTGAAGTCTTGTTGGCTAATGCGCCGGGCTTTTCTTATTCCACACTTCTGCAAGGCTTGACGAAAGGGCCGTTGGCAAGAGCCGAGGACATGCAGAAACCCGATTGTTTTCTTGTGATCGACCAGGGCGGGCATAGCAGCCGCGCGGCAGCATATGATGCGTCCGGCTCTTGCTACTCAAGGTTTTCAGTTTCGCTGGCCACCCAACATCCACGGGAAGACTGGGTGGAACATGATGCGAAAGACGTGCTTGACTCCATTGGCATAGCGCTGGACGGCCTGTTTGCCGAGCTTGGGCCAGATCGTTGTGAATTCACGGCTGCCGGATTGGCCACGCAACGATCCAGTATCGTGTGCTGGGATGCTCAGACGGGCAAGGCCTTGTCGCCGGTGATTAGCTGGCAGGATCGACGGGGCGCCACTTGGCTGGGTGGTTATACGGCACATGCTGAATCCATTCATCAGGTCACCGGACTGTTGCTCTCTCCCCACTATGGCGCAAGCAAATTCCGCTGGTGCCTGGACTATCTCCCAGACGTTCGGGATGCTTTGGCCGAGGGCCGTCTGGCATGGGGGTCTTTGGCCAGTTTTTTAGTGTTCCGATTATTGGATGAAAGGCCTCACATTATCGATCCGGCCAACGCTTCCCGCACCATGCTATGGAACATGGAAAGCCGGGATTGGGATGCCAAACTGCTCAACCTTTTTGGACTGCCGCGCGAGCCCTTCCCCAGTTGCATGCCCACCTGCGCTGAATTTGGACATTTGCAGCATGGAAATATGCGCATCCCCATGCGGATCGTCACGGGCGATCAGTCCGCGGCCCTGTTCAGCCAGGGGCTGCCACAAACAGGCAGCGCCTATATCACTATTGGCACCGGCGCCTTTATCCAACGTCCCATGTCGGGCCGCTCTCTTTTCCCTAGTTTCCTGACCAGCACGGTCATGATCGGTGATGGCCGTGAGCTCTATGCCCTGGAGGGGACGGTCAACGGTGCTGCCAGCGCCATCGCCTGGTTCGAGCAGCAATGTGACCTGACGGAAGTTGTCCATGAGCTGGATGCATGGCTTGCGAGCGATACGGAGCCGCCGTTGTTTCTCAATGGGATTGGCGGCTTGGGAGCGCCTTTCTGGTGTCCGGACTTCCACAGCCGCTTCGTCGGCGATGGGGAGCCATGGCAGAAGGCTGTCGCGGTGGCTGAAAGCATTGTTTTTCTGTTGCAGGCGAACCTCGACGGAATGGCAGCGCACCTGCCGCCTCCCGACCGGATTCAGATTGGAGGCGGCCTGGCCCGTTTGGACGGTCTGTGCCAGCGCCTGGCCGACCTGAGTAGCTTGCCGGTCCACCGGTCGGATGAAACCGAGGCCACGGCGCGCGGTACGGCGCAGCTGCTGGCTGGTTGCCCCGAAGCTTGGGTGGGGTTGGGGCAGGACAAGATTTTCTGTCCGCAACATCACCCTGAACTCAATCGGCGCTACGAATGCATGCGGAAAGAAATGCTCAAGGCGTTGGGCTAAGCGGCAATTCTCGGGTGTCTGCCTTGGGCGGCGGCCTTTCCAATAAGGGCTGTAGACGCGCCACCAGTTTGGCTGCCGTGGCTCGGTAGGCGGTCAGCTTGCCGCCATAAATCGTAATCAGGCGGGGATGGAGGTCGTCATCGCATTGAAGGACGGTCTCCCTGGGCCGATGAAACGCAGAGCCCTTACTTTTCGGTAGCACGCGCAGACCTGCAAAACTGTCAACGATGTTGGCGTCATGGCCGGGAAAGTAGCGATGCAGTGTTTGCAACAGATAATCGACTTCATGATCGAGCGGGCGCACCTCTGCCGGATCGCCATCATAGGTATGCTCCGTGGTCCCCACCAGGGTATGGCCTTGCCAGGGAATGATCAGTACGCCGCGCCGGTCGCTGGCCTCGACATAATAAACACCCTGATTGACAGGGCCTTGCACCTCAACATGTGTGCCTTGCACCAGCTCGATGGGGAGCTTGCTTGGGGCGGGCTCGATACGCTCCAGCACATGATTGGCCCAAGGGCCGGCGGCATTGACCAGCGAGCGGCAGTTTAGCTTTTTTTCCTGGCCTGCCATCAGATAGCGGACGGCGAAGCCCTCGTCCGTTCGTTGGGCTGAGCACATTTGCGCCGGGCACAGAAGCGCGGCCCCAAGGCCGACGGCGGATTGCATGACGGCGCGGGTCAGATCGGCATCGTTGGTCTGGGCGTCCCAATAGCGGAAAACGTGCTGTAGGCCATGGGTTTCCAGGCCGTCCAGCTTATGCCATTGATCACGCGGCAGGCTGTCAAAACGTGCGTGCGGCGTAAGCCCCGTGAGCATGGCATAGGCGCTTAAACCCAGGCGGACCTGCCATGGACGGCGTATGGTGTCACGGTATACGGGGATGTAAAATGGCACAAGCCGCACCATCTCGGGCGCAAGACGTAGCAGGGTTTCACGCTCGCGCAATGATTCGCGCACCAGGGCAATCTGGGCGCTTTCCAGATAGCGCAGGCCGCCATGGATTAGTTTGCTTGAGCGGCTGGAAGTGCCGTGCGCCAGACCCGTCTGCTCCAGCAGTACGACGCTATATCCCGCTGCCGCCGCGGCCTGGGCCGCGCCAGCTCCGTGGATGCCGCCGCCGATGACGCCGACATCGTAACCGCTCGCAGGCAAAACGAGCTACTGCCTTTGTAGCGCGGCCAGCATGCCGCAAATATCGAAGGTCTCCACCAGGCCGGCCCCACGGCCGATAAGCGCCTTCGCTAGCCCAGGGTCGACGACGTCGTATACGACGATTTCAGCGGCCTCAACACTTAACGCCCCTGATGCCGGAAGTTTGTCGACATCGAGAAAGATGAATGCCGGGTCGAGCTGTTTAATGTTGGCGGAGTCACGTTCCCGCCATTCCTCCAGCACCATGCCCACTGGCCAGCCAGCCTCCCGTGCGAGTACAAGAATCTCATCGTTAAAAGAAATGACGACGACCTGCCTGGAGATGGGACGCAGATGCTGTTCAACCGCGTGCCATACGGCATCCACGCCAAATTGCTCAATACTGACCCTTTTGAGCTCCACGAATACGTGCACGTCAGGTTGTTGCCGTAAGAGTTGGCAAAGCTCGGCCAGGGTGGGGATGCGCGTACCAGAAAATTGGGTACCAAATCTCGTGGCTTCGGCCGCATCAAGTTTGCCAAGCTCTTGCAGGGAAAACTGGTGCACGCTGCCGCCGGTCCCACAGATGCGCTGCAGATCACGGTCGTGAAACAGCACCGGCTCAAGATCCGAGGTGAGTTGCACATCCATCTCCACGAACTTCGCGCCCGCTTCGATGGCGCTTAGGATGCCGGCGAGGGAGTTGTCGGGAAAACGGGCGGGATTGCCCCGATGGGCGACGAACTTTGCCGTCATCAATTCACCTTCTGACCCGGAGCTCATGTTAGCTTCCCGTTTCCAATGTGCGGCTTCTGAGCGTCTCTGGCAATTGCTTGGACATATCCATCTCGCGTATATTTTTAAGGGCTTCGTCATGGCCAGGCATCAGGGATAATGCTCTTTCATAATGATATCTGGCCATCTTTAGATCGCCCTGAGAAAATAGCGCATAGCCCAGGTTGTTGTGCGCATCGGCGATAGCGGCCACATCTTTTGGCGTGACAGGGGCGAGCACGGCTGTGCGGTAGTAGGCAATGGCCCGGACGATCTCTCCGCGCTCAAAAGCAATATTGCCCAGATTAAGCGACGTCTGCAGATGGCCGGGCTTGTCCCGCAGCACGGCCGCATAATGGCGCAACGCCTCGTCCTCTCTGCCTGCATCCATAAGGTTGTTGGCCAGGTTGTAATGTGCCAAGGTGTTGTTGGGCGTGGCATCCAGGGCGTGAGAAAATATTGTAATGCCGTTTCGCCAGTGCGAAATCTGCTTCCAGGTGATGGGCAATAGGGTGAGCAAAATGACGATAGACAACGCCATGAGCGCGCGCGGCCCATGCCGCCAGTGGCCCATTAAATCGATTGCCCCCCAACTGAGGATGACGAACAGGCCGACGTAGGACAGATAGGAGTAACGGTCGGCCATAGCCTGCTCCCCCAGGTGCACCAGGCCGATCACCGGAACCAGCGTGCCGATAAACCAGAACCAGCCGACGATCAGGTAAGGCAGGCGCTTCGTGTGGCGTAGCGCGGCCACTGTCGCGCCAGCCAGGAATAGGGCGGCCAGTCCCGCTTTGCTGGCGGATAGGGACTCAACCGAAAATGGATAATGCGCCGCCAGATCAAACGGCCAGATTACTTTGTAAATGTATGTCACATAGGCGATGAGAGAATTTTCGATGCGCAGATCGAGTGCCACCTTTTCCAGGGAGGAGACCGATCCGCCCGTGTTTTGCACCGAGTAGGTAATGATGCTGGAGGCTACGATAAGCCCAAACAACGGCAGTTTCTCGCGCAGAAGCGGCCACAACCTGGAAACCGGCCGGGCCGGTAAGGGAAGGCGGCCGAGGGGCCAATAATCCATGAGCAGCAGCAGAAAGGGCAGCGTGACTAGCATCGGTTTAGCCATCAGGCCGAGCGCCAGAAACGTAAAGGTGAGCATGTAGTGAAAAAGGCGACGCTCGTGCACATATTGGACGTAGGCAAGCATGGCAAGCAGCCCGAAAAACATGCTGAGAACGTCCTTGCGTTCGGCCAGCCAGGCTACCGATTCGACATGCATGGGATGGATGGCGAACAAAGCGGCGACGAATGCGCTGGCCCATATCTCGCGAGTGCTGCGTTGCAGGAGCACGAAAAGCAGGATGGCATTGGCGATATGTAGTACGACGTTGGTGACATGATGCTTGCCGTAGTCGTCGCCATACAGCTCTACATCCAGCATATGCGTCAGCCAGGTGAGCGGGAACCAGTTGGCGTCGTGATTTGTGGTAAAGGCCCAGATAAAGCCGTCCATGCTCAGGCCGGCGAGGACATGAGGGTTGTCGCGGATGTAGATATCATCGTCGAATCCGGTCAGCTCAAACCCGCCTGTCTGCCAGTATAGGGCAAGCGTCATAACGGTCAGGCCTGCCATGATGCCGGCGCTGAGCAACGGATGCCGTGGGCAGGATTCAGGCGTCAAGACAGGGTTTGCCGCATAGTGTTGACGTTCGCGGGCGAGCGGTTGGAATCATGAGCGGGGACGTGCATGCGTCATGGTGGAATCATCGGAGTCTTTGCCGGTATGCGCAAGGCTGAACGCCTTTAAATTAAGGGCCTATTGCAGGATGCGTACGGACTTCCAGTAAAGCTCTGACCAGTAGGGGCTATCCAGGTTGGAGAGCATGACGCCGCTGGATTTGGAGGCGTGCATGAAGCGGTTATCGCCAACATAAATGCCGACATGAAGGGTGCGGGGGGCGGTATTGAAGATCACCAGATCTCCAGTGTTGAGATTGTCTTTTGCCGTAACCCTGCCCGATCGAGCCAATAATTTCGTACTGCGCGGAAGCTTGATGCCAAACACGTTGCGGTAGGTGAGATGGACAAAGCCAGAGCAGTCGATGCCATACTTATTCAGCCCTCCATAGCGGTAGGAAACGCCTTTCCACGATTGGTAGTGATCCAGCAGCGACCTCTGGAGCTTCGTTTTCCTTACGACGTCAGGCGATTGAACTGTAGTGACCGGTTCAGCCGGACGGGCAAGTGGCTCGGCTGATTCCCTGGCCGCTGACGTGGCGCACCCAGAACTGATCATCATGTATGCTGCAAGCATCCAGGTCGGAATGGAGGCTCCAGCTCGATCTTGCATTGTTAACATGCGGGGATTTTCGTGCCGCTAGCCCTTGATTTCAGTGCCGCCTGTCACCATCAAGGTCTGGCGCCAATATGGCGGGTTCGTGGCTGGTGGTAGCTATATTATAGCCACCCAAGGACTCAGCTGGCATGCCTATGCCAAGTCATGGAGACAAAGGGTGTTGAGTGGGTCAAAACTCCTGTAAATAGAGGGAGGCAACTCGCTCAGGATGAATTCCGCTGGCAGGCTCTCTGCTTCCCATGGAATGATGCAAAGGATACTCCAAACAAGGCATGGAGCGCTCGAACTGAGCGCCCCTAAAGTCATTGGCAGCACTCATCCATGCTCCTTGCCGGCGTAGTTGTCCTGGCACTTGCGCATCGGGCGGGCGGCCCTAGGCTTGGTCGGTTTGGAGGGCCGATGGAAGAGCGGTTTATCCGCGTGCGTGGCGCGCGCGTGCACAATCTCAAGAACGTTTCCCTGGACATCCCACGCGACAAGCTGGTGGTGATCACCGGGGTATCGGGTTCGGGTAAATCCTCATTGGCCTTTGACACGCTGTATGCAGAAGGGCAGCGGCGTTACGTGGAGTCGTTGTCGGCCTATGCGCGGCAGTTTCTCGGCATCATGGAGCGTCCGGACGTCGATGCCATCGAGGGCTTGTCACCGGCCATTTCCATCGAGCAGAAATCGACCAGCCGCAATCCGCGCTCCACCGTCGGCACCGTCACCGAGGTTTACGATTACCTGCGCCTGCTGTTTGCCCGCATCGGCCAGCCTCATTGCCATGGCTGCGGCAAGCCGATTGCCTCGCAGAGCGCCACCCAGATCATCGATGACCTGATAAGCCTACCCGAAGGCGCCAGGTTGCAACTGCTGGCGCCCATCGTGCGCGGCAGGAAAGGCGAGTTCCGCCGCGAGCTGGACAAGGCGGGTCAGGATGGCTTCGTGCGGGTGCGCGTGAATGGCGAGGTTCTGCCCATCGAGGACGTGTCGCCGCTGGACCGCAACAAAAAGCACGACATAGAGCTGGTGGTGGACCGTCTGGTGATGGGCGGCAACATCCGTACCAGGCTGGCCGATTCGGTCGAGACCTGCCTGCGTTATGGCGAAGGCGCGCTGGTGGTCATGCTGGATGACGAGGAGCGCATCTATTCCGAGCGCTTTGCCTGCCCTGACTGCGGCATTTCCTATCCCGAGATCGAGCCGCGCCTGTTTTCCTTCAATTCGCCTTATGGTGCTTGCGCGGCTTGCGATGGCCTGGGTTTCAAGACGATTTTCGATCCCGAACTGGTGGTGCCTGAGCCTGCCCTGAGCCTGCGCAAGGGGGCGATTGCACCGTGGTCGGGCCGCCAGACGCCTTTTTTCCAGCAGACGATGCGTGCGGTGGCGGATTTTTGCGGCATTGAGCTGGATACGCCGTTTAACGAGCTGCCTGAGGAAGCGCGTCAGGTGATCCTGTGGGGCAGCGATGGCAAATGCCTGAACTTCGAATTTCTGGACGGCATGCACCGGCGCGAGGTGAAGCGACCGTTCGAGGGCGTGATCCCGAACTTGGAACGCCGCTGGCGCGAATCGGAATCCGATGACGTGCGCAATGAACTGGGCCGCTTCATCAATGCCGCTCCGTGCCCCGGTTGCGACGGCAGCCGGCTAACCCTGCCGGCCAGGCATGTACTTATCGAGGGGATAGGCCTGCCGGAACTGGTGGCGATGCCTCTGCGTGAGGCGAGTCAGTGGGTGCGGGGCCTGGATTTGTCAGCGCAGCAACGCGCCATCGCCGAGCGGGTGCTGGATGAGGTCGTGGCCAGACTGGGTTTCATGATTGATGTTGGCCTGGATTACCTGACTCTGGCGCGTACGGCCAGAACGCTGTCCGGTGGAGAGGCGCAGCGCATTCGGCTGGCCACCCAGATTGGCTCGGCTCTGGCCGGCGTACTCTATATCCTCGACGAGCCTTCTATTGGCCTGCACCAGCGCGACAACGACCGCTTACTTCTTACCCTCAAGCGCCTGCGCGATATGGGTAATACCGTGTTGGTGGTCGAGCATGATGAGGACACGATCCGCGCGGCCGACTGGCTGATCGATATGGGGCCGAAGGCGGGCGAACATGGCGGTGAAGTGGTGGCCGCTGGTTCTTTTGAGGACGTGCTGGCTGCACCTGCATCGCTGACCGGCCAATACATGAGGGGAGAAAAGCGCATCCCTCTGCCGGCCCGCCGCCCGGTGGACGTTGAACATCCGCGCATCGGCTTGCGCGGCAGCTCCGCTCATAATCTGCAAAGTGTGGACGCCGGATTCCCTCTGGCAAGGCTGAGCTGTGTGACCGGCGTGTCCGGCTCCGGCAAATCCACATTGCTGATCGACACGCTGTACCGCGCCTTGGCCCGCAAGAGTAAATATATTGCCGAACCCGTGGGCGAACACGCCGAACTATTTGGCGATGCGCTGGTGGACAAAGTGATCGACATCGATCAAAGCCCGATTGGCCGTACGCCGCGCTCCAACCCGGCCACTTATACCGGGTTATTCACCCCGATCCGTGAATTATTCGCATCGGTGCCTGAAGCCAGAGCGCGCGGCTACAAGCCGGGGCGCTTCTCCTTCAACGTCAAGGGTGGAAGGTGCGAAACCTGCCAGGGCGATGGCGTGATCAAGGTGGAAATGCACTTCCTTCCCGATGTGTACGTGCATTGTGAATCCTGCCAGGGATCTCGCTACAATCGCGAAACCCTGGATATCCGCTATCGGGGTAACACGATAGCCGAGGTTCTGGACATGACCGTGGAGGATGCGGCCGAGTTCTTTACCCATGTGCCGCCAGTGCGCCACCGTTTGAATACCTTGCTGGAGGTCGGCCTAGGCTACATTCGCCTGGGTCAGTCGGCCACGACGCTATCCGGCGGCGAGGCGCAGCGGGTGAAGCTGGCCAAGGAGCTGGCCCGGCGCGCGACTGGCGATACCCTCTACATTCTTGATGAGCCGACTACGGGCCTGCATATCGATGATGTGGCGCAATTGCTCACCGTGTTGCATGCCCTAGTGGAAAAGGGCAATACGGTGATCATCATTGAGCATAATATGGAGATTATCAAGACAGCCGACTGGGTCGTGGATTTGGGGCCGGAAGGAGGCGACAAGGGTGGCAGGATTGTCGCCGCCGGCACGCCGGAAGATGTGGCCGCCTGCCGTGAATCCTATACAGGGCAATATCTTAAGGCCTATCTCGGCTAGCTAACCGTTGCCCGGCCAAGTTGTGACCGGGATTAAAGCTATTGATGTTTTGGCCGACATAATAAGCATCGGTTTCGAAGCCTGAGTAACGAAATCTGACCAGACCATTGGGAAGGTGCATGAATATAAGCCAGGGACGGGAAAGCCAAGCACGCGTGCTGATCGCTGACGATGATGATGCGATTCGCATGCTGGTCAGCGAGTCATTACAGATGGCCGGTTTTGATGTGCTGGAGGCGGAAAACGGATCCGTGGCGCTGGAGCTATTCGTCCAATACAGGCCTGAAGTTATTCTACTCGATGTGATGATGCCTGGCATGGATGGCTTTGATACCTGCCGCGCATTGCGCCAATTGCCCGGTGGCGAAGGTGTTCCAGTCCTGATGATGACTGGCCTGGACGATGTGGACTCGATATCAAAGGCCTATGAAGCAGGGGCTACCGACTTTGCCGGGAAGCCGATCAATTTCCTCATCCTGAGTCACCGCGTGCGCTATATGCTGCGGGCAAGACGGATGACCAATGAGTTGCGTGAGAGCAAAGCCCGATTGGATCGGGCGCAACGGGTGGCCCGTCTGGGACATTGGGAGTGGGATATTGGCAGTGGCGGTCTAATGTGGTCCGGCGAGGTGTACGCCCAGTTCGGTTTGAGCAGCAAGGACTTCCAGCCTACTTACGATGGCTTTCTCGAGCGCGTGCATCCAGATGATCGCGAGCTGGTGGAAAGCGCCGTTGCGCAGGCATTGAAACATAAGAGTAAATATAGCGTGGATCACCGCATCATCCTGCCCAACAAAACCGTACGTTATGTGCATGAACAGGGGCAGGTGTTAACCGACAAGGACGGTAATCCCGTTCGGATGACGGGCACGGTGCAGGATATTACCGACCGCAAGGAGGCGGAAGACAAAATCCGCCACCTGGCCTATTACGATAGCCTGACCCAGCTTCCCAACCGCATGCTGTTCAATGACCGCCTCATGCAGGCGATCGCGTTGGCCAAGCGGCATGAAAGAATGCTGGCGATCCTGTTCATTGACCTTGATCGTTTCAAGCATATCAATGACACCCTCGGTCACAGCAAGGGAGACGAATTGTTGCAGGCCGTGGCCGGTATCTTCTCCGAATGTATTCGCGAAAGCGATACGATTACCCATTTCGAAACGGAGATCGTGGCCAACACGGTAGCACGGCTGGGCGGCGATGAATTCGTCATTTCTCTGGCTGATATCAAGCGGCCCGAAGATGCTGCCACCGTGGCGCAAAGGATTCTGGAGGCGTTGGAAAAGCCCATCAAGCTGGGCGCTCATGAGGTATTTGTCTCGGCCAGTATTGGGGTCAGCATCTACCCCAACGACGGTGAAGATGCCGAGACGCTGTTCATGCATGCGGATACGGCCATGTACCATGTCAAGGATGCCGGCAAGAACAACTACCAATTCTTTATCAAGTCGATGAACGCGGCTGCGCATGGACGCATGTCGATGGAGAGCAATCTTCACAAGGCGCTGGAGCGGGAAGAATTCGTCCTGCATTACCAGCCGCAGGTGGATAGCCGTAGCGAGGGGATCGTCGGCATGGAGGCCCTGGTACGTTGGAATCATCCAGAACTGGGCTTGGTGCCACCAGCAACCTTTATCCCCCTGGCTGAAGAGACGGGTTTGATTGTCCCGATGGGTGATTGGGTGATGCGCCAGGCGTGCATGCATGCCAGGGCTTGCGATGAGGCCGGCCTTGATCCGCTTCGCGTGTCCGTCAACCTATCCGGACACCAGTTCCGGGAGAAACGGCTGGTTAGCCTGGTTGGCGATGCCTTGCAGGAAGCTGGCCTTGACCCTGTCCGCCTTGAGCTGGAGATCACCGAGAGCGTAGTGATGGAGAATGCCGAGCTAACGGTTCGCACTTTGCGGGAGCTTAAGGCCATGGGCGTGCGCGTATCGATCGACGATTTCGGCACGGGCTATTCCTCATTGAGCTACCTGAAGCGGTTCCCGATCGATTCCCTCAAGGTTGACCGCTCCTTTATCCAGGACATCACCATCGACCCCGATGACGCCGCGATTACCCGCGCCATCATCGCCATGGCCAAAAGTCTGCGACTGGAGGTGGTGGCCGAGGGCGTGGAAACGGCTGAGCAGCTTAACTTTTTGCGCCTTGAGGGTTGCGAATTGATTCAGGGATACCTGTTTTCCAAACCGCTGCCGGCTGATGACTTCATCATGCTGATGAATACGTACGACGTGAATAGCCGACGCCTGGGCAACGCGGAGTAGCCTTACAATCCAGAGCGTTTATGCAGCCCATGGACGATCCTTGATGATGCAAATCGTTCTTTGGCCGCCGGTTCGTCCAGGCTACTATCTTGCTCTTTTATGAATATATGCTTTTGCTTGAATCTGTAGCCGAATAGCCGATTGAAACATCCATTTCGCCGTCATCGCCACCTAGCTGTGAAGCCACAATGGCACTGCATTACAAGCTAGATCACCGCTGGTGGCTCTCAGCTCATCGCGATGACAGTGGTGATCGCATCACTACGCCCATATTTCTCGACCATTGCGAGGCGCGCATATGGCGAAGCAATCTCATGAGACTGGCACGGCCTTTCCGGCTCTGCTGTGACGTGCTGAAAAACGTGCGGACTCCACCTGCCCGCAGTGGCTGAAACGCTTGGTGCAGCGTCGTTCCTTGAGGCCGCTGCAAGGCCTCATAAAAAATCGGGCTCGAGATGCGTCACCCTTGCAAACCCCAAGGCATTACAGTTAATTGAGAGTCAGCCCTGATCCGGCGTGGGGGCGTTAGCGAACGTGCGCAGCATAGGCTGCGTAAACGAGGTGGAGAGGAGGCTTTTTGGCCTTTGTTGATCCCATTTGGCCAGCCACTGGACGAACTCACGGGCGCCAATCGGCCGGCTAATGTGGTAGCCCTGAAGGCTGTCGCAGCCCAGGCTTTGCAGGGCCAGCATAATCGCTTTGCTTTCCACACCCTCGGCCACGACCTTCAGGCCAAGGTTGTGCGCCAACTCGATGGAGGCATGAACGATCTGATGATCGCTGTCATTATCCAGCATGCTCATGACAAAGGATTTGTCGATTTTAACCTCGTTCACGGGGAACTTTTTCAGATAAAACAGGGAGGAATATCCGGTGCCGAAGTCATCCACCGCGATGTTGACGCCCATGCCGGACAACTGCTCCAGAATGCCCAGAGCATGCTCCTTGTCGGCCATGACGCTGGTTTCAGTGATCTCAAGCTTCAGGTGTCGAGGCTCTATCCGGTGTTTCTCCAGCAGTGATGCCACTGAGCCTGGGAGATGATCATCGGCCAAATCCCTGGCCGAAAGGTTCACCGCCACCGTCTGCCGAATGGCGGCGCTTTGCCACACAGCGCACTGCTTCAATGCCTGGTCGAGCACCCAAAGGGTGATGTCCTGGTGCAGTCCCGCCTCCTCCGCCATGGGAATAAAGGCATCTGGAGAGATGAGGCCGTGGCTGGGTCGTTGCCATCGCACCAGGGCCTCCACTTCATCGGCGCGCAAATCGTGTCCCCGTACCTTGGGCTGATAATGCAGGACGAGTTCATTTTCCTGAATGGCCCGGCGCAGATCGCTCTTCATGGCCAGGGGATCGGCACCCTGCGTTTCCAGATTGGATGAATAAATCACGGTGTGCAGCTTATTCTTTTTCGACGCCTGCTTGGCAATGGCGGCAAGACGGAACAGCCCCTCGGCATCGCTGGCCTGATCGGGGTATGCGGCCATGCCGCTGCTGGCTTCTAGCACAAGCGAAAGATCGCCATGCAGGATGGGTTCAGCCAGGATTCTATGCACCTCCCTGCCCATGTGCTCAAGCGCATCCAATTTACTCTTGTGCAGAAACAATATGGCGAATTTAACGGCATCCAGCCGCGCCAAGATGGACTTTGGTGGAAGCTGCCGTGCCAGGCGCTCCGCAACTGCCCGCAGAACATCGTCGCCGCCGTCATGGCCAATAGAGGTGTTGATGTCATGGAATCCGCTCAGGTCGACCAGCATCAGCGTCAATGAGCCGCCGCCTGGCCTCCATGCCCGGATTGCCTTTTCAATCTTGCGGTGCAGGAAGGTGCGGTTGGGCAGGCCAGTAAGAGGATCATACAGGGCGTCACGCTCGGCTTGCTTCTCGAGAGCCTTGGCATATTCGCGCACGACCTGGGTTTGATCCATGAGAATGGCATCAGCTTTATCTGCGACCGTCGTGCTGACATACTGGCCCCAGTAGGCAAAGGCGAATGGCATGATGTCCATCAACCAGAGGGCGACATTGTTTTTCTGCTCCAGGATGATGCCGTGAAAGGTGATCTCTCCATGTGGCAGGTAGACGCTGAGCAACGTGGCAGCGGCTAGAGCTGTAAAGGCGACTAACACGCCCCATACGGCATGTTTCGTAACCTTGCTCTTCAATATGTTATGCGTGTTATTTCCAGTCGCTTGCGATGCGTGCATGACCTTTCTATCGCAATAATTAAGGATTTATTTAATGGATAACTTATAAGGTTTTTTGCCGCTAGCATGTAAGTAGAAATACTTACGCGGCGGACTCGATCTTTTGCGCCTGCTCCAGTTCGATCTCAATCAGCCGTTTCATGACCGGCAGGGAAGGCAGGCCTTCGATTTTGAGGCCATTGATGATGAAGGTGGGGGTGCTCTTGATGCCCAGCCTGTCCGCCTCCTTTACATCGGCGGCTATCGCCGCATCAACCGTATTGGCAGCCAGGCTCTGCTCTAGCCTTTCCATATCCATACCGGCCTTTTTCGCTAGCGCCATGATCTCGTCCCTCTCCAGTCTTCTGCCTTCCGGCAGTTCGGGCTGGAGTTCGAACATGAGGTCGTGCATATCCCAGAACCTGTCCTGCTCGGCCGCTGCTTCTCCCAGCCGGGCCAGATCGCAGGCGGCGAAGTGAAATTCCACCGGAAAGTTTCGCCGCACCTGTTCATTGCAATCACGTCCCAGGGGCATGTTCTTGAAGACGAACTTCACACGATCCTGATATGCCGGCAGCAACGACTCCATGACCCTGTGGGCGCGGCGGCAGTGCGGACACTGAAAATCACTGAACTCAACGATGGTGATGACGGGGTATGCCGCACCCCAATAGGGGTCGTTGCTGGTGTCCACATGTTGGCGTGGCATGTTGGCCCGTGCCTTGAGATAAGCTACCTCATCAAAGCTGGCCAACAACTTCTGCTCGGCCTGGCGGATGCCGCTGCCGCCGACCACGGCGATCACCACGCTCGCCAGTATGGCGGCGGATAAAGCGCCTCTGCCCTTGCCCGGTGCGTTCACGGCGTCCTTCAGCAGTCCGGCTACCGACTGCGGGCTGGCCCGGTAGGCAAGAAAAAGAATGGCCAGATTCAGGAGATAGGTAAGCAGGCAGAGCAGGCACAGGCTCTTGATTTTTACCGCCATGATATAGGCCAGGTACGCGTCCAGAATGACTGCCGCAGCCGCCAGGCTGAAGATCAGGGCGCTGGCGGATTTGAGATAGGCGTCGGGTTTTTTCCAGGCAAGCGCGGACAGGCACAGCACGAACATGTAGAACACGGCGCCGAACCAGGCGACGGGCACGCCGAACCAGGCCGAATACGATGAAGCGCTGACCGCCTCACAACTGATCGTACGGCTGATGCCGCACAGGCTGGATTCCTCCCATGAGCCGGCGAACATATCGAGGTGCAGATACGTCAGGTAAAGCGTCGCCGTCAGTCCCGCGAGGGACAGGAGGACTATCGCGATAGGGTGTTGCCTGGCCTGCATGCGGGGCTTATTCGATCTCCATCAGGCATTCGTCCGGATTGACGTTGTCGCCCACCTCGACATGAATGGCGCTGATATTGCCCGACACGGGCGCATGCACGGGGTTTTCCATCTTCATGGCCTCCACCACGAGCACGGTATCGCCGGCCTGAACGGCCTCGCCCTGTTTGATGTTGACGGACACGATGCGTCCCGGCATGGGGGTGGTGACGTCGTTGTCGCTGGTGGCCCTGGGTCGCTTCGAGCCCTTGGACGCCTTTTTGGCATCAATAGAGCCATCCTTGGTCGGCACGACCTCGGTAAGGGTTTCGACCATCACCTCTTCGAGCACGTTGTCGACGCGTACATAGAATGGCCTCACATCTGCGGACTCATGCCCCGTACCCTCGATACTGATGTGATACTGCTCGCCGTGGATGGTGACGTTGAACTCCGTGGGAGCCAGCGCCTGCGCCGGGGAAGCACCAGCGGTCTGCGCCATCTGTTCAATTTTAAGCGGTTCCGGCTTGAATTCGCCGGTAAGGCGCTCCTCGAAAAATTCCAGCGCGATGGTGGGGAACATGGCATAGGAGAGTACATCCTCCACGCTCTTGGCCATGTCGCCCACCTCGCGTGTGAGCGTGTCCAGCTCCGGCTGAAGCATGTCCGCCGGCCGTACGTCAACCGGCTCCTCATCACCCAGCGCCAGCTTGCGCACACTCTCGTTGACCTCGCCCAGCGGTCGGCCATACATGCCTCCCAGATAAGACTTGGTCTCATTGGTGATCACTTTGTATTTCTTTCCGGATAGCACGTTGAGTACTGCCTGCGTGCCGACAATCTGGCTGGTGGGCGTTACCAGCGGCGGATAGCCGAAATCAGCGCGCACGCGCGGCACCTCTTCCAGCACCGCATCCATCTTGTCCAGCGCCCCCTGCTCTTTGAGCTGGTTGGCGAGATTGGAGATCATGCCGCCTGGAATCTGGTTGACGTGCACACGCGTATCCACACCAGTGAAGGCGGATTCAAAGCGCTTGTACTTCTTGCGCACCTCGCGGAAATAAGCGGCTATTTCAAGGAGCAGCCCGACATCCAGGCCGGTGTCAAAGTCGGTGCCGGCAAAGGCTTCGACCATGGCCTCGGTGGGCGGATGGCTGGTGCCGCCAGCCAGCGGGGAAATCGCCGTGTCGATAATATCGCAGCCGGCATGCACCGCCTCCCACTGCACCATCTCGGCCAGGCCGGAGGTGGCGTGCGTGTGCAGATGCAAGGGGATGGAGACGGCGCTTTTCAACGCACCAACCAGCTCGCGCGTGGCGGAGGGCGTGAGCAGACCGGCCATGTCCTTGATGGCCAGGGTGTCGCAGCCCATATGCTCGAAATCGCGGGCCAGATCAATAAAATGCTCCAGTGTGTGCACAGGGCTGACTGTGTAACAAATGGTTCCCTCGGCGTGCTTGCCATTGGCCTTCACCTGGCCGATGGATACGCGCAGGTTGCGTAGATCGTTCATGGCGTCGAACACTCGGAAGACGTCGACACCATTGGTTGCTGCCATATCGACAAACTTCTTGACCACATCATCGGCATAGTGCCGGTAGCCGAGCAGGTTCTGGCCTCTGAGTAGCATCTGAATCGGAGTCTTCTTGATCACTTTCTTGAGTTCGCGCAGGCGCACCCAGGGGCCTTCCTTCAGATAACGCAGGCAGGTGTCGAAAGTGGCTCCGCCCCAGGCCTCGATCGACCAGTAGCCCACGGCATCCATTTTTTCGCAGATGGGCAACATGTCGTCCAGGCGCATACGTGTGGCCAACAGCGATTGATGGCCATCGCGTAATGCAAGTTCTGTAATGCCTAAAGCACGTTTAGTCATAAATCATCCTTTATAAGCCTGCATTGGCAGCAATGGTGGCTGCCACGGCGGCGGCAATGCTTTCACGCGGGTTATAGATCTGATAGTCCAGCAACTCAGGGTGCTCGTCGATAAAACTGGTATAAAATCCGCCAGTGGCGAACTCCGGCGATGCGGCAATGTTGCGGTAGAATGGCAAGGTGGTGCGCACACCGCGTATATCGTATTCATCCAGCGCCCTCCGAGCCCGCCTGATGGTTTGTTCCCAGGTTTTGCCCCATACGGTGAGCTTGGCACACATCGAATCATAATCCGGCGGAATGACATAACCGGCATAGACGGCGCCATCCACGCGGATGCCCGGCCCGCCGGCGGAAATGTATCGCGTGATGCGTCCCGGCGTAGGCAGGAAATTGTTCTGGGGGTCTTCGGCATTGATACGGAACTCAATGGCATGGCCATTGATCCGCATATCTTCCTGACGAATCGATAATGGCAGGCCGGCGGCAATATGGATCTGCTCGGCTACGATGTCCACGCCGGCGATAGCTTCAGTAATGGGGTGCTCGACCTGCAGGCGCGTATTCATTTCCATGAAATAAAAGTTCTGATCCAGGTCGACCAGGAATTCGACCGTGCCGGCATTGACATAGCCAACTGCCTCGGCAGCGCGCACAGCTGCCGCGCCCATTTGTTCGCGCGCCTCCGGTGTCAGGGTGTTCGAAGGGGCGATTTCGATCAACTTCTGATGGCGCCGTTGGATGGAGCAGTCGCGCTCAAACAGATGCACGGTCTTGCCATGCGAGTCCGCCAGTATCTGGAATTCGATGTGGCGCGGCTGCACGATGCATTTTTCCATGAACACACTGGCATCGCCAAATGCTGCCATCGCTTCACGCTGAGCCATGGGAAAGTTTTCATGCAATTGTTTCTCGTCGTCACAGCGCCGGATGCCGCGGCCGCCTCCGCCAGCTGCTGCCTTGAGCATCACCGGATAGCCCATGCCTTTTGCCAGTTTTGCCGCCTGATCGAAGTTTTTCAGGCTGCCTTCCGAGCCGGGCACCACCGGCACGCCGGCAGCAATCATGGCAACCTTGGCTTTGGTTTTATCGCCCATATTTTCAATGGCTTCGGGGCTTGGGCCGATGTAGGCAAGCCCTGCTTTAACCACCTTGCGCGCGAAATCGGCGTTTTCCGACAGGAAACCGTAGCCTGGATGCACAGCCTCGCAGCCGGTCTTCAGAGCGATATCGATAATGCGGTGGATGTTGAGATAGCTGCGCACCGGGTCTGGGCCGATGACCACGGCCTGATCCGCTTTTTTCACATGTAGCGAGAAGCAGTCGGTCTCCGAATAGATGGCGACTGTTTCAATATCCAGTTCACGGCATGTCCGCATGATGCGGATGGCGCATTCACCTCTGTTGGCAATCAAGATGCGTTTAAACAAAAGCTGACTTCCTCCTGACGAATCGCGGATGATACGCGTTAGGCCGGGGGTGGGGCAAACGTAGTCAATAAAGCCGCTGTCACGGCCATTCTGGCTTGTTCAGAGCTTTCCTATGGGCGGATGATGACGCGCTCGCCGATGTGGGTGAGATCGAACAGTTCGATGACGTCGTCATTGGCCATGCGGATGCAGCCGTGCGAGGCGGGGCTGCCCAGTCTGTCTTCCTCGTGCGTGCCGTGGATGTAGATGTAACGAGATTTGGAGTCCACCGCGCCGCGCTTGTTCTTTCCCAGTTCAATGCCGTCCAGCCACAGGATGCGGGAGAGTATCCAGTCGCGTTGCGGATCGTCGTATTCGGAATCGAAAATGGCGATAGGCTCACGCCCGGCAAAAGCGGTCCATTCAGGCATGTCCTCGCCGATCCTGGCACAGATTTGATGCCTGCCCAACGGCGTTTGCAGACTGTCGCGCTGGTTGCCGGCGCCCCGGCTGGCGGTGGAGACCGGGTAGCTGAACCACACACCGGTTTCGCGCCGGTGATATAGGCGTTGCTTGCCAATCGAGATGATGATCATGCGGTGAGTCTAAGGCATTCATGGAAGCTTGGCTTGCGCCCCGGTATGTCTACAATGACCGATCAGCGCAAAAGGAGGGGATGGATGGACATTTCAAAGATACCCGCGGGGGCCAATCCGCCGGACGAGATCAATGTGGTGATCGAGGTGCCGCAGCATGGGGATCCAATCAAGTATGAGCTGGATAAGGAATCCGGCGCGATCTTTGTTGATCGCTTCATGCACACGGCCATGCATTACCCGTGCAATTATGGCTTTGTGCCCAACACGCTTTCCGACGATGGCGATCCGGTGGACGTGCTCGTGGTTTCCGCCTTCTCGCTGATGTCAGGATGTGTGGTGCCATGCCGGCCGGTGGGCGTGCTGCAAATGGAAGATGAGGCGGGAATGGACGCCAAGGTGCTGGCCGTGCCTGCCAGCAAGCTCAAGCCGGTATATAATCACGTGCAGGAACCGGGAGATCTTCCACGCTTTCTCATAGATCAGATCAGCCATTTCTTCGAGCATTACAAGGATCTGGAAGGTGGTAAGTGGGTCAAGGTGACAGGCTGGGCCGATACCGATGCCGCCAAAAAGGAAATTATGGATTCCATCAGGCGATACAACCAGAAATAGCGGAAAATTTGATATGCGCCCTTGACGCGAGGCAGCTAAACACGCATAAAAACAGCTGGGAAACCAGCCGCTTTATATTATTGCAGGGAGGATTGTAATGGGAGTAGAAGCGATACCAAGTGTCCTCGGCGTGATCGGCCTGATCATCGCCTTTATCATCTATCGGATCATGATGAAAAGCCCGGCCGGTGAAAGCAGGGTGCAGGAAATAGCCGAGCAGATTCACCTCGGCGCCATGGTATTCATGAAGCGCGAATACAAAATTCTCTCCATATTCGTTGTCGTTGTTGCTGCCATTCTCGCCCTGAGCCTTGGCATGGGCACGACGATTGCCTTCCTTGCCGGCGCTGCCTGTTCGGGCATCGCCGGCTATTTTGGCATGTTTGCAGCAACGCAGGCCAATGTTCGCACAACCGTTGCTGCACACACGACGGGCACGGCCGATGCCTTGACGATTGCGTTTTTCGGTGGCTCCGTCATGGGCATGACCGTGGCCGCGCTCGGCCTGTTGGGGCTTGGCACCCTGTACCTGTTTTTCGGTGGCGATCCTGAAACTGCACATACGATTCACGGCTTCGGTATGGGGGCATCCTCGGTGGCGCTGTTCTCGCGTGTCGGCGGTGGTATCTTCACCAAGTGTGCCGATGTCGGTGCCGATCTTGTCGGCAAGATTGAAGCGGGAATCCCTGAGGACGACCCACGCAACCCCGGCGTGATCGCCGACAATGTCGGCGACAATGTTGGTGATGTAGCCGGCATGGGTTCGGACATCTTCGAGTCCTATTGCGGTGCGATTATCGCCACCATTGCCATGGCTTCGACCATGGCCGCAGACATCCTCGATCCATTGGGAGAACGTGCCGATCTAATGTTCCTGCCGCTGGCCCTGGCTTCCATCGGCATCATTTGCTCGGTTATCGGCATCGTTCTGGTGCGCCTGTTTTCGCACAAGGATCCGCAGTTGGCTCTCAGGATCGGCACGATGGGCTCCTCGATCATCTTTATTCTTGCTGCCTACCCTTTGATTCAGGCCGTTGGTGTGTCGGCCAATGTGTGGTATGCCGTTATTTCCGGCGCTGTTGGAGGCATCATCATTGGTGTTGTAACCGAATATTACACGGGTGGCCCGCCCGTGCGTCAGATTGCCGAGGCAGGCGAAACGGGAGCGGCGACGATCATGATTACGGGCCTTGCCGTGGGTATGGAGTCCGTGGTGATCCCGGTTATGACCATCGGTACGGTTATTTATGCCTCAACCCAGCTTTGCGGGATGTTCGGGGTCGGCATCGCTGCTGTCGGCATGCTGGGGACGGTCGGTATCACCATGGCCATCGACGCTTATGGCCCGGTGGCAGACAATGCCGGCGGTATCGCCGAGATGGCCGGTCTGGGTGAGGAAACACGCAGGATCACCGATTCGCTCGACGAACTTGGCAATACCACGGCAGCGATCGGCAAGGGCTTCGCCATCGGCGCCGCGGCCCTGGCGGCTCTGGCCATTATTGCAGCCTTTGTGGAGACAGTGACCACCATTATCCCTGACTTTAGCCTGGGCCTGGACCAGCCAACGGTGCTGATCGGCATGTTTATCGGCGGCGTGTTCCCGTTTCTGGTCGCTTCACTGACCATGAGGGCCGTGGGTGATGCAGCCTTCGAGATGATTCATGAGATTCGCCGACAGTTTAGGGAGATTCCGGGCTTGCTCGAGGGCACTGCAAAGCCTGATACCGAAAGCTGCGTGCATATTGCCACGACTGCAGCTTTGAAGAAGATGGTGTTGCCCGGCGTGCTGGCCGTTGCATCACCCGTGGTCGTTGGCTTTACTCTTGGCCCCGAGGCTCTTGGTGGCCTGCTCGGTGGCGCACTCGTCAGCTGCGTGCTGTTGGCGCTGATGATGGCCAATGCCGGTGGCGCCTGGGACAATGCCAAGAAGTATGTCGAGAAGGGGCATCACGGGGGCAAGGGTTCGGATGCGCACGCGGCTACTGTGGTTGGAGATACGGTCGGCGATCCGCTGAAGGATACCTCCGGGCCATCTATGAACATTCTGATCAATGTCATGGCCATCGTCAGCCTGGTGATTGCGCCACTGCTGGGTTGATACTGTATGCTGGCGGCGTTTCTATTTTTTGAAAAGTCTATAAATGACCTATGGGGGGGTCTTTTCAGATAGTCCCTAAACCGCACGGCCGAGAATGGCCTGCATGCCAACGATATATTTTGAGTGGCGGCTGACGCGAATCGGCAGGTTATGCACGAGTTCGGAAGCGCGCTGGCGTTCATCGCGATTGAATTTGACTTCCACCACCACGGTATCGAGCGCATGCGCTTTGTGGCGTACATTGGGAAACGGTTTGATGCGCTGATCATGAACCACGCTGCCAGTGTCCAGGGTGACGCGGATGCCGCCATCCAGAGTGGCGAAATAATCGCGCCGGTAGCGGTTCATCAACACTGGAATCGGATTGGCATCAAGCCAGCGCAGGCCCTCGGGCGGCAGCTGCGCGCGGATCTTGCCCCGGATCGTACGCCAGTCATCGCCAGCTGCGTAGGGTGCGTCGGCAATCGTGTAAACCTGCTTCCAGCCATAAAGATTGCGCCGGAATTTCACCTCCAGCTGGCCGGCCGTAGGTATGGCCGAATCGCCATACCAGCGGTAACGCAGTTTGATGCGCGAGCTTTCGCCCATGAGGTTGTCGGTATAGGCGGTGTATTTATGGGTGTCGAAATAGATGTTGTGGATCGTGCGCGGCGGGTAGGCGTTGATAAATAATGCCGGATGCATGCGCAACCAGTGCCTGATTTCATGGTAACGCATGGCCTCAGCGACGAACTTGACCTCGTGGCGCGCATCGGCCGGCACCCGCAGCATCATTTTTGCATATACCCCTGTTTGTAAAGCTCGTCGATATCGACATCCTCTTCTTTTACGGCGGTTCCGTCGATCAGGATCCGGTTGCCAAGCTGGGCCAGGGCCGGCTGATCCTTAGCATCGATATGCACGCCGACAGCCTCGATTTCGCCCGGGCCGTATTCAGGCTTTTTGGAGTATGCCATCAGGCCGATATGGCGGATATGCTCCAAGCGGCTGTCGCTGATCGTAGTTCGCGACAAATCCTTGCTGGCCACGCCGGTGCCGGCGCCATCGATGACAATGTTGCTGGCGGTCATCTGGCTTTGCTCGCCAACGGACAGGGCCTTATCGTGGACATTCAGCAGGCGTACGCCATCCACCTTGATGCTGCTGCCGCTGACATCGATGCCATCGCCGCCGATGTTGGCGAACGTGCCGCCAGTCATCTCGCCGTTTGAGAAGTCGCTGTCGAAGGCGTCTGAGATGGTGTCTTGAATAAATACGTCATTCAGAGCGAATTCCGAGCGCACGATGTTCAGGGCATCCTCGCTACGGTTGCCTGAAAGGCTGACATGATCCATGGCGACATTGCTTTCATAAAAGGTGACGCCGCTCGTCAGCCGCCATTTGCCTTGCTGCATGCCCGAGGTTCCACGAATTCTGGAATAGCTCCAGCGCGATGTGCCGGCGGCCTGGAGCACAACAACGCCCTGCCACGCTTCCGTTCCCGGCGCAGGCTCCAGCGTCACGGGCGCATTCTCAAGCCCTTCCATATGCAGCGGTCCACGGCAGATGATGCCTGTGTTTTGACCAAATCGCAGCGTGACGCCGGCGGGAATCGTCAGCGTCATGCCGGGGGGAACGATGATCGGTGAATTGACCGGCCAGACGCCGGGCGCGATGCGCATACCGTCTCGATCTGTTTGCAGGAACGGGTGCGCCTGTACAGCCTGCTGCTGTGTGGCTTGCGGGATCGGGTTGGCCTCCAGGGGAGAGGGGTAAGCCACCGCTACATCAGTAAATGAACGCTCATATCCCTGCACATGGGTGACGACCTCCAGATCCAGATTATCAGTGGCTGTGTCCGGCTGCTGGTAGTAAATGCGTACTGTTGCCGGAATGCCACCGACAGGGGTGGCGGGAAGTTCCAGTGGAAATGGCAGCGCTACGCTGGCTTTGAATGTGGGCGGCCTGGTTTGAATTGATCCCCGCCAGTTTATGGCCGTTATTTCCACGAGATTGGGAACCAGGTTGCGTATTTCCAGATATGGACCTGCTGCATCGCGGGCAAGATAAGCGTGCACAAGCTGGGGATAGCTTTCCGGCTTGAGCAACTCAGTGGCAACTTGCCGCTGCTGGCGGCCGTGGAGGGGAATTGATGAAGTTCGCAGCAAATGTCTGGCCTTGGCTTCCAGCGCAGGGAAGGGGGTAAAAAGCAGCAGTGGTGCGTCACGGTGAAGGATCGAGATCAAATGATCCTTGATGCCGTCTTGAAACGCCAGGAGGTCTCCGCTCACAACCTCTTGCGCGAGGCCTGTCAGTTCACTCCTGAAGGCAACAAGCATCTCGGGGTCGGACAGCACGCGCTGCATCAAGGGCTCTTCATGGAATGTCCATTTGATTTCAAATTGCGGCCTGTAGGCATCGAAGCCAATTGGCTCGAGCCTGGCTGTTATGGGATTGTAATAGAATCGAATGTTGTGCCAACGCACAGCATGATCCAGGCCCCAGACTTCGCATAAGGCGAGGTAGCGCGCCATTAACTCAACATCAAACACCTGCGATGCGGGAAGCCTGCTATTGACGAATCCACGCATCAGGCCGGTGGCGACCTCCAGCTCCTGGCTGAGTTTCTCAGATTGCTCGATGCGGCCGGCGCGAAATGGCTTGATGTGGGATGTGGCGTAACTGTCATACGGCCCGGAAAAGCCCCGGTACGTCCCCGTTTGAGCCCATACCAGGGATTCGTCGAAGCGCAGGATGACGCTCTCGCGCCTGCCCTGGGATTCCAGAAGCTCCTTGGAGAAGTGCTCTTCAAGCGCCATCAGGCCAAGGTTTTTGCCGTTGACCACAAGATCGACCAGCTCATATCTGAGCGCCAGCAGCCCTTTACGCCGCAGCAGCCTGTGAAAGATAGGGTCGATGATGTAGCTGCGTGTCATGGGGTGTTGCAGCGAGAACCTGCGCATGCCCATGACATGGTCGTCACCTTTGACATGCACCCGGAAAGACCATTCGTCCTCGGCAATATGATCCAGCCAGTCGCCCTTGAGGCGAATTTTGACCTTGATGGTGCGCCCCTGATAACGGATCTCCGCCGGCACGTAATCATCGTCGCTGGTGATCAATATGCCTTCTTCAAAGGCTTTTTCGCGTTTCTGTTCCAGTTTGCGGTAATGCTTGAACTTGATGTCGAGGTGTATCGTTTCCACCTCCGGGCCAGAGATCCAGGATTTGACTGCATTGATGGGCGCCGTGACGAGCAGTTCACGTAGCGGATTACTCGACGAATGTTCGCCGCCAAGCGCCAGGCGCTTTTCCTGGATAGTCTCTTCTATGTCAGGCCAATACAGGAAGGCGAAGGCGGCCGTGGATACAACGATGGACGCCAGTGCGGCAAGGATCAACCTGCCGATGTGGTCATGGACCCATTGAGGCAAAAGGCCAGGAATCTGGTTGATGATCATTTAGTGAAGCGGCGAGAAATGCTTGGACATGCCATACATGGCCATTATCAGGATTTCCCCTAAATACTGGGCATCTGATTCTGGTCGATGAGTGTGATGCCGATGGCTTTGGACAAATCGCGCAGTTCGTTTTGCAGCGTGGTCAGGCTGGCCACATCCTCGATATCGATGAAATAGGTCGCTTCAAGGGCGCTGCCGCGCATGTCATAACGCCGCAGGTCGGATTTGAGCGTGTGTTTCGCCACCAGCTCGTTGATGCGGTCCAGTTGCTCGCCCTCCGGCGCGTCTTCCCAGTCGATGGAGAGATACAGGTTGCGGTGCTCACGATCCTTGCGCATGCGCTGCAACAGGGTCATGACAGCCATGATCGCGATGGCTGAAATGGAGGTGGGCAGCGTCTGCTCAGCGCCCAGGCCAAGGCCGATGGCGATGGCGAGGAAAAGGTAAGCTAGTTCTTCCGGCTCCTTGATCGGCGTACGAAAGCGCACAATGGATAACGCGCCGACCAGGCCCAGCGACAAGGCAAGCGAAGACTTGACGATGGTGATGATCAACGTGGTGGTCAGCAACACGAAGGGCAGCACATGGGCAAATTCCGTCCGGCTGGCCAGAGTGGAGCTGAACCGCTTGAAATGCCAGCGCAATAAAAGGGCCAGCACGAAACCCACCGCGAGATTAAAAAGCAGCGTGGCTAGTGACAGGGGAGCGGGTGAGGAAAGGTTAAATTGTTCCAGCATGTTTGCTCAATCCATGACTTCCGTGGCGGATGGGTATCGTTTCAAAGCGCGAAAAGAATATCCACAAGGTCCGCATGTGTCTACGCGCGAAAAAGTTCAGCTTCCACGTGCTTGTCCAGTAAAGTATAAAAGTCTTTCTGTTGAGCCGGACATGTGGTTAAACTGCGCCGCAAATGTTTGAGGAATATTCGAGCATTGCAACTCTGTGGGCGAAATGTTTTTCGCCCGCCGAGTAATTTTAGATATATAGAGGAAACAGTGATATGTCGGATCGTGAAACAGGTACAGTAAAATGGTTCAACGCCACCAAGGGCTACGGCTTTATCGAGCGCGAAGCCGGCGATGATGTCTTCGTGCACTTCAACGCCATTCGCGGCGATGGCTATCGTTCGCTTGACGAGGGTCAAAAAGTCGAGTTTACCGTTGCGCAGGGCCAGAAGGGCTTGCAAGCGGAAGACGTCGACGCCCTTTCCTAGGTTCCGATAACTTCATATCAATGCGCCGTCGTGCATGCAGGACGGCGGATACGTGGCAGGTAATAATCTGATGGCGGCGGGAGCTGCGGGATTTTCTGAGTTCCCGCAGGTAGATGACGTTGTCTATCTAAACCACGCGGCCGTGGCGCCATGGCCTGTGCGAACCGCACGGGTGGTGCAGGCTTTTGCCGAGGAAAACCTGCGCCAGGGCGCGGCCGAGTATCTGCGATGGCTTAAGACCGAGCGCGAACTCAGAGGCCGCTTGCAGCGGTTGATTCATGCTGAAAACGTCGAAGATATCGCCCTGGTGAAAAACACCTCGGAAGGATTGTCGCTGATCGCCTACGGCCTGGACTGGCATGCTGGCGACAATGTCGTCATCACCGATCAGGAATTTCCCTCCAATCGAATCGTCTGGGAATCGCTCGGTCAGTTCGGCGTCGAAGTGCGCCAGGCAAAGATATCTGAGGAATCAACACCTGAAGCATCGGTCATTGCCCGGATCGATGCATGCACTCGGCTGGTCTCAGTTAGTTCGGTGCAATATGGCACGGGCCTGCGTCTGGACTGTGGGCGTATCGGCCATCTGTGCAGAGAAAGCGATGTTCTGTTCTGTGTCGATGCCATCCAGAGCCTGGGGGCGCTACGTTTTGACGTGCGGGCCTGCCATGCTGATTTCGTTGTCGCCGACGGCCACAAATGGATGCTGGGGCCGGAAGGCTTGGCGGTGTTTTATGCCACGCCCGAAGCGCGGGATCGCCTGCGTCTGAATCAATACGGGTGGCATATGGTGCAGCATGCCGGCGATTTTGATCGGATCGAATGGGAAGTGGCCAAATCGGCCAAACGTTTCGAGCCGGGCAGCCCCAATATGCTTGGTATCCATGCTTTGAATGCCAGCCTGAGCTTGCTGGAAGAAGTGGGGATGGAGCGGGTGGAGCAGTCGGTTCTAGCCAACGCCGCCCACCTCATTGAGCTGGTACAGGCTAATAGCGATCTGGAACTGATCACGCCAATCAAGGAGAACGGCCATGCAGGGATCGTCACGTTCAGGCATCGTCGAGCCGATCATGCCGCGCTTTTCCGCCACCTAACGAACCACAAAGTCGTCTGCGCTCAGCGCGGTGGCGGCATTCGCTTCTCGCCGCATTTCTATACGATTCAAAAAAAAATCGACCAAGCCATGGTCCTGGTAGCTGAATACGACGTGTAGCGCGAACAGTCTGGCTTGCTCAAGGCAGGCTTAGCCCTTGTGGGTCACCACCATTTTTTCTTCGCTCATTTCCAGCATGGTGTAGCGAATGCCTTCGCGGCCCAGGCCGGAGTTTTTTACGCCGCCGTAGGGCATGTGATCGACCCTGTAGGTGGGGAAATCGTTGATCACCACGCCGCCGACCTCAAGCTCGTCCACCGCCTGCTGCATATGGGCAAGGCTCTGAGTGAACACGGCCGCCTGCAGGCCGAAGCCGGAATCGTTGACGGCGGCGATGGCGTCGTCGAAGGCATCGAAAGGCATGACGGCGACGACTGGGCCGAACAGTTCCTGACAGGCCACCTTCATGTCGGGCGATACATCGGTGAGCACGGTGGGCTCGATGACGTTGCCCACACCCATATCCAGCCGCCGTCCGCCACAGGAAAGCACCGCTCCATCGCCCACTGCTTCATCGATCCAGGCCATGATGCGGTCGGCTGCATCGCTATTGATAACGGGTCCGACCACCACGTCATCCTCTCTGGGATTGCCGGCTTTTGTTTCCTTCGCCGACGCCACAAGCTTGGCCAGGAAGGGGTCATACACATCGCGCTGCACATAGATGCGCTGCACGGCGATGCAGCTCTGGCCGCCCTGGGCGAAGCCGCCGAGGGCCAGGCGGGCGGCGGCCCAGTCGAGATCGGCGCTGACGTCGACGATGCTGCCGGAGTTGCCGCCCAGCTCCAGGGCAATGCGTTTCTTGCCGATGCGGTTTTTTATATCCCACCCTACCTTAGGGCTGCCGGTGAAACTGACCATCCTGATGCGTTCGTCCGCCAGAAGCAGCGCTGCCTGTTCATGTTGCATGGGCAATACGTTCAGGCTGCCGGCCGGCGCGCCGGCTTCGGTGGCGATGCGGGCCATGATCAGGGCCGAGATCGGCGTCTGGGTAGCCGGCTTGATGATGATTGGATTGCCCACGGCGAGCGCCGGCGCCACCTTGTGCGCAACCAGATTCAATGGAAAGTTGAATGGGCAGATGCCAAACACCGGGCCAATGGGTTCACGCAACGTATAGCCCTCGTAGCCTTCGCCGCGAGCCATGCCGTCCATGGGGATGATATCACCGGCAAAACGCGTGACCTCCCCGGCCGCCCAGGTGAACACGGCCAGCGTGCGTTCAAACTCTTGGACAGCGAAGGCCTTGGGCTTGCCGCCTTCGAGCACCAGCGCATCGATGATTTCCGTTTGCGCTTCGCCAAGCCCATCCGCTATGCGCAACAGCAACTCGGCACGCGCATGGCGGGCCATGCCCTTCAGTTCGGCAAAGGCATTGGCGCTGCTTTTGATCGCCGCTTCCACGTGCCTGTCGCCGGCCATTGATACAGTGGCGACAAGCTTGTTGTTGTAGGGGCTGCATACCTGGAAGCTGGCGTTGCCATCCTGGGCCTTGTTGTTGATCCACAGATAAAAATGCGGCGCCGGATTCATGCCAGATGCCCCCTTGCTTGATGTGCACAACTAGCTTAGCAGAGCCTGATCAGGTTTGTGGCAATGGGGTCATGCCGCTTGTACACTGCCGCGCCCATGGCACAGGCGCGCATACGAAACTTTTCCATCATTGCCCATATCGATCACGGTAAGTCGACGCTGGCCGACCGCCTTATCGAGGAAACCGGCGCACTGGCGGCGCGTGAGATGAGGGCGCAGGTGCTGGATTCAATGGACCTGGAGCAGGAGCGCGGCATCACCATCAAGGCCCAGTCGGCCAATCTGTCGTATGAAGCCAATGACGGGCAGAGCTACAGCCTCAATCTCATCGACACGCCCGGACATGTCGATTTCACCTACGAAGTGTCTCGCTCCTTGCAAGCCTGTGAAGGGGCCTTGCTGCTGGTCGACGCGACCCAGGGCGTTGAGGCGCAGACGCTGGCCAATGTGTATCTCGCTCTGGAAAATGATCTGGAGATCATCCCGGTGATCAACAAGATCGACCTGCCTAGCGCTGATATCGACGAGGCCAGACGCCAGATCGAGGAGGTGATCGGCCTGGATGCGAGCGGCGCCGTGCCGGCCTCGGCCAAAACCGGCGAGGGAGTGCATGAAATCCTCGAGGCCATCGTGGCGCGTGTACCAGCGCCTGAAGGCGATGTGGACGGCGAATTGCAGAGTCTGGTGGTGGATTCGTGGTTCGACGCTTACGTTGGCGCCGTGGCTCTGGTGCGCGTGGTGCATGGCGGCATTCGCCGCGGCCAGAAGATCAAGCTGATGTCCTCGGGGGCAAACTTTGAGGTGCAGGAGTTGGGCATTTTCCAGCCCAAGCAGACGCCGCGAGACGAACTCAGGGCGGGCGAGGTGGGCTACCTCATCTGCGGCATCAAGGATTTGGCGCAAATGCGGGTGGGCGACACGGTGACCGATGCGCATCATCCGGCGGCAGAGCCGCTGCCTGGTTTTCGCGAACCGCAACCCATGGTGTTCGCCGGTCTGTATCCGGTCGATGCAGCGGCCTATGCCGACTTGCGCGATTCGCTGGAGAAGCTGCGTTTGAATGATCCGGCCTTCACCTTCGAACCGGAGAACTCGGCCGCCCTGGGATTGGGGTTTCGCTGCGGCTTTCTCGGCATGCTGCATATGGAAATCGTGCAGGAGCGCCTGGAGCGCGAATACGATCTCGACCTGATCGTGACCGCGCCCTCGGTGGTGTATCACATCCACCTGACCGATGGCTCGATGATGGAGATTTCCAACCCCAGCGAGTACCCGCAGCCCAATAAGATCAAATGCGTGGAAGAGCCCAGGATCACGGCCCATATTTTTACCCCCGAGGAGTACGTCGGGGCCATGATGAAGCTGTGCCAGGACAAGCGCGGCGAGCAGAAGGACATGAAGTTCATCGGTTCGGGACGGGTGGTGCTGACCTACGACATGCCACTGTCGGAGGTGGTGGTGGATTTCTACGACCGGCTGAAATCGCTGTCGCGCGGCTATGCCTCGCTCGACTATGAGTTTGCCGCCTATGCGGCCACCGATGTGGCGCGGCTTGATATATTGGTGCATGGCGACGACGTGGATGCCCTGTCGATGATCGTGCATCGTGCACATGCCGTTGAGCGCGGGCGTGAATTGGTGGCCAAGCTCAGGCAATTGATTCCGCGCCAGCAGTTTGACGTACCCTTGCAAGCGGCTATAGGCGGCCGTATCTTGGCGCGCGAAACCGTTAAAGCATTGCGTAAAAACGTGACCGCCAAGTGTTATGGCGGCGATATTACGCGCAAGCGCAAGCTTTTGGAAAAGCAGAAGGCAGGAAAAAAACGCATGAAAACCATCGGCCGTGTGCAAGTGCCTCAGGAGGCTTTTCTGGCCGTGCTGCGACTTGGCGAGGACAAAAAGTGAGTCATAAGGAAAAGCCCGCCTGGCGCGAATGGGGCGAGAGCCTGCTGGTCGTGGCGATTCTGGCTATCTGCATTCGCAGCTTCATTGTTGCGCCATTCAAGATTCCATCCTCCTCCATGCTGCCGACGCTGGAGGTGGGGGATTACATTTTCGTACTGCGATACCCCTATGGCCTGAGAATCCCCATGACGGGCATGCAGTTTTTCGACGACGCACCGAAGCGCGGCGATGTGGCCGTGTTCGATTTCCCCGAAGACCGTAGCATTGATTACATCAAGCGTATCATCGGCCTGCCTGGCGATATGATTCGCTATGATGGCAACAAGCTCTTCGTCAATGGCGGCGAAGTGCCGCGTGAATATCTTGGAGAGCGGGCCTATATGATGGCTGCTGGCGGTGTTGATGTGTCCAGCCATTTTATCGAGACATTGCCGCCCGAGCTTGATCACAGCATTCTTGTTAAATCCAGTTCAATCAGGGATGGGGAATGGACTGTGCCGGAAGGGCAGTATTTTGCCCTGGGAGATAATCGAAACAATTCACGCGATTCCCGTTTCTGGGGTTTTGTGCCACAGTCTCATCTCGTCGGGCGCGCCGCCATCATCTGGTGGTCGTGGGATGGCCCCAACAAGAAGGTGCGCTGGGATAGGCTGGGCAGTTTAATTCACTAGTTTCTTAACGAGGCGGGGAGTGAGCGCATGAATCGGCAAGCTGGGTTTTCCAAGATCAAGTTGCTATTCTGGTTGGCCGTGCTGACGGCCGGCGTCTGGTCCACCTATCTGATCCTGCCCGTCTACACCACCTACTGGAAGATCCAGGACGCCCTGAGCAGCACCGCCGAGGGCATGATTGGTGAAACCGAGTCCAAGGTGCGCCGGCGTCTGCCCGAGATATTCAAGATCAAGTATATTGCCAAGAAAGACGTGCCCAACGCCTTTCACCGCAACTTGATCGTGCAGGCGAGCGAAGAGCGGCTCCTCATCGAGTCCGAATACGACGAAACCGTGTGGCTCTTGGGTCCGGTGCGAGAGGTTGATGCGGACGGATACTACGAGGAAGAAGAGCTCAAGGGCATGGATAAGATGCGCGTCAAGGGGCGGCTGGACTTCCATTTCAACCCATATGCTGAGTTTCCTTGATCCACGAGCTCGAAACGCGCCTGGACTACCATTTCAAGCAGCCGGCATTACTGGAGGAAGCGCTGACCCACCGTTCGGCGGCGGATCAGCACCTGGATCGTCTTGAGCTTCTTGGCGATGCGGTGCTGGGCTTGGTGATCGCCGAGCATCTCTTTACCTCCCGGCCGGATGCCGACCAAGGCGCATTGAGCCGCCTGCGCGCTACGCTGGTTTGCAAGCAGAGCCTGAAGGTGATTGCCGGCCGCTGGGCCCTGGCTGAAACGTTGCGGGTTGGCGGCGGCGAGCGCCAGCCTGGCGGCGGCGTGAAGTCTTCATCCATCCTGGCCGATAGCGTGGAAGCGGTGATTGGGGCCGTATTTCTCGACGGCGGCTGGCAAGCAGCCAGGTTCGTCGTGCTGGATGCCTGGGAGGAGTTGCTGAGTCAGCATCAGGATCTGGATGCGCGCGATGCCAAGTCGCGCTTGCAGGAGTTTACCCAGGCGCGTGGGCTGGGATTGCCGGAGTATCACGTCAGCGAGGTGGCTGGTGACGGTGAATCCCGCTTCGCCGCAGCCTGCATCGTCAAGGGAAAGCAGATGGGATATGGAACCGGGGCCAGGAAGAAGCAGGCGGAGAGCGCGTCGGCGGCGGATGCCTGGCAAGTGCTGAAAGAGGGTCACGCATGAGCGGGGATTTTCGTGCCGGGCTGGTGGCCCTGCTTGGCAGGCCCAACGTCGGCAAGTCCACCCTGCTTAACCGCATCATTGGCGTCAAGGTGGCTATCGTGACGCCCAAGCCGCAGACCACCCGGCATCGTATCTGCGGCATTTATACCGATGAGCGCGGCCAGATCGTCTTTATCGACACGCCTGGGATTCATCGTGGCCAGAATCGCCTGAACCGGGGCATGGTGCGCGTGGCTTACGCCGCCGCCGCCGATGCTGATGTGCTGGTGATCATGCAGGATGTGAGCAGGCCTATGGATAAGGAGCACAAGCGGCTCATCGAACATTTCACCGAGTCGGACAAGCCGCGCATTCATGTGTTGAACAAGGTGGACAGGATAGATAAGCAAGCCCTTTTGCCGCGACTGGCCGAGACCAGCACGCTGGACGCGGAGGCCGCGGCCTTTGTACCCGTGTCGGCCAAGCGCGGCGAACAGGTCGATGATTTGCTGGCCGCTATCATGCGGCAGCTTCCATGTCAGTCGCCGCTTTACGAACCGGACTGGTATACCGATCAGAACCAGCGTCAGCTGGCGGCCGAGTATGTGCGCGAACAGGTCTTTCTGGGTATGCAGCAGGAGATACCCTTCCAGACGGCGGTGGAGATACTGTCTTTTAAGGAGCAAGGCGGCGATGCGCCATCCATCGATATCGAGGCTGTGATCTGGGTGGGCTCGGAGCGGCATAAGCCCATGCTGGTGGGCAAGCAGGGTGCGCGTATCAAGGAGGTCGGCAGCAAGGCTCGCCGCAACCTTGAGACCCTGCTCGGCTGCCATGTGCGGCTGAATTTATGGGTGCGCGTGCAAGCCGGCTGGTTCGATGACCCGAGGAGGCTGGCGGAGCTCGGCCTTTCGTGAGCGAGGTGTCAGATCAGGGGCTGGTGTTGCGCCTTGTGCCGTTTGGCGACAGTTCATTGATTGCACATCTTTTGACCAATGGGCATGGGCGCATCCATGTGATGGCGAGGGGGGCGAGGCGGCCCAAGAGTGATATGCGTGGTGCGCTGCAACCCTTGCATATGCTCAGCCTGCGTTGGCGGCCCGGCCGCACCGGCATGGGCGCTCTGTTGTCGGTCGAGCGCGGCCAGGCGCTGGCGCCGTCCACGCATATGATTGCCGCCCAAGGGCTCACGGCCGTCGTGTCCGGTTTGCACCCCGAGGGTGGAGGTGAAGCGGATGGCCTGGCCGAGGTGGTGGCGGCCTATGAGCTACTGGCCGCCAGGAATGAGGAGACGGGCCTGTTGGCGGCCTGTTGGTGGCTGCTGAACAAGCATGGCTGGTTGGGCGAGCTCGATCATTGCTGGCGGTGCGGCTATCAGGGCGGCGAACTGTTCTGGTCCCGGGGGCATTTGCAATGTGCTCGCTGTGGCGGCGGAGAGCTAATCTCCCTGGGTTTGAGGAAGGCTATTCCCGCTCATGTTCATAGCCAGAGCGTGATATTATCGGGGCCGAACATCCAAACTTGGCGCAAGATGGTGCAGGATGTGCTCGCTGAGCACGGCATGAAGCCGCTAGCGCTCATCTACTAAGGAGGAACCACCTATGCATCTAGGTGTGAATATCGACCATGTCGCCACCATCAGGCAGGCCCGCCACACGCACTATCCGGACCCAGTCGCTGCCGCTCAGATGAGCTTGGAAGCCGGGGCGGACGGCATTACGGCGCATCTGCGCGAAGACAGGCGGCACATCCAGGATGAAGACATGCGCCAATTGGCAGCCATGGAAGGCGTGCATTTGAATATGGAGATGGCCGGAACCAATGAAATGGTGGCGATTTGCACCGAACTCAAGCCGGCAGCCTGCTGTCTGGTGCCCGAACGACGCGAGGAATTGACGACCGAAGGTGGCCTGGACGTCATGGCTCATCAGGCAAGGCTGGCGAGCGTTGTGGAAAGCCTGGCAAGCGCCGGCACGCGTGTGTCGATGTTTATCGATCCCGAGCCCGGGCAGGTGCGAGCATCAGCGGCCATCTGCGCGCCGGTAGTGGAGCTGCACACCGGCCACTATGCCAACTACGCCGGCACGGCTCGCGAGCACGAACTAACGGCGATCCGCGAAGCGGCAAAGCTGGCCGCTGATCTCGGCCTGATCGTGCATGCAGGCCATGGCCTAACGATCGAAAACACGCCGGCGATTGTCGATATTCCTGAAATCGAGGGCCTGAACATCGGCCATGCCATTGTCGCTGACGCCATGTTCAAGGGGCTGAAACTGGCGGTGGCGGATTTCAAGCGCATCATGGTTCGATGATTAGCGGTATCGGCGTCGACCGCATCGTGGTGGCGCGGATTGACGCCAGCGTCAACCGCTTCGGCCAACGTTTTATCCAACGCGTGTACACGGACCTTGAGCAGGAACAGGCGCGAAACAGGGGCGCGCTTTCCCGCCGGCTGGCCATGCTCTTCGCCGCCAAGGAGGCGGTGGCGAAGGCTCTTGGCACCGGTTTCAGGCAGGGGGTGACGCCCAGGCATATCGAAACCATCCACCAGCCTTCCGGTAAGCCGGAGGTGTTTCTGCACGGCGCCGCAGCGCTGGCTGCCCAACATCTTGGCGTCAGCACGGTGCATGTATCGCTGACCGATGATGACGGCATCGCCATGGCCTTTGCCATCGCCGAGAAGGCCTGTTGACGGAGCGCCTGCTGCTTACCGCAGCCCAGATGCGCTGGGCGGATCACCATACCATGGAGACGCTTGGCGTTTCCGGCGCCCTGCTGATGGAACACGCCGGGCGTAGCGTGGCCGAGGCCATGCTCCAACGCCTCGATGTCGGCTATCGTGTGCTCGTGGTCGCTGGTTCCGGCAACAACGGTGGCGATGGTTTCGTCGCCGTCAGTAAATTACACGAGGAAAATGTACCAGTGCAGTGCATACTTCTGGGAAAACTGGAAAGTTTACAGGGAGACGCCGCCGAATATGCGCGTCAATGCCAGGCCAGAGGTATACGCATAAGCGAGTGTCCTGACGAAGAGAGCCTGCGCCATCATGTTCAGCATTTTATGCATGCCGACATCATTGTAGATGCCATGTTTGGCACGGGTTTGACCCGGCCGCTCGATGGCGTCATGGCTGGAGCCGTGGACGCCATCAATGCTTCGGCCGCGCAGGTGCTGAGCGTGGATATTGCCAGCGGCGTGGACAGCGACAGCGGACGCGTGCTCGGCGCGGCCGTTGAGGCGACGTGGTCATTGCCCATTGCCGCGTGCAAATGGGGGCATTGGCTGGATGCGGGGTGCAAACTGGCCGGCGAGGTTCTCACTCCAGCGCAGATTGGCATTCCGCATGAGGTGATCGAGCAGGCTCTGCGGGAGGCAAGTGGGCCGGCGTCCAGCGCCAGGCTTATCGGCCGTTTGGATGTCGATGCGGCTTTCCCACAGCGGACGCGCACGGCGCACAAGGGGAATTTCGGTCACGTGTGGATATTCGGCGGCAGCGTGGGTTATACCGGCGCGCCGAGGCTGGCGGGCATGGGCGCGTTTGCGGTCGGCGCGGGGCTGGTGAGTATCGCCTGTCCTCGGGAAGTATATCCCATCATCGCCTCGTCCAGCCTGGAGGCGATGGTGCATCCCCAGGATTCGGCTCCCTGGCTGGAGGCGGATGCCCTGTTGGCGGGCCCTGGCTGGGGCGCGGAGCAGCAAGACATGTTATCCGAACTGCTGAATTGCCCCATGCCGCTGGTGATTGATGCCGACGGACTCAACATGATTGCCAGCGACGAAAAGCTGGCGGCCGCGCTGGAGGCGCGTGAGGGCCTAAGCGTGTTGACGCCACATCCAGGTGAGGCGGGCAGGTTGTTGGGAAAAATGGCGGGAGAGGTGCAGGGAGAACGCCTGGCTTGCGTGTTGGCGCTGGCCAAGCGGTTCCGATCCTGGGTGGTGCTGAAAGGGGCGGATAGCCTCATTGCCTCGCCCGATGGCGACGTTTGGCTTTGTCCCTATGGCTCGCCCAGGCTGGCTACGGCCGGCACTGGCGACGTGCTGTCCGGCATGATCACGGGCCTGCTTGGCCGTGGGCTGGAAGCGAGCGTAACGCTGCCGGCGGCGGTGGGGTTGCATGCTCTGGCAGGTGAGAAAGACGGCTGGCATCTGGCCGGCGAGCTCGCCGGCGTTGTCCGCCAGATCGCATCTCAAACCTGAATCGCTAAATTGCCCCATGGCGTAATTTCGCTTACAGCATCCGCCAGTTCATCGCGCTACATTTCCGCAAGCCAACTGGGCTGAGCCCGCTACCAGCCGTCACTGCATTCCTCCTCCCCTCCCTCGTGCCGTGGCGGCGTAGCGGGTTCCTCTATTTTTCGCCGAAATGAACGGGTCTTGTTCCGTGGAGGCACATCGGCGTTCTGGCCGCGTTTTTTGCATTGCGCGGGGAATACCCAGTGCTATAGATTGTCCATATCAAAGGGGGGGGCATTCAGCAAGGCATGACGCAACGTCCACTTTCACCGCGGCTTTCCATTTACCGCTGGCATGTGCAGGCCGTGGCCAGTATCGCGCATCGCGCCAGCGGGCTTGTGCTGGTCTTCGCCATTCCCTTCTATCTATATGTATTAAGTGGCCTGACTGGCGATGCCGCGTCCTTCGAATCAACCATGAGCGCACTTCAATCGACGCTGTCGCGGCTGCTGGTCTGGCTTATTGGCGTGGCACTGGTTTATCACTTTGCCAATGGCATTCGCTTCCTGTGCCTGGATATGGGCCTGGGGGAATCGCGGGAGATGCTGCGCATGAGCGCAAAGGCGATGCTGGCCATTGCCGGGGTGGCGGCGGTTGTGCTGGCGGCGGTGTTGCTGTGAAAGAGGATTATCTGGGCGCGGCCGGCAATGGTTTTGGCGATTGGCTGTGGCAGCGCGCATCGGCCGTGGTCCTGGTCCTGACGCTGCCCTTTCCATTTATTCTGGTGTTGTGCCTGTTGGGCGGCTGCCTTGGCCAGGCTGGATTGCTCAGCCTCTTGGCGCACCCGTTTGCCAAGGCGGCGCACAGCTTGCTGCTGTTCGCCATGTTGACGCATGCCTATCTCGGTCTGAAGCTCATCATGGAAGACTACGTGCCGGTCCTGGCATTGCGGCTGCCCCTGCTGCTGGCCACTCTGGCTGTGGCACTTGGCGCAGGGGCCTGGACCCTGGCCATGATCTGGAGCTGGTGACGTGTCGTATCTATCCACGGACAACGTAGAGCATCATTTTCATGATGTGGTGATTATCGGCGCGGGCGGCGGCGGCCTGCGCTGTGCCCTACAGCTTGCCGATGCCAATCACCGCGTGGCGGTGTTGTCCAAGGTGCTGCCAACGCGCTCGCATACGGTGGCCGCACAGGGCGGTATGAACGCCTCACTCGGCAACGTCAGCGCCGATCACTGGCATTGGCATATGTATGACACGGTCAAGGGGTCGGACTATCTCGGCGATCAGGATGCCATCGAATACCTGTGCCGCGCGGCACCCCTGGTGGTGCGTGAGCTGGAGCATCAGGGTGTGCCCTTCTCGCGGCTGGACAATGGCCGCATCTACCAGCGTCCGTTTGGCGGCCAGTCGCAACAGTTTGGCGAGGGCGGACAGGCTTCGCGCACCTGTGCGGCGGCCGACCGCACGGGGCATGCCATTTTGCACACCATGTACCAGCAGAATCTGCGTGCCGGCACGCATTTTTATGAGGAGTTTTTCGCTCTCGACCTGATCATGGACGATGGCGGATGCCAGGGCGTGCTGGCCATGGATATCGCCACGGGGCGCCACCATTTATTCCAGGCCAAGGCCGTCATCCTGGCCACCGGCGGAGCCGGACGCATCTATAAGACGACGACGATGGCGCACATCTGCACCGGCGATGGCGGAGCGCTGGCGCTGGATGCAGGGCTGCCGCTTGAGGATATGGAATTTTTTCAGTTTCACCCCACCGGCATTGCCGACGTCGGCCCCCTGATCACCGAGGGCGCGAGAGGCGAGGGCGGTTATCTGATCAACAGCGAGGGTGAGCGCTTCATGGAGCGCTATGCGCCCAAGGCCAAGGATCTCGCCAGCCGCGACGTGGTCAGCCGCGCCATTGCCCTGGAGGTGCGTGCCGGGCGAGGTTGCGGTCCAAACAAGGATTATGCCCTGCTCAAAGTCGATCACCTGGGCAAGGAATTGATCATGAGCAGACTGCCGGGCATCCATGAGCTGGCCCTGCGCTTCGCCGGCGTCGATTGCACCCGCGAGCCAATTCCGGTGCAGCCGACAACGCATTACACCATGGGCGGCATCCCGACCAATCGCTTCGCCGAGGTGGTCTATTCCGATGGCGGTGACAAGGAGGCGGTCATGCCAGGGTTGTTCGCCATTGGCGAGGGCGCCTGCGTGTCAGTGCATGGGGCCAACCGCCTGGGTGGAAACTCGCTGCTGGAGATCGTCGTGTTTGGCCGCGCCTGCGGCAATCAGGTGATGAAGCTGCTGCGCGAGCGCCGTTACCACCCGCCCATCGATCCGGACTGCTGGAAGCCGGGGGTGGCGCGAGTGGACCGATGGTTGAGCAGGCAGCCGAACGAGGCCGGCGCACCACGCGTGGCCGAGTTGCGTCTGGAGATGCAGACCGTGATGCAGGATCATTTCAGCGTCTACCGCACCGATGCGCTGATGGCTGAGGGCTGGGATGCGCTGTGCAAGGTGGCCGCGCGCCTGCCGGCCGCCTGTATTGATGATTCCAGCCGCATATTCAATACCGATCTTATCGAGGCCCTGGAGCTGGAAAATCTGATGATGATCGCCCGTGTCACGGCCGCGGCTGCGCTGGCGCGCAAGGAATCGCGCGGCGCGCATGCACATGAGGATTTCCCCAAACGTGATGATGAGGGCTGGCTCAGGCATTCGCTTGCCGCGCTGGACGGCGATGGCGTCGACCTGGACTACAAGCCCGTGCGCACCAAGCCGATGACGGTGGAATCATTCCCGCCCAAGGAGAGGGTGTACTGATGGCCGATCTGCTTCAGCTGAGCGTTTACCGCTATGATCCTGAGGGCGGCGGCGAGCCATCCATGCAGCCGTTTGAGGTGCCCAGCACTGGCTCAGGCATGATGCTGCTCGATGCCCTGAACACCATTAAATGGGAGCTGGATGGCACGCTGACCTATCGCCGTTCCTGCCGCGAAGGCGTATGCGGCTCCGATGGCATGAATATCAACGGCGTCAACGGCCTGGCCTGCATCGTGCCGGTGGAAGGGCTGAAGCAGCCGATCCAGGTGCGCCCGCTGCCTGGCATGGACGTGATCCGCGATCTGGTCGTTGATATGGAGCATTTTTTCGAGCAATACCGTTCGATCAAACCGTGGCTGCAAACGGCCACGCCGACGCCGGAACATGAGCGGCTGCAAAGCCCGGCCGAACGCGCCAGGCTCGATGGCCTGTATGAGTGCGTCCTGTGCGCCTGCTGTTCCACATCGTGCCCTTCCTATTGGTGGAACGGCGACCGTTTCCTGGGCCCGGCCACCCTGTTGCAGGCCAACCGCTGGCTATCCGACTCGCGTGATGAAGCCGCTGGCGAGCGCCTCGACGATCTGGAAGACGCCTTCAAGCTGTTCCGCTGCCACCAGATCATGAACTGCATGGAAGCCTGCCCCAAACACCTGAATCCGACGGCCGCCATCGACAACATCAAGCGCACGATGCTCAAGCGCAAGGCCTGACTATCGATTCACTATCGTCAGGCGAGCTGCAACAAGACGTGCGGCGTTTGCGCTACCGGCTCAAACGCCAGGGTATGCTGGAACTCGACGAATGGCTTGCGCCGCTGGAGGCGAGGCTGGATAGCGCCAAGCCGGAAGTGGTGGCTGCCATTGCCCGTTTGCTTGAGCAGGAGCCGGCGGAGCTGATGGCGGTGATGCATGGCAGGCACATGCCGCCAGCATGCCTGCGGGACGCGCTGGCGTTGAAACCTCCGCCATGCCGGTAGGAGCGAGAAATGTTCTCACGAAAGCTGGACTTGGAGTGCCTAAAAGATGTATAAATCGCACATGAAAAAATTCATCGCTCCATCCATCCTCTCCGCCGATTTTGCCGATCTAGGGGCTGAAATCCGGGCCATCGATGATGGAGGTTGCGATTGGGTGCATGTCGATGTGATGGATGGCCGCTTCGTACCGCCGATCACGATTGGCGACAATATCGTGGAGGCTATCCGGCCGCATACCGAAAAAGTACTCGACGTCCATTTGATGATCGTCGAGCCGGACAAGCAGATCGAATCGTTCGCAAAGGCAGGTGCTGACTACATCGTTGTACATCAGGAGGTGTCTCCGCATCTCGAGCGCAGCCTGCAATATATCCGTTCTTTCGGCGTGAAATGCGGCGTTAGCCTGAACCCGTCGACGCCGATATGCACCATTCAGCATGTTCTGCACTGCGTTGACTTGGTGTTGTTGATGAGTGTAAACCCTGGTTATGGCGGACAAAAATACATTCACGCCGTGACCGATAAGATACGCCAGACGCGCAAAATGCTTGATGACGCAGGTTGCCAGGCGCGCCTGGAGGTGGACGGCGGCGTCAATGCCGATACTATTGCCGAAGTGTCCGCCGCTGGCGCGGACACCTTCGTGGCCGGCTCGGCGGTGTATGGCAAGCCTGATTACGCAGTAGCTATAGCAGAGCTGCGCGGCTTGGCCGAACAGGCGGGCTAAGAGCTAAGACGCTTCAGCCGTTGGGCGCGGCTGACAGTTGAAAGATTAGTATGGCAGCCTAATTTTGGAGGAGGGCCTTCCATGTCAGATCAACCAGATGTATCGCGGCGCAATTTTCTCTATGTGATTGCAGGCGGCTTAGGCGGCGTAGCCGCTGCCGGCGCCGCAGTTCCATTTATCGGCAGTATGATGCCGGCTGCGGACACCCTAGCCGCATCCAAGACGGAGTTTGATATCTCCACCGTGGAAGTGGGGCAGCTTGTCGTTATTGCCTGGCAAGGAAAGCCTGTTTTCGTGGTCAACCGGACCAAGGGTATGCTGGATCGGGTGACGGGACACAACGACAGCCTGAAAGACCCAAATTCAAAAGCCATCGAGGCCGTGGAAGCCGAGTGGATGCAAAGCGAGGATCAGCGTGTCTATCGCGCCATCAAGCCGCAGTACCTGGTCTTGATCGCCAGCTGCACGCACCTGGGCTGTATTCCACTGTTTAAGCCATCGGCCGGACGTAAGGAATGGGGCGATTCCGTTCCGTCCGATTGGGTTGGCGGCTGGCATTGCCCTTGCCATGGTTCATTCTATGATTTATCAGGGCGCGTGATTAACGGTTCTCCAGCGCCACATAATCTGCATGTCATGCCATATAAATACCTTTCAGACACAACCATTCTTATCGGTTAATTAAGCTGGGAAGCTAGGAGGAGGAAGCAGGTGATAGATAAAATCATGAGTTCCGGGCTGTTCCGCTGGATTGATGACCGAAGCAATATCGGCTCAATCATCCGCGAGCATGTCACCGAATATCCGGCACCGCGCAATCTAAATTACATGTGGAACTTCGGTTCCCTGGCCGTGCTGGTGCTGGTGCTGCAAATTCTCACGGGCATTTTCCTGGCCATGTACTACAAGCCATCGGCGGCTTTGACCTACGGCGGCTATACGGTCGCTTTCGATTCGGTCGAGCGCATTATGCGCGATGTCAATTTTGGCTGGCTAATCCGCTATATGCACGCGGTTGGCGCTTCCATGTTCTTCGTGGTGGTCTACATGCATATTGGCCGAGGCCTGTATTATGGCTCCTATAAGGATCCGCGCGAACTACTGTGGATCATTGGCGTGGTGATCCTTCTGCTGTTGCAGGGCACGGCCTTCTTCGGCTATCTGTTGCCCTGGGGCCAAATGTCCTTCTGGGGCGCTACGGTGATCACCAACCTGTTTGGCGCCATCCCCATCGCGGGTGATTTCGTCAACCAGCTGTTGCGCGGCGGTTTCGCTGTCGATGATCCGACGCTCAACCGTTTCTTCTCGCTGCACTATCTCTTCCCGCTTCTGGTGGCGGCTATTGTCGGCGGGCATGTCCACGCCCTGCACGTGGTGCACTCGAACAATCCCGAGGGCATCGATATCGATCACAAAAAGGAAACCATCGCCTTCCATCCCTACTACACGATCAAGGATGGCTTCGGCGTTGCCGTGTTCCTGCTGTTCTACTGTTACTTCGTATTTTTCGAGCCGACGGCATGGGGTTATTTCATCGAGGTCGACAATTTCGTGCCGGCCAATAACCTGCAAACGCCAGCCCATATTGCGCCAGTCTGGTATCTGACGCCATGGTATTCCATCCTGCGTTCGTTCCCAGACAAGCTCACCGGCGTGATCGCCATGGGGGCTTCGCTGGCGATTCTTCTGGTGTTGCCGTTCCTCGATCGCAGCAAGGTTCGCTCGGCCAGGTATCGGCCCATGTTCAGACAGATGGTGATCATGTTCTTCATCTCCGTGGTGGTGCTGGGTTACTGCGGCCACTCCGCGCCGACTGAAACCCTGACCCTGGTAGGCCGAATCGCTACGGCGGTGTACTTCGGCTTCTTCCTGTTGCTTCCATTTGTGAATAAGTTTGAGAAACACAAACCACTTCCGGAGGGGATATAAGATGAAGCGCCTTTCGCTAGTTTTCGCTCTTGTCTTAGTGGCGTATTCCCCCATGACGGCCAATGCCGCGGGTGCGATACCAGTTCCCGATGCGGGCATATCTCTGGATCAGAAAACGATCCAGGCAGGCCTTGAGGTGTTTACCGATGTGTGCATGGGCTGCCATTCGGCCAAGTATATTACCTACCGTGGTCTGATGGATTATGAACTGATCGGGCTGAGCCGCGAACAGGTAGATGATCTGCGTGGCGACAAGACTCTGCTTGATGGCTTGATTACCGAGTTGAATCCGGAAGATGCCGCACTTTCCTATGGCAAGGTGCCGCCTGATCTGTCGGTGATCGCGCGTGGCCGCCGTGGCGGCGGTGATTATATTGCCGCCTTAATGACAGGTTATGACAGTGATCCTGATGGCCGCATCCCGGAAGGCAGTTATAACGCATACTTTCCAGGCCATCGCATTGCCATGCCCGATCCTTTGGGCTGGTTTGGCCATGACGCTTCTGATGAGGCCGAACTGAAGGAGCAAGCCAGAGCCGTGGCTTCCTTCCTGGTGTTCATCGGCGACCCACATCAGATGCAGCGCAAGAGCATCGGAATGGGCGTCATGGGCTTTCTGGTGTTGCTGACGCTGGTTCTGTACTTGCTCAAGCGCGAGGTGTGGAAAGACGTGAAGCATTAAAATTGGCAGCATCCAGCTGTGCTGCTCAAACACCCGCCCCAACAGGCGGGTGTTTTTTTATGTTCGCTTAGCTCCGAGATCCAAGGTTGTCTGATCGTTCTTAGTTCGAATCCTGTTTGGCTGCCCATATCTCGGACTTCTGATCATCGGTATATTTGATTCTGGTTCTGTATGCCATATTCAACACTCCATCTGCTCATTCTAGGTAAAGTGTTGCATCCACCCCTTGAGATCACCGCCAAAAGTGGACATTCAGCAATGAGTATTTAGCTAAAGCTAACTACATAGGGAAAGAAAGGGTGGTGGGCTGCAACCCTCCCTTCCGAGCGATGTGGTGAGAGAAGCACGAAGCTAGCCACACAGAGCTGTTGCTCTAGCGTCGGGGGGAATAAGGCATCCCTGTCCACCAACGCCGCCGAGCAACAACCTACCGAATTACACTATAATCGCAGAAAGGTATTCTTGTTTTCTTACTTATGGGGGATACAAGCAGCCCTGTAAGTAGGGATAGCGATCTATGTCTTAGGACTGGCAAATCGAGTCTAGGGGGTGGTGGTGATGGGAAGGCAAAAGCAGATTTTGGCTGTAATCGGCGGCCTAGTTGTTCTGGTGTTGGCTATCGGTGTTGTTTACCTCAATTCGATCGACTTCAATCAGTATAAATCACAGATTTCAGAGCAGGTCAGATCGGCCACAGGCCGGGAGCTTGCCATCGAGGGGGATCTCGATCTCAAGGTTTCGCTCAGCCCAAAGGTAGCTGTGGAAGGCGTCACTTTCTCAAATGCTGAGTGGGGTACGAGAAAAGAGATGGTGACAGTGAAACGCCTGGTGGTTCAAGTAAATCTGCTGCCGCTGCTTTTCGGTGATATCCAGGTTGCCCAATTGGTATTGGAGGAGCCGGATATTCTGCTTGAGACAGACACCAGGGGAACGGGAAACTGGGTCTTTAAGGCTGGCGAGGAGAGTGCAGAAACGGATGATGAGGTCGGCGCCCCATCATTGCCCATGATCCATAATGTGCGGATCGACAAGGCGAAATTTACCTATATCGATGGGAAAACCGGGGACAAGAGCACGGTTGTGATCGATACTTTGCAGGCTAGCGCAGCTGATCTGAATAGCCCCCTCTCTCTGCTGTTACAAGGAAGCTTCGACGAAAAAGAAGTGGAACTGTCCGGCACCATCGACAGCATTGCCGGGCTGATGTCTGGCGGGGATGTTGAACTGGACCTGAGACTCATAGCAGACGAGCGCACACTTGCCCTGGCCGGTTCAGGGGCAGTGACAGGGGACGGCAGCCGCTACGATTTCGATGCTCTCGATATTCAGGTGGGCAAGAACCGGCTGAAGGGCGGGTTTGAACTGGATTTAAGCAAAAAGCCGATTGAAATCACAGCTACGGTAAATTCTGATCAGATCGATCTGAGAGAGGCACTGGCTGAGAAGGGCGGTGAGGTAAAAGCCGAGAAAGCTCCGAAAAAAGAGGGCAAGGAGAAAACCAAGCTATTCTCCTCGACACCACTACCGGTGGGAGGACTGAGGAGTGTAAATGCCGATGTCAAATTCACCAGCAAAAAGATTATTGGGTCCCGGTATGCGCTGAACGATGTCCGGATTAGTGTGACGCTGAAGCAGGGTGTGCTTAAGGTGGCTCCGATTGCGATGACGATCGGGGGCGGTCAATTCAACTCTACGGTGGCTCTCAATGGAAGCAGGCTTCCTGCTTCGCTGGATATCAGCGTTACCGGAAAATCCCTAAATCTCGGCAAGATGCTGGTTGAAGCTGGTGTGGCCGACCTTGTCACCGGCGCTGTAACCCAGGTCGATATTGATCTCAAAGGACGCGGCAAATCGATTGCATCCCTGATGGGCAGTCTTAACGGCAGGGCGCTGGTCAATGTCGGCAAAGGGAAGATCAATAATAAATATGCGAACCTTGCTGGAGCCGACCTGGTCAATCAACTTATCGGTGCACTCAATCCACTGGCTAAGAAAGAGGAGTTCACCAACCTGGAGTGTGCGATCGTCAATCTGCAGTTTAAAAACGGTGCCTCCAAATACGACAAGAGAATCGCGGTTGAGACGGACAAGATGACGGTGGTGAGCTCGGGTGAAATCAATCTAGGAAATGAGACGATCGACATCGGCATAAAGCCAAAACCGCGCAAAGATACAATAGATGTTGGTGTCGGTGCGGGTGACCTGGTGAGTGCTGCACGTATTCATGGCCCTCTTGCAGAACCTGAGCTCGGTCTTGATGTTTTCGGCGCAGCCCAGGCGGGGTTGAAGATATCTAAAGCCATTGCCACCGGGGGTACGTCCCTACTGGTGGGGGGGCTTTTTGATAAAGTGATGGCCGACGCACATCCTTGTCAAACGGCCCTGGGTAAGAAGGCCGAGCAAAAGAAGCAGGAGAGCAGTTCAACAAAGCCTGCTGAGAAAGAGGAGGGCGGCGGATTCCTTGACGGCCTGAAAAAGAAGCTCGGGGGATAGTCGGCGAATCTCCGTGTAGGTCTTCATCCAGAGATGGGAAAAAGGCTCCATTTCGTAAGAGAGGATGAATGTCCGGCTTGGGTGGCGAAAGCAGACGTTCGATATAAGCACGCTTTACTTCCCCGTTTCAGTAACACGGGGGGCTCAAAATACATTGCCTTTCCAAAATACCCAATGCTAAAGGGGAATGTATTGAATTCTATCAAGGCGATACCTATATTTCCGGCCACATTAAAATAGTCTGCATAGAGCATCCGCCTTTTCTCTTGAGGTTTAGAGCAATGTTCTTCCAGCCTATTGCCGCCATGGAGGAATCGACTCGTGCAAAATAAGATCAAACATTTGACCCTTTCTGGACTGCTTGCGTTGGCATTCGCCATCCACTTGACCGCTCAGGCTGCAGCCCCGGAAGTGGACATGACCGTTTCGATGGGTAAGGAAGTTTCCATTGAATACGCCCTCAGTTTTGAAGACAGGAAGGTCTTTGAGAGCAATGCCGGCGGCGAGCCGCTGAAGTTTGTGTATGGATTGCATCAGATTATCCCGGGGCTGGAAAACGCCGTCGAGGGAATGAAGGTGGGGGATAGCAAAGATGTGACGGTCAAGCCGGAAGATGCATATGGCCCGATCGATAAGGACGCCTTTGTTGAAATAAAGAAAGAGCTGATTCCGGAGGAAGCGTTGGCCGTGGGCGCGCAACTTCAGTCGCGGGATGCCAACGGCATCACGGTCAATTTACTGGTAGCGGAGATTAAGGAGGAAACAGTCGTTCTGGATGCGAACCATCCTCTGGCTGGCAAAACTCTTTATTTCGACGTCAAGATTCTCGACATCAAGGACTCGGTTGCCGAGGCGGTCAATTAACTCCCATATCCCTGCCTGGGCCTGTAACAGGCCCTAATACACGACCAGCGAATACACCACTTTATGGTGATTTGAGGGAAAAGACTTTCCTACGGGGCTGAAAAAGTTCTTCCGGCTTCTGTATATGGCGACGGCCTTGATTTTGTCGAGCGGGACGCCATTACGCGCAAAGAAGCGCTTTTCCGTTTCATCCTGGGGCGACACGGCGAGGTAGATATTCGCCTTGCCGCCGCCAACGGATTGAATTGAGCTGACAGCGCGGATCAGAATTTTCCAGCGGGCTTTAATGGGAGTTTTATTCCACCATTTTTCCGGGGCAAACAGATACCAGTTGAATTCTATTCGTTCCAGCTTCAGACGCTTGATGGCATCGGCGGCCTCCCGCTCGATCATCTCAGATGGTGCACAAGGCGGGGCGGAGCCATGCCTGTACTTGTTGACGTCGAGGCAGCTGGGTATCTCGTCGGCACATGCGATGCCACCATGAAGCAGCAAGATCATGACGATCACCCTCGAAATGGCCTTTACCATTACTTCTCCCCGTTGAGATCGCTCTTGTGCGCGATCTCAACGGGGAACGCAATATTGATGCCAATAATGGGGCTCTGGTTTTTTGGCCCGTTGCGGAAGCTACTGCTTACTTCCGACTGTCCATGATGGCGCCGTACGCATCGTTGATCTGATGCATCTGATCCTGGGCGTATTTCATGAAGCCCTCGGGCAGCCCCTTTGAGGCAAGCTTGTCGGGGTGATATTCCATAGCCTTTTTTCGATACGCTCGTTTGATGTCATTGTCACTGCTATCCGGGGCGCAGCCCAGGATTTCGTAGCTTTCGCCCAAATCGATATGCTGACCCTGGAATTCTTCTTTGAAGATATGGTATGCCGAAGCGCCCAGGCCTAGGTGGATCGGGATTTCCTTGAGAATCAGATCCTCCTCCGGGTGCAGCTTCTTATCGGCGAAGGCCACGGCGAATAACAGGCGATAAACCATTTCCCGCATCTGCTGATTTCGCATCACCTGGCTGTATTGCTCCGCGTAATCGAAAATGGAGTAGTCGTCGTTTAATGCGTTGTCAAAGATTTGTTTGGCGGCCTTTAGGTCCTCGGCATCCATTTTGATCTGGTTTTTGGCCAGATGGTTGATCAGCTCGGCCTCCTCGGAGCTTACCTTACCATCCGCCTTGGCCATTTTCGCCAGCATAGAAAACAGCGAAACGAAGAAAATCGTCTGCGCCTCCTTCTGCCCCATAACCTGGGACTTCGCCCTGCCCACCGAGTGGCCGATCCATGCCCCGATTCCCGCGCCAATCGGTCCACCAATAACCATGCCGATTCCCGCCCCGATTCCCGCGCCAAGCCAAGACATATTCAAACTCCTTGTGGGGTGCTGCCAAACTTGTAGCACCGCAGATTTTCATGCTATCAACATTACTGCCGAGCATCGCTTCACGCCAGCAGCCTCTTTCAGTCGAGAGTTGAGAGTTGCTAGGCATTGAACCCCTGAGAGGCATATGGGCTTTCCTAAAAGAAACATCCGCTCACGGGTTCGAGAACGTTCTGACCTATTCAGAGCTCCTTAATACTATTTCACTGCATAGAGGCGGGGCCAGGTATTGATTATTACGGTCGTCACGCTATGGTATCCACATGTCCAGGCCAAGCAGAATCGAATATCCGGGCGCCGTCTATCTGGCAAGCGCAAAGGGTGTTCGTGGCAGGCCGGTATTTGCATCCGATGCGGACAGGGAGTTGTTTTTCGACATCCTCAGATTGGTGCTCGACCGCTTTGGCTGGGTGTGCCATGCCTACTGCCTGGAAGATAATCGATATCGCCTATTGATCGAGACGCCGCAGGCAAACATCAGTCGCGGCATGCGTCAGCTAAATGGTTTGTTCACCCAGCGCCTCAACCGCCGCCATGACCATGTGGGGCCTGTCTTTCAGGGCCGGTTCAAGGCCGTGGTCATAGAAAAGGAGGCTTGGCTTCTGGAGTTGTGCCGCCATGTTGCGCTCATGCCGGTGCATGCGGGATTGGCGGCTCGCGCCGAGGACTGGCCCTGGAGTAGCCATGCAGCCACCGCCGGGAAAATTTCCGAGCCGGACTTCCTGACGACGGGCTGGGTTTTGGAGCAGTTCGGTTCGTCTCGAAGGTCGGCACAGGCCGAATACCGGCAGTTCGTCGAGGACGGCCTTGAAGCACCAAACCCCATGCTCAAAGTGCGGGATCAGATCATTCTGGGCAGCGATGCCTTTCGCAATGAACTGCTCGGCGGCATGAAGGTGATCTTGCCGGCAAGCCTGAGCCTCGCCGCCATTGAAGCCAGATATGCGCAACGTGGTGAGTGGATGGCCGCCGCCTACCGTGATTACGGCTACACCATGCAGGAAATCGCCGATCATGCCGGCCTGCACATTTCATCGGTGAGCAAAATCATCAAGGCATGGGAAGAACTATAGCGCCAAAGTCCCGAGCACTTTTTGCCGGTTTATGCTAAAGGAAGTTCAGCCAGTCTTTCCAAATGTTTATGTAAGCGCGCTCGGAAATCACGTCGAAATCGTTATGCCCGCCATCGAGGCCGACGCTGTTTTTTGGGGTTTTGGCCGCCTCAAGAATGCGCCCGGCCATCCAGGCTGGCGCGATATGGTCGTCATTGGCGGAGATAATTAGCAGCGGCAAATCCACCGCCTCTATTGCCTGTAGAATGTCGAAACGCGAGCGGACGAAAGGCCCCAGTGGTAGCCAGGGGTAGTGCTCTTTTGCCATGTCGGGGATACTGGTGAACGGCGTTTCCAGCACCAGACCGGTAACCTTGGTCGTTGCGGCGAGTTGGGCAGCGACGGCACAGCCAATGCTGCGGCCGGCTAGGATGATGCCCTTCGCCGGAATGCGAAGGTGATCTTGCAGCTCATTCATAGCCGCGCGGCCATCCTCGTAAAGCCCCTGCTCGGAAGGCTTACCCTCGCTGTTACCATAGCCGCGGTAGTCAAAAGCAAAGACGCCCAGCCCCATCTCATGCCAGCGGCGGTACAGATGCAAACGGTGGCTGATATTGCCGGCGTTGCCGTGGAAGTGCAGCACGGTGAAGCCATCGTTGTTTCCCGGAATGTGCCAGCCATGCAGGCGCAGACCGTCATCGGTTTGGAAATAGCGATTTTCAAATGCCAGCCCTACATCGGCTGGGGAGTGCGCTACCTCGCGTACTGGGAAATAGATGTATTGATCTTCAAACATGATCATATAGCTGAGCGTGATGCCGAAGGCAAAGGCAGGGATCAACAGCAGCTTCATGCGGGATGCTCCCTACTACCTAGCTAAAGGCGCGACTCTGAAGGGGCTCAGGCGTCGATCTGGCGCGCCTGCTCGGCGGCATTGCCGGTATAACTGGCGGGAGTAAGCGCCAGCAGGCGGGCCTTGGCGTCATCGGGAATATCCAACCCTTCGATAAAGTTACGCAGGCCCTCGGGCGTGGTGCCCTTGCCGCGCGTCAGCTCCTTCATCTGCTCATAGGGGTTTTCCAAGCCGTAACGCCGCATCACCGTTTGCACGGCCTCGCCCAGTACCTCCCAGCTTGCATCGAGGTCGGTGGCCAGTCTTTCCTCGTTTAATTCCAACTTGCTCATACCTTTGAGGGCGGAGGCATAGGCCAACAGGCTGTAACCAAATCCCACGCCGAGGTTGCGCAGCACGGTAGAGTCGGTTAGATCGCGCTGCCAGCGTGACACGGGAAGTTTGGATGCCAAGTGTCCGAGCACTGCATTGGCTAAACCAAGGTTGCCCTCGGCGTTTTCGAAGTCGATGGGGTTGACCTTGTGCGGCATGGTCGAAGATCCGACCTCGCCGGCCACCACCTTTTGCCTGAAATAGCCGAGCGAAATATAGCCCCAGACATCGCGGCAGAAATCGAGCAGTGCGGTGTTGAAGCGGGTGATGGCGTCATTGAGCTCGGCGACATAGTCGTGCGGCTCGATCTGCGTGGTGTAAGGATTCCAGGAAAGCCCCAGCGATTCGACGAAGCGATGCGCCAGCCCGGGCCAATCCACATCCGGATAGCTAATGAGATGCGCATTGTAGTTGCCGACGGCGCCATTGATCTTGCCTAGCAGCTCAATAGAGGCGACCTGGCCGCGCTGGCGTTTGAGCCGGAAGGCCGTGTTCGCCAGCTCTTTGCCCATGGTGGTGGGGCTGGCGGTCTGGCCGTGGGTGCGGGAAAGCATGGGCTGATCGGCCATGGCTATGGCCAGTGATTCAATCCTGCTGATCAACTCATCCATCGCCGGCTGCAGCACCTCGCCGCGACCCTGTTTGAGCATGACGCCGTAGGCCAGGTTATTGATGTCTTCCGAGGTGCAGGCGAAATGCAGGAATTCGCTGACGGCCGCAAGCTCGGCATGATCGGCGATGCGTTCCTTGAGAAAGTATTCCACAGCCTTGACGTCGTGATTGGTGATGGCCTCAATAGCCTTGACACGTGCGGCGTCAGTCTCGGAAAAGTCATCTACAATCGCATCCAGCCTTGCATCGGCGTTAGCCGAAAAAGACGGCACCTCTCGGATCTCGGGCTGACTGGCGAGCATCTTGAGCCAGTACACCTCGACAAGCACGCGCGCGCGGATCAGGCCGAACTCGCTGAACATGGGGCGCAGTGCACCCAGTTTTGTGGCGTAGCGTCCGTCTAGCGGCGAAATGGCGGTCAGTGAAGATAAATCCATGGATTCTCCCAATTCAAATGAAAATAACGCTACACCCTGGCAATGATGCCGCAACCATCAACATCCACCGCTTTGGCTTGAACAAGCCCAGAGGCCGGCATACAGTGCGTCAATGCGAAAACTAGGGCTTATGGCATTGTCGGCGGCGATGATCGTGGCTACGTCGGCGTTTGCCGCCGATGAGAAGAAGCCTGAGGCTTCGGCTGAGCGCGGCAAGGAAATTTTCGACAAGCTGTGCATCTATTGCCACCGCACCGATTCGCAGGTCAGCAAGGTTGGAGCCTCTGGCATGGCTGGCGTGACCACCCGCCGGGATGCACAATGGCTGGATCAATGGCTGAAAAATCCAACCGAGTTTTCCAAGCAGGACGAAGTGGCCAGGGCCGTGACCAATTCCTACAAGTTCAATATGGCCATGCCGGCGCTGCCCATGATGCAGCAGGACGAAAGCCGTGCCGATGTCATTAAGTATCTCAATATGCTGTCCAGCCCGGAAGCCGAAGCGGCCGAGTAAACGCCTGTCTTAAAGAAGCGCTGGTCGATTCAGTGCTTCCGCGCAGCCCAAGGATAGGCTGCCAAATCAAGCTCGTAAGCGTTGATTTGCAAGTAAAGGGAAAACCACGCTTTTTCCTTTACGTTCTGATCTATTGCGTCCTGCAATAAATCAGCATGTCCTTAAGGGTCTTTCTTAGGTGAGGCCTTCATCGCATGAATTTGGTCCAGCTTGGGCTCATTCAGGTCAAAAACGATCTCGGGAAGGTGACCCGATACCAGCAGCGGCACATGAATGCTGCCATCGTGTTCCACATAGCTTTTTCCCGGTTTCAGACCGCCTTGCAGGGGTAGCAGCAGGGTGGCGTCGAGAAGCATCTCGGGCGTTTGCGTGGCCATATCGACATGGCCTGCGCCTTCGAGCTTGAAGGCCGTTGAAGCCAGATTGACGTGTTGCAGTTTCAGGATGTTTTCGGCCAGGCGGAATCGAGCCTGGAACTTGCTGAACGGCGTGCTAACTTCGTGGCTGCCATAAGCCTCCCCCGTCAATTCCCCGATTCTTGCCGCCAGATTCATGCCGGACAGCTTGCCACTGTAAATCTCCATGTCGCCATTGGCGCGCCATTGGCCGCCACGCAGACTGCCGGACAGGCCAAGGGTGGCAAACAGGCGACCCGCGGAAACTCGTTGCCCGATTTCTAGCTGATCCAGTTGAACCCTGTGCAGATGCAAGCGTGGCAGCGAAAGCGGCCAGGCAGGGGCCGCCAGATTCAGTGACAGGCTGTCGGCCCGCAATTTCCCACCTCCCAGGTCGGCCCGCAGCTTTTTCAGCCGCAACTTGCCATCGTACAATCGGTAGGAGGCGCCAGCATTACGCAGTTCGATCCGACCTGACGACAACTTCATTGCCGCAAGCCTTCCTTCCAGTTCGGCTCCAGCCAGCCAGGCGCTGATCTCGGGTAGTTTTTCGAGTTCGATCGAAGCCTGATTGATGTTCAGTCGGCCACTGCGTTGAAGTAGGTCCAGATCGCCGGAAAACTGAACGGACTGGCCATTTGAATGCCATGTCAATTGATTTGCCTGGGCCTGCCCGCTCTGCAAAGCCAGGTCGCCACTCCAGGCGTCATCAAGGCCGAACCGCGCCATGTTTACATCCGCCTCGGTCGAATCCAGCCATGATGGCAAGTCATCCACGTCAAGGCCCATGGCCTCTCCCGCCCGCCTGGCTTGCAGTTCGCCGTTGATTTTGCCGCGCCATTTTCTGGCCTTCAGCGTTTCCCAGATACCGATTGAGCCGAGCTCGGTCGCATCCAGCTGCATGCCTTGCAGATGCAGACGCTGTTGTCGAGCATCGCTTTGCCAGTCGCCTTGGGCCAGGCGTGAATTGCCCAGCCGGATGTCATGAAGCCGCCAGTTTTTTTGACCATTATTATTCTGCATGGACAGGCTGCCGCTGGCCTCGAATCCTCTGGTCTTTTGCAGACCCTGATAGCTTAGCGAGGCAGTCGTCGCATCCACGGTCATGTCCAGCGTTGATTCCCTCGTGCCGCGATGCAGGCTTATCTTGCCCGTCAGCAAGCCCGCGCCCTCCACTACTCCGGCTGCGCCTTGAGCCTCCAATGCCGTATTGGATAGCGGCACCCACCAATCTTCCACCGCCTGTAGCTGAGCCTGAAGGCCAAGGCTGTCCGTGGTCCAATGGAGCGACTTGAGAAGTAGCAAGCCGCTCTTGCCGGGATGGCTCATCTGGGCCTGGGAGAGGCTTAGCTGGCTCCCCTGCCAGTCAAGGCCGTGAATGCGCACATCGAGATCGGGCAGGGAGGTTTCGGCCCATTGCAGCTGACTCAGGCCTAAATGGCCTTCGGCCGCCCATGCGTTGCCGTCAAGGCGCATATTGGCATCGATATCACCCAGGCCGCGCAGGGGAAGCTTGATATCGGCCAGGGCCAGCAACTCATCCATCTTCAGCTGTTTGCCCTGCATATTGGCGCTTAGCCCGCCATCGGCAAGCTGCTCGCCCCGGGCGGCCAACACATTTGTTCCGCCGATATGCACGAAACTGTCGCGCCAGGCAAATAGGCCCGTCGCCGTCGAGCCCGTCATCTCGCCGCGCAGGTGAATGTCCGCCCGCGCATGATCGGGCAGGTTGATGTCGATATCACCGTCCAGCTTCCAGTTGCCGGCGCGATTAAGGTTGAAGGTGAGGTGGCAGTCCACTTGCCGCTCATTCAGCCATGCGGGGAGAGCGTAAAAGGGAAGCGAGGCCATGGGAACGCCATCGATTTCCAGCTTACCGAAGGCGCTGGCAAAGCTGCGGCCGCGCAGGCTGGTCTGGCCGAAGGCTCTCACGTTCCCACCCCTGATGTCGGCGGAAAGCTCCCAACGCATGTCGCCGCCCGGCATGATATCGCGCGCATCGAGAAAGACGTCGTTGGCGATCTTCTCGCCGTCTTCCCGCCAAATCTCACCGTTCTGAATTTTCACCTGCTCCAGTTCCAGGCCCTCTGGAATGTGCTTTTGGCGCAAGGCCTGGGGGGGCAGACTGATGCGCGGCGCAAGCAGGAACACGCCGGTGACGTCGATGTCGCCACGCAGCAGGTCGATGAGGTCAAGTTGAATGGAGGCTTTGTCCGCGCGCAGTGACAGCCTGTGCTCGCCCCGCGCTTGAATCTCAAACGTATCAAGGTCAAGGCTGAGGCCGTGCATGAGACTGAGCCGGACGCCGCCGATATGAACAGGCTGTTGCAGGGTGTCGGCAATTCGTTCGGCAATGCGCAGGCGAAGTTCATCCGTATCAAGCCGCCAGAGAAATATGGCGGTGACGACCGCCAGGGTCGCGCAGGCCGCCAGCGCCCAGCGCAACCTCCTGCTCATTGGGCGATTAGCCTTTCAGTAGCGCGCGCAGGCGCTCGTTGACGGTGGCTGGGTTGGCCTTGCCTTGAGTGGCTTTCATCACTTGGCCGACAAAGAAGCCGAACAATTTGTCCTTGCCGCCGCGGAACTGTTCCAGCTGTTGTGGATTGGCGTCCATCACCTGTTGAATAATGGCGTCGATCGCACCGCTGTCGGAGACCTGTTTCAGGCCCTTTTCCTCGATAATGGCGTCTGCCGGCCTGCCGTCGCACAGCATGGCGTCCAGCACATCCTTGGCGATCTTGCCGGAGATGGCGCCATCGGCAATGCGCTCCAGAAGCCCGGCCAGTGCAGCGGCGGAGACCGGAGAGTTCTGGATTTCAATGCCCGATTCCTTGAGCCGGCCCAGTAATTCGTTGGCCAGCCAGTTGGCCGCGCGCTTGGGGTCGGCTGGGTGAGCGGCGGTGAGGGCCTCGTAATAGATGGCCAACTCACGCGTGCTGGTGAGCACATCGGCATCGTATGCGGAAAGGCCGAACTGGGTTTCGAAACGTGCGCGCATCTGGGCCGGCAATTCGGGCATGCCGGCGCGGATCGCCTCCATTTGCTCGCGGCTGACGATCAGCGGCGGCAAGTCCGGTTCCGGGAAATAGCGGTAGTCGTGCGCCTCTTCCTTGCCGCGCATCGAGCGTGTCACGTTCTTGGCCGCATCCCACAGACGCGTTTCCTGCACCACCTTGCCGCCATCCTCAATCAACTCGATCTGCCGCTCCACCTCATGTTCAATGGCCTGCTTGATGTGACGGAAAGAGTTGAGGTTCTTCAGCTCCGCGCGCGTGCCAAGAGGTTCGCCGGGCCTGCGCACGGAAACATTAGCGTCGCAGCGGAATTGGCCTTTTTCCATGTCAGCGCCGGAAACGTCGAGGAAGCGCAGCAACTGATGCAGGTGCTTAAGATATGTCACCGCCTCGTCGGCGTTGCGCATATCCGGCTCGGAGACGATCTCCATCAGCGGGACGCCGGAGCGGTTCAAATCAATGTGCGACACGCCCTCCAGCCCCTCGTGCAAGCTCTTGCCGGCATCCTCCTCCATGTGGATGCGCGTGATGCCGATGCGCTTCTCGGCATCTCCGACGGGAATATCAAGATGGCCACCTTCAACCACGGGCACGGCGAACTGGCTGATCTGGTAGCCCTTGGGTAGATCGGGGTAGAAGTAGTTCTTGCGGTCGAAGCGCGATTCGAGGTTGATGGTGGCGTCGATGGCCAATCCGGTGAGCACGGTCATCTCCACCGCTTGGCCGTTGAGCACGGGCAACTGTCCCGGCATGCCCAGGCACACCGGACAGGTCTGGGTGTTGGGTTCGGCGCCGAAATTCGTCGAACATCCGCAGAAGGCCTTGGTCTTGGTCCTCAACTGGGCATGTACTTCCAGGCCAATGACGGTTTCCCAGCTCATGAATAGCCCTCGGGGGTCTGCCGGTGCCAGTCGGTGGCGGCTTCAAAGGCATGCGCTGCGCCGAGGATGGTATCCTCGCGCCATGCCGGGGCGATCCACTGCAAGCCGACAGGCAGGCCGTCGGCCATGCCGCAGGGCTGCGACAGGCCCGGCAGGCCGGCGAGGTTGACGGCAATGGTGAAGATGTCGTTGAGATACATGGTCAGAGGATCGTCGATCTTTTCGCCCAGCTTGAAGGCGGGCGTCGGGCTGGTTGGCGTGGCGATGACATCGACTTTGGCGAAAGCGTCGTCGAAATCGCGGCGCAACAGCGTGCGCACCTGCTGAGCTTTTTTGTAATAGGCGTCGTAATAGCCTGAAGAGAGAGCGAAGGTGCCAGTGAGGATGCGGCGCTTGACCTCAGAGCCGAAGCCCTCATCACGGCTGCGTGTGTACATATCGGCGAGATCGGACGGGTTGTCACAGCGCACGCCGTAGCGCACGCCGTCGTAGCGGGCGAGGTTGGCGCTGGCCTCGCTCGGTGCAATGACATAGTAGGCGGCTACGGCGTACTGCGTATGTGGCAGGCTGATATCAACGATTTCAGCGCCAAGATCGGCGCAGCGCTGGAGCGCCTCTTCGACACGCTGGCGCACCTCGGGATGCATGCCATCAACGAAATACTCCCTGGGCCGGCCGATTTTCAGGCCGTAAAGGTCCAGGCGTCCGGCCGCCTGCAGCCAGTCGATGACCGGAGCGTCGGCCACCGATGTGGCGTCGCCGGCGTCGTGGCCACACAGCACTGAGGCAAGCAGGGCGGTATCGCGTACGCTGCGGGTCATCGGCCCGGCCTGATCCAGCGAAGAGGCGAAGGCGATGATGCCGCGGCGGGAGACCCTGCCATAAGTTGGCTTCAGGCCCACCGTGCCAGTCAGCCCCGCTGGTTGGCGGATGGAACCGCCGGTGTCAGTTCCCAGCGCCGCCGGCGCCAAGTCGGCCGCCACGGCCGCCGCCGAGCCGCCGGAGGAACCGCCAGGGGTGCGCTCCACGTCCCAGGGGTTGCGCGCAGGTCCAAAGGCGGAGGTTTCGTTGGAGGAACCCATGGCGAACTCATCCATATTGGTCTTGCCGAGAAACACGGCGCCAGCCTCCCGCAGGCGGCTAATGACGTGGGCGTCGTATGCGGCATTGAAGCCCTTGAGGATGTTGGAGCAGCAGGTGGTGGGCATGCCGGTGGTGCAGAAAATGTCCTTTACCGCGATGGGCAGGCCCTCCAGCGGGCGTGGCCCGTGTTTGGCCCGGTGACTGTCCGAAGCCCGCGCTTGCGCCAGGGTCGTTTCGGCGTCGATATGTACGAAGGCGTTCAGCGTTTCATTGTGTGCTGCGATGCGCTCCAGGTATGCGGTGGACAACTCGGCGGCCGTGGCTTCGCCATCGTTCAGATGCTTGGCCAGCTCTTCGAGGGTGGTGAACGCCATCTACTGGCCCTCGATTACTTTTGGCACGACGAAAAGCCCGGATTCAGCCAGTGGTGCGCCAGCGAGCAGTTCATCACGGCGGTTGGTGTTGCTGACCACATCAGGCCGCAGCGGCATGGCCGCGTCGTGCGGATGGGCGGTGGGCGGGATGTCGGCGGTGTCCAACGCGTTCATCGATTCCACATATCCGATAATGCTTTCCATTTGCGGGCCGATCTCGGCCGCCTCTTCATCGGTAAGGCGAATACGCGCCAGTTCGGCTACCTGTTTAACATCCATGCTGCTCCGATTGCCACCTCCCTTAGAGTGGCGCGAATCATAATGATTAAAGCCGGGAGCGGCTAGGGGGCGGCTTCCCGCGCCCGCTATGAATAGCTACACTGATAGGAGTTATCAGTGCACAAGGAGTCTGAAATGAGAAAATTTATCTGGCTGGGTTTTATAAGTTTGATGCTGACGGGCGCAGGCCAGGCCATGGCGTGCAGCGCCGCTGGCCCGGACAAGCATGTTGGCTCGGTGACCGCCGTGGATCAGCAAGCCGGCACCTTCACCATCCTCGATGCCGAAAAACGCACGCCGATTACCTTTGTCGCCAGCAAGCAGGTGCTCAGCTATGCGGCCGCGGCCAAAGGAGAGGTGATTGTCCGCTTCGAGCAGGCCGATGGCGGACTCGTGGCCAGGGAAGTGCATCAATAGGGCTACATGGAATCATGCATGAGCTGATTCGCGCATTTCAGCCTGACGCGTCTGAATCGGTTACGGATTCAAACAGTTCGAGCTTGCTCGGTCCGCGGAACATATTTTTCGACGCCTGGCCCGTTTTGGCATGGGCCTGCCTGAAACTGTCGCTTTCTGTCCACGCTATGAAGTCTTTGCGGTTTGCCCAGAGTGTCATGACGATATGCGGGTCGGTTGGGTTTTCGGGCCGAAGCACCATGTTGCGGACGAAGCCCGGCGATCCGTCCACCAGACCGGCGCGGCTTCTGAAGCGTTCGGCGAAGTCGCCCTGATGATCCTCGTTTACATCGATGCGGTTCATGCTAACAAACATGGCTTTACCCCTTTGAATGATTTAGTTCCAGCCAGGCGGGCAATTCGGCGATGGAGGCAAGCGTAACATCCGCCTGGATGCCGCTTTCGGCGACGAACGCCTCGCGGTATTTGCCGGTTTTCACCAGGGCCGTTTGCAGGCCCGCGCCCCGCGCCCCGCCGATATCCGATTCGATATCATCGCCGACCATGAGCGCAGCCGCCGGTTTGCAGCCGAGGCTTTGGCAGATCAGGCGGAAGAAATGCCGCGAAGGCTTGCCAAGCAGCTCCGCCTGTCTGCCCGTGGCATATTCGATGGCGGCCACGAACGGGCCGAGATCGAGCTTCAGCCCCTCCGGCAACTGCCAGAAGCGGTTTTTGTGCAGGGCCAGTAGCGTAGCGCCGCCAGCCACCTGATTAAAGATGCGTTGTAGACAGGGCGTGTCGTAACCCTGTCCGCCGACATCGCCCATCACGACGAAATCCGGGTGCTCGTCTTCCTTCGTAACGGATGCGAAATCCTCAGCCAGATTGGGATGCACGTACAGCGCCGCCGGTCTGCCGCCGATGCGCTGCACCGCCAGGGCGGAGGGCGTGAAGATTTGCCCGGCAGTGATCGAAAAGCCCATCGCCGTGAGTTTCCCGGCAAGAAGCGCCTTGGAGCGCGTCGTTGTGTTGGTGACACCGGCTATGGGAAGGCCTGTTCTCCCCAGTCCTTCCATGGCTTCGACTGCGCCCTCGATTGCCGCCTTGCCCACGTAGAGAACGCCGTCAAGGTCCAGCAGCAGCGCCTGGATGTGCTTAGCCATACATCGAATGTAGCAGCTGTCAGCTACTGGCGGGGCCGGACGGCTATGTGTCCCGGCCGCGTGGTTTCCAGCATGTGAGGATCGCCCACGGCATCTGCACCAGCAACACCAGCGCATAGAAAACGACGTAGGGGATGCCGTAGAGCCAGAAACGGGCGCGCATGGCCAGCAGCAGCAGGGCGCAGACGACGGCTGCGCCCGCCAGCGAAGCAGCCACGAACAGTAACGGAATATCAGTTTGTTGCAGCGGGATGTTGAGAGCGGCGCGTACGGCGATGGCCGGTGCGATGAGCGTCAATATGACGCCGATATAGAATGATATGGACAGCAGAGGGCGTTTGCGCCAGATAAACGAAGCCGCATGAATGCCCTCGCGGAACCACGAACGGCGCCAGCGCATCTGCACCTTGAGAAAGGCGCTGAGGTGAGAAGGCGCCAGCGTGCCGGCACAGGCGCGGCGGTCATAGATGATTTTGTGACGCCTGAGCAGCAGATTGGTCAAGGCTCGGTCGTCGCCGTGGGTGGCGATGCTGCCCAGAAAGCGCTGACGCACCCAGCCCTCCAGCACGTTGAGGAGATGGCTTTTCCGATAAGCCGCCAGCGGACCGGACAGAAGCGTCACGCCGCCAAACAGGCTTTCGCTGGCGCGCAACACCCGGTAAATAATGAAGTAGCGCACCGATTGTATCCGGGTCAGCAGATTGGCCGGCGCATTGGCGACGAAGCAATGGCCGCAGACGCCGGCGACGTCAGGGTCGGTGAAGCCATCGACGATGCTGCGGATGGCACTCTCCTCAGGCAGGCTGCCCGCATCGGCCACGACGATGACCTCGCCTGTGGCCATATGCGCGGCGGCAGTCACGGCGCGGCGCTTGCCGCGATTTTCGCTGAGGTCGATCACCTCCAGCTGTGGATATTCATTGCGCATGCGCAACATGGTGGCCAGCGTGCCGTCGCTGCTGCCATCGTTGACGGCAATGACCTGCAAGCGCCCATCCGGGTAGTCCGAGTTGAGGGCGCAGCCGATGGTGTGGGCCACATGCTTTTGCGCATTGTAGGCCGGGATGATGATCGACACCGGAGGCAGATCTTCCCTCGGTTTTGGCGGACGGTAAAACAAGGCGAAAAAGAAGCGTCCGATCAGGTAGACGCCAACCACCAGGGCAAAGGTGAAAAGCAGTGGATCAAACCAGAAATAAGGCGTGTTGACGGATTCGTATGCCAGCGCCAGTACCAGCGCCAGAATCATGGCCAGCTCCACAGCCAGCCACAGGCTGCTTAAAAAGCCATGTGCCAGCCGGTGAGGCAAAGGGCGCTCGAAGGTTGCGCGAAGGTGATCCTGGTCTTCATATCGGTCGCGCACGGTCTTCTGTTGATCCGCCGCTTCATCGACATCCTTCGATGGCTTCCGAGGAGAGTGGAACCGCACGCGTAGGCGCTTAATGCTGTCCGGCATATCGGTGTTTCCAAGCATGATGCCGCCGTCTGAGACATCGTGGGCGATGACAGTTTCCACGCGCTCCTCGTTTTCCCTGCCTATATGCATGCGGATGGGAAAATGGCTGATATACCTTCTCGAGCCTTGATGGTCGCTCTGGCCGACACCAATGTCTTGGCGCCGTTTGCCTTCCTGCTGCTTTTCTTCATCGCTCGGAGGCGGCTTGTTGTCGATGCTTAGCTCCAATCCGTCAAGATGTATTACATGGCTATGGAAGCAGTTTTTTAACGCTTCCACAAGCTGGTTTTTCGCCTTGCGATTGGGCTGTGATTGGCTTGGGTGCTTTTCCGATTCCTCTATGATAAAGTGCCGCCAGCTTAATACGCTGCTAACTACCTAATGACATGGAGATAGTCCTTGAAAAACATAGTAATAGCCCTCTTCACTTCCATTCTTCTCGCACTTGCCGGATGCTCTGGCGGTGACGATGCGCCAGCGCCGAGCGCTAGCGCCCCTGCTCCGGCGTCATCCGCACCGGCTGCTGCTCCGCAGGGTGGCACCACCCAGGGTAAGGTCGTGCAAGCCCTGCAGGCTGGTATGTACACCTATATTGAGGCCGATGTGAACGGCAAGAGCGTCTGGCTCGCGGCCAGCAAGGTTGATGTCAATGTAGGAGATACCGTTCGTTGGGGCGATGCCGCCATGATGAAGGATTTCCCCAGCAAGACGCTGAACCGCACCTTTGACGAGATCCTGTTTACATCTAAGGTCGATATCGTTAAATAAAGCATAGAGATGGCAAGCAATGCCTGCCGGCTTAATGCCGGCAGGCATTGCTTTTTTTCGGCTTTTAAACGCAGCAATGCTCGCCCTTTTACCGCAGGGCGGGGAAAGCCCCCCTTTTAGCATGGACACCACACTGCCATACTTTGATGCGCTAAATATGAAAAGGCGATGGTAAACATGCGCGAACAGGACATCCTCAAACACTATGAAAACGCCGGTGCCCTTTTGAACGGGCATTTTGTGCTTTCCAGCGGCCGCCATTCGGCCCGCTATCTGCAATCCGCCAAGGTGCTCATGCATCCGAAGCTTGCCGGCGAGCTGGCGGCGCAGCTGGCAGAACTGGCACAGGGACTGGAGGTGGATCTCGTGGCTTCACCTGCCCTTGGCGGCCTGATTATCGGGCATGAGGCCGCCAGGGCGTTGGATAAGCCGTTTATATTCACCGAACGCCAGCAGGGTGTGATGTGTCTTCGGCGCGGATTTTCCATCGGTCACAATGCGCGTGTGCTGGTGGTGGAGGATGTGGTGACCACTGGCGGTTCAGTGCGCGAATGCATTGAGGTGTTGCGCGCCCAAGGAGGGCAGCCCGTGCAGGTGCTGGCCCTGGTGGATCGCGCCCCTGCTGTCAGCGATCGTTTCGACCTGCCATTTTCCTCGTTGGTGCAGCTGGAGGTGCCCACATTCGCACCGGACGATTGCCCTCTTTGCACGGCGGGCGAGTTGCCGGCGGTCAAACCCGGTAGCCGATTTGAGGTTGCCTAATGAGCAATGACACCCTGAAACTCTTCCCGTTCGGCGGGGTGGGCGAGTTCGGAAAAAATATGATGGTCTACGCGCTTGGGCAGGATGCCATTATCGTCGATTGCGGTATTGGTTTTCCCGAGCCGGGCCAGCATGGCGTCGACGTGGTGATTCCGGACATTTCAGCCTTGGCGGACATGGGGCTGAATTTGCACGCCGTTGTACTGACCCACGGCCACGAGGACCATCTCGGGGGCCTGCCGTTTTTGCTGCCTGGACTGGCCTGCCCGGTCTACGGTACGCCAATCACGCTGGGCCTTCTGGAAAGCAAGCTCTCGGAGGTGCCGAACTTCCAGGGCGAGTTGCTACCGCTGCCCGAGGATGGCGTGACCCATATCGGGCCATTTGGCATTGAGGCCATTCCGGTCACCCACAGCATCATGGATGCGGTGTCGCTGGCCATCCATACGCCGCACGGCATCGTCGTGCATACGGGCGATTTTAAGTTTGATCCGGCACCTATCGACGGCCGCACGACCGCGCTGCATCGCTTTGCCGCCGTTGGCGACAAGGGTGTGCTGCTTCTGGTGTCGGATTCCACCAATGCCACGCGCGCGGGCAGCGGGGCGCCCGAACGCGGTGTTGGGCCGGCGCTCAAGCAGGCGGTTCTTGGCTGCCGGGGAAAAGTGGTGGTGACTACGTTCTCCTCCAATATGTTCCGCATTCAGCAGATTATCGAGGCTGCTCGGGATTGTGGCAGGAAGGTGGCGCTGGCTGGTCGTTCACTCGAACGCAATGTGGAGGTGGCGCGCCGGCTGGGGCGGCTCAATATCGAGCCAGGCCAGCTTATTTCAGTCAAGGCAGCGTCAAACGTACCGGCCAACGAACTGCTGGTGGTGGTTACCGGTTCGCAGGGGGAGCCGCGAGCCGCGCTGGCCCGCATCGCCAGGGGTGAAATGGCCACTGTGAAGATTTCCGATGGCGATCTGGTGATCTTTTCCTCGTCCATGATTCCAGGCAACGAACGCTCCATTGCCGGCCTGTTCAATCATATTTACCGGCGTGGGGCGCGCGTGCTGCATTCTGGCCAGGCGCCATTGCACGTCTCCGGCCATGCGCAGGCGCATGAGCTGAAAATGATGATGCAACTGACACGGCCGAAATATTTTTACCCGGTGCATGGCGAGTATCGCAACCTCATCGAGCACAAGCGTTTGGGCATGGACATGCAGATTGCCGAGGAGCGCATCGTCATCGCCGAAAATGGCCAGAGCGTGGAAGTAGACGGCAAGGGAATCAGGCTGGGCGAACGCTTCCATGCCGGGGCGGTATTTGTCGATCATGCCAATCGTGATGAGATCGGCGACCTGGTGCTGCGTGACCGGCGCGTGCTGGCGCAGGAAGGGATCGTAACGGCTATCGTGGTGGTGGGGCGGAGTGAAGGCCGTATTGTCAGCGAACCCGAGTTGGTGACGCGCGGATTCGTTCATGCCGAGGTCAGTGGCGACATGTTGGACAGGGCGGCGCGTGAATTGAAGAAACACCTTGAAGGTGCCGGGCAGGAGTTTCTCGCCGATGAGGATGCAGCCAAGGAGGAGATTCGCCTGTTGCTCAGGCGCTTTTTCCGCAAACAGACGGGCAAGCGCCCCATGGTGATTCCCGTCGTGCTGGAGGTTTGATCCTTGCAGTTGCGCACATTTCTGCGCGAGGCGTTGGCTATTGTGCTGGCTGGCGTGACGGTGATCCTGATTCTGGCCCTGACCAGCTTTTCCGCCGCCGATCCATCATTCAATCACGCCACCGATCACGCCGTAAGTAACGCCACCGGTCTGATCGGCGCTTATGCCGCTGATATGCTGTACCAGTTGTTTGGTTACGGAGCCTGGCTCCTTCCCGTGTTGATTACGGCCTTTGCCTGGCGCGTTCTGCGTCACATGCGGCCCTGGTCGACCGGTGTGTCCGCTCTGTTCTGGCTGCCTGTGTTGCTAGGCGTGTCCGCCCTGATGCACGCGCACGACCCATCAGCGGCATGGCCGATGAACACCTTGGCCGAACTGCCAGCCGGCAGTGGCGGGGCACTGGGCGGCGCGATTGGCGCGGCGTTATTGAAAGTGCTGCACCCGCTAGGGCGCGATGTGCTGCTATTGGCACTGACGCTGAGTTGTTTTCTAGCCGCTTCCCGGCTATCCCTGATTACCACAGCCAGTCGACTAGGTCATATGCTGGCAGGCGTTGCGGCGTTTGCGCTGAAACTGTTTGCCGTACTGCGCGCGTGGCTGCATGCGCGCGTGGTGCAACTGCGCGGCAAACAGCAGCGGCGCGAGGCCAAGCCTGCCAAGCGCATCGAACCGGTCGTGAAAGCCGATGTAAAATCCATACCTGAACCCGGTCTTTCGTCCAGAGCCGTGCGTGAGAAGCAGGTGGAACTGGCGTTGACCGAACCGAGCCGTAGCGGCTTCAAACTTCCTAGCCTTAACCTGTTCACATCCGGCCGCGACACGTCGCGGGCGTCGAATACAGCGGCCTTGCAGGCCAGAGCGCGCATGCTGGAGAAAAAATTACTGGATTATGGCGTCGAGGGCCGGGTGGTGTCGGTATGCCCTGGCCCTGTGGTTACGCAGTTTGAATTTGAGCCTGCTCCGGGCACCAAACTGTCGCGCGTTTCCGCTCTGCAGGACGATCTTGCCCGCGCCCTGTCAGCCGTATCGGTGCGCATTGCCGGCAATATTCCCGGCAAGAGCGTGATTGGCATTGAGATACCCAATGAGAAGCGGGAGACGGTGCTGTTGCACCAAGTGCTGTCGAGCAAGGAATTTGGCGATGCCAGCCACAAGTTGCCGTTGGCCCTGGGCGTGGATATTGGCGGCCAACCGGTGGTGGCCGATCTGGCCAAGATGCCGCACCTGTTGGTGGCCGGCACCACTGGCTCGGGTAAGTCGGTGGCCGTCAACGGTATGATCTGTTCGATGCTGACGACGCACACGCCGCAGCAGCTGCGCCTGATCCTGGTCGATCCCAAGATGCTGGAGCTGTCATTGTATGAAGCCATTCCGCATCTGCTGGTGCCGGTGGTGACCAATCCGCACAAGGCGGCCAAGGCGCTGGCCTGGGCGGTATACGAAATGGAGCGCCGCTATCAGCTGATGAGCGAGGCGCGGGTGCGCAATATCGACAGCTATAACCGGCGCTCGAGCGGCGATGGCGAGGCCGAGAGTCTGCCTCATATCATCATCGTTATCGATGAGCTGGCCGATCTAATGATGGTGGCCGGTCGCGAGGTGGAGCAGTCCATCTGCCGGCTGGCGCAGAAGGCCAGGGCGGCTGGCCTGCACCTGATTCTGGCCACGCAGCGACCCAGCGTCGATGTCATCACCGGCCTGATCAAGGCCAATCTTCCCAGTCGTATTTCCTTCCGCGTGGCATCCAAGGTGGATTCGCGCACCATCCTCGACCAGATCGGGGCGGAGTATCTGCTCGGGCATGGCGATATGCTGTTTCTGAGCGGTGGCAGACATTTGACGCGCGTGCACGGCGCATTCATTTCCGATGCCGAGGTCATCAATATCGTTGAGCATCTGAAGGAACAGGGTTTGCCCGAATACCGCGAGGAGGTGTTCGAGCTGCCGGCGGATGCCGATGCAGGCGGCGGCAATGGCGACGATGAATATGACGAGCGCTATGACGAGGCGGTGGCGTTGGTTGTCGATAAGGGGCAAGCCTCGGTATCCATGGTGCAGCGCCATTTGCGCGTGGGCTACAATCGCGCCTGTCGCATGGTGGAGCGCATGGAGGCTGATGGCCTGGTTAGCAGCCCGGGCAGCGGCGGCATGCGCAAGGTGCTGGCTGGCGTGAAAGACAGGGTGATGACGGAATGATGCCCCGCCGCCGCCGGTGGATATGGCTCTCATGCGTCGCCCTTATGTTTCATGTGGCGGCGATCCATGCCGAAGAGCTGCCTGAACGATTAGCCGCGACGCTGGAGCGTTATGCCGGCCTGGATGGCTTTTCCTGTGAATTCAGCCAGAGCCTGAAATTTCATGACGGCATGACCCAGGCCTATGAAGGTGATCTGGCGGTGCTGCCGCCCAAGCGTTTCCGTTGGCGCTACCGCCTGCCCTATGAACAGGAATTTGTCGGCGACGGCAGGCGTCTGTGGCATTACGAATCGGATTTGATGCAGGTGCGCGTGCTCTACGACCTTGAGATGGTCGACCCTGTGGTGATGCAGTTGCTGGCCGGGCGCGTGGCGGTTAGCGATATCCAGCTCATCGAAGCCGATGACACCGCACAGCGCTACCATATCCGCGTTGGGGAGAGCGTGGATGTCTGGCTGGGTCTGGCCGAGGGTGGTCTGATTGCCTATATCGAAACCGTCGATATGCTGGGCAACCGTAACCATATGCGGTTCAATCATTGGCAGTTCAGTCCGCCGGCGGAGGAGTTGTTCGTCTTTAAACTTCCCGACGGCGTCGACGTGGTGGAGGAGTAGTGAAAGGACATAGCAGTATTTTAATCCAGCAAATATTTGCCACGCTTGTCATCAGCCTGATGATGAGTGCCGGGCACGCCGCGGCAGCGGGATTTTCCATGCCCGACCAGTCGGCCTCGGCCCTTGGCGTGGCCAACGTTTTCGTCGCCCAGGCCGATGATCCATCCGCCATGGCCTACAACCCGGCTGGCATTGCCTGGCAGCCCGGCGCCGGCCTGATGGTCGGAGGCTCCACTTATTATCGCACCGCATCGGCCGACCTGACCGCTGGCGATTCGCCCAGCAATGAGGGGGGAATTCCCACGCTGTGGCAGGTGTATGGCACCTGGATGCCCTTGGACAGCAACTGGGGCCTGGGTGTCGGCGTGAATACACCCTTCGCGCTGGAAAATGACTGGAAAAACGCATCATTTGGCGACAGGCGGGTGCGCCTGCTGGTCTACCATGCTTCCCTGGACGTGATATACGCGATATCCAGTAATCTGGCCGTGGCGGCGGGTGGCGACTGGTACTACGGCCGCCTGGACCTCGATAGCACCTCGAGCAAGTTTCACGGCGACGACTTCAACAGCTTTGGCGGTCACGGCTCTGTGATGTGGCGGCCCTGGCCTTCATGGTCGTTTGGCGCGATATTCCGTTCAGGCGCCAAGTTAAAGCCGGATGGGGATGCCACCGGCGCAGTGAGTGGCCCCGCCGAGGTATCTCTTCGTCTTCCGGAGGAGGCCAGAATCGGTGTGGCCTACGATATTCTTGATGGTCTGAAGCTGGAAATCGATGCTACATGGATGCGCTGGTCGGCATTGAAGGGTCTCGATCTGGTCGGCCAGAGTGCGACCGAAGCCAACCCCTTTGAGCTGGACGATACCTTCGGGGGCGGGCTCGGCCTGGTGTGGAGCTGGCGGGAGAATGCCCAGTTCAGGTTTGGTTATGCCTTCGAGCAGGGGGCCAGCAACCAGACCGCTTTCTCCCCCCTTGTCGCTGACGCCGATTATCATCGCGCAAGCCTGGGAGCCGGCGCCACACTTTTTGGAGCACATATGGACCTAGCCTATGCATTCAGCTTTTATCCCAATAATACGGTCGATACCGGGGGATCGTTTGACGGCAAATACAAGGATCGCCGTCATGCCCTGATGGTGTCGGTGAGCAAGCACTTCTGACCACACAGGAACTTTTCGGACAGGTGGTGGCGGCGGATGAGGCGCCACTGGCCTTCCGCTTGCGGCCCAGAAGCCTGGATGAGGTGCAGGGTCAACCACAGCTGACAGGGAAGAAAAGCTGGTTTGCGTGTATGTTGGCCGAGGGCCGGGCGACATCCTGCATATTCTGGGGCCCGCCTGGAGTCGGCAAGACGACGCTGGGTATGCAAATGGCGCAGGCCGCTAGTCTGCCTTTCGAGCATCTTTCAGCCGTGGCCGCCGGCAAGGCCGAGATTCAGGCGCTGGTTGGCCGCGCCAAGGCGAAAGGCCGTTCCTACCTGCTGTTCCTCGATGAAATTCACCGCTTCAACAAGGCGCAGCAGGATGTGCTGCTTCCCTATGTCGAGGAGGGCGTCATCGTGCTGGTCGGGGCGACGACGGAAAACCCGTCGTTTTCGCTGAACAATGCGCTGCTATCGCGCTGCCGGGTGATTACCCTCAATGCCCTGAATCATTCCGATATCAAAACCGTTCTGGTGCGCGCCCTGATACAGCTGAAGAGACAGTGCGAAGGTTTCGATGTGGCGGAAGATGCGCTTGACTGGCTGTCCCAGGCCGCCGATGGCGATGCCCGATATGCTATCAACGCTCTGGAATCTCTGTGGCGGGCGGATAGCGGCAAAAGCTGGGATATCGATGCGGTAAGCTTGCACTGGACGCGCCGCAGTGCGCGTTACGACCGCGACGGGGACTACCACTACGATCTGATCTCGGCCCTGCACAAATGCGTGCGCGATTCGGATGCAGACGCCGCCTGCTACTGGCTGGCGCGCATGCTGGAAGCGGGCGAGGAGCCCTTATATATCGCCCGTCGGCTTATACGCATGGCCACGGAGGATGTCGGCCTGGCTGATCCCCAAGCCCTGCCCATGGCCCTGGCCGCCCAGCGCATGTATGAGATTCTGGGCTCGCCGGAAGGCGAAGAGGGCCTTTTCGAGGCGGTGATCTACCTGACACTGGCGCCCAAGAGCAATGCTACTTACGTGGCGGAAAAGCAGGCAAGAAAGCTTGCAGGTCAGTCGCAGAATCTGGATGTGCCTCTGCACCTGCGCAATGCTCCGACTCGCCTGATGAAGGAATTGGGCCATGGCATGGGTTATCAGTATGCGCATGATGAGTCCGATTCTGTGGTGGCGCAAAGGCATTTTCCGGAAGGCATGGAGCCGGCGCCCTTATATCGCCCGACGGATCGGGGATTCGAGCGCAGGCTGGGAGAGCGCTTGAGCTGGCTTGAAGAAAGAAGGCACACAAAGGAGGAGGGCTAATGCGGCAGTTGCTGGCGGTGGCGGCCGGGGGGGCGGTGGGTGCATCCTTGCGCTGGATTCTGGCCGGGGCGGTGCAGCGCGCGGCCGGGGGCTCCTTCCCCTGGGGAACATTCGTCGTCAATGCCCTGGGCAGCTTCCTGCTGGGGTTTCTGTTCGTGTATCTGATCGAGCGTTCCTCGACCGGGGAGTTGATGCGTCTGGCGCTGACGGTCGGCCTGCTCGGCGCCTTTACCACCTTTTCCACTTATTCGCTGGAATCGCTGCGCCTCTTGCAGGCAGGCGCCTTCGGCCTGGCCATGGCCAATGTGGTTGGCCAGGTGATCGTCTGTCTGTTGCTCACTTGGCTGGGTCTGCAAATCGCGCGACTGATCTAGGAGCGAATCAGTGAACTCGGCAACAAGAAGAAGCCTGGGGGGAAGAGAATAGGATGATAAATAGGTATTATGTCCCCGGAAATCGGAAATTCGACCTAATAAATGGCCACGCGGTAAAAGATCGGAGTAAAAAGTGTAGCGTCCCCTGTTTCCGGAGGTGGCGATGGATCAGTCAGCTAAATTCTGGGATAGAATTGCGACTCGTTATTCGAAACAGCCCATTGCTGATGAAGTGGCTTATCAGAAAAAACTACAAGTCACGCGTGAATATTTCCGACCAGATATGGAGGTGCTGGAGTTAGGCTGCGGAACAGGGTCGACCGCCATCATATACGCACCCTATGTGAAACATATTCACGCAATTGATATCTCATCGAAAATGATTGAAATCGCCAAAGGCAAAGCTGCCGCAAAAAACATCGAAAACATCACCTTCAAACAATCGTCAATTGATGATTTATGCGTACAAGATCAAGCCCTGGATGCCGTGTTGGGTCTCAGCATCTTGCATTTACTGGATAACAAGAAGGAGGTCATCGCCAAGGTTCACAAAATGCTCAAACCGGGTGGTATTTTTGTCAGCAGTACGGCGTGCCTTGGAGATACGATGAAGTTTTTTAAGGTTATCGCGCCGATTGGAAAGTTCTTTGGCTTGATGCCGCTGGTTAGGGTTTTTAGCACGAAAGAATTGGAAGACAGTTTGACCGATGCCGGTTTTGAGATTGACTACCAATGGCAACCGGGCAAAGCAAAGGCGGTGTTTATAGTGGCGAAAAAGGCTGGGTAGATGAAGGGATCAATAGGCTCAGGCTCGATCAAGTTGGTAAGTGTCCACGCGGTAAAAACCCGAGAAGATATCCTCCTTCAAACCTGAGCGGTGAATGGCTTTGGCATATGCCGGCCCTAAACGCAGTGCTTGCTTTTGCTGTCTAGGCGGCGATCTCCTTGGCCTTCTTTGCCATCCGCTTCTTCGTCCTGCGCATGCCATACGTCAGCAGCGAGGTGCCAAAAATCAGGCCGCCCAGGGCGACGAACAGCGGAATGTTCACCGTGTATTTGCCGTCTTTATAGTTGTAGCTGTAGCAGGCGCCGAGCACGAAGTTGATGACGTTTGAAGAGGTGAGTTCCTCACCATAGGCCTTGGTGATGGAGATTTCCATGTCCGAACCATCGATGTTGGCTCCGTATAAATAGCGCGTTACGCGGCCCTTGGGCGAGATCATGATGTAGACGCTGGGATGCAGGAAGATGGCGTCGCGCGGCGACCAGAAAAATTTGTAACCCATCGAGCCGGTCAGGCGCATGATGTCTTCCGGATCGGTGAGTGTGGCCATGTGCCAGCCCTCGGGCAGGTCATTTTTAAATCCCGACTCGTGCATAAACTTATCCAGTTTTTCCGGGGTGTCATGTTTGTCAAAAGACACCGTCAGCACATTGAAATCCTCGCCAAGCTTCCAGCGGTCAACATCACTGAGGGTATCCATGAGATTACGGTTAAGCGTCGGGCAGGCGCCGTCGCAGCTGTAATAGGCAAGCGCCAGCACGAGTGGTTTTCCCATCATATCGCCGAGGGTGAAAGCCGTGCCGTTTTCGTCCCGCAGAGCGTAGTTCTCGTCAAGCTTGATGCCGAGGTAGGTCTTTTCGTCGATTTTCACCACCTTCGGGTCCACCTGCGAATCCTTGCTTACATTGCCATAGGCTGCATAGGATTGCTGGGCCGCACCAAGCATCATCGCCAATAAGGCGGCTACGGTGAGTCGCATGGAAATACCGCGACCGGCGCGGATCGTTGGCTGTTTTGGGGCGATGCTCATAGGTTCGAATCTCCGTCGACGTTGCACAAGCCTGTTCATCCTATCCTTCATTCGTGGCAATTTCATCCCTGGCTCTCAAGATAGAGGCCGATCAGTTCCATCAGCATCTCCACATTCTCCGGCAGCCACAGAACCATCACGGCCACCACGGTGAGCATGATGACAGCCAGACCGAGGATGCCGGCCAGGATGATCAGCGTTGCCGTCCAGCCGCCGAGCTTGCAGTGGCTGACAAGGCCGCGCCAGTTAAGCCACAGATTCCAGACGGCCATCACCGGCCCAAGATAAGGGCCCCAGGCAAAGACCAGCGGCGGCGCGCCATACGCCAGCACCTGGAAGGCATCGATGGTCGAAACGTTTGCATGCCCCAACCGGCGTGAGGCCCAGCCCAGCCAGACAGCCCACAGCCAGGAAGTGCCGATACCTACAGCGAGCCCAACCGGCACGATCACGATTGCGGTGATGAGTCCGGTCATCATGCTGGCCATGAGCAGTGGCAACGACATATAGGCCGCCATCAGGCGCATGCTGTCGCGGTAGCCCGATACCCTGGGCAGTCCCTCAAACATGTGTTTGGGGCTGGAGATAGCAGCGAACAGAATCGAGACAACCGCTTCGCTCAGGTTGTCCCTTGCTGCGTAAGTGGTCATGGAAGTCGGCTGAATCAGCGCCGCATTAGGGGAAGGGCGAATTCGTGCAGGCCGGTAGGATGTGAAATCCGCACCAGATCCCCTTCCGCCCATGGCCAGGCCCATCGTACATAATCAAACAGTTCCCGCATCACTGACAGTTCGCAGTGGTAGGGAGGCCCGCCGGCCTCTCCGGTCTGCATGAACAGTGCGGCCAGTATGCCGCCGGGTTTAAGCCAGCGATGCAGCCTGGCCTCATATGCCGGCCATGAATCGGGGGACATTGCACACAGGCAGGTCTGCTCATAAACGGCATCAAATGGCTCTGCCGGTTCAAAGTCCAGTACATCCCCAAGCACGATTTCGGCAGTCAGGCCCTTATCGGCCAGCGCCTGCGTTACATGCTCCACAGCCGAGGGGGCGATATCGATAGCGGTGACATCGAAGCCCAGCGCTGCCAGGCGAGGAACCTCGTGGCCACGGCCGCAGCCGGGAATGAGGATGCGGCACGGCTCAAGCACGCCGCTCTCCAGCCACTGCTCCAGCGCCGGGGAAACCGCGCCGCGGTCCCAGCCCATCTCGCCGCTTTTGTAGCGCGCTTCCCACTTCTCGGCTGTCGGGGTCATTCTCTGACCGCTTCCTCTAACGCGTGCTCCAACAGTTCTCTTACATGTTCGGCGATGGGCTGCATGTCGGCCCTGCCTACCACGGACAGCATCTTTTCCGGCTCGATTACCGAAATCATGGTCTTGCCGTCATCCGCTTCGTACACGATAACATTGCAAGGCAGGAGCAGGCCCAGTTCAGCCTCCATATCCAGAGCCTGAGAGGCGATTTTGGGATTGCAGGCGCCGAGAATCAGATAGGGCCGGCGATCGAGATCGAGTTTCTTCTTCAAGGTGTCGGCTACATCGATGCGGGTGAGCACGCCAAAGCCGACGCCTTTCAGCGCCGTCGTAATGGCCTCCTCGGCCTCAGCCACGCTGCCTTGGAAAGTAGCTTGAATGCCGTAATCGCTCATCTTACTTCTCCACCGGGTAACCGGCCGAACGCCAGCCGGCCATACTGTCCGGAACGTTCTCGATATTGGTGAAACCGGCCGATGCCAGCATTTCCGCTGCCTTGGTGGAGCGCACTCCCGCTTCGCAGTAAACATAGACTTGCCTGTCCTTTGGCACCTCACTCATGCGGTTTTCCAGTTCCTGCACTGGAATCAGCCTGGCGCCCGGCACGTGGCCATCGGCGTATTCCTCAGACGTGCGCACATCGAGAAACACGAATGGAATGGGCGAGGCTTCGCCCTGCTGCCAGTGGTCGTAGGCATGGGCAAGTGAGGCGTTTTCATAACCGGCGGCGGTTTTCTCACTCAAACCACAGGCAGCGGCACTCGTGGCGAATAGAAGCGCCGTGACGGCCAGTAGTACTCGAAATGTCTTTATCATGTTTTTCTCCTTTATTTGTTGATGGTCAGCGCCATATGTGGCGGATGTTCCAGCGTGGCGTGCAGCATGCATGACGCTGCCACGCGCTCGACCGCCGCGAGGCGATTGTCAGGCAGATTCGGCAGCTGCACGCTCACGGCCATGTCGCCGATCCGGTAAGGCCTTTCCACAGTGTTCCAACTGCAGTCGACAGACAGCCCATCGCTTGGGATGCCTGCTTTGACACAATAGTTTGCCACATAGTGGCCGATACAGCCGGCAAGGGCAGAGGCAAACAGTTCCGGCGGGGTCATGCCTGAGTCCGCGCCATGGTTGCTTGCCGGCTGGTCGATGCGCATGGCGTGGCCACGGCATTGAGCGGTGAATGCCGTGCCGCTCTCATGCCTGACCGAGACTGCTCCCATCAGTCCTGATCCAGGCGGGTGATGCCCAGGGACTTCAGGAAGGCCTTTTCGTAGAAAGGTTCGGATACGCCGGTCTTCATCTTGCGCATAAAGTACTTTTCGAACATAACCTTGGCCGTGTGCACCCACTTGCCCTTCTTCATCCACTGCACGTTGCGCGGTGGAATCTGCGGCAGGGCGACGAAGGCCGCACCCGTATCGCCCATGTCGGCGAGGCAGATGGCGTTCCAGGTGCCGCATTTCTCCGGCACCTCGCCCCTGATATCGTGGCAGATATTTTGCACGCAGGCAGTGACCATCGTTTCGATCAGATAGCCGGTCTTGGGTGTACCGCAGGGAACCGGGGTGGCCTCCACCGGTGGGATGGCGACGCAGACACCGGCCGAATAGATGTTCTTGTATTCCGTATTCTGCTGGAATTCGTTGATCTTGACGAAGCCCATGGGGTTGCACATCTCTTCGACATTGGCAACCGGCGGAATGCCGCGGAAGGCGGGCAACATCATCGCATACTTGAAATCAAGCTCGTGCGCTTCTTCGGTTTCACCCTTCTTGTCGACGGTTTCGATAAACATCTTGCCGTCCTCGGCCTTGTTGGTCTTGGCATTAGTAAACCACTTGATATGGCGCTGGCGCATCTCGCTTTCAAGCATGCCCTTGGAATCGCCGACGCCACCAAGGCCGAGGTGGCCGATATACGGCTCGCTGGTGACGAAGGTGATCGGAACCTTGTCACGAATTTTGCGCTTGCGCAGTTCGGTGTCGAGGATGAATGCGAACTCATAAGCCGGGCCAAAGCAGGATGCGCCCTGCACGGCCCCGACCACGATCGGCCCCGGATTTTTGCAGAACTCCTCGAATGCCTTGTGCGCCTCGACGGCGTGGTCAACATGACAGATGGATTGAGTGTGCCCATCAGGGCCCATGCCATCGACGAGTTCGAAGGCAAGGCGCGGGCCGGTGGCGATCAGCAGGTAATCGTAGGCCAGGTCGTGGCCATTATGCAGCGTCAGCTTGCTTTGCTTGGGATGAATTTCCTTTACGCCGCTGGCGACGAAATTGATGCCTTTCTTGTTCAGATATGGGCCAACCTGGAAACTGATGTCCTCCTTGGTGCGCCAACCGACGGCCACCCACGGATTGCTGGGGACGAAGTGAAAGTAGTCCACATTGGAGACGACCGTGACTTCGTGCTCTTTGCCGAGCTTGCCCACGGCTTCCTTCATTTCATAGGCTGCGGGCAGTCCCCCGATTCCTGCTCCCATAATTACGATATGTGCCATTGTTTTTCTCCTTGTGGGTTTGTTTTTTCAGGTAGTCTGGCGGCGGACCAGGCGTTCATGCCGTCGCTGAAATTGTGAATTTTTTTGTAGCCAAGTTTGGCCAGCCGCCTGGCTGCCACGGCCGAGCGTCTGCCGGTGGCGCAGATGCATACCACGGTCTTGCCGCCAATGGCCGCAGCCAGCTCATCCCTGTTGCTACTCCGGATTTGATCCAGGGGGATGTTTACGGCCCGCGGTGCGTGACCCTCGGTATACTCATCCGGTGTGCGTACGTCGATCAGTACGTGCGGATTTTCGGATAGGCGCAGATACTCGTCCGTGTTGATCGACTCAACTGCATCGCCAGCCTTGGGCCAGATGAACCAAATGACCCACAGGCCGAAGGCGCCGACCATGGCAAATACCGGATAATAGCCCAGCGTTTCGATCAGGTAGTCGACCAGCGGCAGCATATCAGGCCTGTTTCATGCCCAGCTTCTTCAGGATGTCTTCCATCAGGCACCAGCGCGTAATGCCGGATTGAAAGAGATTGACGCCGACAAACAGGGTGAACCACAGCCAGGTTGGCTTGGTGAGGTCCACTCCGTTGTAAATGGCGGCAAGGCCCACGGAAAGCAGGATAAAGCCGCCGGCAATGATGCGGATAGCGCGATTGGTGTTCATAGCGATGCTCCTTTCGAGGTGATATACGGAATTTGGAAGGCCTCATGGCAAGCGATACAATTGCCCATGGCGTCGGCCAGCTTTGCCTGGATCGCCGCTGGTGCGAGACCGTTTCGAGCCATTTCGGCGATGTCGTCAAAGGCATAATGGGTGGCAAAACCCAGTTGCTTGAAGTCCATCGGCAATTTGGCTTTCAGCGCAAAGTCCATTGTGCCGATTGCCTGGCTGCCTACGGCAAGGGCCGCCTGCTCGACCTGTTTCAGATCATCGTTGGCAAGGCCGTCAACGATTAGCTGCGTGGCCTCCAGAAGGCCACGCATTTCGGCCAGCACCATGCGCCGTTCGCCCTCATTCAGAACCACAGCCGTGCGGCCGTCCTCGCCGGAAGCGGTGCTTCCGAGAACAATGAATTTCACGCCGATTCCGGCGATTACGGCCAGCAAAACGCCGATGGCGATCCAGTGTGGTGTCGTATTCTTCATCTTAAAAGCTCCATTTGATATTGGCGTAGACATTGTCGTCGTGCTTCATCGTGCCCAGCATCCAGGAATCGGGACCGCCCCAAAATGCGTGCGCGCCGAGGTTGACGGAGAATTCATCGGTGACGGCGTAGTGCACATCGGGGATGAGCATGCGCCCGCCGCTGGCTACAGCCATGGCGAACAGCGAAGTAGTCAAAGTCTGGTTAAGCCACAGTGCCCGGACGTTGACCGTGCCGATCTTGCGGTGCTCCGGGAGCGGTTGCGGCCCGCCGCCGGCTGCGAAGGCGGGCTGAGCAGCGGCAAGGTAGGCGGCGTGGTTGTCCATGATTTCGCCGTATGCCTGAACGGCAACGGTGACGTCAGTGACAATCTCACGCTCATAGCTGACAAGATAGCGAAACTGTGAATTGGCGATGAAAGGATCAATGCCGGCACTGTCGTCCACCGAGCGATAATAGCCGCCCTCAACGGAGAATACGCCGCCCAAAATCGCGTCCTGCAACGTTAAGCCATAGTTTTCCAGCCTCGGAAAGATCACCTGCGAACTTGCCGGATCAAAGCCCTTGTCCGGCTGATGCCAGTGGCCGCGGAAGGCATAGATCGCCACGTCGAGACTGCCGAAGCTGGTGTGCAGACGGGCGGCGGCCTCACCGTTGGATAGTCTGTTGGCGGGCTCGCGAACCGCGAAGCCAGGGTCGAAGACGACAAAGCGGCTGGAGGTAGGCGTAACATCCGTCTGAGTGACGGGGATACCGACCAGTTCCAGATCCCAGCGATTGCCGAAGACCGAGAGTTTCACCGCGTCCGAACCGATCTTAAGGTATTCCAGAGGCTGGCCGGCGAAAAAGGCCGTCCAGTCCTTGGGGAAGACATCATTGATGAACAGGCGGTCGGCCACGCCCCAGGTCATCATCTGGCGGCCGGCGCGGATTTCGATCATGTCGCCGAGATACTCACCATAGAGTTCACGCACCTCGATGTCGGCCGCTCGCTCGATGCTGTCATTGATAAATTCGATTTTCGCCACGGCGGCGGTAATGCCACTATCGCTGTTGATATCAACATCACCGCGCAATCTCGCCTCGCCCAGCAGCCAGTTGTATTTCTCACCAGTGACCAGCGGCGTGTCGCTCAGTCGCAGGCTTCCCGTGCCCAGCACAAAGCCATGGATATCCACCTCGGCGGCTTGAGTGCTTGGGGCGAAGGTAAAGGCGGCGGCAAGGGCAATGAGGAGGGAGGGGAGGGTTGCCCTTGCCACCATTCGTGAAGCTAGGTTTCTCATAATGCCTAGCGAATCCATTTCTTCGGTGCGGATTTGAGTGATCGTTCGGTAAACACCTTATCCGGAATGCCGACGTTCAGTTTTACGTCCGAGAAGCGCACCGTGGTTTTGTGCTCCAGCTCGAGGTTTTCCATGGTGCCGGCAATGCCGACCCAGAAGTCATCCACCTGCTTGATTTCATCGGTGGTGAATCGACGCACCTCCGCGCCATCTTCATCGAAGTAGGATTCTTTCATCACCAGATGAGTCGCCTGATCCACCCAGGTCTTGCGCCAGGCATAATCACGCACTTCATCTTTGGGCGTATTTTTGATCATCCAGGCCTTGCGCCCGTTTAGTTCTTCCTCGCCCAGCATTTCCTGCGCATCCTCGGAAGGATGGCGGCCGGAAATGTCTTCGTAGGTATAGTCCGAGCCGACGAAGGCCGCTCTGGCATCGGATGCGGCGATGCGCTTGACCATCTTGATGGCCGGTATAAACAGCCAGCGGTCATCCGGTGCTGAGGGGTGCTTGTTAACCAGGAAGGTCATGTCGCGCACGTCGTTGGGCTTCTTGAAGTGGACGAAGAACCATTGATCGCCGCCGTCCTCTACGTCTTTGCGCAGGATGGTGAACTCGCGTACCCGTTTGGCGCCGTCGGGGTTGATGATCTCCATGCGTACCTTGGCACTGCCGTCATCTGCGGCGTAATAATTAGCCAAGTGCGCCTTTTCCATGATGGCGGCAGCATCTTCAGCCTGGGCAATGGCGGCATAACCAAGCACAGATGCTGCGAGTGTGATCAGAATATATTTTTTCATGTGACTCTCCTTTACCTTGTACTCAAGCCAGAAATTCCTTGCGCTCACCCACATTGAACATGCGGATCAGGGCTGGCAACAGCAATACCGTTGTCGCCCATGAAAGCGCCATGATAGATGCGAGTAGAACGCCTACGGTGATATAGGGGACAAGCGGAGCAAACAGCAACGGCGTGAAACCAATCGATACAATCAGCGCATTTTTGGCCAGCGCGCGTGCTGATTCTCCGAACATCTCATCCATGGCATCGGCTGCGTTTGCAAGCCGCTTGCGGGTTTCCCGATAGCGCTCAATAAAGTGGATGGCAAAGTCCACCGACAGGCCCAGCGCCAGCGCCGAAAGCACGGCCACCGGCATATCGTAGTTCTTGCCAATGATGCCGATAAAGCCGTACGAGAATACGATGGTCACGGTCAGCGGCAGCATGGCCAGAATCGACCATGTCAGTGAACGGAACAGAATCAGCATCAGAATGAAGACCATCACGAAGGCGCCCATCAGCGAATCCATCATGCCGCCGACCATCTTGTCCTGCCAGACGGTATTGATATAGGTCAGTCCGGCCCAGTTGTGCGACAGGCCTGCCGGCATCGGATGGGCAGCGATGTAGGATTCGGCTGCCTGCACGACCTGCTGCATGCTCTGATTGTCGCCGGAGGACAACTGCATCCACAGGTCGGCACTCTTCTGGTCGTAATCAAGGAAATGGTCCAGATCGCGCGGGTTGCCGCTCATGCCGAACAGGAAGAGGTACTGAGCGATTTCTTCACGCGTTTCAGGCACAACCGAGAATGCCTTGTCTTCATCATGCATGGCCCAGTTCACACGCTTGACCAGATCAATATACGACGTGGTCTTGCCCACGGTGGGCTGAGCATCAAGGTGCTGCTGCAGGCCATCGATCCATTTGGCTACGACAGGCTCCTTCATGGATTCGGGAGCGCCGTTAAAGCGCAGAAAGGCCATGTAGGTGCCGGCAAAGTGTTTGTTCATGACGTGATCGGCCACGCGTATCTTTTCACCATACTTGAACCAGTTGACGGGATTGTCGTTGATCTGGATCAGGCTGATGCCATAGGCGGATACAGCAAACAGGGCTGACATTACCACCGCAACCATAGTCCTGTTGGCCTGGGCAAAGCGGCCGATCTTCGGCAACAGTTTACCCAGGGCGCTTTCATCGGCAGCAGTGGCACCGGCGATTCCGCGTGCAAGCCCGCCTTCGGACTGCGACATCAGAAAGGCAGGGATGAATACGATCGTCGTGAGCCAGCCGACAAATACACCGAAGGCCACGAACAGGCCAAAGGCCTGTACTGGTGGAATCGGAGTCAGAGCCAGCGAGCCGAAGCCGATCATGGTCGTCAAAGAGGTGTAAATCATCGGCTTGAACAGGTGGCCCATCACCTCGGATAGAACTTCCCTGGCGTTCTGGTTCGATTGATAGCGGTCATAGAACTCGGACAGGATGTGTACCGAGTTCACCACGGCAATCGGCATCAAGAAGATCGGGATCATCGAGGACATGATGTGCACCGTGAAGCCCGTGCCGATCAGGGCGCCCATAGTCACAATGACCGAAACCATGGCCACGACCATCGGAGCGGCTACGAACAGCCACTGGCGGAAGAACCACCACAGCATCAGCATTAGCACCAGGCCGGCGAGTGGAGCGGAAATCGCCATTTGCAGGAACATGTCGTGACCGAAGGTATCCTCGGCTATCGGCAGGCCGGCAATGTGGTAGGTCTCCGTGCCTGTGCCGTCCGTAATATCGGCTATAATCGCTTCGATTTCCTGGGAAACGCGGTAGGAGATCATTTTGTCTTCGATCGGCACATAGATCGCCAGGCCCTGGCCGTCACCGCTGGCCAGTTTCTCCACCAGCAGGGGATTACCCAGCACCTGGTTTTTCAGTGCATCCGCCTGCTTCTGGGATTTGGGCGCTTTCGGCATGATAGTGTGAATGTCGAGCATGCCACCACCGGCCTCGATGGTGTCCGAGGTGGACGGGCTCATGACATCGACCTTGATTACGCCGTCAATCTTGAGGATGGCCTTGGCAAGTTTCTCGGTCCTGGCGAGCGCCTCCGGCCGCCAGACCCCGTTTGAATCCGTCTCATCGACGATGCCGACGACCAGCATGTCGGAGAGCTTGAAGTCTTTCTTCAGGTCATGGTGAGCTACCCGCACCGGCTCATTCGCATCCAGCATGTTCTCCGGATCGGTATCGATCTGGATGGCAGGGAATTGCCAGCCGGCTACGGCCACGGCAGCTAGCAGTCCAGCGAATATCACAAAGCGCCAGCGGCCGATGGTTTCGATCAGTGATGCCATATTTCCCTCTCTATTTAATTCTTATCTTCTAATAAACTAATATAATAGATCAAATTTTTTTACGTTTCCCCGCCGCACAACTCAGGGCAGTAGATGTGTTTCAAGGCAAGCACCAGGTCGGCATAGCCCGGATGAGCGATGCGGTAATAAACCTGTTGGGCTCGTTTTTCGCTTTCCAGCAGGCCCAGCATGCGCATCTTGGCCAAATGCTGCGACAGATTGGATTGCGCTGCACCGGTGGCGGCCATCAGCTCGCCGACGTTCTTCGGGCCCTCAAGCAGGATGCAGAGCACAGCCAGCCGCAACTCGTGGGCGATGGCGCGCAGGCCCTGCGTGGCGGCCTGGATTTTGTCTTGTGGGATCTCTTGCATACGGCGCATTAAATACAAACATTATTATATTGTCAACAACTAATATATAAGAACGCATAGGAAGCTGACATCACAATAGAATTGGGGTTCGACTCAAGCTGCAAAGAGTATGGATAATTGGCCTAAGAACTTCCTTTGTAGTCGAAGGGGCGGGCTATATCAACGGGGGTTGAAGTTCTTGTTCGAGCTGTTGACAACGGCGTTGAGTGAGCAAGTATCCGCGTATCTAGAAGTGTATTGTTGATGGGAGGTAAATCGTGAAACATCTTTTTTGTGCATCTGTTTTATCCTTGGTACTAATTGTGTTGTTTCCCACTAATTCATTTGCCTTGGAAATGAAGCCATATGCTGGCGGAGGCTTGGGTTTTTTCAGGTATGACAAGGTCAGTGATTCCGCATTCGGCTTATATGTTTCAGGAGGTGTAGATTTTCCTGAGACGAAGTATTTTGGCGCTGAGTTGCGCTTGGGAACAGCATTAGAAGCTGAAAGGTCAGGCTTTTCAGGCGGGACAACGAATGTTTCTCACTACGATCTCGATTACTTTTTGTCGGCTCTTGGAAAAGCAAAGTATGCGGTGATACCGGAGATCCAGGTTTATGGGTTGCTCGGCATGACTGTGGCAAGCTTTAGTTATGATCAATGGAGAGGCGGGGTGTTGCAATTTAGCGACAGCGGTACGGATGTGGATGTCAGTATTGGGTTTGGAGCCGATTATCGTTTACGCAACGAGTGGTTGGTTGGCGTTGAGTGGGTACGGTATAATTCTGATGTATACAGTCTGGTAGGAACCGTAAGATACGAATATTAGAGAAACAACTGCTTGGCTAAAGCCAAGTGATCAAAATGCGTGTGATTTGCAGCAACACCTTCGCGTAGAAGCGAATGGGTGCTGGGTCCGTTTCTGACGCCGCCGGATGTAATTTCACAGGTGCTGCTGGAGCCGGAGCGGGGCGGCACCAGCGAGGTCAAGGAAACACGCAGCAGTATGATTGCCGCCAAGCTACTGTTCATCGTGCCGCAGCATGGCGACGAGGCCGAGGCCGGCTACCTGGCCAGGGTGGCGCAATACCTGTCTGGGCGATGTGAGGCATTTCTTTAATCGGACGAAAAAAACGAGGCGGGGTTGGCAACAAGCTCATTTGCGGCGATGATCTGCTGACCATGAGCCAGCAAAGAACCATTCTTTATCTGAGTCGATGATGTTGCAACTGAAGGTTCTACCTCAGCCAGACTTGTTCTTGCGTTTATTGCCGCCGGCTGCGCAGGCGAAAACGTTGCAGATATTGATTAATCGTATCTTTCCGGCGAATACCTTGGGGCAATTGCAGCCGCTGCATGGCAAGCGCTTTGTGTTCCGTACGCCGGGCCGGGAACTGAACCTTCTGATGTGCATGGATAGCCAGGGGATCCACATCTCGCGTGATGGCAATGCCCAGGCGGATGTAACCATTCGCGGTGATCTAGGGGCTTTGATGGCGCTTTGCCTCGGCCTGGAAGATACGGACACGCTGTTCTTTTCACGCCGGTTGCTGCTAACGGGGGATACATCCACTGGGCTGCTGTTCAAGAATGTTCTGGCCAATCTTGATTTTGACTTGAAAAGCGAGCTGGAGCGTTATCTGGGATCCCGCGCGGCTGACCTGCTCTGGCGCATGGCCGAACAGGCCATTGCAGCGGTAGAGCATATAGATAAGAGGCTTCTCGACGTCCAAGGCTCCCTCGTGCAACGGTTCGGACTGCTATCTGCAGAGCAGGGCCGGACCATGGAACTGGAACTGAGTAAGCTCGCCGACGCCCAGGCCGACATCATGCGCCGTCTCGACCGGCGCAGCCGAGCGACTCGCAGGGCCTAGGGCTTGTTAACACTAATTCGGAGCTTGTCGACGCGGGCATTTTTGTTGCAATCCAAGGCGCTTCGAGTGGCATGTGCTCAATGCACATCCACGAGAAGCAACGCCGCATGGTTTCATTTGGGGCTGCAACGATATGCACCAAATTAGTGTCAACAAGCCCTAACTTCTTGAAGCCGGAGTTAGTCTGCCCGGCGGGTAATCTTCCCGCCCTGAAAGCGGCCGTGGACGCCGGCGGTGATACCGTCTATATGGGCTTCCGCAATGCCTCCAATGCACGCAATTTCGAGGGCCTGAATTTCAACCGCGATGAGGCGGAAGCTGGCATCGCCTATGCGCACGACCATGGAGCACGCGTCTTCGTAGCGGTCAATACCTCGCCAGGGATATACGATGCCAGCGCTTGGACCTCGTCCATCGACATGGCCAGCGAGTTGGGTGCCGATGCCATCATCCTCTCCGACATGGCGCTGCTCGGTTACGCCAAGGAGCGCCATCCCAGGCTGCGCCGGCATCTTTCAGTTCAGGCCAGCGCCTGCAACCACGAATCCCTGAATTTTTATGCGCGTGAATTCGGCATCCGGCGCGCCGTCATGCCGCGCGTGCTGACGCTAGATGCCATTCGAGATATCGGCTCCAGGACTTCGGTGGAGATAGAAATCTTCGTTTCCGGCGGTCTCTGCGTCATGGCCGAAGGTCGTTGCTGGTTATCCTCATACGTCACGGGCGATTCTCCCAATATGCGCGGCGTATGTTCGCCAGCGCATGCCGTCCGTTTCGAGGAGCAGGAAGGGACCCTGGAGGTAAAGCTGGACGGGGTGTTGGTCAACCGCTTTGCACCGGATGCGCCGGCAGCCTATCCAACCCTGTGCAAAGGCCGCTTCGAGGCCTGCGGCATGGAAGGCCACGTGATGGAGGATCCCTACAGTCTGAATGCGCTGGATATGCTGCCGCAAATCTTCGATGCCGGCATTGCTGGATTGAAAATCGAGGGGCGTCAACGCGGCAAGCATTATGTGCGTGAGGTGGTCGCCACCTGGCGAGCGGCGGTGGATGCCTGCGCCGCCGATCCGGAGAACTACACGGCCAGGCCGGAGTGGATGGCGCGGCTGGATGCCACCTCCGAGGGGGGTGATCATACCGCAGGCGCCTACGTCGACGAGTGGCGCTGATGCGCAAGGCGTTGGCATTCACCACTAAGACACCAAGACACAAGGGGGCCGAACTTTATCGCTTTACCGTGGTGCATTTGTTCCTTGGTGGCAAATTGCCCTTTCCTCCGCGCTTCGCGGTTCAGTTGCTTCATGGATGACATGAGGGATGGCGTGCGCCCCTTAAAACTGGCTGTCGGGCCGCTGCTATTCGGCTGGCCTGAGAATAAGATTCGCGAGCTGTATCTGGAACTGGCGGAGAAGCGCGAGGTGGATATCCTCTACCTGGGCGAGGTCGTGTGTTCTAAGCGCAGCATCTCGGGCGTGGAGTGGCAGGTCGAGCTGGCCCGCGAGCTGGCTGCATCAGGCAAGGAAATCGTCCTTTCCACGCTTGCCATGCCGACAGCCGCGCATGAGCTGCAGGCCATCCGTGAGGTCGCGATAGCCGCCAAGGAACATGATCTGTTTATCGAGGCCAACGATATGGCGGCGGTGGCCATCGCCTCGGAGATGGGTGTCGGTTTTGTCGCCGGGCCGCATCTGAATATCTACAGTCGCGGCAGCTTGGATGTGTTATGCCGGAATGGCGCCATGCGGGCGGTGTTGCCGCTGGAGCTGCCGGCAATGGATATCGCCGCCGTCGTTGGCGATGCGCAGGTACAGATCGAATATTTCGCCCATGGCAAATTGCCGCTGACATTCTCCGCTCGTTGCTACACGGCGCGGGCGGAAGGCTTGAGCAAACGCGATTGCCGGCATGTCTGTTTTCTCAACCCCGATGGCGTGGAGATGCGCACCCTGGATGGGGACGGGTTTTCCACCATCAACGGCATCCAGATCATGTCGCAAAAGCCCTTCACGGCGCTGGATCATGTAGCCGAGATTGCTGGCTTTGGCGTGGATGTTGTTCGTATTTCCCCACAGGCCTCCGATATGGAGAATGTAATCAAGCTTTTCCGCGCGGCCATGGATGGCGTGATGGCCGCAAGCGACGCCCTGCACGCCCTGGCGAAGGGCCGGGAGCCGGGCGATGCCTTCTGCAATGGCTATTACCATGGCCGCCAGGGTCGGTTATGGGTCGGGGAATAAGGCTATGCCCGGGCCGATTTTCAGCTTTGGCGACTACCTGAAGCAACATTTCAGATACAAAACGCACAAGGTTACGGTCAACGCCGGCCTGAATTGCCCCAACCGTGACGGATCCAAGGGAAGAGGCGGTTGCAGCTACTGCAACAATAAGAGCTTCAACCCCAACGCCCACCAGCAGTTGGCCGGCATCGCCGAGCAGATCGAGGCGGGCAAGCGCGTGGTAGCCAGGCGCACAGGGGCGGTGCAGGTGCTGGCCTATTTCCAGGCCTATTCCAATACCTATGGCGAGCTTGCCGAGCTGCAAGGCCTGTACGAGCAGGCCCTTGCCTGTCCGGGCGTGGTGGGATTGGTGATCGGCACGCGGCCGGATTGCGTGACGGAAGAGGTGCTGGACGTGCTCGCGGGCTATCAGCAGCGAGGTATTGAGGTATGGCTCGAATACGGTCTTCAATCGTCTCACGACGAAACGCTGGCACGGATCAACCGCGGCCATGGCTTTGAAGAATATACCTGGGCGGTTAAGGCCGCGCGAGCTAGAGGTCTTCCCGTGTGCACGCACCTCATCCTCGGCCTGCCCGGCGAGGACCGGGACATGATGCTGGACACGCTGGCGCGTGTGCGTGAGGTCGGCACGGATGGTGTGAAGTTCCATCCGCTGCATGTGGTGCGCAACACGCTGATGGCCCACCAATGGCGGCGGGGCGGCATCAGCCTCCTGGATCAAGACGAATATACGGGTCTGGTATGCGACATGCTTGGACGCATGCCATCGACATGGGCGGTGCATCGGCTGACGGGAACAGCCTCAAGGGACATGCTTCTCGCACCGGCATGGTGTGCGGGAAAGTGGTCGGTCATCAACGCCATCTATGCCGAAATGCATCGGCGTGGTAGCAGCCAGGGGCAATTACTGCAAGACTGTCAGGAGGTGAGAGCTAGCGAGCGGGCGGTCGCATGCGCCTGACAAGTTTGGCTACCGCTGGGCTTGCTTGTTCATTTTTAGTTGTTTCCTCCCCAATGGCTGTCGAGTTGGCAGGAGGTGCTAAGCTGGAAGATATGACGGAGCACGAAGCGGCGACAACCGGTAAGAAATCACTCACCAACCGGCTGATCCATGAGAGCAGCCCCTATCTGCAACAGCACGCCCATAATCCCGTGGACTGGTATCCCTGGGGCGAAGAGGCGTTTGCCAAGGCGGTGAGGGAGGGTAAACCAATCCTGCTTTCCATCGGCTACTCGACCTGCCACTGGTGCCACGTGATGGCGCATGAGTCCTTTGAAGACCCGGAAGTAGCGAAGTTGATCAATCGCGTGTTCGTGCCTATCAAGGTGGATCGCGAGGAGCGGCCGGATATCGATCAGGTGTACATGACCGTAGCGCAGATAATGACCGGCTCCGGCGGCTGGCCACTGAACATCATGATGATGCCGGACAAACGACCGTTTTTCGCCGCTACCTATATCCCCAAGCAGTCCCGCTACGGGCGCATGGGCTTGATGGAGCTCATTCCGCGCGTCGAGCAGGCATGGCGCGAGCAGCGCCAGCAGATCAGTGATTCGGCCGGCCAGATTACGGCGACACTCGCCCAAATCAATGATATGAGCTCGACCAAGGGGGAGATCGGCGCGGAAGCTCTGGACCAAGCCTTTGAACAACTGCTGCAGGGTTACGACGGTGAGCATGGCGGCTTTGGCAGTTCGCGCAAGTTTCCACGCCCGCACAATCTGCGCTACCTGCTACGTCACTGGCAGCGCAGCGGTGATGCGCGGGCGCTTGCCATGGTCGAGCACACCCTGGGCGCCATGCGCCGTGGCGGCATCTATGATCAGGTTGGTTTCGGTTTCCACCGCTATGCCACGGACCCAGCCTGGCGGCTGCCGCATTTTGAGAAAATGCTGTACGACGAGGCATTGATCAGCATGGCCTATATCGAGGCTTATCTTGCCACGGGTGACAGGTCTTATGCCGATACCGCGCGTGAGATATTCACCTATGTGCTGCGCGCCATGACCTCGCCAGAGGGTGTGTTTTATTCGGCCGAGGATGCCGACAGCGAGGGTGAAGAAGGCGTCTTTTACCTGTGGACCGAGGCGGAGATCGCCCGGCTGCTGGACAAGGACACGGCCAGGCTGTTCATGCAGGTCTACGGCATTGTGCCAGACGGCAATTATGAGGAGGAGGCGACCGGCGAGAAGACCGGGCGCAACATTCTCATCCAGACCGCCTCCTGGACTGATCTGGCGAAGCGCCTGGATATGCCGGAAGCCCAGTTGCGTCAGAGTGTGGCCGAAGCCAATGAGATGCTGTTGCAGGCGCGGTCTTTGCGCCAGCGCCCGCATCGCGACGATAAGGTGTTGACCGACTGGAACGGCATGATGACCGCGGCCCTGGCCATGGGTGCCACCGCACTGGACGAACCGCGATACCTGGCCGCCGCAGAAAAAGCCGCCAGCTTTATTCTCAAGCACATGCGGAGCAAGGACGGGCGTTTGCTTCACCGTTATCGCCTTGGTGATGCAGGTATCGCCGCTACGCTGGACGACTACGCCTTTTTCGTGTGGGGGCTGCTGGAGTTGTACGAAGCCGGTTTTGATGCAGCGATGTTGCAGGCTGCACTCGAGTTGAACCGCGTCATGCTGGCCGACTTCGAAGACGAGAAGGGCGGCGGGCTGTTTCTCACCGCTGACCACGCCGAGACTTTGCTGGTCCGGCCCAAGGAAGTCGGCGACGGCGCCGCGCCATCGGGCAATTCGGTAGCCCTGCTCAATTTGCTGCGTCTGGCCAGGATCACGGGCGACGCCGGGCTCGAGGAAAAGGCGCAGAGCATCATCCGGGGCTTTGCCGACAGCGTCGGCGCTTCCCCCGGCGATTACGCCCATTTCATGATGGGCCTGGCTTTTTCCCTGGCTGATGGCGTCGAGGTTGTCATTGCCGGCGATCCGCAGGCCAGCGACACACAAGCCATGCTCGCCGCGCTGCGCATGCGCTTTCTGCCGCATGCCGTTGTCGTGCTCAGGCCCGAGGATAACGAGGGAGAACATATTGTTCGGCTTGCTCCCTTCACCGAGTTCCAGCAGTCGCTGGAAGGCAGGGCCACCGCCTACGTCTGCCGCAATTTCGCCTGCAAGCAGCCAACCACGGATATCGACCAGATGCTGTCGTTATTGGCCGAGGAGTCGTAAAATAAACCGTTTACAGAATTGGGGAACGATATGAAAAATATCTTGATCGCTTTTGTTGTCGCCATGCTGGTGCTTCCGGCCGCCTGTACCTGGGTCAAGCCAACGGCGCGGGGGGAGATGGTGCGCGTGGCAGAGCTGTCTCAGGTCGTTGCATGCGAGAAGATCGGCGAAACCAAAACCTCGGTGATGGCCAAGGTCGGTTTTATTGACAGAGATAAGGCCAAGGTCGAGGAGGAGGTTGCCACGCTGGCTCGCACCAGCGCCGCCGATATGGGCGGCGACGCCATCGTGCCCCTGGGTGAAGTCATGGATGGCGAGCGCTCATTTGCAGTGTATCGGTGCGATAAGCCCTGAGCAGGCTGGAAAATGCTTCCATTGATCATCAAGTGATGCGTTTGTTAGGTGGTTTCCGATAGACGCACGAATTCATCTATGACTGCACAATCGATGAAGTGAACGATGCCACTTTGCGACGTGCCTCGTACTAAAAGTCCAACCAATTGGCTTGGTTCCTCCAGATTACGAGGATATCTGAAAACAGTTCCTCCGCTAAGCCCGTCGAGCTGCTCAAGAGTGATCGATGTCTCGAGCCGCAGCTTGTGGCAGTACTCCTCCGTAGTGGGGCCATCATAAATGCCCCGCAAAACGGTTTTAGTAAAATGAATTCTTTTCACTTCGTAATCCACAAACCTAGATTCGAAAGGAAATCCAAGCAGGAATAGCTCCTCACCCAGTGATAATTTGCTACAGTCGAAAAAATCACGTTTGATATTCCAAGCATAAAGCTCTGAGTCCGTGGAATCCCAAAACTCCTCCATATTAACTCTAAGCATGTAGATATCCCTGAAGTCCTCGTTCTCGGGGCCTTTCACAATTTGTAGAAGTTCATTGAAAGGAACGGAAATTACTGAGTCATCGGATGGCGTAATCATGAGATCGTGCGCCGAAGCTCTTTGGTTCTCCATCACATGCCGAGCTGTGATCCAATATACATGTCGATCACTAGCTACGAAAAGTGAAGAGCCCTTGCCCCAGTATGGGTATTCAGAATCTTTCGTAAGGAAAAGTACTGGCCTTGATGGTCGCTCTTGTTCTTTCATGCCGCCTAACAGTGTTCGTACGAGGAATTAATTCCTTGTGTTCTCTCCATATATACGGACATGATTCCTCCTTGTTCAAAGTTGAGGCACAAACGCGGAATGGGGTGAATCAGGCGCTGGTTTGGCGCGGTCTATTTACCGACGCCCTCCAAGCATTGAACCGAGATGTCTCTGCATTTCATGTTTTCCCCAGCCCCTGAAGAAAGACTAGAAGGGCCGGACGGCAAGGACAACCGGCGGGGCGGGATCAGATTTTCCTGAAGGCCAAATGCAGCCCTACATATCCACCGGCACGGTTTTCGGTTTGTAGAACCACATCTGATACATGCTGACCAGAATTTGAATTGAAAAAGATGCTCCCATCAAACCGCCAGCTATGACCACAACGTAGGCGAAGCCTGGATATACCTTGGTGATATACCAGGACAGGATGTCGATAAGCATAGCCAGGAATGGAATGACCACTGTGATGCGTTTCACGAGCACCGGCATCTCACACAGTATGAAGATGCGGCCAATGAAAAACAGGATGAAAGCAATACCAAACAGGTGAATATGGGACACGCGCACCAGGCTTTGAACAGATGCTCCGGTGTCGACCTTGATCATTTCCGACGCTTCTTCGAAGTTCGTAAGCGGAGGAAGGCCCATGCCAGCTGCCTCGGAATGGCACATCACACAGCGTTCATTGAAAATCGGAGCCACCTTGGCGTTGAACTCATCCACATCAGCGCCCTTTTCGATCCATTCAAAAATGACTTCCTTCTGAGCCGGTGATTCCAGGTTTGCGCCCATGGCGCCATTCAGGGCTGAGCCAAGGCGGGTTTGCTCATGCGCGCCGTAATAAGCGATGCGCACGTCTTCCACCGATAGCCCCGGCTCGCCATCGCGACCCTGGTGAGAAAAATATAAATGGCTCATGGCAAACAGATAGCCCAGACCCACGGTCACCAGAAACAGGGTGTCGAGAATCTTTTCACTGACGGATGCATCTTGAAATCGGCGGTAGAGGGGCATGTGATCTAACTCCATGGAGAGGGTGGTCGTAGTTGGCGCGCAATCTAGGTAAAGGGATAGACCAGGTCAACGAGAAACCGCAGAGGATATAGCGTCAATAATTATTATAAAAATTAACATGTTACGAAATATTTCCAGACTATTTCCAAGGCTGTTCCCCGTAAGTCCAAAGTGGACCAATTGGCGTAAACAGCTAAGGGGCACTTTCTGATGTATTTCCATAAGACAAGGGGCTTATCATGAAAGAGGAAGAATCGGTTGAACGCTCAGCCAGTTTCCACCATATCATGCATGCCATGCAGAAGGTGGTCTCAGCCGTGTCGGCAAAAGATGGCATCGTTGCCACCTTGGGCAACCATGACACGGTGTTCATGGTAAACCCGTTCGAGACCATGGGCGTCTGTGTATTGGCCCATGAGACCCAGACCCTGGAAAGATCGGGTGAAACATTGCACATCACTGGCGCCGATGATGTGCACTACTATTACACCGATATGGTGCTGGGGGTTTTTGAGGCGCCGCCGGATGGCTTCTTAGATCTTACAGCTGTTCCAGCAGTTGCAGAATCTCCTCGGTTTTTTGTTGCATCAGGGCTTCATCGCCACGGCTTTCGACGTTTAGGCGCACCAGAGGCTCGGTGTTGGAGCAGCGCAGATTGAAGCGCCAGTCGGGGAAGGAGATGCTCAGGCCGTCGGTATGGTCCACTTCCGCCTCATCGGACGCGTAGGTGGATTCGATCTTGGAAATCGCCAGTTCTGGATCATGTAGCCGGCGGTTGATTTCGCCGCTCGCCGGGAATAGCCGCATGCGCTCTTCCACCAGTTGGGATAATGGTTTGCCGGAAAGGCACATGATTTCGGCCACCAGGAGCCAGGGCACCATGCCTGTATCGCAATAGGCGAAGTCGCGGAAATAATGATGAGCACTCATCTCACCACCATAAGCGGCATCCTCCAGGCGCATACGTTCCTTAATGAAGGCGTGCCCGGTCTTGCTCTGCACCGGGATGCCGCCATGCGCTTTCACAATGTCGATGGTGTTCCAGGTTAGGCGCGGATCATGCACGATCTTCGCTCCCGGCTGCTTGAGTAGGAAGGCTTCAGCCAGCAGTCCGACGATGTAATAACCCTCGATGAAGGTGCCCTTTTCATCGAACAGGAAACAGCGGTCGAAATCACCGTCCCAGGCAATGCCCATGTCGGCGTCATGCTCGACGATAGCCTCGATGGTGGCGCCACGGTTCTCCGGCAGTAGCGGATTAGGAATGCCATTGGGAAAACTGCCATCAGGCTCGTGATGGATCTTGACGAACTCAAACGGCAATGATGACTCCAGCAGGTCGATCACCTTGCCGGCGCAGCCATTGCCGGCATTGGCGACGATCTTCAGAGGTTTCAACGCCGCGGCATCGGCATAGCCAAGCAGGTGCTCTCGGTAAGCGGTACTAACATCAAGCTCATGGCGCTGCCCGCTTGTGCCGGAGTCCTCAAAGGCATTTTCCTCGGCCAGGCGGCGAATCTCAAACAGGCCGGTGTCGCCGCTGATGGGCCTGGACCCCTCGCGCACGAATTTCATACCATTGTAATCAGCCGGATTGTGGCTGGCGGTGACCATGATGCCGCCGTCCATGTGCTCGTGAAACGTAGCGAAATAGACCTCTTCGGTGCCGCACAGGCCGATGTCAAACACGTCCGAGCCGCCATCCATCAGGCCGCGGCTCAACGCGTCGCAAAGCCCACGGCTTGAATGGCGCATGTCACAGCCGACGATGGTGCGTCCTGGCTTGATGAACTGTGCATAGGCGCGGCCGATACGATAGGCGATATCCTCGTTCAGTTCATCGGGGATCCGGCCTCGAATATCATAGGCCTTGAAGCAGCTCAGCGTTTGCATGGCAGGCTAGGCTAGCATAAACAAGACGATGCCCAGAGCGATGCGATAGACCACGAACGGCCCCATGCCAATGCGTTCGATGAATTTCAGGAAGCCATAGATGCAGGCGTAGGCGACAATCGCGGATGTGACGAATCCGATGCCCAGCTGGGTGATGCCGATGGACTTATCCGGGTTTTCGATCAGGTCGACAATGTTGAGGCCGCCCGCCAAAACAATCACCGGGATCGAGAGCAGAAAAGAGAAGCGCGAGGCCGATTCGCGGTCATAGCCCAGCAGCAGCGCCATGGTGATGGTGATGCCCGATCTAGATGTGCCGGGGATCAGGGCGACCGCCTGCCCCATGCCGACGATCAGGGCGTCCTGTAGCGACCATGAATGGTCATGCTTGCGCGGGCGGTTGCGTTTGTCCGCCACCCATAAAAGTAATCCGAAAACGATGGAGGCAACGGCAATGACATAGGCCGAACGCAGCTCCATTTCGATGAAATCCTTCAACAGCAGTCCAACCACGCCTACCGGAATCGTAGCCAGCAGGATCAGCCAGGCCAGCTTTCCTTCGCTGTTCGCTTCCCAAGAACGGTGCGCGACGGTCTGCATAAAACCAGTGGCCATCGCGTGCAGTTCGCTACGGAAGTACGCGACCACGGCGGTGAGCGTGCCCAGATGCACCACGCAATCGAACGCCAGGCCCTGATCGGGCCAACTCGATAGCATGGGGACAAGGACTAGATGGCCGGATGATGAAATCGGCAGGAATTCGGTCAATCCCTGAATGAAGGCCAGCACCACGGCTTGCAGATTGTCGATATGCTGGTCCATGCCGACACCCTATGGCCAGCTACCGGCTTGCCAAGCGTTTCGTGATGAAGTGGCGGTGCCCTATTGGGAGATGCTGATGTATTGGCATCCTGACAAAAATCAGTCCGAGGAAACAAAATCGTGGTTCTGCTTCTGCTTACAAAACGCTCACTTGTGTTTCCGGTTTGGAGGCCCGTCCGTGTGTTGCGAGAGCGCGGAATAAACGAGCGTGGGAACTTGAATGCCGAGCACAAGGCCCTTCACTGGGCCGCACGGGCACTCTGACTTGCCTTAAAGATGTCTAAGCAGCGGCAAGCTCCATGTTTTTACTTTTCTCTACTGGTTTTTTCTGGCGTTCCTGCAGGAAAAGCGCCATGTCCAGGGCGGGCGGCTCCTGCTCCAGTTCAGCGAGAACAGCGGCAATCTGGCTGCGGTGGTGGGTGGCGTGGTTGAACACGTGCATGAGCGCGCCGGCCAGCGGCATGGATTGCTCCTCGCCGCTGCCATCGGTATAGCTGAGCCGGCCTTCCAGGGTGTCTTCATCGCAATCCTTGGCGAACACGGCCAGCGTTGTGGCCTGCCATATCAGCCGGTCGAAAAGCTTTTCGCGGTCGAATTCCAGCTCCTGGTCAAGTTGACTGATCGCAAACCGTCCGCCGGTGAGGCGCGAGTACCATAGAGTGTCGGCCAGCAGCAGATGATTGAGGGCGCGATGAATGCTGCCGTACTGCATATGGCGCTTGGCGCGGTAATCATTGTCCGACAGCTGATCCAGGGCCTGGTAAAGCCGCTTGTAGGCCCAACGATGGTATCGCGCCATCAGAACGCATAGATGTCTAGGCTGCATGGCTCTCTCCTGCTTGCATGTTTTCGTCGAACAGTTCGATCCAGTGCTTTACCGGCGTTTCCGTGCCACTCTGCAAGTGCGTCAGGCAACCGATGTTGGCCGTGGCGATGAGTTCTGGAGCGTCCGCCTGTAAGGCTTCGAGTTTATTGTCACGCAGTTGGCCGGATAGCTCGGGCTGCATGATGGAGTAGGTGCCGGCGGAGCCGCAGCATAAATGCGCGTCCGCGACCGGCGTCAACGTGAAACCCGCGCTGCCAAGCAGCCCGGCAACCACGCCGTGCAACCCCAAACCATGCTGGAGCGTGCATGGCGCATGAAAGGCGATGCGCCCAGGCTCTTTGATTTCCAGTTGCTCCACATGCTCTTGCGTAATGACCTCGCTGATGTCCTTGGCCAACTCGGACACCCGCGCCGCCTTGGCGGCATAGGCCGAATCGTCCCGTAACAGCTTGCCATATTCCTTGACCTCCAGGGCGCAAGCACTGACGTTGATCACAATTGCCTCGGCCCCGGCTTCGATCTCCGGCCACCAGGCGTCGATATTGGCGCGCATGAAATCACGGGCCGCCTCGCTCTCGCCCATGTGGTGATGCACCGCGCCGCAACAGCCCGCCCGGGGCGCGCGAAGCGGGGAAATGCCGAGCCGGTGCAGCACGCGGGCGGTGGCGGCATTGATGTTTGGCGACAGTGCAGGCTGAACGCAGCCCTCGAGGATCAACATACGGCGCGCATGACGTGGCTCTGGCCATGGGCTGGGCTGCGCGCTGGCAGGAAGCTTGTTACGCAGGCGCTTGGGCAGCAATAGCGCGGCGATGCGCGCCAGCCGCGCGGCGCGCGCGAAGCGTTTGCGATAGGGCACGATCGATAGCACCGCCCTTCGCAGTAGCCGCTGTTTTGGCCCTCGCTCAACCTTTTCATCCACCATGCTGCGGCCGATGGCCAGCAGGCGGGCGTATTGCACGCCCGAAGGGCAGGTGGTTTCACAAGCCCGGCAGGTGAGGCAACGATCGAGATGGGTTTGTGTCTTTTCCGTGACCGCCCCACCCTCGAGCATGTCCTTGATCAGATAAATGCGGCCCCGGGGGCCGTCGAGCTCGTCGCCAAGCAACTGATAGGTGGGGCAGGTGGCCGTGCAGAATCCGCAATGCATGCAAGAGCGCAGAATTTGATCAGCCTCGCGTCCGGCCTCCGTCTTCAATATCTCGGGTAAAATCTTTGTCTGCATGTCTTAAGTCACCACAGAGGCACAGAGGTGCAGAGGTGCAGAGAATAGCTCGTGATTAGTTTTGGAATGCGAATCGAAATCGTGGTTGCTCTGTGTCTCCGTGCCTCAGTGGTTTGTTCCATAGCTTATAAACCCTTGTACATCCGGCCGGGATTGAGAATGCCGGCGGGATCAAACGATTCTTTCAGGCGCTTGTGCAGGGTGAGAAAGGGGGCGGGAAGCGATGCGAAGACATCGCTTTCCCTGTCTCCGCCGCGAAACAGGGCGGCGTGACCGCCGGCGCTGCTTGCGGCCTGGAAGATGGCTTCGGCGGGCAACTCCGATATCAGCCAGCGCTGAGCGCCGCCCCAACTGATCACCCAGTCGCTTTCGCTGGCACCGTCCACAAGCGGGTGCGGCGCGTTTGGCGGTACGGACAGCCGCCATAAAGGACGTTCATCGTCAAAGAATGACAGCTTCTGCTCGCGCAGGTCTTTCCAGAAGCGCCGGCCATCGTCAAATATTTCGCCATTGATTTCATGCACGGTTTTGCTCACGGCCGATGGCGTGGCACAAATACGAAAATAGATGCGCCGCCCATGCGCCGCCATCGCCGTGATGGGTAAAGGCGTTGAAGCCCAGCGGTTCATGATGCCGATGGCCCCGTCAAAATCGGCATCCAGGACGACGGTGTGTTCCGCGATCCGGTGCGGCAATACCTTCAGCGATATTTCAAGTAACACGCCAAGCGTTCCCAGGCTGCCGGCCATGAGCCTGGCTACGTCGAAACCTGCCACGTTCTTCATCACCTCACCGCCAAATCGGAGCGTCTCGCCACGGCCATTGATGATCTTGCAGCCGAGCACGGAATCGCGCGCCGATCCGGCATAGGGCCGCCTGGGGCCGGACAGGCCGCAGGCGATGACGCCCCCCAGGGTGGCGCGATCGCCAAAACAGGGCGGATCGAAACCGAGCCGCTGCCCATGCTCATCCAGGGCCTCGGTGATCGTGGAAAGGCGGGTGCCGGCGCGGGCGCTGAGCACCAGTTCCGTCGGCTGGTAGTTGAGGATGCCGTCGTGCTCGCCGACATTGAGGCGCTCGCCTTTTGGAACTCGTCCATACCAGCGTTTGCTGCCTCCACCGCATATCTCAAGCGCTGTGCCATCGGCATGAGCTGCGCATACGGCTTTTTGCAGCTGGGCTTCGCGGTCGGCCACTAGAAGCGTTCCAGTTCCGGGTGCGGCAGTTGACCCGCATGCACGTGCATGCGGCCGAGCTCGGCGCAGCGGTGAAGCGTGGGCACGGCCTTGCCGGGATTGAGCAGTCCTGTTGGATCGAAGGCGGCCTTGAGCGCGAAGAATTGTTCCAGTTCAGCCGCGCCGAACTGCACGCACATCTGATCGAGCTTCTCCACGCCAACGCCGTGTTCGCCGGTGATCGCACCGCCCACCTCGACGCACAACTCAAGAATGCGCCCGCCAAACTCCTCGGTTTTTTCCAGCTCGCCGGGCCTGTTGGCGTCATACAGGATCAGTGGATGCATATTACCGTCGCCGGCATGGAAGACATTGGCCACGGGCAGGCCGTATTCCTCCGACCAGGTGGCGATGCGCGCCAGCACCTCGGCCAGACGGCGGCGCGGGATGGTGCCGTCCATGCAATAATAATCCGGGGCAAGCCTGCCGACGGCGGGGAAGGCCGCCTTGCGCCCGGCCCAGAAACGCAGGCGTTCGGCCTCGTCGCCAGAAACACGGCTCTCAAGAGCGCCGGCGGCCGTCATCAGGCTCTGGATGGTTTCGATGTGGTCGCTAACGCTGGCTTCCGTGCCATCGAGTTCACACAGCAGAATGGCCTCGGCGTCCAGCGGATAACCAGCGTGTGCATAGGCCTCGGCCGCCTTGATGGCCAGATGATCCATCATCTCCAGTCCCGCCGGGATGATACCGGCGGCAATGATGCTGGCGACTGCCTTGCCGGCCTTTTCAACATCGTCGAAGGCGGCCAGCACCACCCTGGCCGTTTCCGGCTTGGGCAGCAGCTTGACCGTCACCTCGGTGATGACGCCGAGCAGGCCCTCGGAGCCGTGCATCAGGGCTAGCAGGTCGAAGCCGGGCGTATCCAGCGCCTGGCCGCCGAGCTCAATGAACTCGCCGTCCACGCTCAGAAACTTTAGCCCCAGCACATTGTGAACGGTCAGGCCGTATTTCAGGCAGTGCACGCCGCCGGAATTTTCCGCCACGTTGCCGCCGATGGTGCAGGCAATCTGAGAGGATGGATCGGGTGCGTAATACAATCCGAGATGAGAGACGGCCTCGGAGATGGCCAGATTGCGCACGCCCGGCTCGACGGTGGCGGTGCGGTTGTGCGCATCGATATCGAGGATGCGATTAAACCTGGCCAGCGACAGGATAACGGCGTCTTCGCGCGGCAGCGCCCCGCCGGAAAGCCCGGTGCCAGCACCCCTGGCAATGACCGCTACCTTACGCGCATGGCACAGCTTGAGGATGGCCTGCGCCTGCGCCACCGTCTCGGGCAGCAGCACCAGGCCAGGCAGCCGCCTGTAGGCCGAGAGACCGTCGCATTCGTAGGGCGCGAGTTCCTCTGTCTCGGACAAAATCGCAGATGCCGGCAGAATCTCGCATAGCGCCGCAATAAGTTCAGGCTTGTTCCAGGCCGTGCTCATCTCTCATAGGATGCGCGTATTCGCATCCCTCGTCCACAGCTGTTACCCCGCGTATCGACGCGGGCTATTGCAAAACCAGGTGTAATGCGCCGCTGCTGGTGAGAGGATGCCGCCATGATCCCGTTGCGTGACGACAATCCCACCTCCATCACGCCGGTGATCACGGTGGCGCTGATTGCCGCATGCGTGCTGGTATTTTTGTGGGAGGTATCCGCCGGTCCCGAGGGCCAGCAACGCATCGCCTTAAGTCTGGGCCTGATCCCGGCGGTGTTGTTCGGCGAGGCGCGCCTGGCGCCCGAGCTTGCCGTCGTGGGGCCAACGGCCACGGTGTTCACGTCGATGTTCCTGCATGGCGGCTGGATGCACCTGATCGGCAACATGCTGTATCTGTGGATTTTCGGCAACAATATCGAGGATGCCATGGGGCATACCCGTTTTGTGGCCTTTTACGCGGTTTGCGGTATCGCCGCGGCCATGGGGCAAGCCTTAACGCATCCGGACTCAACCATTCCCATGGTGGGGGCGAGCGGTGCCATTTCCGGCGTGCTCGGGGCCTACGCGCTGCTGTATCCGCACGCCAGAGTGCTGGTGCTCATTCCCTTGGGTTTTTTCACGCGCATGATGTATTTGCCAGCCATGGGCGTGTTGGGCTTCTGGTTTGTGTTACAACTGATCAACTCGGCCATGGCCGATCCCTCCCGCGGCGGTACGGCCTGGATGGCGCATATCGGCGGCTTTGTCGCTGGTATGGCGCTAATTCCGATGTTTAAGTACCGCCACGTGCCATTGTTTCATTCAAGAGGCAGGCGGCATCGCTGAACTGAGCAGGGCTGGTAAACCTACCTGGAAGGCCCACCCCATTCCTTGCGTAGCCGTAAGCCAAGCGTCGGTGCGGTGTTTTGCACCTGCCTTGCGAAGATCGTGATGTTCTTGCGCAGCAGATACTCGATGGTGACGGCCGTCGTTGTTTCGGCGGCGATGGTTTCCTCCAGGCTCACCGTGGTTCGCTCGCCCAGCTTCTTGCCTGCGGCAACCGTGCCACTCTCAAGGCCGGCGCTTACCTCCAAGCTGTCGAGCCCAAGCGCGCGTTGCAGCTTGTCCTTGATATGCTGCGATGCCGTGCTCGGTCCCATTAGGAATCCGGCCAGGGACATGGCGTCGGCGGTGCCGTCCTTGCCGAGGGTCGCAAGCGGCCTGCCGGTGGCCAGATAGGCCATGATCTCGGCATCCGACATGGCCGGATCGGAAATCAGGCGTGACTCCAGCAGGTCGGCAGGGCCTTCCACACGTACGCCGACAACGATATCGTCGATTTTACGCACGGCCTCGATATCGATCAGCGGACGCTCGATTTCTCCGGTGAAGATGACGCGGCTTGACGGACTCACGTCCAGATGAATATTACGGAAATCAATGCCGCCGCCGGGTATGCGCAACTCGCCGGTAATCCAGGGTTGCGATACGCTGCCGCCAAGATGCAATTGGCCGGCAAGCGTCAGCCGCATGCCGCGGCCGTAAACCTCGGCCTGTTCACCGAGGATGAGCGCGATATCCAGCCGTGTTCTCGCCATCGGAGTCTCGGCCTGCTCCTCGCCGCTGTCCTTCCAGACGAGGTCGTCCGTCGCCGTGGGCAGCATTTCCGGAATCTCGATGCGCAGCGGCGAGGCGGTCAGCTCGCCCTTCAGCCACGCGATGCCATCCTGTTGCGACATGCTGATATTTCCATCCACCGTGACGTTCTGCTCGGGCAGCTGTATCAGAGGGAATTTATTCAGTGACAGTGTCGGCATATGCGTGACAGGCCACGCCATGGGTCCGGCCATCGTCAGCCTTCCCTCCCCGGCACTGGCCTCGATGGCCAGATCGCCCTGATTTCCGCGCCAGTCGGCCTTTAGCTCGCCGCGCATGTCCAGGCCGAATTCGGGGACGCCGGCGGCATCGAGGGTGACTCGTGCCGAACCGCTGCTATGCATGCGGCCAAGGGGATCCACGACATCGATGTCGACGGCGACACTGCCGTCGAGAGGATCGAGCCTTGGCAACAGTGATTTAATCGCTTCCAGCTGGTCGATGCGCAAGGCCAGTCGTGCCTGGCTTTCGCCATCCACGGCTGCCATGAACGTCCACGGCTTCAGGCTCCATTGCCAGGGTATGGTCCCATTGCTTTGAAATGTCCCCGCACCATCGGCTGTACCACGTGTGTTCCATGTGAACCGTTCATCGAGGTAGTCCGCTTTCCATTGCATGGCGGAAATATCCAGCGGCGGCACGTCGCCGGCCTCGCTTGGCAAAAGGACATGCAGGTCGTCGGTCTTGGCCTCGATCGCCAGTGCCGGCGCTTGCCAAGAGCCTGACAGGGCGAGGCGCAGCCACAGCCGCCCCTCGATGCCGCTCAGCCTGGGTGGAAGCCAGGGTTTGACCGCATGCGCCTGGAAATCGTCCATGGCCAGATTACCCTGCATGCCACCCTCAGTAATCGACAGGCCGAATTCACCCGGCTGGCCGGCCAGCGCCAGCTTGCCCTCCGGAAGCTCCAGCCTGTCTTCCTGCCAGCGCCAGTCGCGATCGCGCATGACGACGATCTCGCGCCCGTCATGGGCAATGACGAGCCGAGCCAGGCGGCCGGCCCAGCCATGGCCGTCTTGTGGCTGGCCCGACAAATCAACCTTCCAGGCCATATCGCCCTTGCCGTTCGTCTTTAGGTATAGTCCCTGCTCATCCAGCCGGCCGCCAAGTCGAGTTTCATCCCAGTGCCAGGTTTCGTAATCGATCACGGACGCATGCATGGACACCTCACCATGGCGCGGCCCGGGCATGATCCATCCCTTGGTCTTGAGTTGGTTCAGGCGCAAACCAAGGCCGTCAAATTGCCGCAATTGCGCCCGCCATTCCAGACGCGGGTCGTCGATGCGGCCGCTCAGTCCGAAACTGGCGGACAAGCTTCCCTGGGCACCCTCGACGCCCGCCAGGGCAAGCAGCGTGGCGATGTTCCTGCTTTCGATACGCCCGTCTAGTTTTGCATGTTCCGTGTCGCCAGAGCCATGCGCCTCGATATTCACCCCGAGCATGTCCGCCGTGCCTTTGCTGAGACGCCAGACGCCGGCCTGGCCTGTGCCATCGATGGCCAGACGCGCAACCATCCCGGCCATTTCGCCCTCGTGGATGCCGGCCTTGACCGTCCAATCCAGACTCGCCGGATCGATGCTGGCGTTGATTTCACCTGTCAACCGGCCTTCGGCCATGGCCAGCGGTACGGACCACTGCCGAAGGCTCGCCTCCACCTGAAAGCGGCCATTTTGGTCGAGACGCCAGTTTGCCTGCAGCCCTTCGTCCTCTTGCAGGCTGCCCTGCAACCCGGCGTCGTCGCGGACTGCGTCTGCCGTAACATGCAGCAGACGGCCGAGCATTGCGCCACCGTCGAAGGTGGCATCCAGGGAGAAGCGCAGGCGGCTGAAACGGATGTCCGAGGAGCCCGTCCATTCCGCTTTCACGTCGATGGGGGGGAAGCTGGCGCCAAGACCGCCTTGCGCCTGGATCGCGTCATCGGCATACGTCCATTGCCCGTCAAGGTCGAGCTTTCCCTCCGTCGTGGAGATGGTCATGACCACGTCGCCGACGTCGAGTCGTCGGCCGTGAAGTGTCGCTGCGATGGCGGGATGGGCGGCTTGCACCGGGATGATGGTGGCGGTGAGCGACCATTTGTCCGGCTCTCCCGCCAGCCGCATCTCCAGCTTCTGCTCGTCCGCGACCAGTTCGGCGACACCTGAAAATTCCGGCGTGAAGCCTAACTGCGCAAGACGGGCGTCCCGCAAGCGTGGCCCTGGCTGGCCAGCCGGGTCAATCAAATCGATGGTGCCGATATGGACTGCATCCAGGCGCAGGCGGGAGATCAGGCCAAGCGGCAGGGCCGGCGGAGGAGATAAGGCCTGATCGCCCTGAAATTGCTGGATACGTACGTGGTTGGCGGTGATGGACCGAATGTGAATCTGGCCGGCAAACAGATCCCATAATCGCCATGCGATGTCCAGGTCTTCGACACGAACATCCAGACCTTCATTGTGGAATTCAATGGATGCCGCCGCCAGGCGGTGCAGAGGATGGCCTGAAAGCGCTTCGATGGTGAGCGCGCCGTCCGTGGCATGCAACAACTGCGCCGCAAGCCAGGCGCGCCCGGTGTCGCTGCCAAGCCACAGGGCTGCCATAGCGACGAGTAGCGCCAGGACGCACGCGGTGATTCCGGCGGCTGCCAGAAAACGTCGGATCACAGCACATGTCCCAGTGAGACATAGAACTGGAAGGAGGCATCCTGGGGACGGCGGCGCAGAGGGATGGCGATATCCACGCGCACGGGTCCCGCCGGTGTGCCGATCACCAGGCCGGCCCCGGCCGATATGGAGGCGGCCTCGCTGTCCGCCGGTGCGTTCCAAACCTTGCCGATATCGGCGAACAAGGCAGGAGAAAACCGTTTGTCGGGCATGAGTATCACATCGATGCCGGCATGGCCGGTGTACAGGCCGCCGGTTGCCAGGCCATCAGAGCCTGTGGGTCCGAGCGAATCCAGCGCATAGCCGCGCACGCTGCCGGCGCCGCCAAGAAATTGTCTGAACGGCTTGGGCACATCGTCCTGCAGGGAAACGGAACGGCCATAGCCTGCGCGCGGCGCAAGCAGCATCCATTTTCCCAGCCGGTGATAGGTACGCCCGTCCAGCCGGGCCACCAGCCAGCGGCCGCCGCCGTTGGTCTGCAGTGGCAGCGATATGCCGGCGTCGAGCCGCCAGCCTTGATGCGGCAATCCGTTGCCCACTCTGCGATCCATATGCCACGACAGTGCCGGCTCGAGCACGGGCAGACTGCCGCTGTCGTCCTTGATCCAGCTTTGCCGCATGGAAATCTTTACGAAATCGAAGCGTGCGAAGTCACGCCGCCAGAACGGACCGCCGCTGATAGTATCGAAATCGCGCCCGGCGGTGCTCTCGCGCAGAAAATCCAGATCAGCACCTACGTGGTCACGCAGGCCCGGCCAACTCGGACGCGCGGCCGTGATGCCGGCGCCGCTGGTGTCGCGCGACCACAGGCCATGGATGCCGTACTCGAATTTTCCTTTCAACAAGCCGCGGTCCGTCCATGCCGCACCAAGGTTCAGGCCGGTGTCGGTGCTGTAGCCGATCTCGCCGGCCAGCACACGCCGAGCCGCCTCCGTAACTTCGACCCGTATCGGCACATGATTCTCTGCGGCCTCAGTCAGGACCGGTAGAATCACGGCGCTTTTGTAGCGTGCGTCGCGGCTGATGTTTCGTATGCCGTCGCGGATCACCGACTGGCTGGGGACATCGCCCGCCTTAAGCAGACTCAGGCGGCGCACCAGTTCATCGTCGTACTGCTGCGCACCCTCGACCCGTATTTCGGAAATTTGGAACAGGGATCCCGGCTCGATGCGCCAGTGAATGCGCACGGTTTTGTTGACATGGTCCGGTAGCACCTGTGCTTCGGCGAAGTCAGCCTGCAAGTACCCCATATCCACCCACAATCCACGCAGTGCTGATTTGATCTTCGCATACGTTTCACTTCGGAAGGGTTTATTTGCTTCAGGCAACAGCGCGAACGACTTCGGCGACGGGGAGACGTCCACCTCCGCAACATGCCACAGCGCTCCAGCCTCGACTTGGAAGAAAACCTCTCCCTGATCGTCGAAATCTGCCTTGACATCAGCGTCGAGATAGCCCTCCGAACGCAGCCAGCCGCGCAGGATATCGGCATCGGCACTGGCGGCGTGCTTGAGCCTGGCACCCGCAACGCCGTCTTTCTGCAGGGCCGGGGCATGCAGGGCGGCCGTGACCGCGCCCGGCGCTTGCAGGGGAGCATTTCTGATGATCGTTTCCTGAGCGACGGCGTGCAGCGGCCAAGCCAGTGCCAGCACGATCAACAGGCGGGGCGCCAGGCGCAAGGCTTGTGACTCAGCCGCAATCGCCCCTTGCGCACGGCGAGTGCGCGAGCCGTATGGGAAGGGCTTCATGCGGCGCTTGCCTGCCCGCCCAAGTCGACGACGGTGCGGCCGAGCGCATTGCCGGCCAACATCTGCTCAAACACATCAGGCAATCGCTCCAGCGTCACGGTATGCCGGACGATGGCGTCCAGCCGATCCGGCTTCCACTCGCCAGCCAGCTTCTCCCACAGTTCGATACGCAGCGGCATCGGGCAGTTGGCGGAGGTAATGCCGAGAAGGGATACGCCGCGCAGGATGAAGGGGAACACGGAGGTAGACAGCTCGGTACTTCCCGCCATGCCGTAACTGGCAACATTCCCGAGGGGCCGGGTGCTGCGCACAAGCCAGGACAGCATGTCGCCTCCGACTCCATCCGCGGCTCCCGCCCAGCGCATCTTCTCCAATGGGGCCGTGCCTGTCGTCAATGTATTGCGGTCGATGATGTCCAGGGCTCCAAGCGACGTCAGCCAAGCGGCATGCTCCGTCTTGCCCGTGATGGCGACTACTTCAAAGCCAAGTCCAGCGAACAGGTTGACGGCAATGCTGCCCACGCCACCCGTGGCACCGGTGACCGCAATGGGACCGGCGTCGGCGCGCTGGCCGTTCTGCTGCATGCGGTAGAGTGCCAGTGCGGCCGTGAACCCGGCCGTACCCAGCGCCATGGCCTCAAAAAGTGAAAGCCCGGCCGGCAGCGGCACGAGGATGTCCGCCGGCAGGCGGCAGATTTCGCTATAGCCGCCGTCGATGGCTTCCGACAGTCCGCAGCCCGTGCAGATCACCTCGTCGCCCGGCCGGAGGCGCCCGCTCGAGGATTCGAGCACGACGCCGGCCACATCGATGCCGCCGGTGATGGGGAAGCGGCGGGCGATTTTCCCGCGCTCTGTGGCGGCCAAGGCGTCCTTGTAGTTGACGGACGAGTATCGTGCTTCGATGACAACGTCGCCGTCGGACAGGTCATCGACGCAGATGCGCTCCACGCCGGCATGGCCCTGGTCATCGTGTATGCGAAAGGCTCGGAATCGGTCCATGCTAGGGTTACTGTAAACCAAAACATGTCGGAGGTGGAAAATGCGAATTTTGCATACAATGCTGCGCGTGGGCGATCTCGAGCGTTCGCTGGCTTTTTATACCGGTGTGCTCGGCATGCGCCTGCTCCGGCGCAAGGACTACCCAGGCGGCCGTTTCACACTGGCATTCGTTGGCTTTGCCGATGAATCCGAGGCCGCCTGTATCGAGTTGACCCACAACTGGGATACAGGCACCTACGATCTTGGCACAGGATTTGGCCATATCGCCATCGGCGTCGACGACATTTATGCGACGTGCCACGCTATCAAAGCTGGTGGTGGCAAGGTTTCGCGCGAGCCGGGACCGATGAAACACGGCGCTACTATCATAGCCTTCGTTGAAGATCCGGACGGTTACAAGATTGAGCTGATCCAGCGATCCGAATAAAAAAAGGCCCCGCCGAAGCGAGGCCTTGATTCCAGTCGGCGGTCTTTCAAAGGGCCGGCATTAGAGCGTCTGACTCCGACGTTTGAAATTTTCGTTGTGGGCCAGTGTTTCATTCACGAAACCCTGTGCCTTGGCCAACGCGAACCACCGGGCGGCCTGCGTGTCATCGCTGGGATCGATATTGAATTCGTAGATATGCCCCAGCAGGTGCTGCGCCCTCGGATCACCGCGCTCGGCGATCGGTTTGGTGATCTGCGCCGCCCTTTCAAAGTTCCCCTGATTGAAATCGGCCAGCGCCATATTGAAATAGCTCGCATGGTTGGGCTTGCCCAGGAATGAGACATACAGGAACGCACTAAGATAAATAACGAAAAATCCTCCGCCAACACCTAGTAATGCCTTCATTTTCTTTCCTCCTGCCTGGGGAATGTTCCCCGATGTGGTCAAATATTTCCGCCCTTGTGCACGCGGTGTGCCGCTACGGTTAGGTAGTAAAATAGATATCGAGGCTTAATCGAAGCTGAAGAATATAAAGCATTAGCCTCGGTTTATGAGCATGCGAGGCAGCAAGGAATAAGACAGGGTTCGTGTCTCCCTTTTGTTCTCAATGAGACGTAGTTCATCGCAGGTTGGCCTTGTAGTGCTGTTGCTCGACAATTCGATATCATGTCGTCCATGGAATAGAAGGAGCCAAACAATGCAATCATTTGAGGCTATTCATCAGCGTGCTGCTGAGCGCAAGGGTGGTGAGGCGGTGCTCAAAACGCTGCTTCCCGCCGTGCTCACGGCGGAAGAACTGGCTGCCAAGGATGAGAGCCGATTTTTGGCCGAGATGACCCGCTGTCTGTTTCAGGCCGGCTTTGTCTGGCGTGTCATCAACCAGAAGTGGGCGGGGTTTGAGATGGTGTTTCGTGGTTTTGACATCAACGCCATTCTGAGCCTGCCGCCTGAGACGTGGGATGAGATTTCCACCGATCAGCGCATCGTGCGCAATGGCCAGAAAATCAGGGCGGTTAGGGCTAATGCCCAATTCATCGAGGATGTTGCCATCGAGCAGGGCAGCTTTGCTCGGTTCATTGCCGACTGGCCGGCCACTGATCTGGTGGGGCTGTTTGATGTGCTAAAAAAGCGCGGCTCCAGGCTTGGCGGCAACACGGGCCAGAGATTTCTGCGCAACGTCGGTAAGGATACATTCGTGTTGAGCAATGATGTCGTGCGCTGCCTGCGGGAAAATCGTGTCGAGATCGCTGATCATCCGACCTCTAAACGGGATATGGGGCGGATTCAGGGAGCCTTCAACGCTTGGCACCGGGAATCGGGCCTGTCATATGCACATCTGAGCAAGATTGCCGCCTTTTCCGTTGGTGAGAACTATCCGGCTGAACTGATTCTCGGAAATACCATGAGCGACGCCCCGTAACGCGAAGAAATTGGCTCTGACTTGCCTGAGAGGCAACGGAATAATTTCCTGGCAAATATATAAATATATATAAATAGGGCCGCGCTTGCGGCGCGGCCCTATACTTATTTTGAATGGCTTAGACTAGTTGTTTGCCAGGAACATGGATCGGCTGATGTCGCCGATGCTGACCATGCCCGCCAGTTTTCCGCCTTCGGCTACCGGGATGCGGCGCAGGTTTCTCAGGCCCATGTAGGATGCCGCCTTAAGCACTGGGTCATCGGGCGAGACGGTCATGGGATTCGGGGTCATGATTTCCGACACCTCCATCGACAGCACCTTGGGGTAGCCCTCTTCCATTTCCTCGAAATCGCGGGCGTGCACATTGTCATGCACATAGTCGCCGAAGTTTGGATACATCGGCAGCATGGCGTCACGGATGGTGACGATTCCAACGAGATCTCCGTCATCTCCAACCACGGGAATCGAGCCACAATGCCGCATGATCATCTTTTCAATCACGGATCGGACCGAATCTCCTTTCTTGGCAGTGACAACTCCTGATGTCATGGCAATACGAACCAGCATGTTTACCCCCACTCCTGATTTTTGACACGCAAACTAGCACAGATACCAACGCTGTAAAATGGGAGGTGGCGGACCTCCATGCAACAGGCAGGGAAAACATGAATATTATTTTATAATTATGTCGTATAATCCTCGCGCCGCCGTTTTCAGGGGCTGTTTACCAATGCCGGAAACAGGCGTAAATCCGTTATACGTGCTTGACCTAGATCAATTTGAAGCTATCATCCGCCATTCGAAAAGTAAGGGCATTCGCCTTAGGAGGGCCAACATTATTACGTTAGCGAGCCTGTCTTGGGACGACAGATCGCGGTAACAGCGCCTTGATTTAGAAGAGGTAAAGGGTGCAGGTCTTTCCAGCGGCAGATGATTGCTTGGAAGAATGTTTTTAAAAAAATAGAGGAGGGACGTTAAATGTCTGATTCTTCAGAAGAAATCAAGCACTATACGGCTCATTGGCATACCAGCCCCAACCCCTTGCTGGTTGGCTTTGGTGCGGGACTGTTTTTGCCATGGGCTTTCATGTTGCAGTTCAACTACGAGATGCAAACCGCTGCCTTGGTGGTACTGCTAATCGGGGCTGCCATGACCATTCTGGGTGGCCTGGGTTGGGCTGCTGAGACCATCGGCGTCATCGATGATGAGAACTGGAGCCCGGCTGCCATGTTCATGTTCATCGGTACTGAAATCATGACTGTCGGAGGCGTTTTGGCCGCTTACTGGGTGGCCCGCATGGGCGCCGACACCTGGCCGCCTGCTGGTACGCCAGAGATTGAGGCTCCGTTAATCGCCACGATTATCCTGATTCTGTCGAGCTTTACCATCGGTATAGCGCGCAAGAAGGAGCTGGAGGGCGACTCCACCGGCTTCGCCAACATGGTGCTGTTGTCCGTGGCCATCTGGGTGGTGTTCATGGTGATGACGGTGATGAGCTGGAACGAGCTTAACGCCCAGGGCTTCACCATCGGCATCAACGCATACGCCACCGCGCTTTACGGTTTCACGGGCATTCACTTCGCCCACGCCGTGCTCGGCATCCTGGTGATGCTCACCTGCGTACCTTCGGCCTTTAAGGGCCGCGTGAGCTTCTCCTACACCCGCGCCATGACCATGTATGTTCACTTCGTGAACGTTCTCGGCGTGTGGGTGCTCTTGCAGATTTTCTACTGGTAAAGGGGAGGAATCGAATGAAACTCAAAACACTATTCAACAAAGCAACCGCCGCACTGCTGGCCGTGCCATTTCTGCCGGCGCTGGCGCATGCCTTCCAGATGCCGGAAGCGCGCCGCGCGGACTACAATGGCATGACGCCGCACGCCCACTGGGATACGGTCTGGCATGAGACGATGCTTGATATCACTATCATCGGCGTCGTTTTCTCCCTGATCACCATCTGGTTCATGATCAAGTACAAGAGGAAAGGCCATGGTGAGCGCGGCAAGCTGCCGAAGCTCTCCGGTCAGGCCAAGATCGGCTGGGTGGTCCTCCCCTGTATGCTGTTCCTCGGCGACGACCTTTACCTCTTCGCCCTGGGCTGGGATCTGCACAACCAGTACCGTGAGCCGCCGGCCAACGCCTATGAGGTGAAGGTGACGGCCAACCAGTTTAGCTGGACCTACGAGTATCCCAATGGCGTTGAAACCTATGGCGAGCTCAAGGTACCCGTCGGCAAGCCGGTGGTGCTGCGCATGCTGAGTGAGGATGTGCTGCATTCTCACTATATGAATCGCTACCGCGTCACCGAGGACGTGATGCCGGGACGCGTGACCTATCAGTGGTTCATGCCCGATCAGTTGGGCGAGTCCGTGGTCACCTGCCGTGAATACTGCGGCTCCGGCCATTCCAATATGTACGGTACGGTGACCGCCATGCCGCAATCCGATTGGGATAGCTGGATGGCTTCCGAGGTCGCCTCGATATCGCCTGACGGTGGTACGGCGACCGATGTGGCCGCCGCAACAGATCAACCATCTGCAGAACGCATACTTGGAGGTAAATCATGAGTGGTTTTATGGGACATGAACCAAACGGCATACCCGGGTGGCCGAAAACCGTAAAAGAGTGGGTGTTTACGGTCGACCATAAGGTTATCGGTGTTTGGTATTTGATTGGCGCAGTTGCCTCCTTCCTGGTTGCGGGAGCTGCCGCAACCCTGATGCGCATCGAACTGGGCAGTGTGGGTCCAAACATCACGGAAGACGGCAACGTCTACAATCTGTGGCTGACCATGCACGGCGCGGTGATGATTCTGGGCTTCCAGATTCCGGCTTTGCTGGGCTTCTTCGCTAACTGGGCGGTGCCGATTATGGTTGGCGCCAAGGACATGGCCTTCCCGCGTGTGAATGCGATGAGTGTGTGGCTGCTGTGGTCGGGTATCCTGATCGCCCTGGCCAACCTCGTGATTCCGGATTCATTCAATGGCATGTGGACGGGCTATCCACCTTATTCGACCACGGATATGGCGGGCAACACGGCGTTATATTCCTTTGTCGTGATCGTGCTTGGTATGTCTTCCGTGTTTGGCGCCGTGAACCTGGCCTGTACGGTGGCTTTTATGCGCGCCAAGGGCATGGGTTGGTTCCAGATGAACATGACCGTGTGGTGTGTGTTCACCGCCAACATCATTCAGCTGATCTTCGTGCCTGTGTTGGCCGCTTCGGTGCTGCTGCTCTCTCTGGATAGGTATCTCGGCTTCGGCTTTTACAATCCGGAAGTCGGCGGCGACGTGCTGCTGTACCAGAACCTGTTCTGGTTCTACTCGCACCCTGCCGTGTACGTGATCCTGTTGCCGTTCATGGGCGTGATCTTTGAGATCTTCGCCGCATCCGCGCGCAATATGATCTTCAACTACAAGATGACGGTCTGGGCCGTGATATCCTTTATCCCGATCTCGGCCGACGTATGGGTGCACCATGCCTATGTGGCGGGCCTGCCCAACTGGCTGCGTATGTTGATGACCTTCACAACGCTGTTGATCTCGTTGCCGTTCGGCCTGCTTATGCTGAGCCTGACCGGCACCCTGTATCGCGGCGCGATCCGCTACACGGGACCGATGTATTGGGCCTTGTGCGCCTTCTTCATGTTGGTGATTGGTGCTCTGACGGGTATCCCCAACGCCCTGACCGCGGTGGACTACGGCATCTCTGATTCGTATGTGATCATGAGCCACTTCCACTACGTGATGGCGGTGTCCGGCGGTATGGCAATCTTCGCGGGCGTGTTCTTCTGGTTCCCGAAACTGACCGGTCGCATTTGCCACGAGGGCATGACCAAGCTGTCGGCCATCCTGTGGTTCGTGGGCATGAATATCGTCATGGGTCCGCTGTATTTCGCTGGTATTGAAGGCATGCCGCGGCGCTACATGGATTATCAGATGTTCGCCGATAACGCCACGATTACCTCGGCACAGTACTGGTCCACCATCGGTGTGTATGTCACCGCTGCTGGCGTGATTCTGATGCTGGTGGCTTGGTTCCATGGCATGTTCGCCGGCAAGAAGGTTGGCGGCAATCCATGGGGTGCTGAGTCGCTGGAATTCACCGCTACGGCAGTGGTTCCGGGACAGGGCAACTTCCCCACCCCGGTTATCGTGGATGAGAATTGGCATCCGTATAACTACACTGAGAATAACCCGAAGCCTAGGTTTGAACCGCATCCTGGTACATCCGCGGCTCATTAAGGCTAGACGCATGAAGCGCCCCCCCTTTACGGGGGGGCGCTTTGTTTTCTTTGGTAGAGATAAGGCATTTCAGTTTGAGGAAGGACTGTATGCTGCTTTGGAGGGAGGGTTCTCATGATCGAACAGGCTGTTAACCAGGGCGTACGGATACGCTCCGTTGCCCTGGACTATTATCAACTTGCCAAGCCGAACATCGTTGGCCTGACCTTGGTGGCGGCGCTCACCGGCATTTATTTTGGCA
>Ga0316187_10000013_pt1 | contig 113099 bp, 84 predicted proteins | sample CroRivburrow1_MG_FD_204927 | JGI IMG/M metagenome (GOLD analysis project Ga0316187, IMG submission 204927) | Coastal sediment microbial communities from Maine, United States - Cross River worm burrow 1 | ecosystem: Environmental > Aquatic > Marine > Coastal > Sediment | place: USA: Maine...
GTTGCGGACCGCGGGACTCTCGAGGGTCAGCCCCTTGGCGGTCTCTTGTGGGGTCAGCTCGCGGGGGACGATATCGAGCATCACCGAGGGGATGCCCGCGTTGGCCAGATGGGCTGCGATGGCGCTCCCCATCACACCGCTACCCAGGATGGCCGCTCTCTCGATCTTTCGCACCATAGCCCGGCCCCTTCCATAATGAATGAGGTTCAGCATATTGATTCTCGCCTCTGGCGGGCCGTTCGTCAACTTATAGATGGACCATTCTGGATAATTTCATGATAAAAGACGCTTTATATACGCTTTACGGATGAGCCGGATGCCACCACAATAGCCTGGCGTCGTTTGCGTTCTGGTGAGGAAGATTCAGTAGATGCCGTCCAGAAACCCTCAGGAACGGGAAGACAAGCGGGCGAGGATCCTCGAAGCGGCCGTCCAGGCGTTCAGCCAGAACGGGTACCACGCGACACGAATGAGCGATATCGCCAAGGCCGCCGACGTCGCCGACGGGACCGTTTACCTGTACTTCGCCGGCAAGGAAGAGCTGCTCTCGACAATCTTCGAGGACCGCATGAGCCGCTTTCTGAAGGTGGGGCGCGCGAAGTTGGCGCGGATCGACGGAGCCCTGGCCAAGCTCCGCCGGGTGGTCGAGCTTCACCTGGAAGACCTCGGCCACAACCCCGAGCTGACCACCGTCTTCCAGATCGAGCTGCGGCACTCCAGCCGATTCATGGAGCTCTACAGCCGGGGCCAGCTACGGGATTACTTCCAGCTCATCGCCGAGATCCTCGATGAAGGTCAGAAAGAGGGAGAGATCCGCGCCGGACTGGACACGTGGTTCGCCACCAAGTGCATCTTCGGCATTCTCGACGAGGCCGCGACGAACTGGGTTCTGAGCAAGAAGAACTACAGGCTCCACAGCGTGGTCCCGCAGATCCTCGACTTCGTGATGAAGGGCCTGGCGACCTGAGTCGGTTCGTCCACGGTCACCGATCGTAGTCGCAAGACGCGGCGAGGCCGGGCCGCAAGCGAAGAAGACGAACCGTGCGGCTAGCGAATCCCCGGTATCAAATGCTGGTCGGCCACGGTCATGATCGCGGTCTGCTTGTCGTTCGTCTCGACGGGATCGTCGAGTCCGGCGCCGCGCGACGGCAAGAATCGTCGATTCCTCACGGGAATACAATCGCTGACGTGGCGACACGTATGGCATGCGGCGTGCAGTGAGGTCCCTCTCCGTCGCCTTGGCGACTCGAAAGGAGGCTTCACATGCAGAGATGGGGAGTAACACTGATGGTGGGGTCGATGATGGCCACGATCGCATTTGCGGTGGGGCCCGGCGGAGGTGGTCCGGCCCCCGGTGGCTGCGGATCCGGCAGGTTGATCCAGGGACTTGCGCTCCAGGATGTCGATGCCGCCGAAGAGGCCGACCTGCTTCACATGCGCGAGGAAGAGAAGCTCGCTCGCGACGTTTACGTCGCCATGGATGATCTGTGGGGCCTCAGGGTTTTCCGGAACATCTCGAGCGCCGAGCAAAGGCACATGGACGCGGTGCTGACATTGCTGGATCGGTACTCGATCTCCGATCCCGTAGGCGACAACGGCCCGGGTGTCTTCGGCGACGCCACGCTGCAGCAGCTGTACCTCGACCTGACCGCACAGGGAAGCATTTCCCTGAATGACGCGCTGATTGTCGGCGCTACCATCGAAGATCTGGACATCAAGGATCTTCAGGACGCCCTCGAGAGGACCGATAACGAGGACATCACAACCGTCTACCAAAACCTCATGAAGGGTTCCCGGAATCACCTTCGATCGTTCGTCGCGCTTCTCTCCGGTAACGGGATCGCGTACGAGCCGCAGTTCGTATCCCTGGCGGATTTCGAGGCGATCATCAGCACGCCGCATGAACGTGGCCCGGTGGACGCCTTCGGGGACCCCGTTGACTCCTTGGGGTGTGGCAACCGTCGCCTAGGCTACAGCGGCGGCCCCGGCGGCTCCGGATTCTGAACCGGTCTTCCTCCAGGATGGCGGGGCTGGACGCAATCAAACCGTCCGGTCCCGCCTATCGGCTCGGATCCTTCCTGCCCTTTCTTGACAAGCTCCTCGGCGCGAGCAGGGCGGACGGACCGCTCGGCGCTTTTGCTGCGGTCCTTGCCGGGACAGATCCGCCTGGAGCCGACCCGGGGCTAGATCGGTCGGCCCTACTACGCCGCCCGAACCTCGTTGGACGCCCTGGAGCTGCTCGTGCCGCCCCCGGGCCAAGGCGACGCGGAGTGCGGCTCGAATTCTTCGCGATGGTGGAGACGGCAGGAGTCGCCGTCGCCGAGCGCGCCGGAGGCGCGCCATAACGAAACGGGCGAAGCCCGACAACTCCAGTCCCCTGGAGTCCTCCCCAGTCGTGGAGAGATAGTGGCAAGCGGCGGGACAGGCGTCCCGACGCCCAGCCGATTCTCACGGATCGGCGTTGCCGGTCCGCAACTCATTAGGGCTTGATCCTGCCTTCAGCGAGCCAACATGGCCACCGCTCGACGTCGCGGTCCCTCGACGCCTCCGTTGTTCCCCGGGGCATCGCCACGAGCGCCTACGATCCCCGCCGGGCAGACGACACTGTCCTGTACCAAGTCGTCGCCGAGCAACTCGAGAAGCTTCTCGCCTGGGCCCCCGACCGCGGTCGTTCGCGTCGCGCCGGCGAATCCAGGACACCACAAATGGTATTGGGAATTGAAGGGCTCCAGGGGCACCGGGGAACAGAACGCTAAGAACGGGTCCTTGACTAATGCTCCGCGCTGGTAAACAATTCGTTACTAGGCTGCGGGCTTAGAAACGCGTTCGTGACCAGTACGCCTTCTGGGAATGGACCCGCAACCGACAAGGGGCTTTCAATGGGAAAAAGGAGAACAGGCGCATACGAGCGAACCACGGTGGGTGGCGAGGAAGTCGCGGCCTTCATCCCGCTGCCGCTCCCGCCCGTCGAGCCCGTTCTCGCCATTGAAGGCGCCTTGACTGATCGGCTGCGGGCGGCCGAGCAAGCTCTCGTCCGTCTCGAACTCGCCGGCGAGATGGTACCGTCACTGGACTGGTTCATCTACGCCTTCGTTCGAAAGGAGGCGGTGCTGTCCTCCCAGATCGAGGGAACACAGGCCACCCTCGTCGACCTCCTGACCTTCGAAGCAGAGCGGATCGACGAATCGACTCCCCCGAACGCCGACGTGCAAGAGGTCTGCAACTACCTCGACGCTCTCACCTTCGCACGAAACCAACTCGCGGACCCCGCCGGGCTTCCGCTATCGATTCGGCTGCTCCACGCAACGCACCTGCGGCTCATGCGCGGTGTCCGCGGTGCCGAGAAGCAGCCCGGGGAAGTGCGGCGCACCCAGAATTGGCTTGGTGGAACCCGTCCGGGCAATGCGGTCTATGTTCCTCCCCCGCCGCACGCTCTCGGTGACGCCTTGTCAGCCTTCGAGAAGTACATCCACGCGGACGAAGATCTGCCACCGCTGGTGCGAGCCGGTTTGCTTCACGTGCAGTTCGAGACCATCCACCCGTACCTCGACGGCAACGGACGGATCGGCAGGCTCTTCGTCACACTCCTGCTCGAGCACTGGAAGCTGCTGACCAAGCCGCTGCTCTACCTGAGCCTCTTCTTCAAGCGACATCGAGACGAATACTATCAACGACTCAACGCCGTGCGCGTCGATGGCGACTGGGAAGGATGGCTCGACTACTTCCTCGACGGTGTCGCGACCATTGCCGACGAGGCGGTGTCCTCCGCACGAGAACTGTTCGCGCTCGTTGAGGAAGATCGGAGGCGCGTCCTCGAGCACGCCGGAACATCCGTCGCGACCGTTCGGCTCTTTGAGTTTCTCCCTCGTCATCCGATCGTGTCGGTAGCCTACGTCATGAGGCAACTCGGCACGAGCAAGCCGACAGCGGGGCGAGCCGTGGCGATGCTCGAAAGGGCGGGCGTCCTGGTCGAGATCACCGGAAAAAAGCGCGACCGCTCGTGGGCGTACCGGAACTATCTCGATCGACTGCGGGTCGGGACCGAGATCGAAGCGCCTGCGAGGCGAGTCTGAAGTCAGCCTCTTGCGTCGGATGGGCGTAATCGCTCGGGGAATCCTCGAACTTGAGGTTGGAGGTCTCGACGGTGGTCCCGTTGAGGACATTGGCAAAGCTGATCCACGGGACGTGCTTGCGCGCAAAGATCCAGGTGCCCTTCCTATCCGAGAATAACGCCGACCACCAACCCCGTTGCCGGTGCACGGACTTGCGGCATTTCGAAGGGACCGATTTGGTGCCGGGAGTCGCAGGAACCTCGAACGTCGCCTCGTCGAGACACACCTTCCCCACCGCATTCGCAGCCGTAACCGCGACCAGCTCGTCTCACGCGGCCCTGCGGTAGTGCTTCAGCAGTCCGCTGAGTCGCTCCGAGCATTCGACATCGCCCGCCCCCGTGGTCTTAAGCCTGCGCGGGGAAAACGCATCTCCGGTAATTGAAATCGAGGACGCGCTGCACGCGGTCGCCCTAGTCGTTGTTGGAATTCCCCTCGGGCTGTGCGAACACGGGACCAATGGAATCCGAAAGACTGAGACCCCCTTTGGCATCGAAGTCGAGCGTGCGGATGGGGAAGGGGATGAGGATGTCTTCCCGGTCGAAAGCTTCCTTGATCGCCTTGATCCCAGCGTCCGTCGCATCGAAGTAGCCGATCTTGTCCGGGGGATAGTCGATCCAGTAGCGGACGGAAAAGTTGATTGAGCTATCTCCGAATTCAAGAGCGAAGACATCGACCGGTTTGTCTTCTTTCAGCGTGGAGATGCCTTCGATCGCACTCTTGAGAACTTCAGCGACGTGCTTGAGGTCCTCGCCATAGGAGACGCGGACGTCAATCTCGATGCGGCGTTCGCCGGTCTCCGAGAAATTTCCGAGGACTGATCTGAAGACTTCTTTATTGGGAATGTAGACAATCTGCCCGGAAAAGTTACGAATCACGGTGTTGCGCAGGTTCAGCGCCTGGACGAAGCCGAACTGACCGTTTGATAGGATCAGATTGCCCGGCGTGAAGGGCTTGCGAATACCCATGAGCAGGCTGGCCAGTAGGTTTTCGGCAACGTCCTGAAAAGCGAAGCCCATGGCGAGGGGAATGATACCGGCGCCAGCGAGGAGCGAGACGACGGCTTTCTGGAGACCGATGAGGTCCAACGTGATGAAGAAACCGACCGATATGATGAGGATCTTAACGATCGCCGCGAGAAGGTTGACGATGACCGTGGAATCGATGGCCTTGCTAAAGAGCTTCCTGGCCACTTTTCCAGCGATCGAACCGATCGCGAAGCCAAGAACCAGGATAACAACTGCGATGAGAAAATTCGGCAGCATTGCAACCGCACCATCAAACCAAGTGTTAACTTGTCCTGAAATATGGTGAAGATGCGGTCCAGGGAGAGCGGCTCAGCCTGGATGAGGCTATCGCCGGTCGGCGATCCCGAGGCGGCAACTGTGGCCGCACCCGTATAGATGGCCAAATCGACGGCTGGCTCGGGGGCCTTTAATTCTGGCATGTTGCCGACAGTAATGGCATCGCCACGCTGCTGTCAATCGGATGGGAATTTCAACCGCCCATTCCGCCTGTGGTTCCTACAAGAGCCGTCCGCTTTGAGACCATTGAACTTACGCCCGTGCGAACCCACCATAGCCTACATGATTTCAACGCTGTTCAGAACGCTGATTTCCGTCCTGGGAAGCCACCGCAAGCTGCCCCTTGCGAATCTCGCGCTGCGGCAGCAGGATTCACGGCGAACTGCAGAAGCTGGGCATTGAGATCTCTCAGGCCACAGTCTCCAAGTACATGGTCCGTCACCGAGAACCGCCATTGCAAGGCTGGAGGACGTTCCTCGACAACCACGTTGGAGACCTGGTCTCCATTGACTTCTTCACGGTGCCCACGGTGACGTTCAACGTGCTGTTCGTCTTCGTCGTCCTGGCCCACGACCGGAGACGGGTCGTCCATGTCAACGTCACCGAATCTCCCGGTGCGAAGTGGACTGCGCAACAAATCGTGGAAGCGTTTCCCTGGAACACGGCGCCGCGATGTCTCCTGCGTGACCGCGACGGCATCTACGGTCACGGGTTCACCAGCCGTGTCGGTCACATGGGCATCAAGGAAGTGAAGCCGGCTCCGCGATCCCCTTGGCAAAGTCCCTACGAGGAACGCCTGATCGGAACCCTGCGCCGCGACTGCATCGATCATGTGATCGTCTTCAACGACAATCACTTGCGCCGCATACTTCGAGATTGCCTGTTCTACTATCACAGTTGCCGGACGCATCTCTCGCTCGAGAAGAACGCCCCGGAGCCGAGGAAGGTGGAACCGCCCGACCACGGGAAGATCGTTGAGTTCCCGATGGTCGGAGGACTCCATCATCGGTATCGCCGACTGGCTGCGTAGAAAGAACTCGCCTGGCTTTGGAGCGTGCGGGCCTCGCCCGATGTCGCCGGGGACGTGCGCTCGTCCACCTGCTCTCCTGTGCTTCTTCCATCGTCGAAACCACCCCGCACGGAACAGACCCGTCGAGAGTTGGTCGCGGTCGTCATCGGAGACCTACCGCACCTCAGGGCCGACTTGCCGATGGGGCCCGAGCACGCCGGATGGAATAAATGGAAGGGACAGGATTGGCCTGCCATCCGTAGCTCGGAGAGCGAAGGGACGGGCGTTGCGGACTGTAAATGGAGTGCCCTCCTACGCCGAAGCTTCGGAGGGCACCATCCTTCGCTCTACGAGCGAAGGATGGTGGAGGCGGCGGGAATCGAACCCGCGGCCGGAACGCACACCTGACAAGAGCTGATCTCAGCGGAAGATCGGCTCGGCGATTCCGTCCTTTCCCACTCGCCACGGCGTCCAGACCAAAGCGACCCTCCCCAGCGCGATATCCGACTTCCGGGGTCGGATCTTCACCGTCTTGAGCTCGAGAGCCTCGGGGTCGACCGACTCCCGGACCTCCGCGATCTCGTCCTCGAACTGCTCCTCCAGGTCGGCCAGCTCCCGCCGGCGAGCCTCGAGATCTTCGACCGCTCGCGCGATGTCACCCCGTTCCCTCGCTGCGCGGCCGACACCCCGCATGGTGGTGGAGGCTCGGCCCACGGTTCCCACGCTGGCCACCTTTCGCCCAAACAGGGCTCCGAGCACGGTGGCGCCCATCGAGATTGCGGTCTGCATCTTCTGCTGGCCGTACTGCGACTGCTCGCGGCCGACCTTTGCCTCCGCCTTGCGGATGCGCTCGCTCAGGCGCGCGAGCTTCGGGGCGAATCGCTTCTGGAGCTTGGCCACTTTCAGGTCGCGATTCTCGCGGACGAGCTGGGTGAGCCGCGTGCGGAACTCGCCCTCGCTTTCCCCTGCCGTGGAGGAGGCTTTCAGCGCGGGACACTGCCATAGCGTCACGTCGCGGTTGCGGTAGAGGTGATCGGCGAGCTTCTTGCCCCAACGGGGATAGCTCTTGGCGCGGGCGGCCTCGGCGGGAAGCTCCGAGAACCTGGCGCCGGTCTCGGGCTCCGGCTCGAAATTCGGCTCGCCGTCTTCCAGCGGCGCGGCGCCATCCCACGGCGCGTGAAGGGTCTCTTCGCTGAGGGGTGTCAGGAGCGTTGCGTCGTCCCAGCTGTCGACGCCCTGGCGGGCATTGACGAAATGCAGCTTGGCGCTGCCCACGAGCGCCGGGCGATAGACGAGTCCGTCGTCTCCCGCGATCGAGCCCTGACGGGACAAGAAGAGCTCGGGGACCTCCGGTGGCACCACCGGACGATCACTCTCCGCAACCGGCGTCGCCTGCGCGGCAGCCGCGGGTGCCGCAGCGACCGCCGGGGCCTCGCGGCCGGCCATCAGGGACCGGATCTGCGTTCGGGTCAGCGGCCCGCGAAGGTAGGACAGGGCCCAGCGCGTGTGGAACAGCGAGGGCTCGGCGTCGTGGACGTTGTTCATCAGGAAAACCCGGCTGCCGAGACCGGAGAGGATCGCCTCGGTCCTCTTCCGGTCGAACGTGGAGCCACCGGCGGCCGTGGCGCCCTCCAGCCCGTCCAGCACTCTCGCCTTGTCGCGCTCGGTCTGCAGGCGTCCCAGGAACCACGTGCCGGCGTTGGAAAGCCCCTTGTAGTCAAGATCGACCGGGTTCTGGGTCGCGAGCACGACGCCGAGACCGAAGGCGCGGGCCTGCTTGAGAAGGGTCAGCATCGGGGTCTTGGACGGCGGGTTGGCCGTCGGCGGGAAGTAGCCGAACACCTCGTCCATGTAGACCAGCGCCCGCAGGCTCGGCGTCCCGGGCTGGGTCCGCATCCATGCCACGATCTCGTTCAGGAGCAACGTCACGAAGAACATCCGCTCGGCGTCCGAGAGGTGGGCGATGGACAGGATCGAGATCCGCGGCTTGCCGCGCTCGGTCCACAGCAGGCGTGGGATCGACAACGGTTCGCCTTCCATCCACGCCGAGAAGCCCGGCGAGGCAAGCAGGCTGTTCAGCGCCATGGAGAGCTCGAACCGCTCCTTGGACGGATAGAACGAGTCGAGATCCATCACCCCGATGCGGTCGAACGGGGGCGACTGGATCTCGCGGATCAGCGCGCCGAGATCCAGGCTCTTCCCCTGCTCCCAGGCGCGGTGGAGGATGTTCGAGAGCAGGATGTGCTCGCGGCTTCGAATCGGATCGGCGTCGATGCCGAGCAGCGCGAGAAGTCCCGACACGGTCGAAGCGACCCGCTCGCGGAAGGCGTCGGTGTCATCGATCAGCGCCGCCGGAGGCGCGTCGAAGGAGCGCAGCACCCTCAGCGGAAGGCCGGCGCTGCTTCCCGGCGTGTAGATTGCCACGTCGGCGGCTTCTCGAAACCGCGCGATGCGGGATCCGTCCTGGCCCCACTGCCCGAGGCCCCGGGTCCACAGGCTGGCGACGCTCGCCGCGTACTGCTCGACCGTCTGACCCTTGCGTGCCGCCTCGGCCTCGTCGACCCACGGCCGGAAGTCGCCCGGTCGGAGCTCCGGGAAGGTCAGCATCAGGTTTCCGAGGTCGCCCTTCGGATCGATGGCGATCGTCGGGGTACCGTCGATGGCCGCCTCTTCCAGCAGCGAAACGCACAGGCCGGTCTTGCCGCTGCCCGTCATCCCGACACACACCGCGTGGGTGGTCAGGTCCTTGGCGTCGTAGAGCAGCAGGTCCTCCTGGACCTTGCCTCCGTCGGGGTCGAACAGACGTCCCAGATAGAAGGCACCGAGCTTCTCGAAGGGTTGCATCGTTGTCCTCCCGTGGCGATCGCTCCGCGCGCCGTGCTCGCGCGGGCCCCCATGCTACGCCGTTCGCCCCGGCTGGCTCAAGTCGCTCTCCCGACGCCGAGACCTCACTCGCCCTCGCAGGTCAACTTCATCGAGTTGACGTCCGCGAACGGAAGCTCGGGGACCTGTTCCCCGGGGCCGTACTCGACGGGCTCGCCCTGGTACTCCTCCTGCGGCCACAGCGTCACCGTGGTGCAGGCTCCCGTCGTGAGGCTTCCCGTCGGAACGCCCACGCCGTCAGGCCACTCCCCGGGACCTTCGATGACGTTGTCATCGCCGACGAACCCTCCCTGTTCCCAGAAGTGCACCCAGCAGCAGCCGTCGGGCTCATCCATTCCCGTGTCCTGAGATGAGATGTTGACTGCGAACACAAGCGAGAGCGCTGCCGCGATCCCCAGCAATCCTGCCCAACGAAACTTCATGTTCTACCCTCCTTCAACGTCGTGCATCGACGTTGAGATGTCATCGAGCTCTGTTGCGCTCGCACGCGGCCGACACAGACCCCGCTCACTTCTCGGGCAGCAGCAGGACTATGCCCAGCCTGACGCCCCACTTCGGCAGGACCGCGTCGTCGGGTCGCACGATGGTCCGCGCCAGCTCGATGGAGATATTGTACTTGTGCTTCCCGATCTTGGTGATCCGGCCTGCCTGGAAAGCGAGGGGTAGGGTGGCCTCGCCGTCTTCTTCCCAGTTGAAGCTCCAGTTGAGGTCGCCCGCGCCGAAATACCAGTCGCCCAGCAGGTAGTTGATGATCGGCTGGATGAGAAGCTCGCTGACGTCGGGACGATCATCGCCGCGGGGCCGAGTTGCCACTTCCCCGCCCCCAGGACGTCGTCGGTCGCCGTCGGCAAGACGAAAGGGGATCCCGCGGCCCAGGACATGCACTCCTTGAAGGCATTATCGTGCACGATGTAGCCGATGTTGTTGCCGAGGGCAAACGTTTGGACCGGCAGCGATCGCGGGCGGAGATCTTCGCGATCAGTTTCTCGAAACGAAGCTGTGCCCTCATCTGGCGAGACCTCTGGCCGTCAATCGTCCGGGTTGCAGCTTCTCACCATGGCGAAGACACCATTCCTCACGGCGTGTGGAAGCCTCTTCCACGTGTCCACGATGAGGGGCAGTCCGGATTCCACGGAGGCTGCGGCGGCGTCTCCAGTTCTGTCTGAGCTTCCGAGCTGACGCTCCGCTTGCTCGATATGGCGTTCTGGCGGTAACTTGACCTGCCAGGCAACGGGCTCGGAACCGGGAGGAGAGCATGCGCAACGGGAAGTCCGACGTGCCAGCAGCCGGCGGCATCGATCGACGCCGGTTCGTTCAGATTCTGGCCGGCGGCGCCGCGGGGGCCGGCCTCGGCGTTCCGCTCGGGGGCTGCCAGGGTTCCGGCTCGACGACCCACCGCAAGGTGGTGGTGCTCGGTCTCGACGGCCTCGACCCGAAGATCGTCCGCGCCCTGATCGACGCCGGCCGCGCGCCCAACTTCAAGAAGCTGGAAGAGCTCGGGACGTTCCGGGATCTCGAGACGACGATGCCGGCGCTCAGCCCGGTGGCCTGGAGCAGCTTCATCACGGGGCTGACACCAGGGGGGCACGGGATCGCCGACTTCATCATGCGCGACCCGAAAACCTACACGCCGGTGTTCTCGATCTACGAAGCCGAGGCCCCGTCGATGATCGTGGAGATCGGTGACTGGCGCCTGCCGCTGGCCGGCGGAGACGTGGTCAACCAGCGGCGGGGCAAACCGTTCTGGGCTTACCTGACCGAACGGGGCATTCCGGCGGTGGTCGTCAAGATCCCCACCAATTTCCCCGCCGACGAAACCGTCACGCGGGGCATCGCAGGCATGGGCACCCCCGACGTCACGGATACCTACGGGATGTTCTCGTACTACACGAGTGACGAGTTCGAGCACTACCCGGAGATCAGCGGCGGGCGAGTCTTCTACTGGGAGGTGGCCAACCACGCCGTCGAGGCCGACCTGGTCGGCCCCGAGAACACGCTACGCAGGCCCCTCGACAATCGCCGTGACGAGCTGATCAACCACACCAAGGTGCCCTTCACCGTCTATCGCGACCCGGATGCGGATTACGTGCGCATCGACATCGAGGGCCGCAGCCTGATCGTGGGCAAGGGCGAGTACAGCGACTGGGTGCACGTGAACTTCGAGCTCATGCCGGTGCTGGGCAGCGTCTCCGGGATCGTTCGGTTCCTGGTAAAGGAAGTTCACCCCCACCTGCGGATCTATGCCACGCCGATCAACGTCGACCCCGAGAACCAGGCCGTGCCCGTGACCTTCCCCAGCTCGTACGGCGTGGACCTGGCCCGCGAGATGGGTCCTTTCTGGACCAAGGGGCTCCCCGCCGACACCAAGGCCTTCGATTACGGCATCCTGACCGACGAAGAGTACGTCAAGCAAGCCGAGCTTATCCTCGAGGAGCGGTTGGCGATCTTCGACTACGAGTGGTCACGCTTCCGCTCGGGCCTGTTCTACTTCTACGTTTCCAGCACCGATCAGGACGCCCACATGCTGTGGCGCAACATGGACGAAACGCACCCGAAGCACAAAGAGAGCGACCTGCGTTTCTCCGGCTACATCCATCACCTCTACGAGCGGATGGACAACCTCGTCGGGAAGGTCCTGCCGGCGCTGGACGACGACACCTTGTTGTTGATCTGCTCCGACCACGGCTTCGCTCAGTTCGGCCGGCAGTTTCACCTCAACACCTGGCTTCGCGACCAGGGCTACCTGACCATCAAGTCCGGTGAGGAGAAGAAACCGGAGACGTCGTTCCTCGACGTCGACTGGAAGCAGACGCTGGCCTACGGCGTGGGCTTCAACGGGCTCTACCTCAACCTCGAGGGCCGCGAGGCCCAGGGGATCGTGAGACCGGAGCAGGCGGCGGAGCTCGCCGCCCGACTGACCCGCGAGCTCGAGGCGCTGACGGATCCGGAGACCGGCCGGAAACCGGTGACCCGGGTCTACCCTCGTGGAGAGATGTACACGGGCGAGATGACGCCCGACATGCCCGAGCTGCTGGTCGGGTACACGCCGGGCTTCCGCAGCTCGTCGTCGTCAGTGCTCGGGGCGACCGGCCAGGAGATCCTCGACCTCAATCCGTGGGCCTGGAGCGGGGATCACTCCATGGCGCGCGACCTGGTTCCGGGATCGCTGTTCAGCAGCCGTGCCATCATGGGATCGAATCCCACCATCCTGGACCTGCCGGTCACGATCCTCGACTTCTTCGGGGTCGAGAAACCGCCCCAGATGGTCGGCCGCTCGCTCTTTCGCGCCTGACCCGGCGCGCCCTCGGAATAACGACATCCCGCTGTCTATTCGACGATCCTATTTCGGCACATTGCGGGTACCGCAGGCTTCATGCCGCAGGCCCCCGCACTTCTTGGTGTCCTTCTTGATCAGATCCGGTCTTGCGAGCGCCGACACCCCGGCGATCATGACGACGAGAACAATCACCACGAAACCAAGACGAACCCGAGCCTACTGAACGTATCCCAGCGACTTGAGCTGCTCGAGGGTCTCGTCGTCCATCGGGGCCTCTTCCTGGCCGAGGACGGCGCCGGCGACCGACTGCTCCCACTCCTCCAGGCGCTGCAGCAATGCCTCGACGCGCTGGGGATCTGCGGCCGCCAGGTCGTCCTGCTCCAATGGGTCGGCCTCGAAGGCGAACAGCTCGGCCTGGCCCGTCTCGGTGTGGACGATAAGGCGGTAGCCGCCCATGGCGACGTACCTGGTTCCACCGTTGTCGGTGGACTCTCCGAAGGCAAGGTAGGGCGGCTGCCCCTCACCCCGCATCAACGGCGCCAGACTCTCGCCCTGGATCCCGGGCGGCATCGCCGCTCCCGCGAGATCGAGCAGGGTCGGGGTGAGATCAAGGGTTTCCACCACCTGAGAAACCGTGCCGCTGAGCTCCGCGCCGGGCAGACGAACGATCAGCGGCACCCGGGTCACGGGCGTGTAGGGCGTGTCGTGAAGCAACGCGCCGTGCTCGAGGAACGCCTCGCCGTGATCGGCGACGACCACCACGATCGCCCGCTCGTCGAGGCCGAGGTCACGCAGTTCGTCCATCAACTGGCCGACCCACTGGTCGACGTAGAGGATCCCCGCGTCGTAGAGCGCCGTCGCATGCTCCAGCTCGTCCGGCGTGAGTGGCCGCTCGCCCGTATGAGCTGCGTCGAGACGCTCCGTGGTGGCCTCGAAGCCTTCGGCGGGCGAGTCCAGATCGGCGACGAACGTGTCGCGGAGCTCCTGCGGCGGATCGTAGGGCGCATGGACATCGTAGCTGTGGACCATCAGGAAGAACGGCTCCGAGGCGTGTGCGCGAAGCCAGTCGATCGCGCGGGGCCCGATCTCCGCCAGGCCTCCCCCACTACTGCTCTCGTAGTGCGCGAAGCCCTGGTCGAAGCCGAAGCCGGCACTGAGGTAACCGCCGTCCACGAACGCGGCGGTGGCGTAGCCGCGCTCGGCCAGTGCCTCCGCGAGGGTGACGGCTGCGTCCGGAAGACGGTTCTCACCCGAGCGCATCCCGTGGGTTGCCGGGTAGAGACCGGTGAGCGTCGATGCCAGGGACGGGGCGGTGTTCGGCGCCTGGCTGAACGCCCACTCGAAGCGCATCGACTCGGCCGCCAAGGCGTCGATCTCGGGGCTGGTCTGCCGAGGGTATCCGTAGGAGCCGAGATGGTCGGCGCGCAGCGTGCCGAGATCGATCAGCACGATTGGAGGACCGGCCTCGCCCGAGTCTTCTTCGCTCGGCCCGGAGCAACCTGCTGAGATCAGAACCATCACGCCGAGCAGCAGCGCTGCCGTGACTCTTGAGACGCGATCGAGGAACGGATGGATGCTCATGGAATCAACTCCACGGGAATGGGCATCAGGTTCCAGGTGAAGCCGCTGAAGGTCTCACCGTAACTGTGGATGACCTCGCGGACCGGCTTCCCCGCTTCCCAGACGTACCGGCGGATCTCGCCGTGCTTGTCGCTGGCGACGTACAGCTCCTCGATACCGTCGCCGTCGAGGTCCGTGAGGATCGCGGCGTGCTCGAATCCGCCGGAATCGTCGTCGATCAGCTCCTTGCTCCAGCGCTCACCCGGCTCGCCCTGCTCGAGAAGCCACAGCCCGCTCTTGTGGGTCGCGGCCACGATCTCCTTCCGGCCGTCGCCGTCAGGGTCGCCCGCGGTCAGGAAGCGGCACAGCATGTCCGGAAGGTCCGCGACGACCGTCCCGGCCGTGGGGTCGGTGTCGGCATCGTAGCGACGGATCTCGACGTTGCCGCCGGAGACCGCCTCGATCACCACGTAGAGCTCGTCGCGTCCGTCGCCGTCGACGTCATCGACCAGGATCTCCTTGGCGTGGCGGTCGCCGAGCTCGGCGACGACCGTGCGGCCCTCGCCGGCGGCCGGAACGTAACGCGTCACCGAACCGGGTTGGGGCTTACCGTCGAGCAGGTTACGGGCACTGGGCGTCGCGTAGATCTCGAGGGTGTTGTCGCCATCGAGATCGCCGATCTCGATCTCGTGAACGATCGTCTCGGGCTGAGCGTCGACCTCATCCACCTGCCAGCCGCCGTCGGGACCCGGCCTGACGGTGGCCACGATGCCCTGGTCATGGGTAGCCACGGCCAGGGACGGCACGCCGTCCCCGTAGAGATCGCCCACCTCCGCGTCACGCATGCGACTGAACTTCCCGCCGAAGTCCTTCTCCCACAGAACCTCGGGCTCCGCGCCGTCTCGCCGGAGCTTGAGAACGGCCGCGGTGCCGCCGAGGGTCAGGATCCCGGGCCGGCCGGGCTCGGGCTCGTAGACCATCGCCTTGTGGAAGACGTTGCTGGCGGGATCGTCGATCGTCTCGTAGTGCCAGCCGTCGGTGCCGCGGCTCAGGATGCCGAGCTGCGCGGGCATCGGCACGGGCTTGCCGGCGTCATCCTTGTCGAGCACCGCCAACGCGACCAGCAAGCCTCGCGGGAGGGGCTCGGTGGGGGGCTGGCAGCCGGTCAGGATGCTCGCGAGCACGCCCACGAGGATCGTGAACCGCAGAAATCGGAATCCGTACGATACAGTTCTCATGCGTGGCCATCCTCCCTGCTTGATGGGAGCGTGATGGTATCGCACCCGACCCTGGCAATCGAGGTCGCCCCCGGCGGACCGTTTGGGTCCCAATTATCGGAGTGAGAGCCTTGTGAATCCGGCCGCGAGAGCTTCTCATGAGAGTGGAGGCTACGGAATGGCGAGAATCATCGTACTGGGCGTCGGCATGGTGGGACGGGCCATCGCGCTCGACCTCGCGAAGAGCCACCAGGTAACCGCGACGGACATCGACGAGGTTGCGCTTCGAGAGCTGGGCGATGCCGGCAAGGTCGAGACCCTGTCGCTGGACGTCACCGAACAGGATCGGCTCGCGTCCGCGATCGCCGGCCACGACCTGGTCATCTCCGCGGTACCCGGCTTTCTCGGATTCGAAACCCTCCGGACGATCGTCGATGGCGGCAGAAACGTCGTCGACATCTCGTTCGGCCCGGAGAACACCCTCGAGCTGGACTCCCTGGCGAAAGAACGAGGCGTCACCGCGCTGGTGGACATGGGTGTGGCTCCGGGGATGGATCACGTCCTTCTGGGGCATCACGACGATTCGATGAAGGTCGAGTCCTTCGAGTGCCTCGTGGGTGGGCTTCCAAAGACCAGGAAATGGCCCTTCGCCTACAAGGCCCCCTTCTCACCGGTGGACGTCATCGAGGAGTACACGCGTCCCGCGCGGTATATCGAAAACGGTCACGTGGTCACAAGACCGGCGCTGTCCGATCCCGAGTTCATCGAGTTCGACCGCGTCGGGACCCTCGAAGCCTTCAACACCGACGGCCTGCGGACCCTACTGACCGCGATGCCCCACATCCCGAACATGAAAGAGAAGACCCTTCGCTACCCGGGGCACGTGCGCCTGATCCAGGCGTTGAAGGAGTCGGGGTTCTTCAAGAAGGAAAAGATCAGGGTGGGCGACGCGGAGGTCTCGCCGATGGAGTTCACCTCCAAGGTACTGATCGACGAGTGGGCCCTGGCGCCCGGCGAGGAAGAGCTCACGGTCATGCGCGTCACCATCGAGGGGGAAGAGGCAGGGTCGAAGAAGACGCACGTCTATCACCTCTACGACGAATACGACGAGGAAACCGACGTCTCCTCCATGGCCCGGACGACGGGCTACACCTGCACCGCGGCCGCGGAGCTGATTCTCGGCGGGCTGTTCACCCTAAAGGGCGTCTTCCCGCCCGAGCTCGTCGGGAAACAGCGGCCTTGCTTCGACCACATGTTGGCGTACCTGGCCGAGAGAGGCGTGGTCTACACCAGGGACGGTCAACAGATCGGGACGGGGCCGCGATGAGAACGAAGAAACCCTGTTTCCTCGTCCTGGAGTCGTACTGGTCCGAGGACCTACGAGAGCGTGAGTCGGTTCAGCCGTTTGTGAAAGGTCTGTGCGATCTGTACGGCTGGGAGTTTCATTACCGTACGTTCGACAGTGCCAACGACCTCAAGCTGTGGATCAGGAACTTCAACACCATCCGACGGAGTCGGTCCGAGAAGATCGTCTACCTCGCCACCCACGGAAGCAAGGCGGGGAAGCTCCGAACGCTCGAGCAGAACATCCCTCTGACCACGATTGCCAGGATTCTCGAACCGGCCAAATCGATCGTCGGGCTCCACCTCGGCTCGTGCAACCTCGGCCAGCCGAAGATCCTGGAGGAGCTGGCCCACAAGACCTCCGTCCAGTGGGTGGCGGCCTACGACAAGGAAGTGCCGTGGCTGGAGAGCACGGCTCTCGACCTGCTGTTCTGGTCCTGGGTCTACGCCGGCGCCCCGCGCCCCAAGCGCACGCGACGGCTCTCGCCGGAAGCCGCCGCCCACGAGCTCTACGCGCGCTTCAACTACGCGCGCGAAATGGGCTTCCGAGTCGTCTTCCGGCGACCCGGCCCGGGCGGCATCGCGTCTTCGTGGGATACCTGGAGCCAAACCCAGCAAAGCTAAAACTGGGGACAGTAAACTCATTTCCGGGTTTTCTCGATTCCGCGCCCGCTCACGAACCCGGAAAACCCGGAAATGAGTGTACTGTCCCCGGTTTTCAGCGACCGCGGAAGGTCTCGGCGGCGCCCTTGGCGGTGAAGTCGAGGTCTTGGTCGCCGGCGTGGCCGGTGACGTGGTAGGCGGCCCGCATCTGCAGGAAGTCGCCGCCCTCAATGCGCGTGCTCTCCGCGTTGTCGATGGTCAAAATCATCTTCAGGTCCAAAGTGGTGCTGTCGCCGAGTACGGTGATCCGTTGCGGGCGGCCGCTCTCGGGATCGTCTTCCTCGACGATCTTGACGTTGGTGGAGAAGCCGATAGGGCCGTCGGGGCCGAGCGCCATCATGAAGCCGGGTAGGTGGTGATCGACGGCGTCGGCCGGAGGGTTGATCCTGCCGAAGACGAACGACAACCCTTCGCCTGCGACCTGGCCCCACTGCCAGGTCACTCCTTCCCAGAAGCCCCAGTTGTGGTCGTGATAGCCGGTGCCGCCGTCGAATTCGATCGTTTCGTCCTCGACCTCGAGCGTGCCGCCGATCGAGCCGGATAGTACCGGCACGACGTAGCCCGAGACCCAACCCCCGGCCCCTCGGACCTGGAAGGGGGGAAGCGAACGGCCGGGGATCGCGTCGAGGAAGATCTCACCGGTGAGGTCGGGCCTGCCCTGCCGTCTCGATGTGCGCGAGTCGTCCCGCTCGCGGTACAGCGCGAGGTTGACGCGATAGCGCAGTCCTACGAGGCGGACGCTGGAGCCTTCGATCTCGACGTCCGGTGCGGTCGCGAGAAGCTCGACTCCCACGACGTCGGTGCCGTCAGAGTAGTTGGTGATCCGACCGTTGCGGTCGAGCTGCAGGCGCACTCGGGACGTCCGGCGACCGGTCTCGTCCTCCGGACCGAAGATGAACGACAGGTAGAACTTGACGTCGTGCTTGCTGCCGTTGAAGTACAGCCACTCGGCCCAGGAACCGGCGCGCTCGGGAACGTCCGGGATCGGGTGGAAGAGATCCATGGCGCGGAGCACGCCGGCCGGATCGGGTTCGGTCCAGTCGAGATCAGTCGGTGCGTCGGTCCAGGCTTCGATCCCCGAGGTCTCCGGATCGCCGAGCGCGCGCTCGAGGCTCGGAATGCCGCCTCGGGCGTCGACGGGAATCACGCTGCCGCCGTCGACCAGGTACAGCTTGGTGCCGGTGCTCGGCGAGACGGCCGCGACCCGGCCTTCGAACGGCGGCGCGTCGAGGACGCTCGAGAGCACGAAGCGCGCGCTGGTGACCCGTCCGGCGGCGCCCGACACCACGATGTCGCCTCCGCCTGCGAGGTCCGGCGATCGCGCCTGCTCGAGGATGACCTCGCCAATCCCGAGCAACCCCGCCATGACCCCGATGCCGAACCCGAAGCCACACGCAAGAACCGCGCTCCTCACGGGGCGGGCCGCCAGCGAGCGCAGCGCGACGCGAATCGTCACGACGCCCCTCCCGATTCGAACAGCCGCCCGCTTTTCATCTCGAGCTGCCGGGTCGCCCGCGCTGCCAGCAACGGGTTATGGGTGACGACGACCATGGCCGTTCCGTCGGCATTGACGCGGTCGAGCAGGTCGGCGACCTGCTCGCCGGTCGCCTCGTCGAGCTCGCCGGTGGGTTCGTCGGCGAGGACGAGCCCCGGACGGTTGGCCAGCGCACGGGCGATGGCGACCCGCTGCATCTCGCCCCCGGAAAGCTGGGACGGGAGGTGACCCGCCCGCTCTCCCAGGCCGACGTACTCCAGCAGCTCGGCCGTGCGGTCCCGCCGCTCGGACTTCGAGGCGCCCGCCTCGCTCTGGGGCAGCTCGACGTTCTCCCAGGCGGTCAGCATCGGCAGGAGGAAGAATCGCTGAAACACGAACCCGATCTTGGTGAGGCGAATCCGGCTGCGCTGGAAGTCTCCGAGCGTTGCGACGTCGTGACCGTCGAACAGCAGCGAGCCGGTGGTCGGGGTCTCGACGCATCCGAGAATGTGAAGCAAGGTCGACTTGCCGCACCCCGAGGGACCCTGGATGGCGATGGAGTCACCTTCGTGGACCTTCAGCGACGCATCCTGAAGCGCCGTCACCGGTCCCGCCGCCATCGGAAAGACCTTGCCCAGCCCGCGCGCCTCGACGATCACGACACCGTCTCCTTTCGGAGGGTGGCGGCGATGGGCAGTCTCGCCGCCAGATAAACAGGATAGAGCGCCGCGAGGATCCCGGTCCCGGTCAGGAGCGCGACATACAGCAGGGCCGACCTCGGCTCCATCACGAAGAAATGCAGACGCTCCGGAAGCCCGGGCATGGCCTTGAGGATCGCGTCGAGCCGACTCGCGAGCAGTCCTCCGACGGGCAACGCGATCAGGCCACCGGTCCCGACCATCAAGGCCGACTCCCACAAGAGGTCGGCGACGATGCGTCGGCGGGCGAAGCCCAGGGCGCGCAGCGAGGCGATCTCGGCAAAGCGCTGGTTCACGGAGACCGTGAGGAGGGTGGTAACGAGCAGGAAGGCGAAGAACAGCGTCACGGTGGACAGCGCGAACGAGATCTGACGGAAGTACGAGAACTCGGTTCGCTGGAAGCGGGCCAGGAATTGCTCGTTCGAGAAAACGTTGAGGTCCGGGTAGACCTCGCGGATCGTCGCCACTGCCGATTCCGGTCCGGTGTCGGCCGAGGACCGCAACAGCAACATGTCCGCCTCGTCCCGGCGGGTCTCCCCGTAAGCTCTCCAGTAAGCAGGGAGGAGCACGGCGGCGGTCCGGGCGTCGGGGGTGTCGAAATAGAAGTCCGCGACCCCGACGACGACGAACACGACCTTGGGGAGCGCCGTGGCCTCGGACCCGATCGCCATGAGCGTGAGCTCGTCCCCCGGCGCGAGCTCGAGCAGCTCCGCGACGTTTCGGTTCACGACGAGCGCGGGCGCGGCGCCCTCTTCCTCTTGCGACGGCAACGCTTCTCCGTCGAGGACCTTCCAGACGTTTCGTTCGGTGGGACCGCTGCCGATCAGGTCCAGCGACATGACTCCGGGAACGGCAGCGCGACCGAAGGCGATCGGCACCGCGGCGTCGATCTCGGGAAGCGCCTCGACCGTGCGAACGACCTGGGAGACGCTCTCGATGGGGGGCCCGGAGGACGGCAGAGCCTCGGTGGCGGTGATCCGGACGTCGAAGCCCACGCTCTCGAGGAGATCGCCGAACGAGAGCACGAGTCCCCGCGACAGCAGAAGCATGTCGAACAGCAGCGCCCCCACCGCGGCGATACCCACGATTCCCAGAACGGCCCTCGCGGGCTGGCGCGTGAGGCTGCGCCATGCGAACCAGAGCGGCCTCATCGGCGCAGGAGCGCGACGATGTCGCGACGAAGGAGGGTCCAGGAGGCGACGAGGCCGGCGAGCACCCCCAGCGGAACGGCGAGGGCGACGCACCGACCGGCGATCCCGGGCGTGACATGCACGAAGACCAGCGCGGTGTCGTAGTGCCACTGGAAGAAGGCGTTGAAGACGTCCTCCATCGCGATCGAGAACAGCACTCCGAAGACCGCGCCGGCAACGGCGACGCACAGACCCTCGACGAGAACGGTCAGCAGGATGCGGGTCCGGGTCAGGCCGACCAGCCGCAGGATGCCGACCGTCTCGCGGCGCTCGTCGGCGCGCATGACCATCAACGCCAGCAGGAAAGCGGTACTTCCCAGGACGGTCACGATGGCGATGGCGAAATGGAACCGCTCGAGGACCACGAAGGCCGTCGCGTCCTCTGCGGCTGCCGGGGTGGCAAGAAGACCGGGTACGCGTGCGTAGAGGTCGCGTGCGAACTCCGACGCCTCATCGGGATCGGCGAGGGCGACGTTGATGCGGGAGACCGACTCCAGGGCGAGAGGATCGTCCGGGTCGGCGGTCAGCTCCAGCATGTCGGGCAGGTGCAGCCGGACGCTCCAGTGCTTGTGCGTCAGCCTCATCGGGTCGGGTGTCGGCTCGTAGACGCCGGCAATGCGGAAGGGACGGGGGCTCTCCCCGGTTCGACTCGACGACAGCGACACGACGTCACCGACGGAAAGGTCTCGAGCCTCCAGAAGCTGGCGGGAGACGAGGATCTCCGGCGCGTCGCCGGCTGCGTGGGCGACGCCCGCACAGGCGATCGCTATCGCCGTCGCCAGGAGTACCGTTTTCGATCCGCGCACTGGACGGGGATTCTACAACCCGCCGCCAGAGATTTCGCCTACAGCGGCTTGTAGCGGCGACCGGAGCCGGCAAACGGCTCCGGTATCAGTCGAGGATCTCGGCCTTCACATCGACCCATCGAATGCGGTCGTCCGCGTCAGTGGAACGGGCGATCTCGAGGCCAGCACCGTCCTGGAGAACCACGCCGATCCGCTGGTGGCGAGTCTGGACGACCGGATGGTCGTCTTCGGTCCCGGGTTCGATCCAGCTGTCCTCGACGCTGGCCCGGACCTCGATCCAGCCGTTCGGGAGGATCCGGGCCTCGACCTCGGCCGAGAAACCGATGTTCTGATAGGTGTAGGAGGTCACCGGCACCACGCCTTGGTCGGTGGTTGCGATCTCGGTGGTCGGGATCGGAACGCGAGAGCCGGTGAGCAAGGTCGCCGGCGGGCCGTCGGAGGTCACGACCAGCGAGAGGCTCTTGGCCGGGACCTTGTTCTCTTTCTTCGTGCCGTCGAGCGTCCCCGCGGTGAAGGTCAGGCGGACGTTGTAGTTGGCGTCGCTCTGGGCTCCGGCCGCCGTGGCCGTCAAGAAAAGTGCGACGAGCAGTGCGGCGACCAGCGAAACGGACCGAGTCTTCGAGAGCATCGAGGTACCTCCTGTGCTTCCGGCGTGTGCTACGAATCTCCCCGGAAACGCGTCTAGCAGTCCCGACTATAGAGAAGGATGGCGTAAGATTCAAAGGGGGGAGCGCCTGGACGCAAGAAGGAGCGCATCGGCATGGAGCGATTGCTGGATCTGATCGGGCTGGAGCGCGACGTGGACGAGGTCGCGCGGACCCTTTACACGGTCGCCGTCGACCTACGAGCACCCGTGGTCGGTGCGATGCAGGTCACCTGCGCGGACGAGTCCGAGCGGGAGTGCATTGACGCGTTTCAAAGCAACGTCGTCGAGCACCTCCTCCCGAGCCTGAAGTTCGGCACGCGGAGTCGTTTCCGGCTCGCGAATCTCGGAGGACGCTACGAGCAAGGTGCGGTGGCGATCGCCGAGGACCACTACTCCACCGGGGAAGCCGCCGGAGCCTTCAAGCTGTTGGTCGTGAAGGTCAACTCCCACGTCTGTGCCGAGTCCACGGTAGACGGTCGGAGGTTCGGCAGGATGCGCCGCTATGACACCGAGTCGGTCTATTGCGGAGCGCTGCACGCACTGATGGACGGCTCGGAGCTGCCGTTCGCGAAGGAGCTGGGAGAGCTGTTCCGATCGGGGGGCAAGGACCGCCTCGAGATGCTCCTCGACAAGACCCGGGTAGAGCCCGACTACCGGAGCCTGTTCGCGGCAGTGGTCAACGCACGGTTGCAGGTCGAGGGCGCGGTCGACGATATCCGTGAGTTCTCGCCACACACGCCCACGTTCTTCTTGCTTCTACCCTGCGTCACACTGAACCGGAAAGGCAAGGACACCGAGATCGTATGCGGCGTCTGGCAACTGGACCGACGCTCGAACGAACCGATCGACGTCTACCACGGGCTCGGAGACGACCCCTCCGCCTACCGCCTGAGCATCGACCGCGGCCAGATCCTCCTAGACGAAGCCCCGTAGGGCTCCATAAAGTAAAGGGGACACTCTCCTTTTCTGCCCCATTTGCGGCAAGCGTTCCGCGAAAGAGCGTGCCTGCCTCAAATGAGGTCAAAAAGGAGAGTGTCCCCTTTTAGGAGGGGCAACCTACTTCTCTTGGAGGAGCTTGTCTTCGAACAACGGACGGCCTGCGAGGGAGATCGTGAAGGCGTAGAGGGCGTAGGCCGCAAGGACGAGCATGCCGAACAGGCCCGCGCCGGCGTACGGGGTCGAGAAGTCGAGGGTTACCGGGTAGGAGTCCAGGATGGTGCTGCACACCATCGTGGCGACGGTCGCGAGCAGGCCGAATCGTATGAGCAAAACGATCAGGACTGCGGCGTTCATGAGGCCCAGCGTGGCACCGAACACGGCCACGGCGAGCGAGGGATCGGGTGCCTGCGTGTACAAGCCGAGCGCGGTGAGCCCCGCGTTCAGCACGCCCAGCGCCGTCGCGGCGAGCCACTGCCGTCTGAGAACCAGGCGGATCAAGAGAAACAACAGGAGGAAGGCCAGGGGAACCGACAGGCTGACCAGGTGGAGCGTGAACAGTTCCGACAGCAGGTGCCTTCCGCCCCTCAGCGTACTCAGAAACCCGGTAGATTGCTGCGTAGCCATCCACCCCTGCGCCTCACCCAGCCACAAGGCCGCGATGCCGAAGATCTGGAGTCCGACGCCAAGCGTCATTCCGAGCAACACGTCCCGGCCGACCAGCGGGTCGCGGAACCGGCCGGCGAGCAGGCGGCTCCACCCCACCATCGCCTCGGGCCACAAGCGGCGCACGTAGGGCTCGAGGGCCAGGTACAGCACCCAGGTCGTCGCACCGAGAAGCAGCGCCCCGCTGGCCGCAATGATGAACAGGAAGAGGTCCTGGATGCCCGCGACGTGGTGGCCCCCGACCAGCCAGTTGAGCATCCGCATGGCGAAGACGAAGATAGCCATTCGCATGGCGCCCTTGCGGTCGCCACGACCGAGCCTCGCATTGCGCAAGGCGAGGAAGACGGCCGCGGCGGCGATGACCACGAGGATTGTCAGCACGATGATGCCGATCACTTCGCCTGGACCGCTGGACGTCTCGCTCTCGGCCATCGTCTCCTCGGACCAGTAGCTGTCGGAGGGGAGGATCCGCTCGAAGTAGACCGGCTTGCCCCGGAAGGCCGCGGCCTCGAGGCGCACGGGCATCTCTCCCGTTTCGGGCAGAACGCCCGTCCACGCCATCCGCGTGTCGGCGAACACCTGGGGTTGAATCGTCGGCGATGACGGCTCGAAGCTCGCCTCGTCGAGACCCGAGACCTCGAACAGGATCGACCAATCCACGGACGACACCTGCTCCGTGTAGAACTCCGCCTGGGGAGGTCGCGCCCGGAACCACGTGAGGCGACCCTGGAGATCGAGAATGAGGTTGACGTCCCCAGGTACGCTCGGCGGGTCGTTTCTACCCACCTGACCGTCAAAGCCCTGCGGCGCCAGCGGAGAGGGGCGCTGTCGATAGAAGAACCTCACCAGCATCTGGCCCGGCTCCGCCAGGTGCTCTCTGACGGAGGCCGACTCGCTCACGAGGTGCTGGTACAGGGAAGTGCCGAAGGAGTAGTACCCGACCCTGTCTTCCGGCGGCTCGTCGTAGCCCAGCTTTGCTGCAATCTCACGCGCGTTCTCCATCAGCGCGGCCATGGGTTTCTGCGTGGCGAGCCCCCCGTAGAGCGCAAACCTGCCGGCGAGGAACGCCACCGCGGCAATCCCCGCGAGAACGAGCAGCAGGCAAATCATGGCGCCGCGCGGGCTGAGACCGCCTTCGGGGCCGGCGGCGGCCACCATCTCGGGCGACGGCGTCTCCCCCGCCGCCAGGGCCGCCGCCAGCGGGTCGCCGCCCGGGAGCGCCGCGGCCACCGCCAGCGCCGAGGTCGGCCGCTGGGTCGGCTCCTTGTCGAGGCAGCGCAGGATGACGCGTTCGACCGCCGGATCGAGCCCGGAGACGTGGGTCGTCGGCATCGTCGGCGTGCTCTCCTGCTGGAGGCGCATCAATTCCGCGGCCGACGGCGCGTCGAACGCGCGCTTGCCGGTGAACAGCTCGTAGAGGACGAGACCGAGCGAGTAGAGATCGCTCTTCATCGAGACGCCCTTGCCGGAGAGCTGCTCGGGAGCCATGTAGGCCGGCGTCCCGGCACGAACCTCGGCGCCCTCGAAGGCTTCGGCCAGCCCGGCGAGGCCGAAGTCGGTCAGGCGGGCGCGGCCGCGACCGTCGATCATGACATTGGCGGGCTTGAGGTCGCGGTGGAGGATGCCCTGGTCGTGGGCTGCTGCGAGACCCGCGCAGACCTGGCGCGCGAGCTGCACCGCCTTGTCCTGGGGCAGTCTCCCGATCCGTCGAAGCAGCGAGCCGAGGTCCTCGCCGTCAACGTACTCCATCGAGAGAAAGTGCTTGCCGTCCGCCTCGCCGACGTCGTAGACCCGGCAGACGTTCGGGTGGGTCACCTGTCGGGCGATGCGCACCTCGCCCATGAAGCGCGACAGCCGACTCGGGTCTTTCTCGAACTCCGCAGGCAAGAACTTCAGGGCCACCGGCTGACCGAGCCGCAAGTCGTCGGCGCGGTAGACCTCGCCCATGCCGCCGCTGCCGATCAGCCCGACGATCCGGTATCGGCCCGCCAGAACTGTCCCCGGCAGGAATCGTGACTGATCGAGCGAGTCGAACGACGGCGCGCTGGAGCTCTGGGAAACCCGCTCGTCGGAAGACCCGCCGCTCACACTCGTCTGTGTCGGCGCCGACGCCGGGGTCGCCACGGCTGCGCCGCAGTCGCCGCAGAACTGCTTACCTTCCGGAACGTCGCTCGCGCAGGACGGACAGCGGTACATGTTTCCCTCTCGACCGAGGCTGGTGCTTACGTTACGTCGCCGCGGGGCTTGGGTTTACCGAAGGCGCCCAGCAGGATCAGGACACCGACCAGAACCAGCGCCAGCGGCCAGTTCCTGTACAGGAACGAGAACACCTCGCGGGTGCGGTCCAGAGCGAGGAGGATCAACGCGGCCCCGGGAATCAAGGGCCACCAGTGATTCTTGCGCTCGTAGAGCAGCGCGATGAGGAAGATCGCCACGAAACCGAAGCCCAGTCCGAGCTGCTTCGAGTCACCGAAGTCGAACAACGAACCCTGGTTGATCGAGCCGGCCCCCAGACCGAGCAGGATGCACGCCGGGATGAGAAATCCGTACTCCTTGCGCGCGAGATAGGCGGCCATGAACGCACCGCCGATCAGGAAAAAGAACGCGGAGGGCCCGATGGCGTCGAAGCGCTGGAGCACCCATAGGCCGAGCCCCATCCCGATCACGGCGAAACCGGCGATCAGCCGTTGGCGCTTCTCTCGAGTCATTTACTCATCCTCGGGAGCAGGCTCCGCGCGAGGAATGTCCTTCACCGCGGGCGGGGCCTCGGCCGGCCCCCCGACGGCCACCACGTGACCCTGGGTCCGGAAGAACAGCATGCCTTCCGAGATCGCGGGTGTCGCCATGACGATCTCGTGCACCGAATTGGTCGCCAGGACCTCGAAATCGCGTCCCGTCGGAACGACGTGGACATCTCCGGTTTCGTCGGAGATGTAGAGCTTGTCGTCGGCCGCCACCATCGATGCGCTGATGCCGCTCGACCCTGCACCGACGCGCTTCGAATAGAAACGGATCCCGGCGCGGGCGTCGAAGCACTGCAAAACTCCGTTGTCGCGCAAGACGTAAAGGTGCTCGCCGTAGACCAGCGGCGTCGGAATGTAGGCGCCGTCCCGGCCACGACTCCAGGCGATGTGCTCATTCGAGGTCGTGCCCTCCGCGAGAGAGATGTCACCGGTCGCGCCGGTCCGGATCGCGTAGATCGGCGACCCGCCGCCGTGGGACTGGGAGATGAAGATCAGATCGTGGCCCACCACCGGTGTGGGAACGGGAATGTCCCCTCCTCCGCGGAGCTTCCAGATCTCCTTGCCGGTCTGGAAATCGTAGGCGCCGGCATGCCTGAATCCGTTGACGACGATCTGGGTTCGATCCCCGACCTCGACGATGGTCGGCGTGCCCCAGGTCGGAACGTCGTCACGGGGAGTGCGCCATAGCTCTTTTCCGGTCTTGGCGTCGAAGGCCGCCAGAAACGAATCGCCGAGCACGTCGGCCAGCACGATGACACGGCCGTCGTGGAGGATCGGGGAGCTCGCGTAGCCCCACTGCGCTTCCGGAACCAGGAAGAACGCGGCGTCGAGCACGCCCAGGTCTTTCTTCCAGAGCAGCTCGCCGTCGAGGTCGTAGGCATAGAGTCCTTCCGAGCCGAACGACGCCACGACCCGCTCGCCGTCGGTGGCCGGTGTGGGATTGGCGTGGGAGGATTTGGTGTGACGCTTGACCTTCGGCACGCCTTCGTGGGCGGTCCGCTTCCAGAGTACCTTGCCGGTTTTCTTGTCGAGACACCAGACCTCGAAGCGTTGCGCCGACTCGCCCTCGACCGCGGCGATGTCGCCGTAGAGACCGACCTTCAGGTACGGGGTGTCCTCGCCGCTGGCGGCGGTCGTCAGGAAGATGCGATCGCCCCAGATCACCGGGCTCGAGTGGCCGAGCCCCGGCACCGGCGTTTTCCAGCGGATGTCGTCCGAGCTCCAGGACGTCGGCGTCGAATACCCCTCGGCGACGCCGGCGGCACGCTCGCCGCGGAAGGACGGCCAGTGGACGCCGGTCGATTCGTCGGCCATGGCGAAAGGACCCGCCATCAGGATCGCGACGGCGACGAGACCTCCGGCGACCCGTGCGGCAGAGGGCTTACTCGGCGTCGCCGTCATCGTTTCCTGCCGGGTCGTGCTGGAGCGACTCGAGATAATAGATGAGCCGGAGGATCCTGCCGCGGACCTGGTCTTGCTGATTGACGTCACTGTCGAACTCCTGAAACGCGAAACCCCAGCGGGGCATCTCGCGCTTGGCGTGCGTGTCGTCGAAGCCCGCGATCGCCTTGTAGACATCGGGGAACGGGAACTCGTCCCCGCGCCGGATGGCGATCCGGGTGAGATCGGATGGCCGGGTCTCGAGCTCGCGGGCCACGGGACCGTCACCGTCGAGGGACTCCCCGTGGCACCCCGTACAGTAGACCTGGTAGAGCACCTTCCCACGCTCGACCAACCTCGAATCAGGGGAGAACGGCTCCTGGTCGAGTGCGCCCGCGAGCGGGACGCCCACAAGCCCCATCAGGGCCGCGCTCACGATCCTCCGTGCGTCCAAGAAAGCCTCCGTGCCCAGGAATGCCCCGATGATAACCCGGAACGCTCGGACGGCGGAGTGTGGTTCTCAGTTGACCGAGTAGGGCTCGACCAGGGCGAAGGCGGCGATTTCCACGTCGAACGGCTCCCCCGTGCGCGTCACCATCTGGTAGGTGCCCCGCATGGAGCCGAAGGAGGTCTCGAGGGGGCAGAAGGAGGTGTACTCGAACTGCTCTCCGGGCTCGAGCTCGGGGTGCGCGCCCACCACCCCCGGCCCCCGGACTTCCTCCTCCTCACCGTGGGCGTCGGTGATGATCCAGTGCCGGCTGACGAGCTTGACCGCTTCCGCCCCCTCATTGCTGATGCGGATGTGGTAGGCGAAGAACCAGTGACTGTCGGCGGGTCTGGAGCGCTCGGGAATGTACTCGGCGTTCACCTCTACACGGATTCCTCGGGTCACGGCCACCGATTGCGACAACGGCGATCTCCTCTCCTGTTGCCCGTACAGTCTACCAGCGGACGTGGTAATCTCGTGAAACCGGGGACAGTACACTCATTTCCGGATTTTCCGGATTCGTTGATGACGCGAGACCCGGAGAATCCAGGAATCAGTGTACTGTCCCCGGTAACGAGGGTCAGATGACGTTTCAGGCCGAGGCTCGCGCCACCGAGGGGTTGGCCGACACCCGGGAGATCCGGATCCGGGGACGGGTGACCTTCGACGAAGCGCCCGAGCTGCGGAAGACCATCCTGGGCGAGGTCGAGCGAACCGCGGCGCGTCGGTTGATCCTGGAGCTAGGCGGGATCGACACCATGGACACATCGGGCGCCGCGGTCCTGGCGGAGGCCCTGCGGGCGGGCGAGAACAAGGGGATGCGAGTCCTCCTGTGCAGCCCCAGCGAGTCGGTGGTTCGGATCTTCCGGCTCGCCGGTTTCGTGGACGTCCTCGATCACTGCTGCGCCGGCTGGGAGGAAACCCGTCGGCGACTCACCGAGTAGCGCGTCATGCTCGGCTCCTCGCTGCACTACGTCGGCCGGCACACGGTCAATTTCCTCGCGGATGTGGGTGCCACGTGGCGCCTGGCCGTGGCCGCGGCGTCGCGGTTCGTGACGGGACCCTTTCGCCCCGAGAACATCCACGTCAGAGCGACCATCGATCAGTGTGTCCGCGCGGGATACAGCTCGCTACCGCTGGTGGCGCTGATCTCCTTCCTGATGGGCATGATCATGGCGCTGCAATCGGCCTACCAGCTCCACGAGATGGGTGCGCTCGACCTGGTCGCCGCCCTGGTTGCCGTTGCCGTGACGCGCGAGCTGGCGCCGCTGCTGACCGCCGTCATCGTGGCAGGACGGGTCGGCTCTGCGATCGCCGCGGAGCTGGGCACGATGAAGGTCTCCCAGGAGATCGACGCTCTTACCGTGATGGGCATCGAGCCCGTTTCGTTCCTGGTCGTCCCGCGGCTCGTGGCGTTGATCGTCGCGCTCCCGTGCCTGACGATCTTCGCCGACCTGGTCGGAATCCTCGGGGGCTACACCGTCGCGGTGGGAGCCCTGGGGATCGGATCCGGCACCTACATCTCGAACACCGTCGACGCCCTCGTCCTTCAAGACCTCTTCACGGGGCTCGCCAAGGCGGTGGTGTTCGCCATGATCATCGGCCTCGTGGGATGCCAGCGTGGGCTGCAGACCGAGGGCGGCGCCGATGAAGTCGGTCGCTCGACGACGTCGTCGGTGGTGCGTTCGATCGTCCTCGTCATCGCCGCCGATCTGTTCGTCACGGCGTTCTCGTACGCCAGGGGATAGAAACTGGACCGCAACGGTTTCATGATCGAGGTCCGCGGGCTCCGCAAGAGCTTCGGGCAGCACGAGGTCCTGAAGGGGGTGGACCTCTCGGTCCGAAAGGGCGAGACGCTGGTCATCCTGGGCGGAAGCGGAAGCGGCAAGAGCACCCTGCTCCGCTGCCTGGTCGGGCTCGAGAGGCCGGACGCGGGAACGGTGCGGATCCAGGGCATCGACATCTTCGCCGACCCCCAGGGTCTGTCCGCGCTGCGACGGCGCATGGGAATGGCGTTTCAGGGCGGGGCTCTGTTCGGCTCGATGACCGTCGCCGAGAATATCGAGCTCCCTCTGGTCGAGTTCACGAAGCTGCCGGCGTCGACCCGACGGATCATCGCCCGGATCAAGCTCGGCATGGTCGGCCTCGAGGACGCGATGGACCGCATGCCGTCGGAGCTCAGCGGCGGCATGAAGAAGCGCGCCGCCCTGGCCCGCGCCCTGGCCCTCGATCCCGAGATCGTCTTCTTCGACGAGCCATCCGCGGGGCTCGACCCGGTGACCGCCGCCGGGCTCGATCAGCTTCTCGTACAGCTCAAGAAGGCGTTCGGGGCGACGCTGGTGGTCGTGACCCACGAGATGGTCAGCGCGTTCACGATTGCCGACCGCCTGGCCCTGATGCACGAGGGACGTTTCGTGCTCACCGACACACCGGCCGTCGTTCGCGAGAGCCGGGATCCGACTGTCCGGGGCTTTCTGGACCGGCACCCGCCGGAGACCATGGACTCCGCCGAGAAGTTCCGCCGGTTCATCGACGATCTGGAGGTTTAGATGGACGCCAGGAGCAGGGCCGCCGACGTCAAGGTCGGGCTGTTTGTCGTCGCCGCACTCGCGATTCTGGTCTTCGGGTCGATGTGGGTCGCGGGCTCGACCTTCCTGCGCGTCGAGCAAAACACCTACAAGGTGTTGATGAAGGGATCGGCGGGGATCGAGTCCGGCGATCGCGTGCGCTTCGCCGGGGTCAAGGTCGGGAGGATCAAGGAGGTGCGCCTGGAGCCCGAGGCCGAGTTCCCGGTAATCATGGTGGTCTCCATCGACCCCGACATCCCGGTGAGATCGGACAGCACGGCGAGGGTCGCCGCCGCGGGCCTCATGGGCGGCAGCTTTCTCGAGATCGAGGCCGGCTCGCTCGACTCCCCGCTCCTGACCGAGGGTGGCGAGATCCACGGCAAGGAAGCGCAAGGCATGGAAAAGGCGCTCAGTCACGTCGACGCCATCGCCGAGCGGACCGTCGCGCTTCTCGATCAAGTCTCGGGGGTGCTCGATCAGGTCTCCACCGACCTGGGGCCGATCCTGGCCGGGGCCCAGGACCTGCTCTCGCCTCGCAACGTCGACAACGTCGGCGAGATTCTCGTGAGCCTCGACGGGCTGCTCGACGAAGCCACGCCGCGCATCACGTCGTTGCTGACGCGCCTCGACTCGCTGGCGGCGAACCTGGAGGAGGGCGCCGAGGACGTGCCGGAGCTGACCGGCGAGCTGACCGCGTTGGTGGAGGACCTGCGGACGGCCCTCGGCCCGGACGGGGAGCGACTGGTAGTTCTGCTGGATTCGGCACAGAAGATGATGAGCTCCGCCGATCAGTCGCTGGGGATGTTTCGCGACAACCGAGACGAGCTCGAGGGGATGATCCGGGATCTCCGAGATACGGCCGCCAACCTGGAGGCGTTCTCGCAGCGACTCAAGGAGCAGCCCTCGAGCCTGGTGTTCGCCAAGCCGGACCCGGAGCGAAGCCCCGGTGACGGTGTGGAGGGTTCCCGATGAAATCGCTGCGCGTCCCCGTCGCACTGTTCTTGATGGCTCCGCTGCTCTTCGCCGCTTGCGGAGGCAAGCGGCCCCCGAACCACTACTACCTGCTCGGGGCGCCCGCGTCGCAGGAAGAGGCGGCGGCCTCACCGTCGACGGGCTCCGAGGGGCTCCACGTCGGGGTCAAGGCGCTCCACGTCGACCCGCCGTACGACCGGGATTCGATCGTCTACCGGGTGGGTGCCGACTCGCCCGAGGTGGGGTTCTATGCCTACCACCTGTGGGCGGCCCCACTGTCACGGATGCTCCCCGGGGTGGTGGCCACGGCGTTCGAGGGGGCCGAGGGAATCGGGACGATCGAGCCCGTGGCGCCCGGGCAGAGCTACGCGGCCTACGTGACAGGGCGGGTGCTCGCCTTCGAGGAGGTGGACCTGCCCGAGGGGCAGCGGGTGCGGATCTCGATCTCGCTCCGCCTGCAACTCGCGAACGGCGACGAGCTCTGGACCGGCCAGGTCTCCGGGGAGTCGGGACTGCAAACGGACGGCGTTGCCGACATCGTCGACGCGATGCGGGCGCTGCTGGGTGAGCTTCTGCAGGAGGCCCGTCTGGAGCTTGCGTCGGCGCTGAATTCTTAGGAAACAACTCCCTCGCGGTGGCGTGCCTTTCATTACTCCTGAGCTCTCTTTTCCTGCCGGTTTACGGGAAACCTTTTTGTCGGTCAGGACGTTTTACGTTTTCTTACAGCCGGAAACCTGATTTGGACGGAGGAACAATGCGAAGCGCCGCTGCGTTGTCTACAATGGTCGACCCTGGGAGGAGGCGACCGCGAATGGACATCAAGGTACGGCAAGAGGGCAACGTCACCGTGGTAGACCTATCGGGGGCAGTCACCCTCGGCCGTGGCGACACCGTGCTTCGCGGCGAGCTGTTCCGGCTCCTCGAGGAAGATCACAAGCAGATCGTGCTCAACCTTCAGGGTGTCTCCCATTTCGACTCGGCGGCCCTCGGAGAGTTGGGGGCGACCTACAAGCAGGCGAAACAGAAGAATGCAGAGCTGAAGCTTCTGACCCCTTCCCCCAAGCTGCAAGAGCTCCTGCAGCTCGTCAAGTTCGACGAGGTCTTCGACGTCCACTACGACGAGGCCGAGGCCATCCGGTCATTCAGCGATCCACGCGGCTCCGGCGGGCCCGCTCTGGGACGAAAGCCTTTCCTCGACAGGCTGCAATAGCTCGCAGCCCCGCTGAAATCCGAAGTCGGCCCGGGATGGATCAGGTTCCGTCGTGGAGCGCCCGCATGGATACCGTGGCGGGAACCGAAGACTGCTTCCCGGCGGGCTTGGCGGGACTCTCGGCGGGCGTCTTCGCTGCGCTCTCGGCAGCGGGCTCCGCGCGGGCAGGCTCGGTTGAATCGACCTCGTTGACCCCTTGAGCGGCGTCGGGGTCAGTGTAGGCTTTCGGCTCGCTTGGAAGCTCGACGCCACCGCGCCGCAAGACGTCCGAGCTTCGCTTGAGCATGTCGCGGGTCGTGTGCGCAATGTCGTGCTGAAGCTTGAGCGTCTTTTTCTGGCGCGCGCGGGCCAGCGCGGTTGCGATCTGCGATTTCCAAAGCGGCACGGAGTTCAGCGTCGCGCTCTGGATCCCCTCGACCAAGACCTGGAGGCCGCTCTGGACCAGCCGGATCTGCCCTGCCGCCTGGACCGAGATCTTGCGGCCGAGCTTCAGGTCTTCGAGCTTTCGCTCGAGGCGCTCGACCTGCTGGAGAAAATCGGAGATTCGATGGGCGTCCATGGGATTCGACTCGGGGTCGAGACCCTTCTTCACCTTCGGCAGGACCTTGGTTCTCAGCTCGTGGAGCTTCAGCTCCGCCGCCCGGATGTAGACCTCGAGCCCCTTGAGGAGCTCGTGGTTCTGCTCGTAGAGCTTGTCGAAGAGCTCGACGTCCTTTAGGAGCTGCCCGCGTTCTTCTTCGAGTCGTTCGGAGATCCTCTCGACCTCGGTGTTGACCTTCGCGTACTCGGAGAAGAAGCGATCCTTCACGCCCATCCGGGTGCCGATGAGCGGGACGCGGCCCAGCACGCTGTCCTCGCCCAGGCGCGAGACGCTGAGGCGCTTGAGCTGCCGGACCAGCTCCTTGAGAAGGTCGCGGACGTGCTGGACGTCTTTGGCCCTGACGTGGGAGAGCACGCGCTCGCAGAACGCGGAGACCTGCCTCTGGGCGGTGACGCCGAATTGCAGGACGGCGTCGGTGTCCGCCACCTCGATCGACGCCGCCAGGCTGGCGATCTTCTTCTTTTCGGCGGCAGACCTCTCCGCTGCCGAAGCAGGCTTCGCCTTAGGATTTCTCATGTCTTGCTTCCCGTGCCCACTACTTTTGTACCACCGGCTGGGCGAATTGTCTACGTGAAACCAGTGCCCGTGCGGCTTTTCGACCGCTCGAGCCCGGTGGGCAGGCGTGGGAGAGCGGCTCAGCCGCCGATGGGGAGCTCGTAACAGACCGCCTCGCGGTCGTTCCTGACGAGCAGGTAGCGGCCGGCGAGCGCCGGGGGGTTCCAAAGGCGACCGTCCACGGCCGTCACGCGGCCCAGCTCGACGTGCTCGTCCGGATCGGGCTCGACAAGCACGACGTCGCCCTTCTCGGTGGTGACGATCAGGAGACCGTCCACCAGGAGGACCTGCCCGTGGCCGTAGCGGCCTCGCTTCCAGCGCCGCTCGCCGTTTTCGGGGTCGAGACAGACCATGGTGCCGTCGTCGAGGCTGTAGACGTAGCCGTCGTGGAAGACCGGATTGGTGAACTTCGCCTTCAGGCGCGGGCTTTCCCAGATCAGCTCGGTGTCCAGAACCGACTCTCCGTCCTCGCCCTCGCGGCCGACAACCCGGAGAAGCTTGCTACCGATGCCGTAGCCGCTCGAGACCAGCAGGCGGTCGCCAGGGAGGGGCAGCGGCTGAGCGACGTTGGGCTGCTCGGGAGGCCATGGGAAGCTCCAAAGCACCTCCCCTGTGCCGGGATCATGCGCCACCACGCTGCCTCTATTGAAGATGAGGATCTGCGGCACCCCGGCGAGGATCGTCGGATAGGGCGAGGAATAGCCGCAGAAGTCGTCGCCGTCGGACCACACCCGCTCCCCCGTCTCGCGATCGTAGGCCACCAGGGACTTGCCCGGGGAGCCGCCGGCGCTGACCACGACCACGGCGTCCAGGACCAGGGGTGAGCCGCTCCTGCCCCACTCGGGGTTGACCGTCTCGTTGTCCTCCACGATGTTCCGGGTCCAGAAGCGCTTGCCGGTGGCGAGATCGAGGGCGTTGAGAATCCCCGTGGCGCCTAGGGTGTAGACACGACCATCGACTACGGTCGGAGTGGCCCGTGGACCGATGCCGGCGATGGTGGTGTCGTAGCGCTCGGGATCGGAATGGGTCCAGAGGATCTCGCCGGTGGAGAGGTCGTAGGCGACGACCATCTCGTCGGGGCCGCGCTGCTCCTGGGTAACGGCGATCCCTCCGGCCACGGCGAAGGACGACCATCCGGCGCCGACCTCGCGGCGCCAGACCTCTCGTGGAGGCCTGGCGTCCCAGTCGCGGGCCAGGCGAAGACCCTCGACGGTGCCGTTGCGGTTCGGGCCGAGAAACTGCGGGTAGTCGGCAGCCCCGGGCGGAGGATCGGGGACGAGGCCGGGCCCCGGTGAGTCCAGCCCCCCCCTGGGCAGCGTCTCGTCCGGGGTGGCCGTCCACCTCCACTTCAACAGCGGCTCGAGATCTCCCGTAACACCGCTGAAGCGAACGAGCTGGGTCCCCGCGAGCACGACCCCAACCACGATGACGAGCCCCGCCACACGCACCCGTGCGGCCAGCCGGGAGAGAAAGGTCCACCACAGGACGAGCAGCACCAGGGCGACGAAGACGAACATGACCGATCGTGTGTACTTGTTCTGGCCGGTGGAGTCGCCGGACTGAATCCAGATCACCGCAACGGTGGCCAAGATGCCGACAGCGATGGCCGGCCACCATCGAATGGAGCGGGGTTCAAGGTCGGGGGCAGTTCGGGCCATGGGAGGCGGATTCTCCACCAAGAAGCACTCGGCTGCAAACAGGAGGCCACCAGGCTTCCCGAGACGGCTTGTCGATTCTGACTACAGGAAGTAGCTCACGATGTATCCACCCGCGAGGAAGAACAGGCATCCGGCCAGAATGACCTTGATCGCCCTCGCGGGGACGAACTTCTGGAGGCGTGCTCCGCAGTACGTCCCGGCAAACCCGCCGACTCCGAACAGGAGGCCGAGAGTCCAGTCCGGGGATACCTCGACACCCAGGTAGAACGGCGCGAGCGCGTGGTAGAACGCCACGCCGGCGACGGACGTGATCAGCGTGGCCAGCAACGTGGCCCCGGCCACGGTGTACACGGGCAAGCCGAACATCGCCACGCATATCGGTGCCATGATGGCCCCTCCGCCGATGCCGTAAGCTCCTCCCAGCACGCCGACCACCACGCTGATGGCGAAGATCGGGATCACCGGAACCTCGAAACGCTCGCCGTAGAATCCGTAGATGAGCCGGCGAACAGAGAACTCCTCCGTGTGGATTCGAGGCAACTCTTCCCCCGATTCCACGCGGCGGCGGTACGTTCGTGCGAGGTGCTCGAAGCGAGTCTCCGCGGAACGATGGCTCGGGCTCCGAGATCGGTCGAGCAGGTCCCGCGACAGCCGAACCCCGATGTAACACAGAACAACGCCCACGAACAGCTTGAAGTCCCTCGGATCGGGTAGATACCGGATCCGGATGACCGCCCCGATGAACACACCGGGCAAAGTGCCGATGATCACAATCCAGGCGAGGGGCCAGACCATTCGGCCCTCGCGCACATAGCGCCACACACCGCCAGGAGTAGCCACGATGTTGTAGACATGGTTGGTGGCGCTGACCGCGGGGCTCGTAAAGCCCAGCACGCTCACCTGAAACGGGAGGATCAGGAACGCCCCCGATATGCCTCCCAGGGACGTGAAGACGGAGATCACGAAGGCCACGAGCGGCAGAATGAGCGGGTTGACCTCCATCCCTGAAACAGAGAGCTCCAACGGCTTGCCCTTCCACGCGACACGCCAAGGGTACCCTACCGTTGTCTCGACCGTGAAGGGCTTGCCCTCGGTGGCGGTCCTTGACTCTCCCCCAAGGGCAGACTGCATACTTCGATCGTCAGCCGCGCCGGGGGGGCGCGGAGCGGAGGGCAGGCCATGAAACTCGGGATCGGAGAGTTTTCTCTGGTTACGTCGATGTCGCTCAAGGCGTCGCGCCTGTACCGCGAGAGAGGGCTCCTGGTTCCTGCGGAGACCGACCCATCCTCGGGCTATCGCTACTACGACGAGGCGAACCTCGAGCGAGCGAGAAGCATTCAGGTCCTCAAGAGGTACGACTTTTCGCTGGCCGAGATCAAGGAGCTGCTGGACACGATTCTCATCGCCGGCCATCGCATGCAGGGAGGCTGCGAAGAGATCGGCAAGGGCCTCGGAATCGTCTGCAAGAAGATGGGTCGCTATGCTGTCGGCAAACCCATGGCCCTTTACTACGATGCCGAGTACAAGGAAGAGGGGGCCGACTTCGAGCCGTGCATCCCCGTTCGCAAGAGAAAGGAGGTCGAAGGGATCTCGATTCGCGAGCTGAAAGGTGGCAGGTTCGTGTCGCTGATCCACAAGGGACCCTGCGACACTCTTACGGGAAGGTCTTCAACTACCTGAACGAGAAGGGATACAAGACCGAACGGCCGACGAGAGAAGTTTACCGCAAGGGTCCGGGAATGATCTTCAAGGACAACCCCAACAACTACCTGACCGAGATCCAGGTGTTGATCGAGGGCTGAGGTCTCGAAGCGGCGCCGATCTCGGGCGCGGCTGCAAACGGGAGCCCGGCAATGGAGCAAATCACTCCGGATGGTTCGTGTCCGAGTGGCGTACGCTTTGCGCCACCGGCGGTCAGCCCGCGGAGGGTACGAAGATGGCACCTGAAATCTATCGTTCGATCCTACTCGTCGGATTGTCCTTGGGGCTGAGCCTGGGCACGGTCGGATGCACGGGTGACGACGACCCGACCATGATTCCTTGCACCGTATCGGAGCAGAATGTAGCGGGAATCTGGTATTACTGCGAAGACTGCAGCAAGACCGGCTTGCAGCCCCAGAGCAAGATCGATTTCGACGCCTCCGGCGCCCTCACTTTCGAGCTCCCGGAGCAGGAATGCGATCCTCTCGACGGCACCGGCATTTCCAGAATCAGCACAGGATCGTGGACCCTGGACGGCTGCTTCATCACGGTCAGTGTCACCAGCGCCCCTCCCCCGGACGATCAGGCCTGTTCCGTCGATGAGGGTGTCGGTACGGCCGAGATCGTGTTCAACGATCCGCTTGACCGCATGGTCCTCCGCACGGGCGACAGCGATACGCTGTTGAGACGGAACTTGATGAACCTGGAATGCTATTGCGCCAACTGACGGTGCCGATCGATGGAGGCACTCATCATGTCAGCCCTCTCTGCAGCCACTCCTTGGGCCCTGGCCCTCATCATGTCCGCCTCGGGAGCTCTCGCCCAGGGCCCGGCGGCAATCGACTCCGTCACGAAGCAACGCGTCGTCACGAAAGTCGCCTCGATCATGACGGAAAAGTACGTCGACCCGGAAATCGGCCAGGAGATGGCGCACCATATTCTGTCGCGGCACCAAGAAGGCGCCTACGACACCCCGGCAGATCTGAAATCATTCTGCTCGGCGCTAACGTCCGACCTGCGATCTATCAGCAACGACAAGCACCTCTTCGTCTTTTACAGCCCGGAAGAGACGCGTGAAGTGGCCGCGGACAAGAAACTGCTCCCCGCAGAGGAGATCGAGGAGATAGAAACGCAGTACTACGAATCCGCCAGAAGAGACAACTTCGGGTTTCGAAAGGTCGAGATCCTCGACGGCAACGTCGGCTATCTCGAGCTGAGTATCTTCTCGAGCATCGAGAACGGCGCCGACACTGCCGCCGCCGCGATGGCGTTCCTGTCCAATGCCGACGCGATCATCATCGACCTTCGGGACAACGGCGGTGGATCCGACATGGTGTCGTTCCTGAGCAGCTATTTCTTCACATCCGACCCGGTCGAGCTGACCGGCACGTACTTCAGGGAATCCGACTCCGTGAGTCGCTCCTGGACGCTGCCCTACGTGCCCGGCAAACGTTTGCCGGATGTCGAGCTGTACATCCTGACGAGCCCCAGGACTTTCTCGGCGGCCGAGGACTTCGCCTACACCTTGCAGCAGTTGAAGAGGGCCGTTGTGGTCGGAGAACCCACCAAGGGCGGGGCCCACCCTATCGATGTGCTGATCGTGGACGGAGACATCCTGACCCAGGTTTCGATCGGAAAGTCGATCAATCCGATCACGAAGACGAACTGGGAAGGTGTGGGAGTCCGGCCGGACCACGAGGCTCCCTCGAACGAGGCTCTTGCGGCGGCCCATCGGATGGCCTTGAAGAGCCTGAGCGAGAAGCGGCCCTAGGCCGGTCCTGTGTCATACTCGTCGATCGATGAAAGCGCTCACCTTCCAGGGCATTGACTCGGTAAGCCACGAGACCGTTCCCGATCCACGGATCGAGGATCCGGGCGACGTCGTCGTGCGCGTCGAGTGCGCGGGCATCTGCGGCTCGGATCTCCACGTTTACCACGGGCGGGAGACCGGTCTCGACCTCGGCACCGTGATGGGGCACGAGTTCGTCGGTGAGATCGCGGAGACGGGCGCGGAGGTCCGCGGCATCGTGGCGGGGGATCGCGTCGTGAGCCCGTTCACCACCAGTTGTGGGCGGTGCTTCTATTGCAAGCGAGGGTTGACCGCGCGGTGCACCGCGGGTCAGCTCTTCGGCTGGGTGGAAGGGGGCGGGGGCCTCCACGGCTGCCAGGCCGATTACGTCCGCGTCCCACTAGCCGGATCCACCCTGGTCAAGGTACCGGAGGGGGTTGCGGCGGAGCAGGCCTTGTTCGCGGGAGACATCCTCTCGACCGGGTATTTCTGCGCCGATCTCGCCGGCATCGAGCCGGGCTCGGTCGTCGTCGTGCTCGGCTGCGGTCCCGTCGGCCTGATGGCGGCCATCGGCGCGCAAGAGTTGAACGCCGGGCGTGTCTTCGCCGTCGATGCCGTGGCCGAGAGGCTGGAGCTGGCGAAGCGGTTCGGAGCGGAGCCACTTGAGCTGGCCGGTGATCCCGTCGCGGTGGTGCACGAGGCGACCGAGGGTCGTGGCGCCGACGCGGTGCTCGAGGTGGTCGGTAGCCCCGAGGCGACGCGTCTGGCCGTCGACCTCGTCCGCCCCGGAGGGTCGATCGCGGCGGCCGGGGTCCACACCGAGAAGCAGTTCGCATTCTCCCCGGTCGAGGCCTATGACAAGAACCTGACCTACCGCGCCGGTCGTTGCCCGGCCCGGCACTACATGGAACGGGTTCTACCCATCGTGGAAGCGGCCAGGTACGACCTGGCGGCCGTGATCTCCCACCGCCTGCCCCTCGCCGAGGGCGCGCGGGGTTACGACATCTTCGCGCGCAAGCTCGACGGCTGCACGAAGGTGATTCTCACCCCTCCTCCAGGGTCCCCCTAGACACGACGGAGCTGAACGAGCGAGGTCCGTGGTACGCTCCGTGGTCTTCCCGCATCTGGAGGACACCATGTCGCGACTGCTCATCTCCACCGTGCTGTGCGCATTGATCGTCCTGGCGTCGCCTTGCCTGGCGGCGAAGGACCCGGCCAACAAGACGTCGGAGGCCGAAGACGATCGGCTGCTCTCTGCCGACACCCTCGCCGGGCTCGAGCTACGCAACCTCGGGCCAGCCATCAACTCGGGACGAGTCACCGACTTCGCGGTCACTCCCGGGAAACGGCACCGCTACTTCGTGGCGGTGGCTTCGGGCGGGGTCTGGCGGACCGACAATGCCGGCACCACCTGGACGCCGGTGTTCGACGAGCAAGGCTCCTATTCCATCGGGTGTCTGGCGATGGACCCGTCCAACCCCAACGTGGTCTGGGTGGGTACGGGAGAGAACAACAGCCAGCGCTCGGTGTCGTTCGGAGATGGGGTCTACAAGACCGTGGACGGCGGCCAGACCTGGGAGAACGTCGGCCTCCCGGAATCCGAGCACATCGGCAGGATCGCCATCGATCCGCGCGACCCCGACGTCGTCTACGTGGCGGCGCAGGGACCGCTGTGGAGGTCGGGCGGTGACCGCGGTCTGTACAAGACCACCGACGGCGGCAAGAGCTGGAATCGGATCCTGCACATCTCCGATGACACGGGCATCAACGAGGTCCACCTCGATCCGCGTGAGCCCGACGTCCTGTACGCCACCGCCTACCAGCGCGGGCGCCACGTGTGGTCGCTGATCGACGGCGGACCGGAGTCGGGCATCCACAAGTCAACCGACGGCGGCGAAACCTGGCGCCAGCTGACCCAGGGCCTTCCCGAGGAAGTCGATCTCGGACGCATCGGCCTGGCCCTCTCGCCCGCCGACCCCGACGTGATCTACGCCATCGTCGAGTCCCAGCGTGAGGAGGGCGGCGTGTTCCGCTCCACCGACCGCGGCGAGAGCTGGGAGAAGCGCTCCGACTACGTGTCCCAGAGCCCGCAGTACTACAACGAGCTGGTGGCCCACCCGAAGGACGTGGACACCGTCTTCTCGATGGACACCTGGATGCACGTCTCCGCCGACGGGGGAAAGACCTTCGAGAAGGTCGGCGAGGAGCACAAGCACGTCGACAACCACGCCATGTGGATCGACCCCATGGACACCCACTATTACCTCGTCGGCTGCGACGGCGGCGTCTACGAAAGCTTCGACCGCGGTGCGACCTGGCAGTTCAAGCCCAACCTCCCGATCACCCAGTTCTACCGGGTCACCGTGGACAACTCGTCCCCGTTCTACTTCATCTACGGCGGCACCCAGGACAACAACACCATCGGCGGTCCTGTCCGCACCCTCAACCGCTCGGGGATCGCCAACGAGGACTGGTTCGTCACCGTCGGCGGCGACGGCTACGAGACCCAGGTCGATCCCACCAATCCGGACATCGTCTACAGCCAGTGGCAGTACGGGGGCCTGGTGCGCTACGACCGCGCCAGCGGCGAGACGATCGACATCCAACCGCAGGAAGAACCGGGCGAGGCGGCCCACCGCTGGAACTGGGACTCGCCGCTGATCATCAGCCCGCACTCGCCGACCCGCCTCTACTACGCCTGCCAGCGGGTCTTCCGCTCGGACGACCGCGGCGACACCTGGAGAGCGATCAGCGAAGACCTCTCCCGGCAGCTCGATCGCAACCGGTTGCCGGTGATGAACCGCATCTGGGGCATGGACGCGGTCGCCAAAAACATGTCCACCTCCGACTACGGCAACATCGTCTCGCTGACCGAGTCGCCGTTGGTGGAAGGGCTGATCTACGTCGGCACCGACGACGGTCTGATCCAGGTGACCGAGGACGGCGGCAAGAGCTGGCGGCGGATCGACCGTCTGAAGGGTATCCCGGAGCAGAGCTACGTCAGCCGCCTCGAGGCCTCGCTGCACGATCCCGACACCGTCTACGCGGCCTTCGACAACCACAAGATGGGTGACTTCTCCCCCTACGTCATGGTCAGTCGCGATCGCGGCCGCAGCTGGACCTCGATCGTCGGCGATCTGCCGGAGCGAGAGATCGTCTATGCTCTGATGCAGGATCACGTCGCGCCGGGGCTGCTGTTCGCCGGCACCGAGTTCGGCCTGTACGTGACGGTCGATCACGGCAAGCGGTGGGTTCGTCTGAAGGGCAAGCTGCCCACGATCCAGGTGCGCGACATCGACATCCAGCGCCGCGAAAGCGACCTCGCCCTGGGCACCTTCGGGCGCGGGTTCTACATCCTCGACGATTACACGCCGCTGCGACACGTCTCGGAGGAGGCCCTCGGCAGCGAATCGATCCTCTTTCCGGTGCGCGACGCGCTCCTGTACGTCGAGAAGCGCTCGCGGCAGGGATCCAAGGGGCACGGCTTCTTCACCGCCGACAATCCGCCGTTCGGCGCCACCTTCACCTACTACCTGAAGGAGAAGCTGGCTACTCTCGAAGAGCGGCGCATCGAGGCCGAGAAGAAGGCGCGGGAAGAGGAAACCGATCCGCCGCTGCCCTCCATGGCCGAGCTGTTGGCCGAGCAGGAAGAGGTCGAGCCCCGCATCGTGGTGACGGTCCGCGACTCCGACGGCGAGGTGGTTCGACGGATCACCGCCGATCGCGAGAAGGGCATCAAGCGGGTGAGCTGGGACCTGCGCTTCCCGCCCGCCACCCCCACCGATATCGAGGAGAGAGAAGAACCCCTCGCACCGTGGGAGGATCCGCCTCGCGGCCCGCTGGCGCCGCCTGGGAGCTACTCGGTCACCCTGGATAGCGAGGTTGACGGCGTGCTCACGACCCTGGCCGGTCCCGAGGAGTTCGAGGTGGTGCCGTTGAACCTGGCTACCCTGCCCGCCGCGGATCGGCAGGCGGCGATGGCCTTCCAGAAGAAGGTGCAGCGCCTGCGCCGCGCTGTGTCCGGCACCCTTGAGGCCGCCGGAGAGGCCGAAGTGCGGTTCGCCCATCTGCGCAAGGCCATCCTCGACACCCCGAGTGCTGACCCGAAGCTACTGACGGAGCTTCAACGCCTGCAGGACGAGTTGAACGACATCCTGCTCGCGCTGCGGGGCGACCCCGCCAAGTCCAGGCGCAACGTCTTCGAACCCCCGGCGATCTCGAATCGTGTGGACCGGATCGCCAACGCCCTGTGGACCACGACCTCCGCTCCGACGACCACCCAGGAGAAAGCCTATCGCTGGGCCGGCGAGGCGTTCAGCGGCGAGCTGGAACGGCTGGGGAGGGTGTTCGACGACCTCCGAGCGCTGGAGGACCGGCTGGAAGAGGCCGGGGCTCCGTGGACACCAGGGCGGTTGCCGCGGTGGACGATGGAGTAACCCGCTAGCGAGGCTCACTGACAGCGGGCTGCCAGATTCACCTGAAGCGCGGCGGCGACGCGTTTGCCGTCGATCGCCGCGCTGACGATCCCACCTGCATAGCCTGCGCCCTCACCCGATGGATACAGCCCACGGACGTCCGGCGATTCGAGCGTGTCCTGTGCGCGAGGGATGCGCACCGGAGAGCTCGTTCGCGATTCGACGCCGACCAGGACCGCCTCGTTACTGAGAAACCCCGGCATGCGGCGCGCGAAGCGGTCGAGCCCCACGCGCAGGGTCTTCGCGATGGGAACCCCCGCGTGGTCGATCACCTCATCGAGTCTCGTCGCGTTCAGCCCTGGCCGGTAGCTGCTCGACGGAACACGGCTCGAGCCTCGCCCCGCGATGAAGTCCGTCATCACCGTCGCCGGCGCCCGGAGGTCGCCACCGCCCGCTTCGTAGGCAGCCCGTTCGATTCGTTGTTGAAAGCGCACGCCCCCCAGCGGCCCTTCGAATCCCTGTGATTGCCATTCCTCCGGCTCGATCGCCACAACGACACCGGCATTTGCGAACGGCGAGTCTCGCTTCGACAGGCTCATGCCGTTGACCACCTGTGCGCCTGGCTCGGTCGTGGCCGGGACGATCCAACCACCTGGGCACATGCAAAAGGAGAACACGCCGCGGTCCTCGATCGTGGCCGCAAGCCGATAACTTGCACTGGGAAGCGCAGCGTGACCCGCATCGCGCCCGTACTGGATGCGGTTGATCAACGCCTGCGGGTGCTCCACCCGCGCCCCCATCGCAAAGGCCTTCGGCTCCAGGACGACGTTCATCTCGTGGAGCATCTCGAAGATATCTCGCGCCGAATGCCCGGTCGCCAGCACGACGGCATCCGCCTCGAAAGTGCGGCCGTCGGCGAGCTCGACACCACTCACTCTACGTTCATCGCCTTGACGCTCTACGACGATGCGTTCGAGCCTGGCCTCGAAGTGGAACTCCACACCTACGCCCTCGAGTCGCTCGCGCAAGGCGGTGACGACCTTGGGGAGCCTGTTGCTGCCGATGTGGGGTCGAGCGTCCTCCAGGATGTTCCCCGGGGCGCCGTGCAGCGCGAGGATCTCGAGCACATCGCGAACCGAGCCCCGCTTGTGCGATCTCGTGTAGAGCTTTCCGTCGCTGTAGGTCCCTGCCCCGCCCTCTCCGAAGCAGTAGTTGCTATCGGGATCGACTCGCCCTTCGCGATTGAGGAGCGCGATGTCTCGGCGTCGAGGCTGCACCGGCTTGCCACGGTCGATGATGCGGCTGGCGATGCCGTGACGTGCCAGCTCATAGGCGCAGAACAGCCCCGCGGGGCCAGACCCCACGATCACGGTCCGGGCAGGCGGGCTAACTTCTCGTGGGTGGGGAAGCGCCCAGTCGCCTGGGGGCATCGCGGGCCCGACGCCCAGCAAGACGTGAAAACGGGCTCGCTTCCCGCGGGCGTCGATCGCACGCCGCAAGACGTGTAGCTCGGGGAGATCCTCCACGGGCACGGCCAGCTTCCCGGCTGCTCGCGCGCGCATCGCGTCGGGGTCGTGGGCCTCGTCGAGCGAGAGGTAGAGCTCGATGAGAGTGTCGATCTACGGGCCCTCCTGGTTGCAGGAGTTGACGGCCCGCACCTGGAAGTAGGTCAAATCCGGAGTGAGACTCAATCCGTCGGTGACCGTGATGGCGGTCGCGCCGGTGGTCCGGCCGGTCAGGTCGACCGAGACGTCGAACGGCGCCGTACCGGACTGCAGGACGTGGTACCCGGCCACCCCGCCGACGGCGCCCCACGAGAGATCGAGATCGGAGCCGTTGGTCGCCACGTCGACGACGAGGTCGTCCACGGCAATCGTCGGAGTCGGCTCGGGACAGATCTGTGGATCACAGTCGAATCCCTCTTCTATGGTCAGGTGCACAGTCCAGCCGAGGAGCGATCCGGCGCCGGCGGGACCGACGTCGGAGATCGCGAGGGTCCACGTTCCCTGGGTCGACTCGCCCACGAAGTCCGCCATGGAGCCGGGTCCGTCGGGCGCGAGGTCGAGGTCGTACCGCGCGTTGATTCCATAGCCGGGAGGATCGCTCTGGTCGTGCAATCGAACCGTCGTGCCGTCGGGTGAGGTCAGCTCGACGACCAACTCTGTAGTGTCCGGGTGACCGATGTTGACGGTGACATCGAGCTCGGCGACGGTATGGTCCGGACCGATGACGATCGTCGACGTGACCGGCTCCGCCGTCTCCGGTGGTATCGCCATGCTTGCGTCATTGACAAAGTCGCGGTTCTTGTCTCCCATCGGAAACAGCATGCTGTATCGCCGGGTCGTCGCGTTCGATGCCCAGGCGTCGAATTCGAGCTCGAGGATCTCTCCGCATGGGGTGTCCTCGAACACCACCAGCTCGAAAGCAGGGCTGGCCGACTCAGCCGTGTCACTCGATGGAATGTCGGCCCACGTCGTTGCGGGCTCGAGGATCCGACCTTGGTCGGGATCGACGAGCCTCAGCGCGCCCGTGGTGCCGAACGATGCATCCACACCGGAGTTGAGCAACGTTATCGGGATCTGAACGGTCTCACCGGGATCCGGGAAGCCGTTCATGACGGGACCCGGCTCCACCAACCGATGGTCGTACAACTGCAGGACCGCCCCGAGCGGCGTCGATTCGCAGCCCGACACGGGACTGCTGCACGCCGAGTTGGCACCGAAAGCCTCGACACGATAGGCGCGGGGCAAGCCGGGGTCGGACACCGTGTCCACGAAGGATGTCGTCGGGGCGGACACCGAGGCGATCCCCACCTGCTGCCGGTTGCAACCCAGATCACCGCGGTAGACGCGATACTCGCTGGCGTTGGCCACGGTCCCCCAGCTCAGCTCGGTGCCGGCCGGCGTCTCCACCACGGTCAGCACCGGGGCTGCGAGGGTGGGGCAGCTCGACGTGCTCTGGTTCTCCGGATCGGCCACGTTCCCACACTTGATGCCGTGACGGTTGAAGGCAGCGAAGATCTCCGCGGCGTGCGGCGTACCGTTCGACAGGTCGCCGTCGTCGTCGTCCACGACCAGCATCCGCTGCATCCAGTGCGTCGCGAAACAGGAGTGCGCGAGGTTGAGCCGGATGCAGTTGTACGCGGAGCCACCGGAACCGGGTCGGGTCATGTACCACAGTCGCTCGGCAAGTTGCCAGGCGGAGTCCTGGTCCATTCCCGACGCAGGCAGGTCGCGGGTCACCAGGTCGAACATCGTCTCGCTGGTGACGTAGGACTCGCAGTGGGCCTCTTTCGCACACGGCGCCCACCCCTGGACGCCAGCCGGGCAGGTCGCGAGAAAGCCGGTCGGTGTCGCCGGCGTGTTGTTCTGACGGGCCGTCCAGTCGAAGTCGCGAATGCCGGTGCAGGTCAGACACGCGTCCCCGTAGCCGCTACACGTGCTGCCGTCGTTGTACCATCCGCGGCTCATGCACGACGAACGGTTCGCGAAGATCGCCACGATGTCGGCGTAGGCCTCACCGGGACTGTCGGTGCCGCCGCCGTCAAACTCGTCGTAGCCGTGGCCCCACTCGTGGATGAGAACGCCGCGCTGCTGTCCGGTGTTGCCGCAGCCGTTGCCCTCGCCGTACATGTTGATCTCACCGTTCCAGGTTGCGTTGCAGGTCGAGTCGATGTTGACGTTGACGGTGACCTGGCCCTGCAGCCACGTGTTCGTCGGGTCGTAGAATCGGGCGGTCTCGGCGGCGCGATTGATGTGGTAGTAGGCGGTTCGGGCCGCCGCGGAATTCCCAGGAGAGATCCCGGGCTCGACGTCGCAATTCTCCCCGCTCTTGAGTCCCAGGTCCAGACCGTCCTCGCAGGTACCGCTCTCCGATAGCGCCCCGCAGGTGTCGTCGATCCGGACGTACGGGCCGATCAGATTCGTCTCGAACGACGAGCTTCTGGCAGAGCAACTCAGGTTGCCATAGGTGTCGGTGAAGGTCTCCGGCTCTCCACTCTCGGTGTAGTCGGCGAAGGGCATCGGAAAACCGGCGACCTCGCAGCCGCCGTCAGGGCAGATGTTGTCGTTCGAGATCGGGAAGACGCCGCCTCGGATGGCCTCGTAGTGCGCGCCGTCGAAGAATGCCCAGACGGTGCCGTCGTGGGCGTCGATCTCTCCCACCCACAGCGGTGCGGCGCCGGGCTCGCGGAACTTGAAGCGCCAGATCAGCACATGGGTCAAGCCCTCGCCTCGCGGGCCGGTCCAGATGCCCGGCTCGCCGGCACCCGGATCGGGATCGAGGGCCACGATCACCAGCTCGGGGTCGCCGGCCTGGATGAAGCTCTGAGTCGAAGTCTCGAGATGGACGTCGAGAGCCGCACGGGCCTCGTCGGCGTCCAGGGTCGGGACACCGCCGATCGTCGGCTGCCCCCAGTTCGTCGCCCCGAACATCACCAGGCGCCCGTACTTGACGTGCAGGTCGAGCCGTGCGTTCTCGACCGTCACCCCGTCCACGACTTGACGGAAGACGATTTGCCAGTGGTCTTTTCCGATTGGCAGGCTGGCGGCGGTATCGAGCGTCATGATCCCGCCCCAGTCACCGAGCAGGCCGCTCTGCTCGGTGGCAAACGCCAGCGCACGAGCTTCGAGGGTATCGAGCGTCACATCTGCGAAGGTGGCCGGCGTGAACCACTCGATGCCGCGACCCGACGCCAGCGCAGGCATTCCGGTGCGCTCGTCGAGAAAGACCCTCCATGCGCCGTGGCGACGGCCAAACTCCCGCCAACCCTCGCCGAGCTCGTCGGCGGCGGCAAGAGCCTCGACCTGTCGGGCCTCGACGCCGATCGCGCGGCCTTCGTGATGGCGAACGCGGTGATCGAAACGCCCGACAGAGCGGTTGTCCTCGACAACCGCGAACGCTCCGGTGACCCCGAGGACCAAGACAAGGCTCGCAACGACCGGGACTCTCATTCGCGCACTCCCCTGTGGAAAAGTCTACCGGCCGCGCCCCACGTCCGGCACCTAAACAGTACGCCCATTCTAGTAAAGACGGCGTCTGTTCGCCGGAGGCGCCTTCCCGCCGACCTGGGAAGAGGCGAATCGGGAGACTAGCTTCGGTTGCCGTTCCGCTCGGGGCAGGGGGTCAGTTCACCTCCAGATCGATCACAACGACCTGGGGATAGCGCTCGCGGATGGCCTTCTCGAGGGAGTTGATCTCGGTCCCCATACGCCTCACCACGCGACCCGCGGCGTCGACGAGGATGGGGGCCGGGTCGCCGCCGTCGCGGATCTCCTGGACGTCGCGCTCGAGCTGCTCGCGATCGATCAGGGCTCTCCCATGGAACTCCAATTCGCAACTGACGCGCAGCATCGACGGCCCGACGACTCGCGTGGACAGGTGCTCTACCGACTCCACCGACGGATGGCTCGCGATCAGCTCGCGGATCTCCTCCTCGAGCTGGTGATCCGCGGCCCGTCCCAGCAGCAGTCGGCCGTTGGCGACGGCAAGGATCACGGCCATCACCCCGAGCAACACACCGATGAGGATCGAGGCGATCGCATCGGGCAGGGCCGTGTGGAAGACGTTGGAAACCACGATGCCGACCAGTGCCAGCACCACGCCCAGCACCGCGATCGCATCCTCGAACAGCACTGCGACGGCGGTTGGATCGTCGCTCTGCTTCAGATACGCCACGAGCCCCATCTCGCCGCGTTGCTCGTTGACCCCCTTGAGCGCGATCAGCAAGACGTAACCCTCGACCACAAAGGCGAAGAGGAGGATGCCGATCGGAATCCAGTTGATCCCGAACTCGGTCACCTCGTGGGCGTGGAGCAGCGAGTGGATGCCGTGATAGAGCGTGACGCCGAAACCGATAAAGAAGATGCCCATCGCCGAGATCAGGTTCCACAGGTAGCGGGCACCGGCCTGGCCGAGCGGGAAGCCCCGCGAGGGGCCCACGTCGCCGTGCCGGATGCCCACGTAGAGCAACAGCTGGTTGAACGTGTCGGCCAACGAGTGGATGGTTTCCGCCAGCATCGAGGGACTGCCGGTGGCCATCCAGCCGAAGCCCTTCGCGACGGTGACCACACTGTTTCCGGCCACGGCCGAGAGCACGACCTTGGTCGTTGCCTGTCCTGCCACGTCGTCAACCCTCCAGCGCAGGTCCAGCCCCGCGGATCTCACATACCGTCCAGCGACATTCTCGCACGACCCGATCGCGGTGCTGGGGCTCCCGGCAAGAGTCGAACTTGCAACTCCAGGGTCGCATCCTGGTGTGATGATCCGTTTCACCACGAGAGCACTGGGGTGAGTGGCCGGATTCGAACCGGCGATGGCGGGCTCACGACCCGCTGCCTTGCCACTTGGCGACACTCACCACGATTGAAACCTGGAGCTCCGGCCGGGAGTCGAACCCGGTTTGACCGCTTACGAGACGACCGCATCGCCGGCAATGCTTCCGGAGCTGGAGAGCCAGGTGGGAATCGAACCCACGAAGCGGAACTAGCCGCGGCAGATTAAGAATCTGCGCCCTTTGCCACTCGGGTCACTGGCCCCTGGTGAAAGTCCCTGCCTCCTCCCTCGTGGTTGGTCGAGACCCTCGGATTCGAACCGAGACCTCCGTGCGCCCGAAGCACGTGCTCTCCCGCTTGAGCTAAATCTCGCCCGGCAGATCGGTGATCTGATAGGCCACGAACTGGCTGCCCAGGTGGGAATCGAACCCACGACCCCCCGGTTAACGGCCGGGCGCTCACCCTTGAGCTTCTGGGCACTTTGGTGGGACCCACTGGAATCGAACCAGTTCCTCCGACTCTTCAGGACGGCGCGCGGACCACCTACGCCAGAGTCCCCTGCTGGCTGCCCGGCAAGGATTCGAACCTCGGTCTCGTGGATCAGAGCCACGCATCCTGGCCCCTGGACGACCGGGCAACTCGTCTGTCACAGAGCGTGGAGCGGACGACGAGAGTTGAACTCGTACCGTGAGCTTGGAAGGCTCCCGTGCTGACCGTTGAACACCACGTCCGCACCCTGTCTCCAAGTCTGGTACCCCGGGTGGGATTCGAACCCACAAAAACTGCGCTCTGAACGCAGGGGATATGCCAGTTCTCCTACCGGGGCTAGTTGACTGCCGTCTTGATGGCGGAAGGGGCGGAGTCGACTCGCGGGCACAAAAAAACCCGGCGAGCGCCGGGTTACGCACCGAACCGATCTCGGAGCTACCTGGCTACCCGTCCCCTTTCGCGATCCGTGGCGCACGCATCCCTGGATGCAATGCGGCAACGGGCCGCGTCGAATCCGTTCGTAGGTTCATCGGGTCACCTTGCTCCTTTCCTACGTATCTACCGTCCAGCGAACGAAAACGTTCAACGCTCTGGAACGATTTCGATCCGGTTCGGCCGGGCGGAGGCGTGGTAACCTCCTCGGCGATGGGCCTCGAACCTCTCTTTCTCCCGGACCACACCGGCGTCTCTTCCGTCATGGCGTACATCGGCATGGTGGTGATCCTGCTGGCGTTCTTCCTCGAGACACGCGGGAGAGTCGACAGCCGAGGGGCGGCCTATCTCGGCCTCATGATCGCAGGGTCGGCCCTGCTGGCCATTCGCGCTGCACACGTGCGGGAGTGGGCGTTCCTCGTTCTCGAGGCTGCCTGGTGCGCCGCCGCCGTGTGGGCCCTCTACCGGCCCACTCGCAAGCGCGTCGCCTGAGGCCCACGGTGGCGACGTCGCGACGCAGCAAGATCTTCGGCGCATCGATCGTATCGGCCGTGGGGACCGGGCTGTCCCGCGTGCTCGGCGCGGTGCGGGACATCGCCATCGGTCACGTCTTCGGCGCCGGACGCGCCTCCGACGCCTTCTGGATGGCGTGGACCGTCCCCAGCCTTTTCCGGCGTTTTGTCGCGGACGAGGGTCTGACCGGCGCTCTGATTCCAGGCGTGACACAGGCCGAGCAGGAGGCCGGGACCGAAGAGGCCCGGCGCCTGGCCAACGGAGCGCTTCTCGCGCTGCTCGCCGCGGGGGCCGTGATCTGCGCGGCGGGGATGATCGGCGCGCCCTGGCTGGTGCGGCTCATCGCCCCCGGTTTCGCCGACGAGCCCGGGAAGCTCGAGTTGACCATCACGCTGACGCGGTGGCTGTTTCCGTTCGTCGTGTGCGTGAGCCTGGTCTCGTACTGCGAAGGGCTGCTCAACGTCCGCGGTCACTTCTTCGTGCCGAAGGTGGCGCCGGGCATCGTGAGTGGTTGCATCGCCGCCGCGGCGCTCCTGCTGGCCAACGACTTCGAGGAGCCGGTTCTCGCCCTTGCCGTCGGAGCCCTCGTGGGCGGGGTGGCTCACCTGCTCGTCTGCATTCCGCCTCTGGTGGCGCGCTGGGGGTTGCCGCGTCCCTCGGTGCGCGGTATGCGCGGGGCACGCTTCAGATTTTTCTTTGGGGAGATGGGCAAAGTCGCGGCGATCGGCCTCATTGCACAGCTCAACGTCGTGCTCCTCAGGGTGCTCGCCTCCTTCCTCGAGGAAGGCGCCATGACCCATTACTGGTATGCCAACCGGCTCGTGGACCTCTCGCAGGGGACCATCGCGGTCGCGGTGGGAAGCGCGTTGCTGCCGGCCGTCGCGCGAGACGCCGCCGAGCAGAACTGGGAGGGATTTCGAGAAAACTTTGCCGAGGCGGCTCGGCTCGTGGCCCTCGTGCTCATCCCGATGGCCTGCCTGCTGATCGGGCTCGCGCGTCCCATCGTCTCGATCCTGTTCCTGCACGGTGAGTTCAGCGTCTATGCCGTGGATCGCACGGCGGCCACGCTCCGGTTTCTCGTTCCTTTCATGGTGGCGCTGGGCGGCATTCAAATCGTCAAGAAGGCGTACTTTGCTCTCGACGATCGCACGACGCTGCTGGTCGTCGGCGCGAGCGGGCTCGTCTTCACGGCGGCCGCGGGCTACCTGCTCTCGGCGCGCATCGGCGTCGAGGGGTTGGGCCTTGCCCTGTCCATCTCGGGCGTTGCCCAGCTCGTTGCCTATCTCGGGATCCTTCGATTCAAGATGGGCGAGAAGCTCGGGCTCGCCGCCCTGGTCGGCCCGCTCCTCAAAATCTCGGTGGCCTCCGTCCCCGCGGCCGCGGTCGCGGTCGGCATCTGTGCGTTCGGCGATTGGAATCAGGGTCCGGTCAGCTTACGGAACTGGGCCGTCCTCGCCACCGCGGGCCTGACCGCGTCGGCGGTCTACGTCGCACTCGTCCGGGCCCTTGGGGTCGGCAAGACGGTCAGGTCCTGATCAGGGACGACGGGGTGGGCCTGCTGTGCGACGGGTCCGAGCTCGCGTTTCTCGACGGTCTCATCAACGGCGCCCTGGTCTTGAACTCCGACTTCCTCGACTTCGACAAACCCATGAAGATCGCCGTCTTCCCGTGCACCGAATCCGAGATCACCTGCCCTGACTGGATCGGTGCCGGATGGGAAACCCGCGTGTACCTCGACATGCATCCGGATGCGATGGTGGTGCTGGTGGACGACCGGGGCGAGGTGATTTCCTCCGGTCGCCCCGACAGCGACGGCGTCTACACGGTGGCATTTCCACCGGAGTCGACCTACCACTACCTGTCACCGACGCGTGTGGGCATCCCCTCGAGCGATCCGATGACGTTGGAGACGGTCAACCGTCGGCACTACACTCTGCAGTTGTGGGCCTTGCCCGCCGACCGGCCGGGACCTAGGTTGCATCGGAGGCGGGTCCCGCCGCTGCGTGGATTCATCTGCGGTGCTGGTTCCGGTGGCCGAGAGTGATCTTTAGCCAGATCCGGGGATCGGTCGTAGAATGTGGCGGCTGTCGCTCGCCCGAGTGCCGTTCGAGAGGGCCGTGGCTCCCGTGGGCGTGCGGCCGCGACCGCGCCGCAGTTTCGTGGGGCGAAGTGGGGATGGGAAGAGATGGAGCAGGCAACACAACAGGACTCTCGGAAACTGAGCGCGAAGACCGAGCCTTTCGACTCGTACTGGCAGGCGCCCGAGGATGTCGAGAGGGGGTACTCTGCGTTCAATCAGTACTATCGCCACAACTGCCTGAAGTACCTTCCGACCGAGCGTTCGTCCAAGACCCTGGTCATCAGTTGTGGACCGGGGTATCTGCTGAAGCTTCTTCGCGACGAGGGCTACAGCGATGTCCTCGGAATCGACTCCGACCCCGAGAAGATCAAGTTCGGCGCCGACCGCGGGCTCGATTGCAGCGTGGAGGAGGCCTTTCCCTACCTCCAGGGCGGACGGGACCGTTTCGACCTCATCATCTGTGAGCAGGAGATCAACCACCTCACCAAAGACGAGATGGTCGACTTTCTGACGTTGTGCCGCGAGAACCTGCGCCCGGGAGGGACCCTGTACGTCTACGGGCTCAACGGAGCGAATCCGATCACCGGGCCCGAGGCGTTGGCCCAGAACTTCGATCACTTCAACACCTTGACCGAGTACAGTTTCCGGCAAGTTCTCGAACACTGTAACTTCACTGAGATCCGGGTGGTTCCGCTGAAGCTCTACGTCTTCTACCGCAACCCTCTGAACTACGTCGGGATGGCCGTGACCGGTGCGCTGGATCTGTTCTTCCGCATCAGTTTCAAGCTTTACGGCAAGTCGAATCGGATCTTCACGAAGAAGATCGCCGCCGTGTGCAAGGTTCCCCGCTGAAACCCGGACCCGCGTCCACGGAGTCGATCATGTCAGATAGCGATTCGAGACCGGAGCTTCATCAGCGCGAGATTGATTCAAGGAAGTTCTTCGACGAGTGGTCGAAGAACTACGAAGCCAAGCGGATCTCGCCATGGTTCAACTACACCCAGCAGCTGGCCATCGACGCCCTGGAGCTGCCCCCGAACGCCGTCGCGCTCGACATCGGCTGCGGAACCGGCTGGGCCGTTCGAAGACTTGCAGAGCTGCTTCCGGAGGGTCACGCCTGCGGCGTGGACATATCCCCCGGAATGATCGAGCAGGCCAACGGCTTTCTCCCGGCGGAGCTCCGAGACAGGGTCGAGTTCAAAGAGGGCAGCTCGTCGAGCCTGCCGTTCCCCGAATCGATGTTCACCCACGTGATGTGCACGAATTCGTTTCACCACTACCCGGAACCGATCGCGGCGCTCGAGGAAATGAGAAGGGTGCTGAAGCCGGGCGGGCGCCTTGCGATCATGGAGAATGCCATCGACCTTTCGTGGTACACGTGGGCGTGGGACAAGTTTCTTCGGGTCTTCGAGAAGGGTCACGTGCGGTATTACACATCCGCCGAGCTCGGTGACTTCTTCAAGCAAGCCGGCTACGTCGATCGGGAGCTGTGCGTGCTCCGCAACGAGTTCCGGAAGCACGGCAAGCTGTACGCTTCCATCCAGGTCTGGCGGGGCACCAATCCGGGCACCTAGGTCGATGCGAATCGCCATCATGCTACTGAACGCCGGCCGCAGGAGCGGCGAGATCGCTCGCCAGCACGCCCGTCAACTCATCGTTCGGGGTAACGAGGTCGTGTTCATGCACCCCGGGGTCGGAACGGGAGTCACGGGAGCCGTCAACATCGACATCCCGCTTCCCGGGCCCACCACGCCGGTGCACGAGTGCCTTCCCTCCGCGGGACCGGATCAGAAGGCGGTCTCGACGATGGGCTACGACGAGGCGATCAGCTTCGTTCCGTTCTACGAGCAGGCGCTCGAGAACGTCATCGACAAGATCGACGTCGTCGTCGGCCATCATGCCAACCTCGTCGCGATCGCAACGGCCCGGGTGTGCCGCCGTCACGGCAAGCCGCTGGCGTTGTTCCTGCACGGAACCGGCATCGAGCCCAGGCATCACGCCGGATACCACGATCGGTTGTGGGACGAGATCGAGGAAGCGATTCGGAGCGCGAAGGGATTACTGGTCACGACGAAGTACGTCCGAGACTCTCTGGTGCGTCCGCTTATCGACCTGGATAACAAGCGCTTCCTGGTGTTGCCGTGCGGCATCGACCTGGAGGAGTTTCACCCGGACCGGAACGGGACCGCCGCCCGACGGTTCGATCTCCCGGATCGGTACGTGATCTGCCCCGGGGCGTTGACCCGGTCGAAGGGGCCGCAGAACGTCGTGGCGGCTTCGACCGAGTACGCCGACCTCGCCCCCACCGTGTTCATCGGGGCCGGGGAGCTACAGGCCGAGCTGGAGCGCGAGCTGGGAGATCGCGGCCGTTTTCTCGGGTTCGTCTCCGCAGCGGACAAGGCCAAGCTGATCAACGGCTCGACGCTGCTCGTCGCCGCCCCCGAGAAGAAGGAGCACTTCGGCATCAAATATGCCGAGGCCCTGGCCGGAGGGACCCCGTGCGTGGCCTACGAGGGCGGCGGCGGCGATTCAATCGTGACCCGGGAAGTAGGCATCCTCACGGCCCGTGAGCCCGTCGAGTTGGGCCGTGCCGTGCGTCGAATCCTCGAGGATGAGCCCCGCCGCCGCAGGATGGCGGTTGCCGCGCGGCGTCGCGCCGAGCGACGCTTCGACACCGTCCAGCTCGCGAAGACCCTGGAAGCCTGGCTGAGCGATCTCATCTGACGCGAAAGGGTATCCTGCCCGAGATGAACACGCCGCCGGAGGAACGGTTGTCTCGCGGGCTCAGGGTCGCCCTCATGGCCATCTTCGCGACGGTTCTCCTGCGAACTGCCTGGCTGTGCGACGACGCCTACATCACCTTCCGAGTCGTCGACAATTTCGTTCAGGGGTATGGTCTGAGGTGGAATGTCGCTGAGCGGGTGCAGGTGTTCACCCACCCGCTCTGGATGCTCGCGATCTCCGCGTTCCACTTCGTGACGAGAGAAGTTTACTTCACCGCCCTCGGAGTCTCGGCGGGGATCTCTCTGGCGGCGGTTTATCTCGCGACGTTCCGCGTCGCCGCGAGCGCCGGTCTCGGGATGATCGGCCTGGCCGTGCTTGTTTCGTCGCGCGCTTTCGTGGACTACTCGACCTCGGGACTCGAGAATCCTCTCAGCCACCTGCTTCTCGTGTGGTTCGTCGTGGAGCTGTCGCGACGCCGGAACGGACCGCGCGGTCTCTTCATGCTCGGCTTCATTGCGGGAGTCGCGGCCTTGAACCGCATGGACACGATCCTACTGTACCTTCCCGTGCTCGGCTGGGAGATCCTCCGAACACGCCGACTCGGGGCAGCGTTGGCCGCGATTGCAGGATTCTGGCCGTTGGCGATCTGGATGCTGTTCTCGACGTTCTATTACGGCTTCCCGTTCCCCAACACGGCTTTTGCCAAGCTCTCCACCGGAATCGACCCCGGCACGCTCATGCACCAGGGCGCGCGATACCTGGAGAACTCGTTGCGCTGGGACCCGATCACCCTGATCGCGATCGGGGTCGGCCTGGCGAGCGGATTCGCGGCCCGCTCGGCTCGGCGCGCGGCCCGGGCGTCGGGCATCCTGCTGTACCTGCTGTACATCGTCTCGGTTGGCGGCGATTTCATGAGCGGTCGGTTCTTGACGGTCCCTCTGTTCAGTGCCGTCCTGCTCATCGTCGACCCCAAGCCGATCTGGCGCCCGTTGTGGAATCACGCCCTCGTTGCCGCCGCCTTGATCGCAGGACTGCTCGGGCCGAGTCCCACGCTGCTGAGTGGATCGGATCACGGCCTGCGTCAAATCGGCTCGGCCATCGACCGATACGGCATTGCCGCTGAAAGGGCCTACTACTTCCCGCGCGCGGGACTTCTCAACGGTCGGTGGGAGCCCAAGCCCCTCGGCGACGACGCGATCCGTGGCAGATTGGCCCGCGAGCGGAAAGATCCGCTGGCGGTCGAAGGGGCGATAGGCTACTTCGGTTTCCTCGCGGGCCCAGGCGTCCACGTCGTCGACTACCACGCTCTCGCCGACCCCTTGCTGGCGCGCCTCCCCGCGGTTCGAAGCGATCCTACTTACGAACGCTTCTACCGCATCTTCTGGAACCACGCCCCCCCGACCCCATGGCGGATCGGACATTTTCGGCGGAACATCCCGCGCGGCTATCTGGCGCTGCAGTTGGGATACGGCGGGCGGTTCGAAGATCCTCTCGTGGAACGCTACGCCCACAAGCTGTTCACCTTGACTCGAGGACCCCTCTGGGAGGCGGACCGCGCCCGTGAGATCATCGCCTTCGGTCTCGGTCGTTACGACGGGTGGGTCGACCCATCTTCCCCGCCGTACCTGGAGCCGATTCCATGGGACGAGGTCATAGCCCTTCGCCCGGACTTCGCCAAGGCCTACTACTACCGAGCGGGTGACGGACGGGCGACGGAAAGCAACTACGTTGAATCCGACCTCGAAACCACTCTGAGGCTCAACCCCCACGATGCCGATGCCGCGGTGATGCTGGGCAAGATCCTCGACGCCCGGGGAGAGTCACGACGCGCTCTCGGGTTGTACCGGCGCGCGGTCGACTCCAACCCCACCTACGCGGCAGCCAGGATCTCCTACGCCCTTGCCGTTCGACTGGAGGGCGATGCCACGGTGGTCTCGAAGGAGGGTCGTCGCGCCGTCGAGCTCGATCCCAACAACCCCGGCGGGTATCTCGCCATCGGAGTCGGTCACGGTATGGAAGGTCGCTACGAAGATGCGATCGAATCGTTTCGACTCGCGGTTCGTATCGCACCCAGCTATCCGGAGGCGTACTACAACCTCGCGGTCGCGTACGGGTTGACCGATCAGCGGGACGAGGCCCTGGAAAACCTCGAGATCGCAGCGGACCTGGGGTACGCCCCCGCGCGGGAGGCGTTGGCAAGCGTGAATTCGGCGCAGCCATGAGCACCGTGGTACTTCAGCGAGAGGTTCCTGCGGTCTTCCTTGTTTGCCGTTGGGGGCCTTTGAAGTACCATCCCGGGTGAAACGGGTGGGTGCACTCATGATCCACGACAACTTCCGCAACGGCATCGTCCAGAACGGGTCCCGGGAGGTCCGCCGCGCCGCGCAGGCCCTGGCCTCGGTGGTTCCCTCGCGCCTCGCCCCGCTGGCGCGCGTCGCCTACAACTACCGCTGGACCTGGCATCCCGACGGCGATCGCGTCTTTCGAGACATCGATCCGTACCGCTGGCGAATGTCCGGCAGGAACCCGGTGCGGCTGCTGCAGGAGGCGCCCCAGGAATGCCTGGAGCGGGCGGCCGGCCACCGGGTTCTGGTGGAACGGCTCGAGGCCCTCGCCGACAGCATCGACGAGGATCTGTCGCGCCCGCCGTCCGAAGACGGCGTCCCCGGTGACCACCCCGTCGCCTTCTTGTGCTCGGAGTACGGCATCCACCGCTCGCTCCCGGTCTACTCCGGGGGCCTGGGGGCACTCGCCGGCGACATCCTGAAGAGCGCCTCGGACCGGGCGCTTCCGATGATGGGCATCGGGATCATGTACCGCCAGGGCTACTTTCACCAGCGTGTGGACGCCTCGGGGTGGCAGCACGAGTACTGGTACGAGACCGACCCCGAGCGGCGTCCGGCGGTGAAAATTGCCGATGCCGCGGGCCGGCCGGTACAGATCACCGTGCCCATCTGGGGCGAGACCGTCACGGCACACGTCTGGCGAGTGGAGGTGGGCCGCGTGCCCCTCTTCCTGCTGGATACGGCCGTGGAGGAGAACTCGCCGCGACACCGCTTCATCTCTTCGCGGCTCTACGAGGGCAACCGGCAGGTTCGCCTGGCACAGTACGCCCTGCTGGGGGTGGGAGGCATGCGGCTGCTTCGCGTCCTTGGGGTCGAGCCCTCGGTGACGCACATCAACGAGGGGCACCCCGCACTCGCCACACTCGAGGTTCTCGACCGTCTGGTCCAGGAAGGTCGTTCCTTTTTTGAGGCGACGGACGAGGTGCGCCAACGTTTTGTCTTCACCACCCACACGCCGGTGCCCGCGGGGAACGAGACCTACGAACCGGCCGAGATGCAAGCGGTCTTTCCCGACGTCGCCGAACACCTGGGGGATGGATGGAATCGTCTGCTGTCTCTGGGGCGGGTTGACCCCGACAATACCGGCGAGCCTCCGGGGATGACGCCGCTGGCCCTGCGCATGAGCCGCCACGTGAATGGCGTGAGCCGGATCCACGCGGAAGTCTCGCGGTCGATGTGGCAGCGGGTGTTCGATGCCGAGAATCCCGACGAGGTGCCGATCTCGCACGTGACCAACGGTGTCCATCTTCCCAGCTGGATGTGTCCGGATCTCCGGAAGTTGCTGGACCGACACCTGGGTGACGGCTGGTCCCGTCCGGAGCGCGTGACCGACCCGGCGACCTGGGAGGCGGTCGACCGCATCCCCGACACGGAGATCTGGGAGGTCCGAAACGCCGCCCGGCGGCGGCTGGTCCACTGGGTGCGCTCCGAGACGGTGACCGAGCGGCTCGCGCGCGGAGAAACGATGGAGCATGTCGAACGGGCGGCTCGCGCGTTCGACCCGGGAGCGCTGACCTTGGGTTTCGCGCGGAGGCTCGCGACCTACAAACGGCTCCATCTCGTGACCCGCGATTTGCCCCGTTTTCTTCGGCTGATCGAGGGCCCGCGGGGGCTCCAGTTCCTGTTTGCCGGCAAGGCCCATCCGCTGGATGACGGGGCAAAGCAGATCCTGCGGCAGCTCTTCGAGATCAAGTCGGACACGCGCGTCGCCGGGCGTGTCGCCTTCTTCGAAGACTACAACATCGGCAAGGCCCAGCAGATGCTGTGCGGCTGCGACGTCTGGATCAACCTCCCCCGCCCCCCGCAGGAGGCCAGCGGGACCAGCGGCATGAAGTCGGCCCTGAGCGGCGGGCTGAACCTCAGCGTCCTGGACGGCTGGTGGGCGGAAGCCTACGACGGCGAGAACGGCTGGGGGATCGACGGCACGCCGGAGCCGGACGAGGGCGCCAAGGACGCCCGGGATGCGGAGGCGTTCTACGACCTACTCGAGCGCGAGGTGATTCCGTTGTTTCACGACCGGGACGAGCACGGGGTGCCGGTGGGGTGGGTCCGGAGGATCAAGCGCTCGCTTCGCACGATCGGTCCGCGCTTCTGCGCCGACCGCATGCTGGCTCAGTACGTGAATGAGGTCTACCGGAGCTAGCCCGGATTCCAGGTCGGGTCAGGGCACCGCCGACAGCGTGGCGGCGACGATGGCGAGGCGGTTGGGGCCCGAGTGGGTCGCGCTGGCCGTGTCCGTGCCTGTCGCCACGGCCGGGTGATCGGCCGCGGAGTTCGTGCTGGTCGTGAGGCTCTGGTCGAGCGTCTCGCCCCAGCCGTTACCCCACGTGAACCACCCGGCGTTGCCGCAGAACGCGGCCGAGACTGCCGTGGCGCCCCACGTCACGTTGACGGTCGTTTGGATCGGGTTGGGTGTCGGATCGCCGGTCGAGTTGACGGTGCTGTCGAGGATCGGGGCGGTCTGGTTGACGTTCTGGTAGGTCGCCGCCGCGTAGTGCACCTCGCTCGGGGTGCCGGCGCCGTAGGTCACGGTGAAGGTGGTACCGGTCGCGGCCCCGATTCCGGCCTCGTTCAGATACCACAGCTCGGTGCGACCGACGGTGCCGTCGGTCGACACGGCGGCGGTGCCGTTGATCCACGTGAGGCTCTGGCCTCCGTACGTGACCCCGGGGATCGAGACGTCCGCGCTGTTCTCGAAGCCGACCATGAAAACCAGGAGGCGATTGGTGCCGGAGCCCACGGTGTAAGTTGTTCCGGTCGCCCACGAGCCGACCCGTGAGACGACCAGGTCGCAGACGTCGCCGATCCCGTCACCGTCCGAGTCCAGTTGGCCGGTATTGGCCAGCGCCGGGCAGTTATCGAGATCACCGCAGATCGTGTCGCCGTCGATGTCGTTGTCCGCGTCGTTCGGACACGTATCGCAGGCGTCGCCAAGACCATCATTGTCGGCGTCGGCCTGGCCCGTGTTGGCGTCGCTCGGGCAATTGTCGACATCCCCGCAGATCGTGTCGCCGTCAATATCGTTGTCCGGGTCGTTCGGACACGTGTCGCACGCGTCACCCAGGCCGTCACTGTCGGCATCTTCCTGGCCGGTGTTGGCGTCGCTCGGGCAGTTGTCGACGTCACCGCAGATCGTGTCGCCGTCGATGTCATTGTCGGGATCGTTGCCACAGGTGTCGCAGGCGTCCCCGATGCCGTCGGCGTCCGCATCCTCCTGACCCGTATTGGCGTCGCTCGGACAGTTGTCGACGTCCCCGCAGATCGTGTCGCCGTCAATGTCGTCGTTCGCGTCGTTCGGGCACGTGTCGCACGCGTCGCCCTGGCCGTCGCTGTCGGCATCTTCCTGCCCGGTGTTGGCGTCGTCCGGGCAATTGTCAACGCCGCCACACACCGTGTCGCCGTCGACGTCGTTGGTCGGATCGGTCGGGCAGACGTCACAGACGTCCCCGAACCCATCTACGTCGGCGTCGCCCTGAGCCGGGTTGTCGTCGTTCGGACAGTTATCGCAGGCATCCCCGAGCATGTCGGCGTCACTGTTGGCCTGTCCGGTGTTGGGCGTGTCGGGACAGTTGTCAACGTCACCGCACACGGTGTCGCCGTCGACGTCGTTGGCCGGATCGGCGGGGCACGTGTCGCAGGCATCCCCCAACCCATCGATGTCGGCGTCAACCTGGGTGGGGTTGTCGACGCTCAGGCAATTATCGCACGCATCCCCGAGCGTGTCCGTGTCGCTGTTGACCTGTCCCGTGTTCGGCGTTGCCGGGCAGTTGTCGACGTCGCCGCAGATCGTGTCGCCGTCGATGTCGTTGGCCGGGTCGCTCGGGCAGGTGTCACAGACATCGCCCAGACTGTCGCCGTCGGCGTCTTCCTGGCCCGTGTTCGCGTCGTTCGGGCAGTTGTCGACGGCCGCGCAGACCGCGTCACCATCGACGTCGTTGCCCGGGTCGTCGGGGCAGGTATCGCACAAGTTGCCCAGCCCGTCGCTGTCGGTGTCTTCCTGGCCCGTGTTGAGATCGTGCGGACAGTTATCGACGTCGCCGCACAGCGTATCGCCGTCGACGTCGTCTTCGGGATCGTTCGGACAGGGATCGCAGGCGTCACCCTGGCCGTCTTCGTCGGCATCCTCCTGTCCGCTATTCGCATCGTTCGGGCAATTGTCGACGTCGTCGCAGATCGTATCGCCGTCGAGGTCGTTACCCGAGTCGTTCGGGCAGGTATCGCAGGCGTCCCCCAGCCCATCGCTGTCCGCATCCTCCTGCCCCGTATTCGCGTCGCTCGGGCAATTGTCGACGTCGCCGCAGACCGTGTCGCCGTCAACGTCGTTGCCAGGGTCGCTCGGGCAGGTATCGCAAATATCCCCGATGCCATCCACGTCGGCGTCGTCCTGAGTGGCATTGTCGTCGCCGGGACAGTTGTCGCAGGCATCCCCCACGCCATCCGCATCGCCGTCGGTCTGATCCGTGTTGGGCGTGCCCGGACAGTTGTCGACGTCGCCGCAGATCGTGTCGCCGTCGATGTCGTTGTTCGGGTCGTTCGCGCACGTGTCGCATACGTCCCCGACACCGTCTGCGTCGCCGTCGTCCTGTGTCGCATTGTCGTCGCTCGGGCAGTTGTCGCACGCATCCCCGAATGAGTCCGTATCGCTGTTGGCCTGCCCCGCATTGGGCGTGCTCGGACAGTTATCGATGTCGCCGCAGATCGTGTCGCCGTCAGCGTCGTTATCCGGGTCGTTCTGGCACGTGTCGCATACGTCCCCGAGACCGTCCGCGTCGGCATCCTCTTGCCCCGTGTTCGGATCGTTGGGGCAGTTGTCGAGGTCGCCACAGACCGTGTCGCCGTCGACGTCGTCGTTCGGGTCGTTCTGGCACGTGTCGCAGGCATTCCCGAGACCGTCCGCGTCGGCGTCGTCTTGCGTCGGGTTGTCGTCGTTCGGACAGTTGTCGCAGACATTCCCCACGCCGTCCGCATCATCGTCCGCCTGGTCCGTGTTGGGCACGGCGGGGCAATTATCTACGTCACCGCAGACCGTATCCCCGTCGATGTCGTCGTCCGGGTCGGCCGAGCACGTGTCGCAAACGTCTCCGACGCCGTCCGCATCGGCGTCATCCTGAGTGGCGTTGTCGTCATTCGGGCAGTTGTCGCACACGTCTCCCAGATCGTCCGTGTCGCCGTTGAGCTGGCCGGTATTGGAGATGGCGGGACAGTTGTCTAAGTCGCCGCAGATCGTGTCGTTGTCGAGATCGTTGTCCACGTCGAAAGGACAGGTATCACAGACATCACCGAGGCCGTCGCCGTCGGCGTCTTCCTGGCCGGTGTTGGGTGTGTCCGGACAGTTGTCGGTGTCGCCGCAGATCGTGTCGCCGTCGATGTCGTTGTCGAAGTCGGAAGCACACACGTCGCAGACGTCGCCGAGGCCGTCGCCATCGACATCGTCCTGCGTTTCGTTGTCGATCCCGGGGCAGTTATCACAGGCATCGCCCAGGGTGTCGCCGTCGGCATTGGCCTGGTCGAAGTTCGACACCCCGGAGCAGTTGTCGACGTCGCCGCAGATCCCGTCGCCGTCGAGATCGTTATCGAAGTCCGCGACACACGCGTCGCAGGCGTCGCCGAGGCCGTCTCCATCGGCATCGTCCTGGGTGTCGTTGACGGCCCCGGGACAGTTGTCGCAGACATCGCCCACGGCGTCGCCATCGATACTGATCTGGTCGAAGTTCGATATAGCGGGACAGTTGTCAACATCCGCGCACAGCGTGTCACCGTCGAGATCATCGTCCGCGTCGTTAGGGCATGGATCGCAGACATCGCCACTGCCGTCGAAATCGGCATCTGCCTGATCGGCATTGAAAATGTCCTTGCAGTTGTCGCACGCATCGCCGTAAAGGTCGGCGTCGGCGTCCAGCTGGCTGCTGTTGAAGGCTTCGGGGCAGTTGTCGCAGATGTCTCCGAGGTCATCGGCGTCGGCGTTTACCTGGTTGGTGTTGGATACGAAGACGCAGTTATCCACCGCGTCGCAGACCTCGTCCTGGTCCGAGTCGATGTCCCCGGTCTCGCAAACGTCGCAGGCATCGCCGAGTCCGTCGCCGTCGGTGTCGGTCTGATCGACGTTGGCCACGGTTGGACAGTTGTCGACGTCGCCGCACAAGCCGTCGCCGTCGATATCCTCGTCGGGGTGATTCGGGCAGGGGTCGCAGATGTCCCCGGCCCCGTCGCTGTCGGTGTCGGTCTGGTCGGGATTGGGATCCACACGGCAGTTGTCGCAGGAATCTCCGACACCGTCGACATCGACGTCTTTCTGGCTATTGTTCGTGACCGTCGGACAATTATCGACGTCGGCGCAGTAGATGTCGTTGTCCTGGGTATTGTTGTAGGGATCGTTGGGACAGGGGTCGCACGGGTCGCCAATGCCGTCGACGTCGATGTCCTCCTGGGCCGGGTTGTCATCGCTCGGGCAGTTATCACAGACATCGCCCAACCCGTCCGCATCGCTGTTCTGCTGGTCGGCGTTGGGCGTGACCGGGCAGTTGTCGACGTCGCCGCACGTCCCATCGGCGTCGATATCATTATCGGCATCCAAAGGGCAAACGTCGCAAGCATCGCCTGGACCATCGAGGTCCGTGTCGATCTGAGTATCGTTGAACTCGATCGGGCAGTTATCGACGTCGGCGCAGAACCCATCGCCGTCGGCGTCGTTGCCCGGGTCGTTCGGACACGTGTCGCACAGGTCACCGATCCCGTCGGCGTCGGCATCTTCCTGTCCGGCGTCGGGATCGTCAGGACAGTCGTCGCAGGCGTCGCCCACGCCGTCCGCGTCCGAGTCAGTCTGCGGGTCGTTGAAGTCGGTCGGGCAGTTATCGAAGTCTCCGCAGAACGTGTCCGAATCGACGTCGTTGTACGGATCGTCGGGACATGCGTCGCAGACGTCACCGATGCCGTCGGCGTCGGCGTCTTCCTGAAGCGGGTTTGCCAGCGCTGGACAATTGTCTGCGTCGGCACACAGTCCGTCCGCGTCGAGGTCATCGTCGGGGTCCTGCGGACAAACGTCGCACCCATCCCCCGCGCCGTCCTGATCGGCGTCCGCCTGAGTCGGGTTCGGATCCGTCAAGCAGTTGTCACAGGCGTCGCCGGTGCCGTCCTGATCGATGTCATCCTGGGTATCGTTGAAGTCGTCGGGACAGTTGTCCGTATCGCCGCATACCCCGTCGACGTCGACGTCATTCGCTCCATCTCCAGGACACGAGTCACAGAGATCCCCGAACCCGTCGAGATCGACGTCCGCCTGCCCGGAGTTGACCGTGCCCGGGCAGTTGTCGCACGCGTCGCCGACGTTGTCGGCGTCTCCGTCGAGCTGCTCCGCGTTCGCGAGTGCCGGACAGAGGTCGCAGGCATCACCCTGGGTGTCGCCGTCGGTGTCGTTCTGGTCGAGATCGGGGATCGACGCGCAACCGTCGTCCAGATCGTCGATTCCGTCTCCGTCGGTGTCGGTCCCCGAGACGTTCACGCAAGCCTGGTCGTCGGGCCTTTCCCCGGAGGTCGCGTTCCCCAGGGATCCGGTACCGCAGCCGTTGGCCCCCTGGACCAGGTAATAGAAGAGCTCACCGACGAGGGGCGTGTCGTTGTCGTCGATCGTCCTTTCGACCAGGCCCGATTGCCAGCAGGTGTGAGCGTAGGCGAAGGCCTGACCCGCGGAGACCGTGCCGCGCTGGAGGTTGAAAACGTGAGCGTTCTCGGACCCATTCCACAGAAGAGTCGTCGTTGTCGTGCCGAATCGGAGCCCGACCAATTCGCCGGGCAGGTCGAACGTCACGCGAAGATCGGGCGCGCAGTCGGCGCCGTTGTCGTGGCCGTCGCCGTCCCGATCGTCGTCGCAGACGTCACCGACGCCGTCGTCGTCGGCATCGAGCTGATCGAGGTTGTCGTTCACCGGACAGTTGTCGCAAGCGTTGCCGAGTGCGTCAGCGTCGTCGTTGGTCTGGAGGTCGTTCGGAACGGTGAGACAGTTATCGACCCCGTCGTCCACCCCGTCACCGTCGACGTCCATATCGCAGATGTCGCCCAGACCGTCGAGGTCGAGATCCTCCTGGCCAGGGTTCGCATCGTCGGGGCAATTATCCAGGTCGCCGCACAAGCCATCCGCGTCCAGATCGTCGTCGGGGTCGCCGGGACACGGATCGCAGGCGTCGCCGACACCATCCGCGTCCGCGTCCTCCTGGCCCGGGTCGGGGACGTCAATACAGACGTCGGAGGGGTCGGGCACTCCGTCGCCGTCGCTGTCCGGCGGAGCAGCGATGGAGATATCGTAAGAGCCGTAGTGCGTATCGGGCTGATTGTGGTACGCATGCACCCGAACGTGGTAGATCCCGTCGTCGGGAGCCGTCCAGTCGATCAGCGACGACGGATCTCCGGTCTCACGATCGTCATTGGTCGCGAGCTGGAACCCCCCCGAATCGTAGAGTCTCAGGTAGGTATCCGCCCCCGAGAGCAGGTTGAGGGTCTCGATCCGATAGGACGCATCCTGATAGGCCTGAAATGAGAACCAGTCCTCATCGTCGATGTCACCGCCGGAGCCATCGCCGTCCGGGTCCTGGAAGAAGGTACTATGCACAACGGTTCCGTCGGGTGGAATCGGCGTCGCGTCTTCGACGATACTGTTCGGTTCGTGTTCGTCCTCGCGAAACTCGATCTCAACCTCACCGAAGAAGATCGCGTCCATCTCCGGATGGAAGCCATTCGAGATCGGCGTCTCGAACCACTTGTCCCAGAAGTCCTCCGTGGTGATATCGCTGCTGGTCGGGAGTCCGTCCCGGACGACCTCCCAGATCTCGATGTCAGGCAGGTCGAGGGTGTCGATGGGCACGTCGTCGGTGCCCACCGTCGAGTCGTTGTCCCCGGGGCCGTCGGTGATGTCCCACAACGCGGTGTAGACCGAGACCTCGCTGGTGTCGCCGCTGCACTCGAAGGCAATCTCGTCTTCCATCTCGAAGTACAGAGCGACGTGACCCGGCCCCGACTCTCCGGTGGTCCGGACGTAGATGTGGGCATGGGGCATCCCGAAGTGACGCCGAACCGCGCTTCCGAAATACGATGCGTGGCCCTCATCCCAGGCCAGCCTCGGGTTCTGATTACAGTCGGCCAGCGCGTGATAGCCCCCCGGCGAGTCCCACACCGAGTACTCGAACACGGCCCAGTGGCCGAACTCGTGCAGCAGCACCGAGTCGTCGTAGCCGCCGGTGTCCCGCAGGGTGATCAACGTCGATGTGGAGCTCGCACCGTTGTACCCGCCGTCGACCTGCCACTTGACCGCGAGCGACTGCGTGGGCCGCGAGCCCTCGAGGAAAGCGATGTAGTCCATCCCGAGAACGCCGACGTCGAACAGGTTGAACGCCTCGCCCCCCTGGGTCGGCTCGGCGATCATCAGACCGAGGTGCTGGTCGATATCGGGAGCGTGCCCCAAGGCCGTCGGGCCCGCGATGGCGTAGACGTTGCCCGAAACGTCGCGGACTCGCAGGTCGAGATCCGTGGTCTGATCCGACCGCGCCAGGATGCGAACATAGACGTCGCGGATTTCGGTATCGACGATCGCGATCGAGAACCCGCCTCCTGCGTCAGTGGCGCCCTGGCCCAGCGTTGCGCCGCCGTTCGCGTCGATGACTTCGACGTCGGCATACCGGACCGGAAGCAGAGGTTCGACACCGGTGAACCCGGTGGGATCGAACTCGCGGTCGCGATAGAGAACGGTCCCGGTGGCCGTCCAGTCGGCGGCCACGGCTGGAACGAGAAGCGCGGCGAGCAGCAACCCGATCCCGGCCGTCCGGAATGCCCGTATCGAGCGCTGCCCCCGTTTGTCGCTCAACAGCCCTACTCCGGTTCGATCCTGGCAGGAAACTCCGCGGCCCCGTGCCGGATGGTGGGCGCGGAGGGGATCCCCACGGTCCACCCGACCTTCTCCTCGAATTGCTGACCGGGAGTGAGCTCACCAGAGAGAGTGAACACGGCCACGCCGCTCTTGCCGGCCGGCGCGCGGACGACGAACTCGACCGATTTCACCTCGTTGTGTTGAAGGTCGCCGAGGGTCAGGCTCGGAACGCCGTCATCCCCGGGCCGTGAGTCCTCGTGGCCTTCGCGTGGAGATACGGAAACGTCGTCCGGCGACTTGTAGCTCAGGCGAACGGATCCGGCCTCGACCGCGGACTTGACGATCACCCGGAGAACACGCTCGTCGGGGCCGAGCGTCTCGCCGGGGCTTTCGACCCACTCGAGAGAGACAACGGCATGTCCGTGAGGGTCGCTCGCCTGAAAAGGAGCCGTGCACACGAGCACGCACGCGCTTATGAGCGCAAGTATAATCCGACGTTTCAGCATGGGCGTGCCCCGCTGCGCCTTGGATATGGACCCCTCGCCGTCAGGCCGCGCAGGGGGGATTGCGCAGACCTTTACTAATTACACGCTGTGCAGCACCGAGAGTCAAGGTATTTAGCGATTTCAGCAACGAATCGACCGGTCGCGGAGCGCCCTACCGGCCACTCTTGCGTGGTCTTGGCCCATGCTGACAACGACTTGAGGGGCCATGGACCGTGTTTCGAGTCCTGCGTTGCTTCGGGGCCCGGATCACGAGAAAAGTCATGACCTTTGGCTCCACAAAGGCTTGAAATCCAGGCGTTCTATCGCTCGGCCTTGAGCACGGAGAGCAGGGGCACCCGGAGCGCACCGTTGACCGCGACGGCGCTCGAGAGCATCCCGACCACGAGAACCACCCCGAGCGTCGCGAGCAGCGAGCCCCACGGCACGTGCACCGTCGTCAGCCGGGGCGCCACCGCCGCCAGTGCCGACAGGGTCCCGATCAGCATTCCGATCGCCAGCAGGAAGGCGTTCTCGGCCAGGACGAGCCACACCAGGGTCGCTCGTCGGAAGCCGAAGGCGCGAAGCGTGGCCAGCTCGCCTCGACGCTCGATGACGTTTCGGACGAGTACGATGCCCAGGCCCACGGTGCCGAGCAGCAGGCCGAGGCCACCGAGCGCCTGGAACGTCGAAAGATAGGTGTGCTCGACGGCCTTGTATGACATCAGGCGCTCTCGAGTCGTGGTGCTGTCGAAACCGAACGGGCCTAGGGCGCTCTCGAGGATGCGCGAGACCTCGGCGGCCTCGTCCCAGGGTGCGTCGATCAGGAAGTAGGCGTCGCCGCCACGGCTCGGGAAGTGCTCGAGGAACCGCTCTTCCGCGATCAGCAGCTCGCTCTGGAAGATGCTGCCGGCGAGGAACCCGACGAGACGAAGTCGGGCGGGTTTACCGAAGTCGTCCTCGATGACCACGTCTTCGCCCAGCTCGACGTGGAGGATCCACTGCGCCGAACCGGCATCGGCGAAGGCGGGGATGACGCCGGGCTCGAGCTCCGCGTTCAGAAGGCTCCAGGGGTTGTCCCCCGCGCCGGCGTCCCCGATGTCGAGAGTCGCCTGGAAACTGAATCCGCCGCGACGGATCAACTCGTCGGGCACACCCAGAACGGCGGGCTTCTCGGGCCGGTAGAGGTTCAAACAGCTAGCGTCCTCTCCCGGCAGCACACGAAACGGGAAGACTTCGGCGCGAGAAAGGACTGCCGAATCGTCGTGGGACAAGCCCAGGTCCCGACGACCCTGCTCGCTGCGGAGAGATCCGTGGATCGGAACGTCTGCCTCGGCAACGAGCGCGAAGCCGCCCGCTCCCGAATCGCGCCGCATGAGCTCGTCACCGAGCTCCTGGCGATTGGCCGCGACGGCGACGATCACGAAACACGCCGATCCGACGAGCGCGACGCTGAGCATGCTGCGACCCGGGTTCCACGATGAGTTACGAGCGGCCATCCCGACAAGGACACCCGATCCGGGTCCCATGCCGCGCTTTCTGCCGCCCCGGCACCACGCAGCGAAGTAGGACAGGCCCGCAACGAGCAGTAGCGCCCCGGTGCCGAAAGCGATTCCCGGAGACGACAGCGCGCCCGTCGAGATCGCGTAGAACACCATCGCAACGGCCGCCACGGTGGCGGACAAGGCCAGGGTCCACGCCAACCGGCGACCCTTCCGGCGAGAGGTACGACTCGTTGACCCCGCGAGGAGCACGGGCGGAGGCACCTTGCCGATTCGCACGATCGTCATGGCGATCGTCGTCAGGATCACGACCACCGCGATGCCCCAGCCGGCGCCGAGGCTCGCCGGCACGATGTGGAGGTAGAGCGCCGTCGACCCGACGGCGGGAAGCCACAGCGTCCTGAGCCCTGCCATCATCAACCATGCGTAGCCGATGCCTCCGCCAACGCCGATCGCGGCGCCCAGACAGGCCAGCACGGCACCCTCGCCCAGCAGCCGCACCCGGACGGTGCGCATGCGATAACCGACCGCTCTCAACAGGCCGATTTCCCCGGCGCGCTGCTGCACGCCGAGACCGAACAGCAGGCCGATCAGAAGGGCCGAGGAGACGATCAGAAAGAAGCTGAAGCCGATGAAAAGCTGGGCGAAATCGGTGGCGCCGGCCGCGGCCTCGAGCCCCTGCTGCCTGACGGGGCGGAAGCGCAAGCCGAAAGCAGCCGGGTCGAGCCTGGCAAGGAGCGCCTCGCGGAACGCGGTCGTGCTCGAGCGAAGCCCCCTGCCCGGCACCGCGCCGATCCGCACCGACGTCGTGCTGCCGAAGCGCGTCGTCCACAGGCGCTTGCCGGTCGCCGCGGAGACAAAGGCCTTGGGCGTCGCGCCGTGTTCGTCCCAGTATTCCTCGTCTTCCTCCCGGATCAGTCGCAGGTCCACCGGAAACGGCGGGTCCCAGGCCGAGATGTCCTCGGCTTCCTGAAGCCCCGGGTAGTCGGGCACCAGGTCGCGGTCGGCGGCCAGGCCCTCCATCTCGACGACGCCGTCGAGTCTTAGCTCGGTGGTCGCGGTGGATAGCTCCTCGTGGGGCCCGACGACGTAGTAGGCGATCTCGACGGTGTCGCCGGGCCGCACCGACAGGTCCTTGGAGGCCCAGGTACTCAGATAGATGCCGTCGTCGGCAAGGGGCGGCGCGGTGGAGCCGTCCTCGAGCGTCAGCGAAAACGCACCGGGGCCTCCAAGGGGATCGACCGCCGCGACCATCGAGTACGGCAACAGATTTCCGTTGCCGACGATGGTGTTGGCGAGATAGGTCTGGATCGGCATCGCCGGTGCGCCGACCTCGGCGGCGGCGGCGACGATGGCCGCGGCGACGTCGTCGCGCAGGACCAGCTCGCGGCTTGCGACATCGAAATGCGAGACACCGCGCTCGACGATCACGCCGTAGTCCGAAAGGCCCACCGCAGCGTGCAGCGCCCTTTCGCCGGCCTCGGTGCCCTGCAGTGTCTCGACAACGGCACCGTTCACGCTGCCCTGCTGTCCGAGGACTCGCTGAATCTGCTCGAGCGCGACGAACGCGTTCAGAGGAGTGCCCTGGTGCGGGGACAGGCCGAAGCGTCCGACGCCGCGATCGGGGACGACCTCGACCAGCGACACCCTGAACCGGGCGAGGACGTCGTCGGGGTCCTTGTCGCCCATCAAGCTGTCCCGTGGAACGTAGCTGAAGCGGGTGAAGCTCAGCACCAGCGAGTCACCGACCTCGACACCCAGCTCGCGACGCAGTGAATCGTTGACGACCACCGACGGGAACAGCTGTCCCTCGAGCCGCTCGCCGAAGAGCGCCGCCAGACCGCCGGCATCGTCACCGTACATCGCCGCGAACCGCTCGTCTGCGCCGATCATCGCGACGCGCGAGGCGCGTGCACCCGAGTCGGTCACGGCCGCACCGCGCAGAATGACGATGGGCGCGACCTCGGCTTCCCCGGAGGATCCCAGCTCGACGGCGAGATCCTCACGGAAGAAGCGGTCCGCGACCACGGCGTCGGTGATCCGACCGAGGCGGTCGAGGGTCAGATCGCGCAGACTACCCCGCACCGAGTCGCCCACCATGAGCGCCCCTGTCAGCACCGAGGTCGCCACGGCGCCGCCAAGCATCACCGCGAGGTTGATGCGCCAGTAGTGGGCTAGGCTTCGAAACACCGTCCTTCCCTCAGCTCGAGGCGGTTCTGGAACCGGCCGGCCAGCTCGAGGCTGTGGGTCACGGCGATCAGGATGTTTCCCTCTTCACCGTGGAGCTCGAACAGCAACGACGCCACCGACTCGGCGCTGGCGCGGTCGAGGCTACCTGTCGGCTCGTCGCACAGCATCAGGCGCGGATGGTTGATGAGCGCCCGGGCGACGGCAACGCGTTGTCGCTCACCGCCGGACAGCTCCGCGGGACGGTGTTCGATCCGGTGGGAAAGGCCGACGCGCTCGACCAACTCGCGAGCGCGAGCCTCCGCCTTGCGCCGGTCGCGCGGGAAAGCCATCGTCGGAATCATCACGTTTTCCAGGACCGAGTACTGCGGGAGCAGGTGGTGATCCTGGAAGACGAACCCGATCGACTCGAAACGGAAGTGCGCGAGCCGGGGCTCGGGGAGGGTCGACGCCTGGAGGCCGTCGATCTCGATCCGGCCCCGGGTGGGCCGATCCAGGGTCCCGATCAGGTGTAGCAGCGTGCTCTTGCCCGACCCCGAGGGACCGGTGATCGCGAGAGCCTCGCCCGGCTCGATCCCGAACGAGATGCCGCGGAGCACCTCGACACTCTGTTCCCCGGTGTCGAAGCTTTTGTAGACGTCGAGAACCTTGAGACCTTCCGCCACCACGTCACCTCTGCCTCAGCGCGGCGCCTCCTCGACCTTCTCGGCGATCGGTGACGGGATCGGAATCGACCGCACCGTCTCGCCGGGTGCGAGGATACAGCACACCGAGGTCATCTCACCGGTGGCGATCTCCTCATCGCCGCAGGTAAAGACGAACCCGTAGGTCATCGACCTCCGGCCCTTGCGCACAACGCGGACGTGAATGTCGAGCACGTCACCGAACCGCGCCGGGCGCTTGTACTCGCACGACACCTTGACCCGGGGCCAGCTAATGTGCACGCCGTCGTGCTCCATCACGACGCTGGTACCGACGGCATTCAGGAACTCGTGCTCGGCGGTCTCCATGAAAATCACGAACCGCGAGAAGTGAACGATCCCGCCCATGTCGGTGTCTGCAAACTCGATCCGGCGTGTAGTCCTCAGCTCGTACATCCGACCTCCGAAATGGGGACACTCTCCTTTTCTGCCCCATTTGAGGCAGACGTGAAACTCAGCATCGCAATTCTCCCCAGTTCCAGCCGATATGGGGCAAGAAAGGAGAGTGTCCCATTTTAGTCGATGTAGCGGCGGTAGAGGTCGAGGGTGGCCTGGGCCATGGCGGTGTCGGTGTAGTCACGGAGGACGACCTCCCTGCCCTTGCGGCCCAGGGTCTCTCGTTCGACGGGATCCTTCATCAGTTGCTCGAGCCCGGCGGCCAGCGCCTCGGGGGACTCCGGGTCGACCAGGAGGCCGCCACCGGTGGCCTCGATCAGCTCGGGGAATGCGCCATGGCGGGGCTGGACGACCGGGACACCGTTGGCCAGAGCTTCGAGGACGTAGAGGCCCTTGGGCTCCTTGTAGATCGTCGGCACCGACAGAACGTCGAGAGAATGGATAAAGTCTATCTTCCCGGTCCGATCGACCTCGCCGAAGTGCTCGACGACACCCTCGAGACCCCACGAACGGAGGCTGCTCATGCATTCCTCGAGGTACGCGCGATCGCGGGAACCGAGCCAACCGGCGATCCGGAGCCGGGCGGCATCGGGGCCGGCCTTCTGGGTCAAGCGGTGGAAGCCGTCGCACAAGAGGTGCAACCCCTTCTCGGGGCAGACCCGGGCGAGGTAGCCCACGGTGAATGGCCGGCTGCCGCGATCCGGCGGGGGGGCGCCGTGGCCCTCCAGCTTGAGACCCAGGCGGACCAGGTGCATGCGCTCGGGCGGGACGCCGAGGTAGTCGGTCATGAATCCGGCGTAGTACCGGCTGGTTGCGACGAAACCGTCGACGTCGCGGGCCCGCTCGCGCAAGGTGTCGCGGACCAGGGTGTGGAAAGGCTCCTCGATCTGTTCCAGGAAGATATCCTCGCCCTGGACCGAGCACACCACGGGAACCCCGAGCCGCTCCTTCATCTTGCGCGCCATGCCCACCAGCATCGAGTTCGTGATGTGGACGATCTCGGGCCGGAACTCGTCGGCGAGCCAGTCCACGAGCTCGTCGAGCTCGTGGCTCTGTCGGCCGTGCTCGCCTTGGAGCATCGAGAGCGTCAGGTCCCCGAGGTGTCCGGCGTCGATGGATGATCCAATCCGGGAGACCCAGCCGAGGATCCGTGGGCTGCTCAGGGCTCGGCCCACGAAGTGGGGGAGGTGACGAAACAGCGGCACCTTCTGCTCGAGATAGACGTTGATCGCGCCGTAGAACACCCGGTCGATGCTGACGTCGTTCTCGTCAGTGCGAATCGGGGTATAGGTCGGAACCAGCGCCACCTCGTGGCCTGCCCGCTGGAGCGCTGCCGCCAGGGTGTTGTCGTGGAGACAGCTCCCGCAGTACATACCGGCGGCCCCGGCGGTGATGTAGGCAACTTTCATTCGGCGATTCCGGCGGCCGGTGCGTCGTCGAAAAAGCGCGCCACGACCGAAGGTTCCGGCGGCCGGGTCATCAGCGAGACGACCACGAGCACCACGCTCGACACGAGCAGCATGACGGCAACCGGCATGATCCCGAGCCCTCCGACGGTGTAGGCCGGATCGTTCCAGCCCCGCAGGAAGAACCCGATCCACATTACGACAACGCTCACGATCGATGCCAATGCGCCGGCCTTGGTGCTGCGCTTCCAGTAGACCGCCGCGACCACCAGCGGGAACAGCGCCGCGAAGCCGGTGAACGACCACACCCCGAGCCGGAAGATGCTGCGGTGGGCCACCAGAGAGATGAGGTAGGTAACCAGCAGGATCCCCGAGACGAATAACCGCCCGGAGAGGACCTGCGCCCGCTCGCTCATGGAGCCGTCGAAACCGTAGTGGCGGACGACGTCGTGGGTGAACATGGTGCCGAGGGAAAGAACCTGCGAGTCGAGGGACGACATGATGGCGGCGAACACCCCGGCGGCCAGGAAGCCCGCCAGGATGTCCGGAGCGTGCAGGTGGATCAGGCGAACCAGGATCGAGCTGGCCGCGGGGCCGTGAAGATCGGGGAAGTCGAGGTGCCCCAAGACACCCAACAGCACGCTCGGCAGCCACACCGCGGTCAGGCACAGTGGGTAGCCGATCATCGGAAGGCGAAAAGTCCGGGCGCTGCGGGCCGTCAGCCAGTGCATGAAGATGTGCGGGAACATCCCCACGGAAAGAGGAATGCAGGTGTAGGTCAGGACCTTCAGCGGCTCGATACCGTCGCCCATCATCAGCAGATCGGGGCGGCTCTCCCCCACCCGGGCCAGCGCGGCGTCGAGCCCACCCAGCTTGCGCACGATCCAGAGGTAGGTCATCCCCCCCAGCACCATGAACACCAACGTCTGGAAGGTGTTGACCCACGCGGTGCCACGCAGGCCCCCGTAGGTGACGTAGGCCATCACTACCAGGCATACGGCGAGGCTTCCGGCCCACTCCGGGATGCGGCCGCCACTGATCTCGCTCAGGGTCAGGCCGCTACCCATGACGCCGATCAGAAGATACGGGATCAAGAGGAGGATGAGCACCACGAACAGCATCAGGCCCAGGGCATCGGACCCCCAACGCTCCCGGAAATACTGCACCTGGGTGACGTATCCGCGTCGCTTGCCGATCGCCCACAGACGGATCCCGATGAAGTAGAAGACGACCGGAACGACCAGCGCCGACGACGACCCCATCAGGGCAAAGACCGCGATCCCGGTTCGGTAGGCTTCGCCCGACGCCCCCAGCAACGAGAACGCGGTCATGTGCGTCCCGAACAGGGACATCAGCAAGAGGAACGGACCGATGGTGCGGGTGGCGAGGAAGTAGTCCTCGCCGGTGCCCCGGAACAGCCGATGACTGAGCCCCCCGATCGCGAGCACCAAGAGGAGGTAGATCAGGACGATGGTGAGGGTCATGGCTCCGACCGGTCGGAGAACGGCCACGCGAATCGTACGAGCATCGCCATCAGCGCCGCCACGACCAGGCAGTAGACGACGTGGTACAGCAGGCTCACCGGGAGTCCGAGCACGAGCGTGGAGTCGCCCCTCAGCCAGGTGTCGTTGTGGAGCAGGTAGACAGCGATGAGCCCGGCGTACAGGGCCCATCGCACGGACTTCGACTTCACGCGGGCTTCTCGTCGGGTGGCTGGAGCGTTCGGGACTCGGGGAGGTCGCACATCTCGGCCATCGACTCGAACAAACCTTCCACCGGTCGGCGGAAGACGTTCCCGATGAGCAGGTTCACCAGCGCGTCGCGACAGTCCGGGAACTGCTTCAGAAACTTGGGGAAGCTGAAGCTGCTGTCGTAGTAGGCGTAGACCAGACGGCGCATCGACTCCATGCCTGCGAGGTAGCGCTCGCCGTGGGCGCCGAGGACCGCGGCCGAGAAGTCGTGCTTCTCGAACGCCCGGAGGATCGAGTCGGCGGCCAGTTCCCCCGACGTCAGGGCGAAGAAGACGCCGGTCGAGTAGACCGGGTCGAGGAACCCGAAGGCGTCGCCGGCCAGGACCCAGCCGTCACCGGCGATGCGCTTCGAGATGTACGAGAAGTCACGGATGACGCGGGCTTCCTCGAGCCGGCGCGCGGGCTTCAGCCGTTCCTGAAGCGCGCTGCACAGGTCGAGCTCTTCATCCAGAACGGCCTGGGGATCGGCGCCCCGACCGCGGATCAGGTACTCGACCGGCCCCACCACCCCGACGCTCACCAAGTCGCCGGGAAGCGGGATGAACCAGAACCAGGACTTGTGCTCGGCGGTCCAGAAGATCAGGGTCGCGCCCTCGTCGATGCCCTCGTCGCGAACCGCTCCCTCGTAGCGGGCGTAGACCGAGGAATGATGTAGCTTGGGGTCGATCGTCCGCAAGTCGAACTTCCTGGCCAGGATAGAGCTCTGGCCGCTGGCGTCCACGACGACGCGCGCGTCGATCTTACGGCGGTCACCGTCGGGGAGCTCGACCTGGACGCCCACGGCGCGACCGTCCTCGAGAATCACGTCCCTGACGTTGACGCCGAGCAGAGTCTCCACCCCCGACTCCCTGGCGTTGTCGAGTAGCAGCTCGTCGAACTCGGCGCGGTCCACCTGCCAGGTCAACGCGCTGTCGCCTTTCTCGACCTCGGAGAAGTAGAACGGCACGCTCGAACGACCGCTTCCCGAGAAGAACTGCACGCTGGCCTTCCGGGGAAACTGGCTCGCTTTCAGACGATCCAGGACGCCGAGGCGCTCGAACGTCCAGTAGGTGGCCGGCATCAACGACTCGCCGATCCGGAATCTTGGAAAGGTCTCGCGATCGGCAAGCAGCACGCGGTGACCTTCGCGGGCCACCAGAGCGGCCACGGTGGAACCCGCCGGCCCACCCCCGATCACGACGACGTCGTAGGAATTCGTCTTCACAGTTGCCCTCGCCACCCGCGATCTATAAGAAAATGCATCTCACAATCCGCAACGTAAATGGGGACACTCTCATTTTCAACCCGAAATGAGGCAGTGATGTCCGTATCGAGAGAAGGGCACGTACTCTCCTGCCTCATTTGAGGTCGTAAATGGGAGTGTCCCCTTTTAGAAGCGGTACTGGAAGCTTGCGTAGGCGGTGAACGGATTGGCGGGGATCACCGATTGCGCGCCGAAGCCGCGGATCTCGTACTCCTGGTCGGTCAGATTCTTCAGGTTCAGCTGCAGACGCCAGGCCTTGATGTCGTAGTAGATCAGGGCATCGAGGACCCACGCGGAGTCAATCTCGAATGCGTTGTCCTCGGCGATGTACTGGCTGCCGATGTAACGGGCGCCGCCGCCGATGCCGATGCGGTTTCGAAAGCCGTAGCTGACCCACAGGTTCGCCAGGTTCTTCGGCACGAAGGCCGGGGTATTCCCGGATCGGTCGACGGGGCCGAAGACGGGACCGTTTTGATCGAAGCCGATGATCGTGAACTCGGTGAAGTGGGTCAGCTCGGCGTCGGTGTAGGCGTAGGTGAAGAAGGTCCGCAGTCGAGGGATCGGTTCGGCCGCGATCTCGACCTCGACGCCGTCCGAGCGCTGGTCGCCGACCTGCTGGCTGAAGCCGTTGTCGTCGGGGATGGCGATGTTCTCGCGTTCGAGACGGTAGACCGCAATGGTGGTTCGGAGCTTGTCTCCGAGGAAACCCTTCTTGACGCCGAACTCGACCTGCCGACTCTCTTCGGGCTTCCGGTCGCCACTGACCCGCGGCGAAGCCGGCGCGAACGAGTCACCGGCGTTGGCGTACAGCGACAGGTTCGACGTTGGCGCGTAGACCACGCCGAGCGTCGGACTGACGTCGCTGTCGTCGCGCGAGACGTCGTTTTCGGGGTCTTCGTAATCGATGCTGTCGAAGCGTGCGCCCACCAGTAGCTGCACTTTATTCGACAGCTTCATCTGGTCGATGACGTAGGGCGCGATCACGACGCTGCGGGCATCCGCGGCACCGGGTGTGTTCGGGTCGAGGAAGTCGATGGGGACTGTCGGGGGTCGCTCGGTAGCGTTTTCCACCGGATCGAACAGGTCCATTTCCGGAAGCGCACCCGCCTCCAGGGTGTACTCGTCCCCGAGCCATGCCGTCTCGACCCCCACCAGCAGCTCGTGGGTGACGGGCCCGCTCTCGAGCTTCATCACGGCCTCGAATCGGTTCCCGACGAACTGCTGTCGGTCGTCGAGGGCGGTCAAGGTACGGAAAACCTCGGGATCGCCCGTGCCCTGGTTCGGGAAGACACCGTTGAAGATCGTGCCGTCGGTCTCCCAGTCAAGGCTGCGGTAGTAGGTCTTGTTTCGAAGGGTCAGCGTGTCGCCGACGCGGTTCTCATAGTCGATCTGGAAACGGCCCAATCTCTGGTCCGAGAAGTCGAACGGCGATTGGTACGATCGCTGTCGCGGAACCTCGGGAATCTCGCCGTTGTACAGCGGCAGCCCGCTATCGGGCCCGTACTCGGCGCGGACGTATTCGAGGTTGAAGTTCAATGTCGACGCATCGCCAAGCCTCAGGGCAAAACCGGGGTTGATCGCCCTGACGGCGCTTTCTTTGTCGTCGCGATAGTTGTCGGACTGCTCCCACAGGCCGTTCAGTCGGAAGTTGCCGTTGCCTTCCATGGCCTTCTGGTTCCAGTCGAGTGTGCCACGGACGGTCCCGAAGCTGCCGACGGTTCCGGTGAGGTTCGCGAAAGTGTTCGGTACGGGTTGCTTGCGAATGATGTTGACGGCACCCGACAGCGTGTTGGGACCATACAGGTAGCCGCCGGGGCCCTTCAGGACCTCGACGCCCTCGGCGTTGTAAAGCTGGTAGGTGGTGGCTTCCGGCTCCAGGACACCGTCGGTCATCACCGTGCCACTGCTGAGAGCGTCGAAGCCGCGCAACGTGAAGTAGTCGAAAATCCCGGATCCGGTCTGGACGTTGACGCCGCTGACGTTATGAAGCGAGTCACCGAGGTTGACGGCGTACTGCTCGCGCAGGAGTGGCTCACTGACCACTCCGATATTGGCGGGGGTCAGCCTCAGCGGCACCGACAGCCTGGTGGCGATGGTGTTGGAGGTCGGGATGAAGGAGTCGTTGACCTCGATGTACTCGGTGAGGTCGGAGCTTTCCTCGTCGCGTTCCCCGTCCTTCGTCGCGTCAGTCTGCGGCGCAGGGGTTTCCTCGGTAGGCTCCTCAGCCCACGCCGGCCCGAAAAAGGCTGCACATAGGGCGAAGGGCAGGGTCCACTTCACTTTGTCACCCTCAGGGCCACCATCTCGTTCTCGTCGCGGACGAACAGCCGCCCGCCGCTGAGCGTCGGAACGGTCCACGTCTTGCCCTTGAACAGCTGCACCCGGCCCTTCTCGCGGTAGGCCTCCGGGGAGGCCTCGACCAGTACGAGCTGGCCCTTGTCGCCGAGAACGATCAGGTGACCGTCGGCGAGCATCAGCGAGCCGTGTCCCAGGTCTCGCTCGCGCCATCGCCTTTCCCCGGTCTTGGCGTCGAGGCACGTGAGGTTCTTGTTGTCGAAGCCGTAAAGGTAGCCGTCGTGGTAGATCGACGAGCTGAACTGGTTCTTCATCTCGCGGCTGGTCCAGACCTCGTCGACCTTCATCGACCTGGCGTCACCCGATATCTCGAGCAGCGCCGCGCCGGTGTCGTAGCCGGACGACACGAACAGTCGATCGGGTGCAATGAAGATCGGCATCGCCGCGTTGACGTCCCACGACGTCTTCCAGGGTTTTTGCCAGTAGACCTTGCCCGTGTCCGGCGCGACGGAGTAGAGCTTCTCGGCGGTAAAAAAGACGGCCTGGCTGACGCCATCGGCGGTCATGAGGTACGGAGTCGAGTACCCGGCGTTTCCGGCTCTGGACCTCCAGACCTCGTCGCCGCTCGTCTTGTCGAACGCCGCCATCAAGACCTCGGGACCGCCCACCTCCAGCAGCAGGAGGTTGCCGACGATCACCGGGGACCCCGACATCCCCCACTTCGGGATCTTCGCCTTGTAGCTCTTGACGAGGTCGCGCTTCCAGAGCTCGGCGCCCTCGGTGGTGCTCAGGGCGAAGAGCACGCCGTTGGCGGTGACCGCGTAGACCACCTCACCGTCGACGGTGGGCGTCGATCTGGGACCGTCCCCCTGGCTGTCCTTCCACTGGCGTCCGGCATTGAAGGACCAGAGCTCCTTACCGGAGGTGGCGTCGAAGCAACCCACGTAGGTCTCCCCGCCTCGGCCGAACATCGTGTAGAGCCGATCGCCCACGACCGTCATTCCCGAGTAACCGCTGCCGAGCTCGGCCTTCCAAAGTTGCTGCGGTCCACCGTCCGGCCACTCTTGGAGCAGTCCCTTCTCGGTGGAGATGCCGTTCTGCTCGGATCCACGGAACTGCGGCCAGTCCGCCGCCGCAACCCTCATTCCGGCAAACGCCGCAATCACGATCGCCACGACGAGAATCGTCAGGGTCCGGGGCAACAATCTCGGAGGCATCTCGGGCTCCTTACGTGTAACGGGCATTGCGATATTCCGGTGCGTAGAAAACCGGCAGTAGCTGATCCACCCGGAGGAGACCTTCACGAGTCAGGCGGACCTCGTTTCCGTGAATCTCCAACATCTTCTCGGCCTCAAGGGCACCGAACGCGGAGCGGAACTCGTCGAGTATCTCGACGCCGAACTTCTTCTGGAAGTACTCGGAACCGATGCGTCCCAGCTTGAGTTGAAGAATCGTCTCCCGGGTCAGGCGCTCGCGCTCGCTGATCGCGAAGGCGCGCTCCACCGGCAACTGATCGGATTGCAGGCGGGCGAGGTACCCCCCCCAGCTAGAGACGTTCTGGAAGTGGACTCCGCTCACGTGGGAAAACGACGACACGCCGGCACCGATCATGTCGGTCCCCTGCCACACCGAGTCGCGGTAGACGAACCTGGCCGCCTTGTCGCGTTTGACGACGGTGTAGGCACTCGAGATCTCGTACCCGGCGGCCTCGAGCTGCTCGAAGGCGTAGGCGTGCCACTCCCGTTTGAGCTGCCAGTCGGCGACCGGGGGGCCCTCCCCCGAGATCAGCTCTCGTGAGTAGACGGTGTTGTAGGGGAGCTCCATCTGGTAGACGGTCACGCTGTCGGCACCGGTCTCGACGGTCTTCTGCACCGTCTCTTTCCACGTCTCCCAGGTCTCGCCCACCATGCCGGCGATGAGATCGACGTTGAGCTGGTCGAAATCCAGCTCGGCGATCCACGGCAGGACCTTGGCAATCTCCTTGGAGACGTGGGCGCGTCCGTTCTCGCGGAGGATGTCATCGTTGAAGTTCTCGATGCCGAGACTCAGCCGCGTCACCCCGACCTCGCGAACCGCCTCCGTACGAGGGCGCGTCAGGGTCCCCGGCTCGCACTCGAAGGTCACCTCCTCGGCGGCGTCCCACTCCAGGGTGTCCCGGAGGCGTCGCACGAGGCTCCGCAGGTGCTTCGAGCTGATGTACGACGGCGTACCCCCGCCGAAGTAGACGAACTTCAGCGGCCTGCCGACGATCGCGGGCCTGCCGGCCACCAGGCGAGCTTCGTTGACGACCGCATCGAGGTAGGTCTCGATATCACGGGCGTTCTTGTCGGTGTAGACCCGGAAGTAGCAGAACTTGCACCGCTTGCGACAGAACGGGATGTGCACGTAGAGGCCGAGGGTCGCGCCCGGGACCGGCGGGGAATCGAGGGCGAGCTGCACCGCGGGCACCGCTTCATCGGACCAGAACGAATACGGCGGGTAGTTCGACACGAAGACGCTGCCGACCTCGGTTTCAGTCGGTATGCCGACCGTCGTCGCGGGCTCGCCCTTGTTCATCGTTACAGGTCTCGACTTCTTCACTTTTTGGTGCCGAAGCAGTACAGCTGCCCGTCCACGGTGCCGATCAGCAGTCTGCCGCTCGCGATGCTCGGCGACGCGAGAAGCGGCGACCCGGTGTCGAAGCTCCACGTCGGCTCACCCGATTCTATCGCGAGGGCGAGAATCTCGCCGCTCGACGAGGCCACGTAGACCCGGTCGCCGGCGATGACCGGCGATGCATCGACCTTGCCCCGCGAGGCAAAGGTCCACCTGGCCTTGCCGGTTTTGGGATCGAGGGCGTGGACCCTCTTGTCCCTTCCCCCGACGACCACCAGGTCCTCACGGACCGCCGCCGAGGAAAGGTAGGGAAACTCGCGCTCCAGGTTGCGGTAGCGCCACGCGACCTTGCCGCCCTCGAGATCGACCGCCAGGACCTCGCTTTCGAAGGTGCCGATGTAAGCGCGACCGTCGAGGATCGCGGGGCTCGCGCCGGTGTAGCCGCCGAGCTCGACCTTGACGGTCTCGACGCCGTCGTTGACGCGGCAGAGCCTGAGGTAGCCGTCGCATCCCGCCGAGGCGACCGTGCCGTCGACGATGGCCGGCGTGCCGTAAACGTAGCCCTCGGTCTCGATCTTCCAGCTCAGGGAGCCGTCGGCGGCAGCCAGGGCGTAGAGATACTGATCGTGGGAGCCGAAGATGACCTTGCCGCCGGCCACGTTGGGCGATGAGACGATCTCGGCTTCCGCCTTGAAAGTCCAGCGAGCCTTGCCGCTCGTCGCGTCAACCGCGTGCAGAACTCCCGCGCCATCTCCGAAGTAGACCGTGCCGTCGTGGAAGGTCGGCGACGACTTGATTTCCTCGCCGGTCTCGTAGGCCCACAGGGCCTTCCCCGTCGAGAGATCGATGGCGTGCAGCGTGCCGCCCAGGGAACCGACCCACGCTCTTCCACCGACGACGGCGGCGGTCGACTCGATACCCTCCTCGACCTCGAAGACCCATAACGGCACCAGATCGTCGCCGAGCCGCTCCGACGAGACACCGGTCAGGCGCGAGTCTCCCCGGAACATCGGCCACCCTTCCGGAGGGACGACGGGTTCGCCTCCCGCGGCCAACGGCGGAGGCCCGACCCCACCGAGTGCGATAGCGAAGAGCGCGATGAGGATCTCAGTACGCCGCGTCATAAAGCTCCAACAGCTCCTTCTGAGCAACCGGGCGGGGGTTGAACCCGGCGGTCCACTGCTCCGCCGCTTCCGCCGCCAGGCGCGGCAGCAGGTTGTGGGGCACGCCGCAGTCTCGAAGGTTTTCCGGGAGCTCCGCCACCGCTATTAGCTCCAGGATCCGGTCGTACAGGGAAACGCCGCGGCCCTCCGCCCGCGTTCCGTCGTGAAGCTCAACGTAGAGCTCGCCGACCTCGGGGGTATTGAATCGCACCGTCGGAGGGAGCATCAAACCCACGGCGATCCCGTGGGCCACCCCGCACCTTGCGGTGAGCGGATTGGCGCACGCATGGGCGGCTCCCAGCATCGAGTGCTCGATGGAGGCGCCTGCCAGCAGGGCGCCGACCTGCACCCGACTGCGGGCATCGTCGTCACCGGGCGACCGCAGGGCGGTGGGCAGGTTCCACTCCAGGAGTCGCCAGGCTTCCTTGGCAAAGGGCTGGGAGACGGGGTTGCGGCGGGTCGAGACGTAGCTCTCCACCGCGTGCGATACGGCGTCGATGCCGGAGACGGCGGCGACAGAGCGCGGCACCGTCGCGGTCAGCCTCGGGTCCAGGATGACGCTTCGGAACCTCGCCTTGCGGTCGCCGCAAGCCATCTTGACCTTGGTCTCTTCCCTCGAGATGAGGGCGTACGACTGCATCTCGCTTCCGGTCCCGGCCGTGGTGGGCACGCCGACCGACGGCAGCATCGGCTTGGTCGCCTTGCCCGTGCCCCAGTAGTCTTCCATCCGGCCGCCCTGGGTGACGAGGAAGTTGACCCCCTTGGCGCAGTCCATGGCGCTTCCGCCGCCGAGGCCCACGATGCACTCGACCTCATGCTCCGTTGCGATCCGGGTCGCTTCCTCGACGATGCGGGTCGTCGGGTTTTCCACGACGCGGTCGAAGATCTGCGCCTCGACACCCGCCTCTCGAAGGAAATGCAACGCGCGGTCGGCGTGGCCGGTCGCGCTCACACCCTTATCGGTGACCACCAGCGCACTCGCTGCGCCCAGATCCCGTACCAGATCCCCGAGACGCCGCAGCCCACCCGGTTCGCACACCACACGAATGGAGTCGAACTCGACGTCCCAGCTCCTGGTGCGAACCAAAGTCTCGAGCTCGAACCTCACGCTCCACCTCTAGACAGCGGTCTGGAAGGCGCGGCGGTGGTACAGGTGGTCGAACAGGTTGCCTTCGTGGGGCTGGTCCCAGGATACCTTGGTGGTGGAGAACGCTCCGATGTTGAGGCGCTCGACGTCGGAACAGCCCAGAAGCTCGCGTTTGAGGTCAGAATCGTCGGTCAGCGCCGTGGCGACCAGGGTCGGACCGATCTTTTCCAAGAGCGTTTCCTGGGGCGTCTCGACCACCGCGACGAACGGGAACAGGAACTCGGAGGCGGCCAGCGGGTGGGAAGGGTCGTCGCACCACACCACCGTGGGCAGCAGGAAGGTGCAGCCGCCGGCTTCCGCGACTCGATCGCCGGAACGGTGCCGTGCGGTGAGGTCCTCCGCCCCTGATTGCTTCAGGTGATCGTCGATGTAGGTCGAGATGCGGCGGGCGACCTCGGGATTCGGGAAGGCCGCGAGCCTGGCTTCAGGATCGTCGAGCGGCTTTGCCTCGATCGTCGCCAGCTTCTCGGCCAGGGCCTCGGCAATCTCCCTGCCGTGGCGTGTCGTCCAGACACCCGAGGCGTTGATGCACGACCGGCCGCCGTTGTCGGCGACGGAGGCCGCCATCAGATCGACGTATTCGCTCCAGCGGTCGGCGGTGTCGTCGGCGAGCAGGACCTTGCTCCACCCCGGACCGTGCAACTCGATCCGGGGATCATCCTTCCAGCTGCCGACGGTCGAGGCGTCGCCGAATAGCATCGCGCGATCGCTCTTGAGCAGGATCTCCCCCGCCCCGGGGTAATCGGTGGGATAGAACGAGAACGCCTCACGGGGCAGCCCCGCCGCGATCAGCGCCTGCCCGATCCGCATCGGAGACCACGGTTCCAGGGTGCCCGGCTTGATGGCCAACGGCACCTTCATGCCCACCGAAGGGATCCACAGCGAATGGACCCCAGGCGAGTTGCTGGGCAGGACGGCGCCGAGGACGTCGGCCCGTCGCTGGTAGCTGACGAACTGCCCGCTCTGCTTGATCCAGCCGGTATCGAGCACCGCGAGGTCCAGCCCCCGGGTGAGCCCGCCGATCACCGTCTCCATCTCTTCCATGACGAACCGGATCTTGCCCATGTTGGCTCGCGCCATGACCTCGGGCATTCCGGTGGTAGAGGAAAGCTGTCGGACGTAGTCATCGACGGTCTGCGTCGTGCCGTCCACCGGGTCCAGCGTGACCTCGCCCTCGGCGAACAGTGCGGCGGCGCGGCGGCCGATCGCGAACAGCTCCGCCACCGGCACCTCTTGCAGGACCTGCTGATGCTCGGCCTTGCGCAGCAAGTCCTTCGCGATCAACCCGCGGTTCGCCTGGCTCAACGAGGCCACCGGCTCGCCGTCGCGAATGTCCCGCAGCGTCACCGTGTCGAGGCTGCGGTACGGCACACCCGCGCGCAGGATCGGAATGTGAACGCGGGCGCCGGACATCAGTAGACCCCGACCACGACGGAGGTCTGCAGCTCGGTCAGCAGACCGAGATCCGAGACCCCGTCCCACGGGTAGGCGTCGCACGGCTCCGCGCGGGCGCCCTCGTCCCGTTCCGCGAAACGCGGCATGAAGAACTCGCGGGTCAGCGTCGTCAGCAGCACACGGCCACGCTCGCCGTACGGCACGACCTCGTCGAGGTTCTGCGGATTGACGATCTCGAAGACCGCCCGGGGATGGGGCGGGTAATAGGTGATGGTGTAGTTCTCCGCCGGGTCGAAAGGCTTGGGCCGCGCCAGCCCCATCAAGGTGTTGCCGTAGGTCGGCACGAAGTCGATTCCCGGGATGAGCTCTTCGCGTGCGAAGCGGTTGAACTGCCGGGTCATCTCGGTACCGCCGCAGAAGACGCCGGTGATCCCCGCCTTCTTCAGGTCGATCTTCTGTGCGAGAGCCTCGAGCAACTTCGGGGTGGTGAACAGGCAGCGGACGTTGTCGTGTCCCCTGAGGACCTTGAGTCCCTGGTCGATGACGTGCTCTTTGTAGAGCTCGACGTCCTGTTGACGCTGCATCTTGATCAGGCGGTTGACCCACCGCGGGTCGAGATCGACGAAAAATGCGATCCCGCCGCGGTACTGCGCGAGGTGCTCGATCGAAAGCCGCAGTCGACGAGGCCCGGTGGGCCCGAGCATCAGCCAGTCGGCGCCCTTTGGAAACGTCTCGTCGCTGAGGTGATCTCCGAACTCCTCGTAGTCGGTCTGGAAGTCATTCATGTTGACGCGGCACTTGGGGAGGCCGGTCGAGCCGCCGGTCTCGAAGACGTACATCGGCTTGCCCGCGAGACCTTTCGGCAGCCAACGCCTCACCGGCCCACCACGCAGCCACTCGTCCTCGAAGTGGCCCAGGATCTTGAGATCGTCGAAGCCGCCGATTTCCTTGCGAGGGTCGAAATCGAGGTTCGAGGCATACTCGAGCCAGAACGGACAGCCGGAGGCAGGGTCGAAGTGCCACGCGACCATCTCGCGAACGTGCTGGTTCAGGCGCTCGCTGGCCTGCTCGGCGTTGCTCAACTCGCCCCCTCCTCCTTCGCAGGCTTCTCCGGGGCCTTCGGCTTCTCGGGCTTCGGGCTCGCACCCTCCTCGATGGCCCACAGGCGATTGCGGCTGAGGACGTACAGCACGCCGTCGTGGGCGACCGGCGTGGTGTAGACCGCCGCGCCCATGTTGATCTCACCGAGGAGCTCGAGCTTGCGCCCCGCCTTGAGGATGGCGATGTCGCCGTCCTCATCGCCGATGTAGACCTTGTCGTCCGCGACGAAGGTCGATCCCCATATCGCGGCGAAAGCGTCGTACTCCCAGATCTCCTCGCCGGTCTTCAGGTCTAGGCAGTAGACGAATCCGCTGAGGTCGGCGATGTACATCAGGCCGTCCTTGATGGCGGCAGTCGACATGGTGCGGTGGAAATCGTCACCTCCACGGTGCCACACCTTGCCGGTCTGGGTGATGTCGCCGCTCTTCCCGGCGGCGTCGATGGCCCACAGGTTGCCCGGCCCCTCACCGTGCTCCGGGTCCTGGCCCACACCGACGTAGATCAGCTCGTCGTGGACGACCGGGGTCGAGATGACGTTGTTCTTCGTGCCGCTGCCGCCGAGCTCCCACTGCGAGCCCTCGGGATTCAGGTTGAACTTCCAGAGGAGCTTTCCGGTCTTGGGGTCGTGGGAGTACAGCCAGCCGTCGCCGCCGGGGTAGAAGACCTGCGGCTTGCCGCCGATGACGCCGTAGGTCGGGTTCGACCAGCTCCCGTGGAGGATGCGGTCGTCCGGGGAGGCGTCTTCCCACACCAGCTCGCCGGTGTTCTTGTCGAGGGCGATGATGCTCGGCGCCAGGGTCGCCGGAATGTTGATGTGACCCTCGTCCACGCCGTTGCCGGTGACCGTGTACAGGATGTCCCCGACGATCAACGGGCTTCCCGCGGCGAGATTGTGCGGGAAGACGTCGAGCTCGCCGATCATGTCGAACTTCCAGATGACGTCCTCGTCGGTCTCCCCGGTCTTCGGGACGGTCTCGACCTTGTCGCCTTTCTTGACCTTTTCGTGCTCCTCGGTGAACGGTCCGTCGTTCTCGCCGTCGCGGAAGCCCTCGGTGTCGGCACAGATCACCTCGCCGCGGTTCGAGACGTACCACAGGCGGTTGCCCTCGACGGCCGGGGTGGAGCACACACCCTGGAGCGGCCAGTCGTTGACCCGCCCCGCCGGGAGCTTGGGCCAGGTCGACTGCCACAGGAATTCGCCCGTCTTGGCGTCGAAGGCCATGACGTTGCCGCGGTCCCCCGCGAGATCGGGATTGCGCAGGCCCTCGTTGTTGGTGCCGACGAAGACCTTGCCGTCGTAGATGATCGGTCCGGCGTAGGCCTGCGAGCCGAGAGGCTGCGACCACTTGATGTTCTTACCGGACTTCGGATCCCAACTCGAAGGAAGACCCTCGGCATCGAGAGCCATGTTCCGCGACGGCGTGTTGCCGTACATGTTGACCTCGGGCTCGCCGGCGACCAGCATCGTGGCCAGCAGGGACAGGCCGACGATTGACATCCAGATGCGCGATTGCTTCATTGTTCGTTCACCCACACTTTCAGATTGTCGTAGTAGACCTCGGCCGGAGCGTACCCGATCAGCCCGGGTCCTCCCCCTTGCACGGGGTAGGGGTCTTCGGCGGTCAAGGTCCACGCCTCGGGCTCGGGATCGCCCGTCTTCCAGACCTTCCCGCGCACGATCGCCTTGTCCTCGTCCCGGTCGACGCTCAGCTTTAGCGTGTACCAGGTATCCATTTCCCACTCGAACTCGACCTCCTTGGCCATCCGAAGCTCGGCGGCCCAGGATCGGATCTGCAGCTTCTGCGCGTTGCCCTGGAGGTCGAGGGTGTAACCGGCCGCGATGACACCGATGTCGGGCCGGCGCCGCTTGGCCAGCGTGCCGCGACCGTCGACCTGAATCGTGTAGTCGGTCCAGTCCCACGGGCCCATGTAGGTGAAGCTCCGCTGCAGGCCGCGCTCGCGCGGCGGCTGCACCAGCACCTTGGCACCGTCGAGCTCGACGACCTTGAACTTGCCCTTGGCGCCGATCCATGTGGAGGGCGTCGAGCCGACTTCCATCGACTCGAAGTCCTCCTTCCACGGCAACCCACCGACGACGCGCACCCGGGCCTTCGCGGTCAGCTCTTCCGCCTTGAAGATCACGGCACCGGTCTGGAACTGCGTCTCCCGATCGGCGAGGAGGTCGCCGCCCTGCACCCTGCCGATGAGGCCATCGAGGCTCCACGTGCCCTTGGGGGTCTTGACCACGCGGCCCTTGTCGTCGACGGCTCGTACGCGGAAGGCAACCTTGCCGCCGGGCGTTGTCAAGACGTCAGCCGGTATCACCTGTAGGGTCGCAGGAGCTCCCGCGACGGGCTTTGCGGGGCCCTTGTCCTTTTTCGCTTCGGGGATGTCGAGGCCTTCGCCTTTCTTCCCGATCGCGTAGAGTCCGCCTTCGGTGGCCAGGAATACGCGCCCGTACGCCACGGCCGGGGAACCGTAGATCTCGGCGTAGCGCCCCTCGGGGACCTTCAGCTCGTCCATGTCCCGGGAAGTGGCACCGCTGTCACCCGGCTCGAGGATGTGGAATCGCCCGTTCGTCTCCGCGACGTAGATCTTGCCGTCGGCCAGAACCGCCGAGGCCTTCCCGACGGTGCCGATTCTGTAGCTCCACTCGACGCTGCCCGTGGAGGCGTCGATGCGGTGCAGGTTGGCCGAGTTGTCGACGACGTACAGCTTACCGTCGAGCAGCGCCGGTGAGGGGAAGCCGGCCTGAAGCTCGTTGATCCTCCAGATCTCGTGGGTCGGGGTGACGTCTCCCGTGCCCGTGGCGTTGATCGCCACGACGCGGCCCATGTCCGGAGTGTCGAGGTTCTCCTCGCTGTGGGAGATGTAGACGCGGCTGCCGGATACCACCGGCGTGACGTTGAGGCCGCGCTTGCTCAGGTGGAACTTCCAGATCAGCTCTCCGGTCGCCACGTCCATGGCGTAGACCCAGCCGTCCGCGTTGCCCGAGATCAGCATCCGACGGCCGCCGACGTCGGCCACCACCGGGCCACCCTGGGTGTTCATGTCTTTGGGGAACCCGCCGGGGGTCGAGACCCACACGAGCTCGCCGGTGCGCTTGTCGAAGGCGAAGTAACGGTGCCGCGGCGCGGCCTGATCGCCCCAGCCCGCGTTGACGAAACCGATGATCAGCAGGTCGCCTTCGATCAGCGGTGTCTGGGTGCGCCCACCGTACCCCGAGGCCCGGCCGTTGAACTCGGGCAGGAAGTAGGACCACACGATGTTGCCCTGGGCGTCGTAGGCGTTGAGCTGTCCCGCCGCACCGTGGGTGTAGACGTAGCCGGTCGCCGGATCGGCCGCGGGACTCGCCCACCCCGCCCGGTTGAAGGCCACGGTGGTGTGGTAGATCGGGTAACGGTCGTCCCACAAGAGGTCGCCGCTGGCGGCGTCGAAACAGGCGACGCGCTCGAGTTGCTCGACGGTCTGCTTTTCTCCGTGGCGGCCGATCGCACAGACGCGGCCGTTCACCACCACCGGGGTCGAACGCCCGATGAAGTCGGCCTTCCAGGCGAGATTCTCGCCCCCGGGCGACCACGACGACACGAGGCCGGTCTCGCCGGAGACGCCGCGCTGGTCGGGGCCGCGCCAGAAGGTCCAGCCGTCGGCCCGAGCGGGGGCGGCGACGACCAGGGCTGTTGCCACGACCGTCAGGGCGACCAGGGCCGACCGCGCGACGGAAACCCGGCGCGAGGCCGCGGCTCGGGTTGCGGACGGTCGGGTCGAGGTCAGTTCAAGATGCATGGGTAATTCTCCGAAGAGCATCAGGACAATATTGCGAATTCTCTCGCGCATGATTGTAAAAAACCTTAAAAGCCGGAGTTTTGGCCCTGCTGCACCACTTCCACCGCGGCTTTCGGCTTGGGTGGAGCGGGTCCGGGCTTGTACAGCGTCACGAGGCAGCCCCCGACCGCGGCCAGCGCAATCCCCAGGACGAACTGCCAGCGGAGGCTGGCCATGCCCCCGCTCGGCGGGTGGACCGCCAGGGCGACGAAGGCGTTGACCACAGGCGCGCCGGCAAAGACGATCGACATGACCACGGCCGGCGAGCCCTTGGCCCCGAAAGCCAGCAGGACGCCGAAAGCGCCCACGGCGCCGACGATTCCGGCCGCGAGCGAGAGCGCCATTCCCCGCCCCGGAAAGCTCCAGGTGGCACCGTTGAGCTTGAGCACGATCAGGGGGGCGACCACGGCCGTCAGGAAGTAGGCAATGCCCACGAACAGGAAGGCCTTGTACCGCCCGTTGACGGGATCGGCCATGGAGCCCTGCCCGGCGTGGAGCAGCACCCCGTAGACGCCCCAAGACGCCACGGTCAGCAAGGCCCAGATCAGCCAGGTCATCCCCGGCCCGGAAGCACTTCCGGCCATCGTCCCCTCCTCTCCCCCCGCACAAGACCCCCAGGGAAGCCTATAGCCTATCTTCCCAAGGTCCGGCCTGCCAAATCGGCCCCGACCAGACCCCGAAAAGGGGACACTCTCCTTTAGTGCCCGAAATGAGGCAAGGACCGGGGGGGGCTTGTCAGAGACGGCCCCGTCTACTAGCCTCGAAGGGACGTTCCGATTGCCCTTTGCTCTCCTCGAACTGAGCCGGTCCCCCGCCATCGAGCCTCCTCTTCGGAGACTCCTATGCCCCGGACTCGAAGGACTTCCTCAGGGGGATACTGCTACCACGTGATCAACCGCGGGAATCACAAGAATGTCGTGTTTCACGACGAGATCGACCATCGGGCCTTCATGAAGTTGATCGCTCTTGCGGGCGAGCGCATTCCGATGCGCGTACTCGCTTGGTGCCTGATGCCAAACCACTTTCATCTCGTGCTGTGGCCAAGCGGCGACGGCGATCTGAGCCGCTGGATGCACTGGTTGCTTTCCTCTCACGTTCGCAGACATCACCGGCGTTATGGGTCGTCCGGGCGGATCTGGCAGGGACGCTTCAAGGCGTTTCCGATTCAGCAGGATCATCACTTGCTGGTGGTCCTTCGCTACGTCGAGCGGAATCCTCTTCGAGCGGACTTGGTGACTCGCGCGGAAGATTGGACGTGGTCGAGCCTGAGGTGGTGGTTGCAGGAGCAGAGGCCCGCCCTCCTGGCCCCGGGACCGGTCCCTCGCTTTGTAGAGTGGACTCACTTCGTCAACGAGCCGCATTCAGATGGAGAGCTGAAAGCTCTTCGCAACAGCACCAACCGACAGTCGCCCTATGGTGAGGAGGGGTGGGTCCAGGTCACGGCCGCCCGACTCGACCTGGGGTGGACCTTGCGACCCAGGGGTCGACCCCATATGGGGTAGAAAAGGAGAGTGTCCCCTTATTGGCGGCGGTTGATGATTGCGACTGTTATGAAGATGACGGCGCCCAGGGTGTCGAGGATCCAGCCGGTTCCTGATATTCGGGTCGGGAAGAGGAGGAGCAGGGACGAAAGGAGCAGGATGGCGCGCGTGAGCCTCGACAGCGGGTTGAAGAGGTAGCCCGCGATCGCAGCCGCGAACGGGACGATTCCCAGGACCGCGGCGGTGGTGGCGGCCAGGACTCCGCCGGCGGTGGCCGTTTCTCCGTCGGGGCCCAGCATGAGCAGCTGGGGGCGGAAGACGAACATGTACGGCAGCGTGAACCCGACCAGCGCCAGACGGAACGCGGCGAAGCCGGTCTTCATGATGCTGGCCCCTGCCATCGAGCCCGCGGTGTAGGCGGCCAGCGCCACCGGCGGCGTCACCATCGACATCATGCCGAAATAGAAGATGAACAGGTGCGCGGCCAGCGGGACGACCCCGAGCTGACTCAACACCGGGCCGATCAGCGTCGCCATCAGCAGATAGCAGACCGACGACGGCAGTCCCATGCCCAGGACGATCGACGAGATCATGATCAGGATCAGCGCCGAGATCAGGTTGCCCTGAGAGAGGTCGAGGATCCGTGTCGGCAGCTTCGTCCCCACGCCGGTCAGCGTCACCACCCCGATGACGATCCCCACGCAGGCCGCCGCGGCGATCAGCGGCACCATGTCCTTCGCCGAGCGTGCGAGAGACTCGAGGGCCTTGCGCGGCGAAAGTCGCGTCCGGGCGTGAAGCGAGCTCACCACGAGGACGAGCAGAATCGAGATGGTGGCGGCGCGGAAGACGCTGTACCCCAGCAAGAGAAAGATCACCAGTCCGACGATACCCATCAGGAAGATCACGCCCTCGAAGCGCAGCGCCTTCCCCTCGACTCCCTTCTCCTCGGAGCTTGGCTCCGCGAGGCCGATCTTCCGGGAGAGGAAGTGCACGATCAGGAATAGCGACAGGTAATAGAGGATGGCGGGAATCAGGGCCGCACGGACGATCTCGAGGTAGGTCACCGGAGGATCGATGATCTCCAGCATCATGTAGGCGCCGGCGCCCATCACCGGCGGCACCAGCGCCCCGCCCGAGCTGGCTGCAGCCTCGACCCCCGCGGCCATCTCTTTCTTGAACCCTGCGCTGCGCATCATCGGGATCGTGAACGTTCCGGTGGTGGCGGTGTTGGCCACCGCGCTTCCCGAGAGCGAGCCCATCAGGCCGCTGGAGAGCACCGCGACCTTCGCCGGACCGCCGGGGCTGCGCCCGAACAACCTGCGGGCGAGATCGATGATGAACTGCGTCGCGCCGGTCCGGCGGAGGATCGCGCCCAGCAGCACGAACAGGAAGACGTAGACGAACATCACTCGCAGGGCCGTGCCGAAGACGCCCTGGCTGTGCAGGAAGGTCTGGGAGACGATCCGGGCGACGCCATAGCCCCGGTGGGGAAAGAGCCAGTCGGGTAATGAGGCGCCGAAAGCCGCATACGCCAGGAATGCCAGCGAGAGCAGCGGCAGCGCCCACCCTATGGAACGCCGGGCGGCCTCGACGACGATGACGAGCCCGACGATCCCGACCGCGGTATCGAGCGCCGCTTCCTGCCCGGCGCGGTTGCCCAGCGACTGACCGCCGATCCAGAACCTCGAGAGCGACGGCTCAGTCTGGATCACGACGTAAGCGCAGCACGCCGCCGCGGTCAGGGCGAGAGCGATGTCGAGAACGGTCAACGGGCCCGCCGGCTTCAGGCTCCGATGCAGCGGCCAGTTCAGGAAACACAGCACCAGACCCAGCCCGGCGAAGACGGCGAGCTGGGACTGCGGGGACAGCAAGGGGTAGTTCACCTCGATGAGGGTGAACAGGCAGAGCAGGCCGCCCAGCCCGTAGCCGAGCGAGCGGCGCCAGCCCCCCTCTACTCGTCCTCGGGCCAGATCCCGATCTCCTTGTAGAAACGGATCGCGCCGGGGTGGAACTCGGTGCCGGTGTCGCGAACGACGTTCCGCGGGTTGATCGCCTTGCCCGCCGCGTGCTTGGCGGTGACCTGATCGCGGTTCTCGTAGACCGTCTTGGTCAGCTCGTAGATCAGATCTTCGTCGGCGTCGGCCGAGGCGATCAGGTGCATCGAGCCGACGTCGAGGCCCCTGAAGGGTTCATCCTGGCCGCGGTAGGTTCCGGCGGGAATCGTCGCCGCATTGAAGAACAGGTAGGTGGAGATCAACTCCGCCATCTCGTCGTCACCGAAGGGCACGAAGTGGATCTTCTGGGACGCGCAGGCCTGAGTGATCGAGGACGTCGGCACCGCGCCTCCCAGGAAGGCCGCAGCAGCCGATCCGTCGCCCAGCATCCCCACCGCGGCCGCCTGGGTGCCATTGAGCGGGGTGAAATCGTCGTACGTGACGCCGTGGGCCGCGAGCAAGGGACGGATGAAGAACTCGAACCCGGCGCCCGCCGGCCCGACCACCACGCGCCGGCCTTTCAGGTCCTCGATCGTCTCGACGCCGGCCCCCGCGGGCGCGACGAACATCGCCACGTTGGGAGCGAGGGTCATCACGGTGCGGATGGGGTACGGGCGGTCCCACCCTTGCTCGCCCCGGACGGCGAAGTAACTGATCGCCGAGTTGGCGAGGGCCAGGTCCAGCTCGCCGGAAGCCAGGCGGCGGATGTTCTCCTGGGAGCCCTTGGTTGCCTCCGCGGTGGCGTCCCACCCGGCCTCGCCCGCGTTCTCGTTGAGGGTCTCGGCAATCGCGCCGCCGACCACGAAGAACGCGCCCCCCGGCGGCGCGGTCCCGAGGCTCAGGAATCGTCGTCCGCCCGGACCGCCCGAGTCGCCGCCCCCGCAGCCGGTCGCGACCGCGATCAGCAACAGGCCTGCAGCGGCCTGAAATCGATGGATCATCATCTCCCCTCTTCCCGCCTCGCGGGGCTTCTTCTCCTGACCAGCATATGCGAATACGTGATGATTCCACAATTCGCGCGCCACGCTGGGGCCCGTCCCGAATAGAGTCCCCCACGAGGTGTACCCGATCGCGGAATCGCCGCTATTGCTCCAGCCGGACGAATGCCCATAGAATCCGGCTCAAACAAGGAGAGTGCCATGAAGTTGAAGGCGGGAATCGCGTTTGGCGCGGCCGTGGTCGTGTGGCAACTGATCTTCGGATTTGCCGGGCTTTACAAGAACCCGGCCCTGGCGTGGGTGTTCCCCGCGGTCGCGATCGTGATCACCGCGGGAGTCCTGTTCTGGGCGCTGAAGCAGACCGCCGCCGAGGGCAAGCGCTACTGGGGGTTGGTCGGCACCGGAATGGTGATCGCCCTCATTGCCTGCGTGCTCATCATCCTCGGATCCCTGCTGTACACGGGGGTTTTGTTCCCCGACTATGCCGAGCTGGGGTTGGCACAGGCAGCGGAGAAGATCGAGGCTTCAGGACTGCCGCAAGACCAGCAGGAAATGCAGATGAAGTTTGCGGAGTGGCTCGCAGGCCCCGTGCCGCAGGCGGTCTCGGGGGCCGTGATGACACTGCTCACGAGCTTCGTTTTCTCTCTGATTATCGCGGCAATCGTCAAGCAGAAATAGGCAGGCTGGGTCAGGCCGTTCCCCGGGCCTTGTCCCGCATGACGATCCGGTTCAGATCTCGCTTCACGAGCGGGCTGATCTTGGTGAACTGGACGCCCAGGGTGCGGTCGAATTGCGGGAGGGGCCCCGGCCGGATATTCATGATCCGACCCTCCGTTCCGGAGGTCTCGAGATCGTGAAAATCGAAGTCTAGCAGGAATACCTTGCCGACCAGGATTCTGGGCTCGATGAGCCGGATCCGGCGATCGTTGGACAGGATGCGGCAACCCGTCGCCGACAGGTTGATGATGACTCCCTTGATCGAGATGGTGGAGTTCGCGTCGTGCAGCACCATCGGAATCAGGTAGGACCCTCTCTCCTCGCGCACGGTACGAGACCTCCCTTCTGCTGCTCCCGAGCCTAGGCCGGTGCCGGAACCTTCTTGATGGAAGCGCGCTTCCTGGTGCTCTTCTTCTTCGTGGTCTTCCGTTCGCGCTTCGCGGTGGTCTCGGGCTTCGCGGCGCTCTCTTTTTTGCTTTTCGGCTTGCGCTTGCGCTTCAGAAGCGTCTTGAGGGAGCGTCGCTTGCCGTTACTCGGCTCGGCGACGACCTCTTCAACCTTGATCGGCTCTTCCTTCTTCTCCGGAGGGCCGGGTAGGATCATATCAAGAGCGGCTCCGATGTCGTCGGCGGTGAACTCGACGGGAATCGCAGCCACCGGCACAGGAACCCCCGCGGGAACAGCCGCGGAGGCCACGGGTCGGGCCACGGCCTGCGCCATCGCGACCGCAGGCGCCGCGGACACCACCTCGGCGGGAAGGATCTTCCGGACCGCGGTCAGGAGAGCCTCGTCGGTAAAGGGCTTCTCGACGAAGTCGTCGCAGCGGGTCTGGAGCAGCTCGTGCCGACGGCCGCCGCTTCTGGGTGCCGTCAATAAGATGACCGGGCTCCGATGGCCGTGCTCGGAGTCCTTGAGCTCGCGACAGACCTCGTAGCCGTGTCCCTTGGGCAGCAGGTCCTGAATCAGGGTGAGCTCCGGCATAGCGTTGCGGAACTCCTCCATGCCCTCGGCTGCGTCGTGTGCCACGATGATCCGATAGCCGGTTGCCTGCAGGAGAGTTCGTATGCGGGAGATGCTGCGCGGAGAATAATCGATCAGCAGTACGGTTCTCGCCATGCCACGGCCCTCGTCATCAGGTCCATTATCACTGGGCTGTTGGTACTACATGAGATACATGCCGACACGCGGCCGGGCAACGTCGAATTGCGTAATCCCGGTCGCCCTGAGCCGGCCAACCCCGAAGACCCCGACTTCGACGCCGCGCACGGGTCGCGCCGTCGTGCTCTTTTAGACCCGATCGTGTTTCGACGCAACGGCACGGATACCCCGGGCACCCGCGGAAGCCGCGAGCCGATGGCGGACGTCGGACACGGTCCGAGGCGCGCAGTCGTCGTCGAAATGGTCGGGATTGTGGACGCTCGCACAACTCTCGTTTGGCGAACACGCCCTAAAAGAAAATTAGCCGGCGCCGGCCTTCCAGTAAGCCCACGCGGGATCCATTAAGGTGGATTTCCTTCCGCCGTTCGATTAAGAGCGGCTTTGGTTTTCCCCGCGTTCGGTCTCACCGCCCTTATTATACTCCTGTCGGCATCCGGAGGGAAGTTTTTTTGATACCTCGAAGGTCCGGGTTCCCGCTGGACTTTTCAGCGTCACCGCCCCTGCGATTCCCCGCGCCTTCGCTCGAGTTCTTCGAGGGTCTTGGGCCAGTCGCTCCTGAGCAATCTCGAGAGCGCGCGCTCCGGTCTCGCGCCACCGGAGCCGGCCGGCGATGCAACGCTCCAGACTCTCGAGATAGACAACGACGTCGGGAAGCTCGGGCATGCCCTACCTGGGGGTTCGGGTGGCGATCCAGGTTCCGTAGGCTTCCGACTCCACGAACCGGGAGTACTCGGGGATCGTGGAGAGATCACCGATGGCGATGCCCAGTTCTCCCTCCATCTCGCCGAGCAGCCTCGCGGTCTCGACGAAGTCGCCCGCGTCGAGCGAGATCGAGACGAGCGTCCAGTAGGGATCTTCCATGCCCGGCTCACGCTCGATGGCTCGCCGGGCCGCGGTGCGGGCCGCGGCCGTTTTGCCGTCGGCGTACAGCACGTTGGCCCGCATGAAGTCCAGGTAGGGATCCCCACCCGCCCAGCGGTCGATGCGATCGATGATCTCGAGGGCCCGGTCGAAGCGGCCCTCGTTGAAGTAGTAATCGACGAGCACGAGATCGAGGCCCGGGTCCCCGGGGAAGTTGTTCTTGAGGTCGAGCATGGCGGCGTCATAGGCTTCGCCGCCGATCTGGAGGGCGATGGCGAATCGCGTCATCAGGATGTTGCGGTGCTTCTTGAGCTCTTCGGGCATCGAGTCGAAGACCTCGAGGGCGCCCTCGAAGTCGCCTTGCCGATAATGTTGCTGCATGTTGAGGATAGCCGAGAGGTTCTCGACGAAGAGGTTCTCGCCGGCGTCCATCCGGTCCAGGGATCCCGCCCTGAGCTGGGCCAGGAACGGAAGGAAGCCTCTCCTGGCCGTCTGGCTGATCCACTCGCCCAGGCTGAGGACGTAGAGGTCGATGACCGCGACCTCGCCGTCCGCAGTGGTCGCGAGCAGGAGCTCGTGATAGTTGAAGCCGCTGTCGCTCACGATCCGGAAGAGAGCTCGGGGCTCCCCCTCCACGTGGCGAACCTTCAGAAGGTCGTAGCTACCGGAGCGCTGCACCGTCTTACAGATCTCCTCTCCGAGCACGAATCCGCGAGCTACTCCGCCGATGAGCTCGACGCGGATCTCGTCGGGGATCTCGAGGTCCGCGGTACCCCGCAGGAGCAGAGCATTGAAATCGATGCTCGACTCGAATAGCGCGGTCTCGCAGGCGCTCAGGCTCGACTCGATGTCGCGGGCGAAGGCGACCATGGCTTCGGGGACCGCTTCGCCGTCATCCCCCGCGACCGGGACCACGGCCGCCATGGCGACAACGAGGACGCACGCACACGGTCGACTGAGCCGTCCGAACCGGTTCTCCAAGGACACGCCTCCCTCCCGGGGATCGACGTCGAATCTAGTGTCCCGACGGTGCCGGGGCAAAGCGGCAGCGCAGAGTCGCGGAGCGACCCGGGGTGAGGCCTAGTCACCGACGACGGAGAGCGGCCGGAGACCTTTCGCCACGTCGGTATCGCCGTCGACGACGGCAACCTCGAAGCGGTAGCGACCCTCGTCGAGGACGCCGCCCGGGAGCTTGTCGATGCCGCTCTGACAGGCCAGCTTCTTTCCGCCTTGCAGGTCGACCGGGATCGGGTCGAGTCGGTGAACCACCTTACCCTCCGAGGTGATGCGGCGATCCACGACGGCACCGGCAGGCGCGCCGGTCTTGACGGCGCAGACCTCCCATGCGGCGAGCAGCGTGTCGCCCGATTTCACCTGCGACACCACCAGCGGCACGAAGCCGGCATCCCCGATCACAGCGTCGAGCTCAGCGTCCTTGATCTCCTTGCCGCCTTCGACGCGCATGCGAATGCCGTCGGGGTCGACGCGGACCAGCACGGGGCCCTGCACCAGCAGTTCTCCCTCCGGCACTTCCGGGACGGCGAAGTCCAATCGTGTCGTCTTGATCTCCCGGCCATCCGGCTGGGAGATGGCGACCGTCAAGGTGTGGGACCCCGGCTTGATCTTGCGCACGCCGTACAGCGAGACCGGCCTGACGCCGGCGGTGCCGTCTTTACGGGCCGGGAAATCGAACAGCTCGCTGCCCGACTTGGGGGTGGTGGTGTTGATGTCGAGCGCTACGCCGACGATGCGCTTTTCCCCCTGCTCCCCGACGTGGATGGGGAAGTTGACGGCAAGAAGCGTCTCCCAGGAGCCCCGGGACGTCGGACGGAACGGAAAGGCCAGGGCGCGCACCAGGGGATCCTCGTTGGGGCCTGGTTCCGCGAACGCCGCGCGCAGTCGTGAGGCCGTCCGCTCTTCTTCCGACCACAGCCGGATCCGCTCGGGGGCGCGAGCCCGGGCACCGTCCTGGTTGACCCGCACGCGGACGTTGCGTCCGGTGCGTGATGCCTCCGCGTCGGAGTAGAAACCGAGCGCGTACCGACAGGTCAGGTCGCGCCGGGCGCGTACAAAGGCCACCGACAGGTCGTTGGCGTTTCGCGTGAAGCGTCCGCCCGATTCGGTGGCCAGGCGAGCCAGCGAGGGCGAGCCGCCCACCACACCGCCGGCCTGAAGCCCCGGCACCCAGGTCGGGTAGAAGACCGTTCGCGCGGCCGACGCGTGTTCCGCGGTCTGGAAGAAGAATGAATCCCAGTCGTCGGAGCCGGCCGCCCACTCGGAGAACAACACGACTGCCTTCGGTCCGGGGTACTGCGCCAGCACGTCGGCCAGTACGCTCAGGTTGTCCAGAAAGCTCCGTGCCGTGATCGTCGAGAAGGTTCGTCCGAAGAGGGAGGCGTCGTGCTCCATGCGCTGCAGGGTCTCGATGGCATGCTTGGGACTGCCGCTGAACCGTTGCTCGATGCGCAGACCATCGGCCAGGGCGACGATCATGATGCCATCCCCTGCCGCCATATCCCGCGACGCGATCAATTGGCCCCACTGCAGGGCCGCCGTTCTATTGGCGTGCGACAGGTGGTAGTAGTCGAAGGCGAGGACGATACGGCGCTCCGATTGCACCTCGAATGGCTCGCGCGTCTCCTTCTGCGGGATCTCGACCGGCTCGGGCAGCCCGGCCTCGGGACAGAGCACGTCGAAGGTATCGATCTTCTGGGGCCGTCCCTGCACGGACAGCTCGAAGTCGTCCTGGGTCAGCCCGCCGACAGTGCGGTCCTGCCCGTCGAACACCACCGCATCGATGGTGACCAGATTGACCCGGACCCTCTCCTCCTGGCCGACATCGATCGGTTCCTGCTCTTCCTGAGCCCAGCCGAAACCGGTCGGAACAACCATTGCCAGCACGACGAGCCAGGTCAAGTAGCGCATGTCAGTCCTCGATGACGGTAGAAACCGAGTCTCAGTCTCGGCGTAGTCTGCGCGAGGTCGAATCCGAAATCAACATCCATTGACTCCCGCCCACCTTTGATGATATGCAGGTCGCGAGACTGTCGGAGGAGGTATTCGATGCGCAAGTTGGTTTGGCTGCTGAGTGTGATCGCGTTGCTGGTCAGTCTTGCCGCGTGCACAGAGGGCACCGGTGACGGAGGCGACGCGGGAACGCACGACAAGCACGGAGAGGAAGCCGCGCTCGGCGTCGAGTTCGACCCGGGCGAGGCGGTGATTGCCATCGTCCGTGTTTTCGAGACGCCCCCTGACGGCGAGGTCGATGCGACGTTGATCGGCGAGGGCGAGTTGAGCCTCGACACGCTGGACGGCGAGTTCGACGCTGACGCGCTGTGGAAGGACTCGCTCGACGTCGACGAGGACGGCGCCGCGGACGAGGTCACTCTCGTCTACGACGACGAGGACGGCATCCTGTTTGCCTACGCCGTCGATACGTTCGATTGCCTTTCCGGAGACGGCACGGCAAGCGCCGGCATCTTGATGGCGGTCCACGACGACGGCAACGCCGCGGGGGCCCCGGAAGGCTCGGGCTGGTATATCGTGGGACTCGATGCTGGCGAGTGCGCCGCCGAGGCCGCCATGCTGTGGGGCTGCGAGTTTGACGCGAACGGTGACGAGACCGTCTGCGGAGCGGCCACGATCGACAAGGCCGCGGGCACGATGACCATCACAAAGACGATGCCGTAGGGGTTGGAGGACACGATGCGACTGATCCGTGGAATCGTTATTGGTGGGGTGTTCGCGATGGTTCTGGTGGCCGGCTTCCAGGAGGTCGCCGCTCGCGACTGCGACGCGACACTGTCCATCGACCGCGTCAGGACCGAGCCTGAGACGACCTTCACCCGACACGTCTTCAAGATCGACGTCTCGGTCAGAGAGCAGTGCGCTGTGGTCGAGTTCAATGTTGTCCTCGAGACCCGCAGGGCCAACAAGGACACGAAGACGGTCAAGAAGTACCGCAAGGTCCGGTACCGGACCCAGCAGCTGACGACGAGCTATTCGTACACGGCGGATCCCGACGTCGACGTTCTCAGCTGGAAAGTAGAGCAGCTGGAGTGCCGCGAGTGCGAGTGATCCCGGGGCTCGACGCCCAACGTCCGGATCCGGCAGACTGCGCGCTTCGACGCCTGTGGTGTCATGAACCGGATTCGTCGGTTGCGGTACCGACGTAGGGGAACTCGGTTACGGTCTCGCCGTCGATCACGATCACGTACTGACCTGCCAGACTCTCGTACATCGCGTCGCTCGCGCGTTCCCGGCGCACGCGATTGAAGTGCTCGACCAATCGGTCCCGGACCTCTTCGTACTCCCGGATACGGCCTTCAACGCGTTGGCCGACGTGGACGAGGTGGAGTCCGTACCCGGAGACGACGGGACCTTGCCAGCCGGGCTCGAGCTCGAACAGCGCGTCCGCGAAACGGGTCCCGAAGACCCGCCGCACGTCGTCGGGAGTCTCCAACCCGAAGTCGTACCCGATCATGGTGGAGTCGCCTCTCTCCGGGGCCCGGTCGGGCGGCGGAGTCTCCGCCCGAAGCTCTGCGAGCACACGCCGCGCATCGTCCTCGGCCGCTGCGCCGCGCCGGTCCGCGTTGAAATAAACGTGGCTGAAGGTGATGCGGGGCGGGATTCGATACTCTTCGCGGTGCTCCTCGAAGAACCTCCGGAGCTCATCTTCCGTCGGGTCGGCCGCCAGCACCAGGTCCTCGGTCAGAAGCTCCATCTTCTGGACCATCCGACGGCGGACCACGACGTCGTTCTTGTCGAGTTCAACGGCCAGCGCCTTGCGGTACAAGACCTCTTCTCGCACGCGAGCGCTGATGATGCCCCGAAGCTCTTCCGGCGTGGGTGGCCGCCCCCACTGACGTTCGAAAATACTGGCGAGAAACTCGATCTCGGATCCGTCGATCTCAATCCGGCGCCCGGCATCCGACGAGAATGCGCCGGTGGCCAGAGCGTAGACCAGAAACAACGCGGCGCCGAGAACTACGAAGTGCAATAGCGGATCGCGAAGGACCTTCATTTCAGCCTGTCCTGTTCCAGAATCTCGACCGACCGGATCTTCCACGTCCCGGCAACGGGCACGATCGCGATCCTGGCGTCGTAGCGGTTCTGGCGAAAGTGGCGGTGTCCGAAGTGGGTGACCATCCCCCCCACGGTCCAGGTCGAGCGAACGCGGAATCCGGGCTCCTGTCGCTCGATCTCGCGCGCGTCCAGGATCTCGACCGTTTCCACCCGTGCCTGGGCGCCGCCGCGCTCTTCCAGCTCCAGGGTGCGCCGCTGCTCAAGATAGATGTCGGTCAACGTCTCGCCCGTCACGCTCACGGCCAGTCGGTCGTAGATCAGGCGCTCGTCGCGGAATTCCATGGCGCGGTAGACGTTGGGTAACAATCCCGCCAGAATCCGCCGCGCCTGTCTCTCCGAGGGTACGCCGGATGTAGACGCCGGTAGAGCCATCGTCGTTTGCGCCACCGGACCCACCATGATCGCGAGGGCGAGAACCACCCGTGTCGTGGCCAGCGAAGACTCGGCCCGGCGCCGCCGGAACCCTACGAGCAACACGATCAGCGCCGCAGCAAGCAAGGGCAGCGACAGGAGCGGAACGGGCAGTCGCAGTGGCTCAACGGCCACCGCGGCGACCGTCGGGATCGGATCCTCAACCAGGACATTTTCCCAGGTCAGTGAGGGCTCGCCGGCCGACAGCGTCTCGGCCACTACCGATTCGGGGTCGATCATCGTGGCGGGAATCGTATCCGTCGCGGAGGGAAACGGATCCCAGGTCAGGGAGACCTCGCGGGGCATCCCCTCGACGGCGTACCCGACGACCACACCGACCACCGCCTCGCTCACGCTCTCCGGGACCGGGGTCGTGCGCGGCAAGGCCCCTGTGGCATCGACCGCCATGAAGTCCACCCGGCGCGCGATTCCAGGTAGATCCACCCCATCCACCCGCACGATGGCTCCGTCGAGAACGAATGCGGTGAGCCATTCGGACAACCCGGCTTGGTCGGAGACCCCGACGACCTCCCGCGGGTCCAAGTGCAACATCTCCGCGAGCTCTCCAAGGCGAAGCATGACTTCGTGGCGCACTTGGAAAGGCTCGACGACCAGGTAGCTCTGAATGGGCGCATCGGGTGCGGCGGGAGCAAGCCGGCGGGAGCCGCTACCCGTAGCGCTATCGCTGGCCATCTGCCGTTCCGGTGTCGCGACGTCGAGCTGCGCTGCCACGGGTTCCGCAATCCCTCCCTCCAGGGCCAGGCCGAGGGCCAGTGCAATACCGGCAGTTCCCGAAGCGTAGGCCAGCCCCCTTCCTGCTGCGGTCCTCACGCGATCCGGCTTCGCGAGACCCGACAGCGCCGCGACGCCGGCAGCTCCGACGAGGTGGCCTGCGTCCATCCCCAGGAGGGCCAGAAGCTGCATGACGATGCCGCGGGTGCTGCCTCCGAGACCGCCGGCCACCAGGACACCGATGGCCAGGCCGTGCAAGACTCCGCCGGCGGCGGCCAGGGCAATGAGCCGACGGCGCTGTGGCCCTTCCCGCAACGCCTCCCGGGCAAGCAGCGCCGCCGTGACGCCGATGGCAATCTCCGCCGGCACGACACCGATGCCGGCAGTCGGCACCGCCGCCAGCGCACCGAGCAGTTGCCCCAGCGTGAACGCCGTGACGACGCGAATCGACCGGCGGACTCCGCCGAGCAGGCCGACGGCGAGCATGAACGGTAGATGGGCCCACGAGCCGACTACGTGAGCCGCGCCCAGCACGACGGCCCTCGACGCATCCCTCACCCGGTCCGGTGGCGCCGTGCCCTTGGGGAGCCGCCACGCCCCCTCCCCCGGGGACAAGACGTGCGCGAAGCGGTCCCCGGACAGGAGGTTCACGCGAATCACCGTGGTCAACGCGAAATCCGCAAAAGGGAAACGCATGCCGACGGTTTCGCCCGCGAGCCCTGTTTCGCAACGCCACTCCTGGGTGAGCAGCCACGCGCGAGCCTGATCTTCGACGGAGTAGTCCCCCTCGGGCTCACAGGTCTCCGGAAGATCCGGAACCGGAACGGCGCTCGGCGGCAGGGCCTTGGGCACCCGCCACTGGGTCACGAACAGGCCGGGCTCGCGTTCCGAGATACGCAGGTGCGCCGGCGGCCCCACGTCCGCGCGGGACGGCAGCGGGACCAGCGCCGTCAGCGACAACGCGAGGGCAAGGTGGATGACGCGAACAAGCCGCATGCTACGTCCCGTACCTGGCTATCATGCCTGCCATCGGACGGTCGTGTGAACGGTAGAGTACCGCAGGAGGATACGATGATCCGGTCGACTGGATCCTGACCCGGGGTTGGCAGCAACGCCAGGAGCGGTAACGGTCATGATGTCGTATTCTGACGTCATGGAGGTACCATGTTCCCCCTCACTCGCTTGCTAACGCTTCCGATTCTCTTGTTCTCGGTGACTCTCGCGGCTTCCACCGCTGCGCCCCACGGCGAAGGAGCGGAAGTCCAGCCGCCCGCCGGCGCGGGTTACAAGGGCGAAGTGGTCGAGACGATGAACTCCGGGGGGTACACCTACGTCCGAGTGAAGCAGGCCGATGGCGAGATCTGGGCGGCCGGGCCGCAGACCGCGATCGCCGTGGGTGACGTCGTCACGTTCGGCAAGGGCGCGACCATGCCGAACTTCCACAGCCCGTCGCTCGACCGGACGTTCGAGTCGATCGAATTCGTCGGCGCCTTCAATGTAGTGTCCGACCCGGGGGCCGGCTCGGGCAAGGACCCGGTTGCCACTGCCCACGCCACCGGGATTCGACCCGAGACTGCCGCCGTCGAGCCGGTGGCGAAAGCCGAGGGTGGCGTCACGATCGAGGAACTGTACGCTCGCAAGTCGGAGCTGACCGGCAAGGCGGTCGTCGTGCGCGGTCGGGTGGTCAAGTACAACAGCGGCATCCTCGGCCGCAACTGGATCCACATCCAGGACGGCACCGGCACCGGGGGCACCCACGACCTGACGGTGACGACCGACGACACCGCGAGCGTCGGGGACGTGGTGCTGGTCCGAGGCACCGCTGCCGTGGATCGGGACTTCGGGATGGGCTACCGCTACGACCTGATCGTCGAGGAGGCCGACGTCACCGCCGAGCCGTGACTCGGTTCCGAGAACTTGGCCGGTTCGAAGTGCGAGCGGGATCCAGGCGATAGGCAGACAGAGCACTGCGGACCGGCCGACCCTATCCATTAAATTAATCTAATTTTCGAGCTTTCGAGGCCTGGAATGCGGCAGGCCTGCGCCCGCGTTCAGATGGCGCAAAGATGGTTTCACCCGTCCGGAATCGGCGTACACCAAAAACTTGATGCGGATGTAACAATACCCGGGGAGGAGACTGACCATGCCGCGTGGCTTGCTAACGTTTGTATTGCTGGCCTTCCTGCTGACGTCGAACGCTTCCGCGATCGAGAGCCGACCGGCGGCCGACGGACGACAGGTCGAGCCTTCTGTGGCGATGGTCCGGGCGGAGCCTCTCGATCCCGCATCCGACGGCCCGGCCGCCGGCGGCGCGCGGCAGTTTCTCCTGCGCCGGGGCGGACAGTGGCGCTTCGCCGTCGATCCCCGCACCGGTCTGGCGACACTGGTCCAGGGCTCGGGGATCCCGTTGATCCCCGGTCGCGGCAACGCCCTGGAGCGCGACTCGCTGCTCGGGTTGAGCCTTCCCGACGGCGACGTGACCCTCGAGGCTCTGGAACCGCTGATTCGGGCCTTCATCGAGCAGAACCGGGACCTGCTGGGTCCGGCCAACGGAACGCTCGAGCTCGAGGAAGAGACCAGTGGGCCGAGGGACGACGGTCGGCTGTGGAGCTTTTACTACCGCTGGCTCATCGGGGGCGTCCCGGTCGAGGGAGCCCGTGTCTTCGTTCGCATCAACAACGGCAACATCACCCAGTTCGGCGCGCCGCTGGTGGGTCCGGCCGACGTCGACACGTCGCCGGTCATCGACGCCGCCGGCGCGGTCGAGCTGCTTCTGGAGTGGTCCGGTGACGACGAAGTCGCCCGTTTCCTCGGGGAACCGCAACTCATCCTGCAGCCGGAGGACTCCCCTGCCGGACTCGACTATCGACTGATGTGGACGGCGCGCTACCGGATCCGAGGACAGATCGAGACCTGGGAAGGTCGGATCGACGCTCGCACTGGCGAGATCGTGGGCTTCCGAGACGTCAACGCCTACGGAAGCGCCAAGGGAGGCGTCTACCCGCGAACGGTAACCGACACCGAAGTCACGGTGGCCATGCCATTCTCCACCGTGACCGGCGAGACGACCGTGGCCGCCGACGTCGCAGGCAACTTCACGTACGCAGGCGGCACGATCTCGTCGGGGCTCGACGGGCAGTTCTTCCGGACCGCCTGCGAGGCCTGTAGCGGCCCCGCCCAGGCCGAAGCATCCGTCGCCCTGGGCAGTGGAAGGCTCGACTTCGGCCTGGGAGGACTGGACGGGGTGGCCAACGGTTTCTCGACCCCGGCCGAGCGCAACGCCTACTACCATCTCAACCAGATTCGGCTGGTGGTGAAGAAGTGGCTGTCGATCCCGTGGCTCGAGAGCAACATCGGGATCAACGTCAACATCCAGGACACGTGCAACGCGGTGTGGACGGGCGAGGCCAACTTCTTCCGCTCCGGCGACGGTTGCAACAACACGGGTGAAATCAGCGACGTCATGTACCACGAGTGGGGCCACGGTCTTGACGGCAACACTCGCGGCGGTGATGGAGCCACCGGAGAAGGCACCGCCGACGTTGTTTCCATGCACGTCACTCGCAGCCCCCTCGTCGGGCCCTACTTCCGCACTACCGGGTCACCGGTCCGCAACATCGATTCCACTACCTCCTCCAGGGGGTTCCTGTCGGTCGCCAACATCGCGTCCAAGTGCTCGACCGCCGGGTCCACCGGACCGCTCGGCTACGAGGTCCACTGCGAGGGGGAGATCTACGGGCAGACGGCCTGGGACTTTTCCCAGGCGCTCACCGCCAAGCACGGTCACCACACGGGGTGGAGAGCTTCCGAGCGCATCTTCTTCAACTCGCTTGCCGACGCGGGCAGCTACCTGTCCACGGGGAGCTTCCCGATCTACGACGCGTACGTCAACGCCGACGACGACAACGGCAACCTCGCCGACGGGACCCCGAACGGTCAGGAGATCTTCGACGCCTTCGACGCCCACGGGATCGCGGGAAGCGCCGTGACGTCCTCGACAACGTGCACGCGTCCGACCCAGCCCACGGTGTTGGCGACGCCCGACTGCGACCGCGTGACCCTGTCGTGGAGCGCCGTTCCCGGCGTCGACCACTACGAGGTTGCGAGGAGCGAGATGATCGAGGATCGCGCCACCTACCACGTGGCCGACGTGGCTGCGTCGGAGACCGGTTACACCGACCTCGACGTCGCGCCTGGCGTTGACTACTACTACGTCGTGATGGCCGTTGCCCCCGACGGCTGCGAGTCGAACGTAGAGGCACCGGTCCTGGCGCGGCTCGTCTCCCAGCCGGTCCTCGACGTCACCGCGGCGTCGTACAGCGACGATCCCCAGGGGAATCGCTCGGGCTTTCCCGACCCCGGCGAGGACGTCGACCTGAGCGTCACGCTCCGCAACGTCGGCGACGCCGACGCCTTTACGATCTCCAGTGCGCTCACCAGTCCGACGCCGGGCGTGACGATCGTGCAGGGTTCGGACACGTGGTCCGATCTCGCAACCGGCGCGGCGTCAGGCAACCAGGATGTTCTGCGGTTTTCGACCGACGACCAGCAGCTCGGTTGCGGCGACACCGTCCGCTTCCGACTCGCCCCCGGCGACTCTTCGTCGTGCGTCTCGGAAGACTCCTTCTTCGACGTCCGACTCGGTGACCTGGTGGTCCAGGCTCAGGACGACTTCGAGACCGACCAGGGGTGGACCGTGGACCTCGTCAACTCGACCGCCACGGCCGGCGCCTGGACCCGCGGCGATCCCGACGGAACCACCTTCCAGCCCGAGCTCGACGTCAGCGACCCGGGCACCCAGTGTTTCTTCACCGCCAGCAACGGGGGCGGCCTCGGCACCGACGACGTCGACGGCGGCGTGACGATCCTGGTCTCGCCGATCTTCGACCTCTCGGGCCTCGACAGCGCCATTCTCTCCTACTGGCGGTGGTTCGCGAACCGCGATCTCGGCGAGGACAGCGGCGACTTCTTCATGGTGGACGTTACCGACGGCGGCGAGTGGGTCAACCTCGAGACCCTCGGCACCCACGAGAGCGCCGCGAGCTGGACGCGTCGCGAGTTCAAGCTCGAGGACTTCGTCTCGCTCAACAGCCAGATCCAGATCCGATTTCAGGCGTCGGACGGCCCCGCCACGGGCAACCTGATCGAGGCGGCCGTCGATCTCGTCACGATCCAGGAGCCGGTGTGTGACGACACCCCGGCCTGCTTCACCGAGCCGACCTTCGCGGGGGTCGATACCGCCCAGCCGGGCGCGTCTTGCGGCGAGAACCAGCTGGCCTGGAGCGCGGCGACCTCGAACTGCGTCAACGCGGAGCTGACCTACAACGTCTATCGCTCCACCGATCCCGGGTTCATCCCCGGTGCCGGCAACCTGGTGGCCTCGGGGCTGACGGGGACCTCGTTCACCGACACCCTGCTCGATCCCGGAGCGGCCTACCACTACGTCGTGCGTGCCTTCGACTCGCGTTCGGGAGAGGATTCCAACGTCACCGCGGTCTCGGTCACCGCTCCGGCGTCGCCGGACCTGGCGTCTCCGATCTTCGCCGGCATCGACTCGGCCCTGTCGGGAGTCAACTGCGGCGAAGTTGTCCTTGGCTGGTCGCAGGCGCTGGAAAGCTGCAACGTTCCAGTCGCCTACGAAGTCCATCGTTCGACCGATCCCGGGTTTACCCCGGACGCCTCGAGCCTGGTCGGCTCGACGCTGTCCCTCGCGTTCGTGGACGCCGCGCTGGCACCGGGATCGTCTTACACCTACGTGGTCCGGGCGAGAGATGAGCAAGGCAACGTCGATGCCAACGACGTGCGGTTCACCGTCGACGCCGCGCTTGTTGACCTCGTGGTCGCGACCGTCGATTTCGAGGCCGACAACGGCGCATGGTCGGTGGTTTCGCCGAACGACGCCGTATCGGGCAACTGGGAGTGGGGCAATCCGTCGGGCACCGGAATCCAGCCCGAGGACGATCACACTCCGGGACCGGGGGTCAATGCCTGGATCACCGGGCTCAGCACCGGCGGAGGTGACGGCGGCAACGACCTTGACGACGGAACGACGACCCTGGAGTCCGACGTTTACGACCTTTCGAGCGCGGTCGATCCGGTGGTGCGGTACGCCCGCTGGTTCACCAACGACCAGGGCAGCAGTCCGGGACTGGACACCTTCGACATCGAGGTCGCCAGCAACGGCGGTGGCACCAACTGGGCGCTGCTGGAGCAGGTCAGTGGCGGCACGCCGCTCGAGTGGGTCGAGGTGGAGATCCCCCTGACCAGCGCGACGTCGAACATGCGCTTCCGGTTCACCGCTCGGGATCTGCTCCCCGGCTCTTTGGTGGAGGCGGGGATCGACGACTTCGAGCTGATCGACCTCGGTCAGGGCTGCGCCGGGTGCCCGACGCCGGTCACGACCGTAGGCACCGTCGCGATCTCACGTAGCGGCGCCAACGTGATTCTCGACTGGACGTCCGATCCCGTCAGCGGCACGCGCTACGTCGTCTACAAGTTGAGCGGACCGACCTACGCCGACGCCGTCGCCATCGGCACGACCGACTCCAGGATCTTCATCCACGAGGGCGCGGCGACCTCCGGCGAGGACTTCTTCTACCGCGTCACCGCGGTCGATGCCTGCGCCAACGAGTCCGACCTCTAGATAGGAGTTTCCACGCCGTTTGGCAAAGCGACCATCGATTCGGAGATGCCTCCATCGCGGCTACGCGAATCCTGAGATGCGCCGGACCTCGGCGACGATTGTCTTCTTGACCTCGTCCCACGACACTTCCCGAAGCATTCTGGGCATCGGCTCGGCCTCGGCGTCCTCGAAGTACACCAGGGACTTCATCAGGTGATAGTCGTTGTAATCCACCTTGGAAAACCGCTGGCGCAAGAGCGCAAAGGCGTCCTCGAACGATCCACCGCTGCGTAGGTAGAAGAAGAGATCCACGAAGTCCTTGCGCCTGCCGCGGCCCCCGACGGCGACCACCTTCATGACTGCGATATCGCGGGGATCGGCAATCGCCAGCCCCCGATAGGACGCGGCAGAAAACAGGAGTGGCGCCTGGGCTTCCAGGAAGCTGAGTCTCAGCACCTCCAGCATGGCGTGGAGGGTCCCCCCCGTCCGGCTTTGTACCGTCGTCGAGCCGATGCGGGAAAGGCTGTCGATCAGCCGGGAAACGTCGAAAGGCCCGGAGCGGAAGAAATCGAGATCTTCCGAATAGCGATGACCGAGCTGTAACGCCAATCCGGTCCCGCCGGCCAGCGTCCAGCCTTCGGTGACCCCAGCCGCGACGAGCTGCCGGACCAGGGCCCAGGCCTCAGAGCTCAGTACCTTGGGTTTCATCCCTCGCTCCTTCCAGGATGAGCCGCCAGTAGTTTCGTGTGCGATCATCGATGCCGCGCCGTTCGATGGCTTCCAGGATCGGACCGGCTCCGAAATAGTTCGCTGCCACTCCGACCTGCCGGGGGTTCCCGAACATCAGGACGCGCTCCAGCACCCAGCCGGGATAGTCGTCCAGGTCACTCTCACTGAGGTCGTGGTCCCAGAACAGGGGTGCGAGGACGCGGACCACCCGGCTCGGTTGTGTTGGCCGTGAGTTCCACGGGGTCTTTGCCCGCACGAGGCGAACCTCCAGGCGCACGCCGAGCGCGGAGGCGATCTTCCGCAGGGTCCCCAACTCGAAGCGGTCCCATCCGTTCTCGTAGCGGTGAAGCGTGGGAGCACTCGTTCCGACCCGACGGGCGAGCCCCGCCAGCGACCATCCCCGCTCGTTCCGGAGTTGCTTGATTCGTTGCCCGATCGTGCCATGCGCCGCCGCATCAATATTATCAATCATGATAATATTATGGATTCATCAGGCTGGCCCGTCAAACACCTCGGGCGGCAGGCAGGCGCAGGAAGCCCACGGCACGAGAGATGATCTCCGGATCGCGGCGCACCCCTCGGTGTCCGAGGCCGGTGGTGGTCAGCAGCTCCG